>ERZ1027221.1131-NODE-1131-length-14308-cov-6.417245_pt1 | contig 14308 bp, 10 predicted proteins | sample MGYA00519267_ERZ1027221 | MGnify/ENA primary metagenome ERZ1027221 (study PRJEB26926, sample SAMN06164533) | human gut metagenome | biome: ENVO:00009003; feature: ENVO:2100002; material: ENVO:00002003 | host: Homo sapiens | place: USA | collected 2012 ...
TTATTATATACCTGTTATGTATTATATAGTTGTAATCTTTTTTGCTTATGAAAAAAACTGCTCTATCAACCGATTCTACGGGTGATGAAGGCAGTTTTATCTTAAATTTTTTCCATAAATATATTTGTTTTGCTTGATACTAGCAAAAATACGCTTATTTGCGTTAATATTGTTGGGATAGGGAAAGAATCGCTTGCTTATTAACTCTATTTAACGCTTTTGTAGGGACGGATGAAACAAGTTTCTATGTAAAATCATCAATTAACGCATTCCTTTTTCTTTCCACTCTTAATAAAAGGGAAAAATATTATGGGGAACTTTATTATTCGCATAATATAAAAAAAGCCAGAAAGAATTCCAGCTTTTTATCAAACTTGTTTTATCTGTCGTTATGGTTTCATAAAAATGTTATTATTGTGGTTGGATGTCCAGTCTAAATCTTCTATTTTTCCACCATTTATTACCCAGTTTTTGAATCCGGGGTAAACATCTGTAATTATCTTGTATTCTTTCGGCCACTTCCATACTTCTGTACCTGGAATACAAATTCCCCATGCCAAACCTTCAGTACTGATATAATAGCCCTTTTTAGGTATATTGAGCATATTGTTATCGGCAGAAGCATCATTGCTCATTCCAAATAGTGCTGTAGTTCCTAAACTGGTTGGAGCGTAGTTGGCCATATGTACTTCTGTACGCCCAATATTTCCTTGAGTTTCCTTACTAATAATGAATACATCCAGATTCTTAACGTTCATGGCTTTTATAGCTTCTTCAGCAGTCGGGAATGTCATTGTGATTTCAAACCCGGCGCCATCTCCATTATACCTGCTATCGGGACTTGGAATAGTATTATAGAAAGTGAAGTCGTCATCTGCAATGCTGGGTGAGCAATATTTATGCGCGTTAGTAGCGAGGATTACAACCGGATTGCTTTGGCCACTTTCGAAAACAGGAGTTCCGCTTTGTACTTTTCCATTAAGAGCAACTCCGCTTTTGCTAACATTCAGGATTTGGATTCCTACGCCTGTTTTGCGGTTGGCTCCGACGGCATGTATATTGCCTTGAATAGTTAATTTCTTATTATTAGTTATGGTCATCTTATTAATGCTGACAACAACGTCATTCATATCGAAATCACCATAAGCAGGCCATTGGTCTTCGAATGCATAAGTGTAAACAGTATTATCTTCTATATTCGGTTGCTCGGGATTTTCCGGATCGGGATTTCCTGAATTGCCTTCGTAGATGATGCCGGTACAGGTTTCTATTTCTTCTTTAGCTTCATCTTTCTTGGTTAGCTTAACAGATGATTCCTTTGTATATTGAGCCTCCCAACTTGGAGGACCGGCATTGATTTCTTTATTTACCGCCAATATCAAATTACCCTTTAGTGCAGTGGTCCAATTGTATGTAATGCTTTCAGCTTGTACCATGGAAGGTTTGTCGTTGCCTGCGTCTATTTTGAGACCACTTCCACATGTGAATGTGGTAGCTTTGATTATTGAACCATTTTTGAGTATAACGGAACCTTCATTATAAGAGTTGATGGCGACGCTTTCCCATATATCGTCTTTTTGAGCTCCCGTAATAGAGCCATTATCAAGAACTAACTGCGTGAAACTAAATGACTTTTTCGCAATAAACGTACAGTTGTTGTATAGAATGGCATCGGTGTGGTTTTTGTAATCAAATGTATTTACTTCGAAAAGATTGTCATTTATGGTGAGGGCACCTCCTGACAATTTATCGGCCATAATCGTACCTGTACTATAATTAGCGATAATAGTGTTGAGATTACTGTTTGTTTGGATTGTTCCCCCTATATTCATCATACCATGGTTTAAAACCTGAGTAGATGTGATTTTCATATCTTGATCTATGGTGAATACAGCCCCTTTCGCATTGTATATTACACAGGTGTTGAGATTGCCCGCATTTTCGGCAGAGAATGAACCGAAGTTTTTTACGGTTATGTTGGCTTGGCTAAAATCAAAATCTGCTACCGCCAAAGTGGCATCTTTGGCATTGTATATACTGGAGGATGTATTAAATTTTGTTGTTCCGCTAACCTTGAATGTTCCAAAGTTTTTGATGGGAACGTTGGTTGCAGTGGTAAATGTCTGGCTGTTAATGGAGCCGTCTTTCTGTATCTCCAAAGTGGAATTGTCGCCAATAAATGGATTGCCGGTAATTCTACCGCCTTCCGTAATATAAATATCCAAACCTTGAGGCGTGGAATTCATGTTCCACGTACCCTTTACAATAACTGTGGCTTTCTTACCATTGGTGGTAAGTTTTCCAGTGAAAATTTCTCCTTGTTTTATGATATATACAGAACCGTTCGTCAATTGGTCTTGCGTACCTGTCTCAAAGACATAGTGCTCGATCATTCCACTGACATCTGTTTGGGGCTCTTCTCCGTAATCTTTTACTTTACCATTGATTAGATCCCAGCCACTTGTTCCGCTTGCAGTGAGTGCACGGCTTTGAATGGCCGAATGGTACAGTTTGCAATTCAGTGCATTGCTGCTTTCAGGAATATCGTATTGGTATATCTCTTTTCGTTGTTTAGGATCTGTTTGGCGAATAAACAGATGTTGGGCTGATTTCGGTATGCTGATTTCAGCTACATAATCGTTTCCCTGCTTGGCATAACCTGCGGCAAGCGGTGCCGCTGTTTCATCCGACAAGGGATTTATGGTGAATACTTCTACTAAATAGTTGTACTGTCTATTGAATTCGTCTTTAACTTCAACGTTCAACTTGACAGTCGAGATCATCGACCAGTCGAAGCCTTCAGGGGCAACGAAATCTTCACCCAAAGGATTCTCAACAGGAGCTACAGGGCGTACTTTATTAGGGTCGTACACATCATTGTCGGCGCAAGCTGCAAAGAATAAAGGAGTTGCGAGGGCAATAATTAAATAATCGTGTTTTAGAATTTTCATAATTTCGCTTTTAAATTGTATTTTTTTTTGTTCATTTGGCTCATCTCACAGCGCATTGTGCCAATCGTCTTTGGACTGATTGCTTACCCATTCGGTAAATTTAGGATATCTTTCTGTGATATTTTGTCGTTCTTTAGGCCATTCCCAATTGGGAGCTGCTACAATAAAAGCCTAAGGAGTTATTCCATTTTTATCCGGTATGGAAATTTCAATGTTGCTATTTTCTTGTAATTTTTGCAAAGATACATAAAATCTACAACTATCAATTGAATATTTCATCTTTTTCCGGTATCGATTACTTTTTTTGCTGTATAGAATGTTATAGGGTCCCGATATATGAGAATAGAAAAGCCGGAAGTAAAACTCCCGGCTTAAAATTATAGAGACTGAACTAGTATTTGAACTGTTAGGGTTTGACGAAAATATCATTGGTATGATTGGATATCCAGTCTAAATCTTCTGTCTTTCCGCCATTTATTACCCAGCTTTTGAACCCCGGATAGACATTTGTGATCATATTATATTCTTTCGGCCACTTCCATACTTCCGTGCCAGGGATGCAAATACCCCATGCCAGACCTTCGGTGCTGATATAATAATCTTTCTTTGGCTTATTGAGCATGCTGTTATATGCAGAGGCATCATTGGCCATTCCGAATAATCCTGTATTTCCAAAGCTTGTAGGTGCATAACCTGCCATGTGTACTTCTGTACGTCCTACATTTCCTTGGGTTTCCTTGCTGATAATGAATACGTCCAGGTTTTTGACATTCATGGCTTTAAGAGCTTCTTCAGCTGTCGGGAATGTCATAACTATTTCAAATTCAGCACCATCACCGGAGTTATATTCACTACTTGCGGTAGGATTTGTACAGTAGAACGTAAAGTCATCGTCAGCAATATTGGGTTTACAATATTTGTGCGCATTCGTACAAAGAATCACAACCGGACTATTTTGACCGCTTTCGAAAACGGGAGTACCGCTTTGTACTTTCCCACTAAGAACAACTCCGCTATTGCTTACATTCAGGAATTGTATTCCTACACCGGTTTTGCGGTTTGCACCGATTGCACGTATATTACCTTGAATAGTTAATTTCTTGTTATCATCTGTTGCGGTCATCTTATTAATGCTGATAACAACGTCATTCATATCAAAGTCGCCGTAAGCCGGCCATTGGTCCTCAAATGCATACGTATAAATGGTTTTGTCTTCAATATCCGGTTTGTTAGGATCTTCCGGGTCGGGATTGCCTGGATTACCCGGATTGTAATACCCCCCGCAAGTAGAGAAGGTATACTTAGACTCTTCCCATCCGGTAGTGGACACTCCTGTAGTGAGCCATCTACCATTATTTATGCCGGTAGCTCCATTACTGTAAGTGAATGCATTCTCAGGCATTTCCAGAACCAAGTCGCTCAGATGTGTATCGCTGCGATTGGATATATGGATAGCTCCAAGCTGTAACAGAGAAGGGTTGTTTCCCTCTCCTTTAAAGTAGTTAGGAGCATTCGTTACATTATACAACGATGCTTTTATCATAGAGCCATTTTTCAATGTATAATTTGCAGGGCTGCTATTTGACATTTCGGGAACCGGTTTCCACAGGCTGGCGTTGTTCTCAGTTGCGCTGAGGTTATCCGGTTTTCCACCAGTGATAGAACCATTGTCGAGTGTTACATTTGTCCACAGGAACTTCTCTTTTACAATTAGTGTACAGCTGTTGTAAAGCATGTCAACAGATTTGTTTTCGAAGAAAGTGAACTCACCAAAACCGTCATTATAGAAGGACATACCTCCACTCAATCGATAACCTTTGACGATTCCTTCATAATGGTTGATCATGGAAGCAGCTTTGGTATTATTGGTACCGAAGGTTCCTGTCTGCTCATCCACCAAAAGCATTCCGTAGTTACTGAACGTACTGGTTATAAAATCAAAGTCATGGGTTGAAATCTTACCCTGGTTCAGGACATTACTGTTATTATTCATTTTGAATGTTCCGGCATTGACTTCACTTTTATTATAAAAATTCGTATTATTAATATATAATTCCTCAGCAACCTCAATTGTTCCGGCGTTATAAATTTCGGTGGTATTGCCTTGTGTGGTAGTAAGATTGGCTGCTATAATAGTACCGAAATTTTTGAATACCTGGCTGTTAGGTCTAAATATACCATTGTTGACGGTTATTGTGGCATCGGAGGCTATTGTGGTTGACGTGACTGATGGCTCAAATATCACGTCTGCATTTGCTATGAAAGTTCCTCCTATGAACCATTCGCCATTTTTCATGCCGAATTTTTCTTTGGTTTCAATAGTTCCTCCCTTTTCAACAACAACTTTAGGAAAAGAAGTAAAGGTACGGCCTTCGATGAATTCTATCTTACCTCCGTTTAAAACATAAATATCAAACTGTGATGTTAGATTCTTTACTATTAATGTTCCTTTCACAAAAATTGTTCCTTTTCCGCTTTGCATCCGGTAGGCTGTATTGTCTTCTTTACCTGCAGGTATCACAATTCTGGCACCATCATTAAATGCGTTAGGATTATATTGATTAATAGGATCGTCTGACTTATCGGGAACAGCCGGGATTACCGGAGTCTCCTCAGTATAAGTCTTATCTTCCAATTCTTTAACACCTGCAGCGATGGCAGCATTAAAAGCCGAAGTACTACCTGTAGTGCTTCTTGTTGTGGTTCCTCCTGTGTAATACAGTTTACAGTTTAATGTTCCTCCATTCTCCGGAGTGGTGAATTCGTAGACTTCTTTACGTTGCTTCGGGTCGGTCTGACGAATAAAAATGCGTTCAGTGGACTTAGGAATGCTGATTTCTGCTACAAAGTTGCTACCTCCTTTGGCATAACCGGCGGCTATAGGAGTTGCTGTCTTGTCAGACAACGGATTTGTAGTGAATACTTCTGCCAGATAGTTGTACTGTCCGTTCAGTTCATCTTTAACTTCGATGTCTAACTTGACAGTTGTGATCATAGACCAATCAAATCCATCGGGAGCGACGAAATCATCGCCTAAAGGGTTTTCAACTGGGGGGACGGGACGAACCTTGTTAGGATCGTACACGTCGTTGTCTGCGCAAGCCGTTAGGAGTAAAGGCGCTGCTAATGCAGTGATTACGAGATAGCGGTTTCGAGTCTTCATTTTATTACTCTATTAATAATGTATATTGGTTAGTCTAATCTTGCAACAAAGATAACAAATTCTTCAACTTTTTAGTTGTAGATCGTATCCAACAAGTAACCGTTTTATCCTTTTTTGGGATAAAAATACATTTTTATGCTATTTTTCCTGTTTTTTAAATCTCGAAAGCTGTTATTTAGTGATTTCTCCCGCAAGATCTGAGTTCATTCGGTAGCGGATTTCGGCTTGGTTGAGACCATGGCCAAGGAGAAACATTAGTTTGGTCACTGCACATTCGGGAGTACTGTCGTATCCGCTGATGACGCCTGCTTGCAGCAATTTCAGTCCGGTTTCGTAGCGTCCCATTTCGACTACGCCACGTTGGCATTGAGTGATGTTAACAATAATGATGCCACGTTCTGTGGCGTCCTTCAGTTGACGGATGAACCATTCCTTCTGAGGAGCATTTCCGGAACCGAATGTTTTGAGCACAACCGCTTTCAGACCCGGGACATGGAGAACAGAATTGATGATGCTTTCCTGAATACCGGGAAAAAGAGTGAGCATAACCACATTGGTATCGAACAGGTAATGAGGCTTCATAGGACGCGTCGGATCAGGACGGCGGATGATGTGGGCGTCATATTTGATGTGGATGCCTGCATGGGCCAATGAGGGATAGTTGAATGAACGGAATGCGTTGAAGTTTTCGGCATTGATCTTTGTGGTGCGATTACCGCGCATCAACTCATTCTCGAAAAATATACATACTTCGGGGACAATGGGAGTGCCATCGGGATTCTTGGCTGCAGCTATTTCTATAGAGGTAATAAGATTTTCTTTTCCATCTGTACGCAGAGTGCCGATAGGGAGCTGAGAGCCGGTGAGAATAACGGGTTTAGCGAGATTCTCAAGCATGAAACTGAGAGCAGAGGCCGTATAAGACATGGTATCTGTTCCATGAAGAATGACAAAACCGTCGAAGTAATCATAATTATAGTTGATAATCTTTACGATTTTTGCCCAAAGCGAAGGCTCCATGTCAGAAGAGTCAATAGGAGGATCAAACTGATAGGAAGAAATGCGATAATTGAAACGTTTCAGTTCGGGAACATGTTTGAGAAGATGATCGAAGTTGAAATTTTCAAGCGCACCTGTCTCTGGGTTCTCTATCATGCCGATGGTTCCACCGGTATATATTAGTAACACGGATGGGTAGTCAGTCTTCATAAACATAATCGGGTTTGATTATTTTGGGTGCAAAGATAGGAAAAAAATAGTGATTAGGGATAAGTGGTTAGTGATAAGTGACATTTTGCCATTATAATGTCATTTACTTATCACTAATCACTCTTCCCTAATTACTTTTTCAGCCCTTCTTTCAACTGTGTGATCGCCTTTTCCGCATCTCCTTCAGCTTCATTCAGCAGGGTGACGAAGCGGCTACCGATGATAGCACCGGAAGAGTTGGCACAAGCAGCGTCAAATGTTTGTTTGTTACTGATGCCGAAGCCAACCATGCGGGGATTGCGCAGGTGCATATCCTGTATCTTTTTGAAATAAGCTTGCTTCTGGTTGTCGAAATCTTTTTGGGCACCGGTGGTGGCTGCGCTGGATACCATATAGATGAAGCCGTCGGTATGTTCGTCGATTTCACGGACACGGGTCTCGCTGGTTTCGGGGGTGATGAGCATGATGACGCGGAGGTCGTAACGGTCGGCAATAGGTTTATACGTTTCTTCGTAATCCTTGAAGGGAAGATCGGGGATAATGACACCGTCGATGCCACATTCTACGCATTTCTGACAGAAGGCTTCGAAGCCGAATTTCATGATAGGGTTGAGATAGCCCATCAGGATGAGAGGAATACGGACATCGCTGCGGATATCGCGGAGCTGTTCAAACAAAATACGCAGCGACATACCGTTGCGAAGAGCGCGCGTGGCAGCCTCCTGGATAACGATGCCGTCGGCCATGGGATCACTGAATGGAATGCCGATTTCGATAGAGTTGACACCATTGCGTTCAAGAGTGCGGATGACGTCGGCGGTGCCTTCCAGAGTTGGGCAACCGGCACAGAAGTAAATGGACAGCAAGTTTTTAGGGCTGTCCTGGAAAAGTTGATTTATACGATTCATGTGAAGAGTTATAATTTATGATTTATGATTTTGTTGTGGGGAGATCTCTTAATTCTTTGAGAAAGCGCCCGATCCGTTCCACATCCTTGATACCCGGGGAGGTTTCGAAACGGCTGTTGATATCGATACCGGCAAGGCGGGGATGGTGGAATTCTTTCAGAGCTTTGACACTGTAAGAATTGATACCGCCGCTAAGCAGGAAAGGGGTACTGCCATTGTAACGTTGCAGGATATTCCAGTCAAATTGTTGTCCGGAGCCACCATAGTGGGCGCTGCGGGTATCGAACAGGAAGTAGTCGCAGAAACCTTCATAATCAGATACGGCAAGAAGATCCTTGGGCAAGGCGATGGAAAACGCTTTGATGATCCGGATACCATATGAATGAAGGGTACGGCAGTATTCGGGTGATTCATCACCGTGCAGTTGGACATAGTTCAAGCCGAAACGGTCGACATACATAAGGATGTTTTCTTTGGTTTCGTTGACAAAAACACCGACACGTTTGGCAAGCGTAGGCAGGTACCTGGGTATCTGATACAGGTATCTGGGGGATTTGGGGTAGAAGATAAAACCGATCATATCTACACCTAATACTTCTACATCGCGGATATTGTCTGCATCGGTCATTCCGCATACTTTGATCATTGTATTCATGGGCTTATGTACCTTAAAAATCACGAATATATGAAATTATGTGTGAATTTCCAAATTCATATACCTTGAATGAGTTCTTTCAATGTGCTCCCGGGATCGTCCGTACGCATGAACGTCTCTCCCATAAGGAAGCCACGGAAGCCTGCCGAACGTAGCTCACGGATGGTTTCAGGGTGCGAAATACCACTTTCGGAAACGAGTAGCGGAGGCGTCTGAAAATCAATTTCAGCAACAGCATTTTTTAACTCTTCTGCAATGCGGAAAGAGTTTTCTGTATTGGTGACGAAGCTGCCCAGATTGCGGTTATTGACGCCGACCATATCCGTCTCCTTATATATATAGGAGAGTTCGGAGATGCTGTGTACTTCGAGCAGAACTTCAAGCCCAAGTTCGTGTGCCTGCGTGGTGAGTGTGCGGCACTCGTCAGGTGTGAGGCAGGCAGCAATGAGCAGCACTGCATCGGCACCCACAATGCGGGCTTGCAGAAGCTGATACTTGTCAATGATGAAGTCCTTACGCAGGATCGGGATGTTGACCAACGGGCGCGCTGTACGGATGTCACGCAGAGTTCCGCCGAAGAACTTTTCATCCGTGAGGATGGAGAGGGCGGAAGCACCGGCAGTTTCATAAGCAGGGGGAATGAGATCGGCCTGTGCGCCTTCCTTGATCCAGCCCTTGGAAGGAGAACGGCGTTTGAACTCGGCAATGATGCCGGATGAAGAGCTTGCGAGTGCACACTTCATGCTGCGGACGGGCGTTGTGCCGGAAACTTCGGTTCCGGCAGCTTCCTGCATCATGGCAGCAGCTTGTTCTTGCAATTGACTGAGGGAGACTGCTTGTTTTTGCTGCTCTATCTCAATCCGCTTGTGGGCGATGATTTCGGATAAAATATCTTTCATATTTTTTTAGCTCATTGATTGATTTCTATAAACTTCTTCAACGTCTCCAGTGCCCGTCCACTCTCCAGCGATTGGCGAGCGATGGCAATGCATTCTTCGATTTCCTTTTCAGGTTCCATCACCTGGATGGCGAAGGCGGCGTTGACAATGACACATTGCGTTTGGGCACGTGTGGCACGGTTATTAAGGATGTTATCAAAGATGCGGGCGGCATCCTCTTTGCAGGCTCCGCCGAAGAGTTCTTCGGGCTGCGCGGCATTGAAACCCAGCGCTTGCGGACGGTAAATCCGTTCGTAATTGCGCGTCATGACTTTGAATTCGTCCGTAAGGGAGATTTCGTCGTAGCTGTCGAGACTGTTGACTACCGCAAAATCGATACCGAGTTTGTAAAAAACATTCGTGTAGAGCCGCATCTGTGCAAGGTCGGCCACACCGAGCAACTGGTAAGTAGGCTTGCAGGGATTGACAAGCGGGCCAAGAAGGTTGAACAGTGTACGTACTCCCAATGCCTTGCGCACAGGGCCGACGAACTTCATTGCCGGATTGAAAAGTTGGGCGTGCAGGTAGGCGATGTTACACTTGTCCATGCTGCGTTTCAACTTGTCGGGATCATTGGTGAAGCGGATGCCGTGTTGCTCCATGACATTGCTTGCTCCACTGACGGAAGTGGCGCCATAATTGCCGTGTTTGGCAACTTTGTAACCGGCTCCGGCCACCACAAAACAGGCACACGTGGAAATGTTGAACGTGTTCTTTCCGTCACCTCCCGTACCTACGATATCGATAGGCCGATAAGGCGCGAAGTCGATAGGGATACGAGTCTCCATAAGGGCTTCGCGAAAGCCGGTTAGTTCATCTACTGTGATGCTACGCATCTGGAATACAGTGAGTAATGCGGAAATCTGTGCTTCGGGATAAGCTTCCCGGGTGATGTTCAGGAGAATTTGCTTGGTTTCTTCCGAAGTAAGCTCTTCGTGGTTGAAGAGACGGGTTAATATATCTTTCATTTTCTTATTTACGATTAGACGATTTACAATTTACGATTGAAAATTCTGTAGTGTCCGGGATGCCTCACTTCAGCGTTCGGAATGCCACATGTTGACGGTCATAAGGTGTGGCATTCCGACCTGTGAAGTGTGGCATTTGGCCTCATGAGGTGTGGCATTTCAGACGCCTTTCAGCCAGTTGCCTACAATCTGTTTTCCATCGGGAGTCAGTACCGATTCCGGATGGAATTGGATGCCGTGAACATCGTATTCCCGATGTTTCAGTGCCATGATTTGACCTTCGGGGCTGATGGCTGTGACCACCAGTTCTTCGGGAAATCCGTCCGCATCCACTACCCAGGAGTGATAACGACCGACTGGAATTTCTGTGGGAAGACCATCGAAAATGTAATCTTTATTCTTTATTTTCACATTCGTTTGTATGCCGTGAAAGACTTCGCTCAGATTAGTGAGCTTCCCTCCGAATACTTGTCCGATGGCCTGTTCACCCAGGCAGACGCCAAGCATGGGTTTTCGTCCTGCGTAAGTGCGGATGACCTCTAATAGTAAGCCTGCCTCCTCGGGAATGCCGGGGCCGGGTGAAAGGATGATCTTATCATATTTCTCCAATTCCTCAAGCTCAAATTTATCATTGCGCAGCACATCTACTTCTGCGCCGAGTTCTTTTACCAGATGGGCAAGGTTGTAGGTGAAAGAGTCGTAGTTGTCTATGATTACTGTTTTCATAATTCTTCGTTTTATTGTTTCACCGTAAATTACATTTTCTCTGCCATTACGATTGCTTTTTTCAGTGCTCCCAGTTTGTTGTTCACTTCTTGCAACTCGTATTCTTCATTGCTCTTGGCTACGATGCCACCGCCTGCCTGAAACCAAAGTACACCGTTGCGACTGACGAAAGTACGGATGGTAATGGCCTGGTTCAGTGAACCGTTCAGTCCGATGAAACCGATGCAACCGCCGTAAGCGCCGCGATTGTGCGGTTCCAGTTCACTGATGAGTTGCATGGCGCGTACCTTGGGTGCACCGCTCAGAGTACCTGCCGGGAAGGTGTCGATGAACGCTTTGATGGGGCGTGCATCTTCGTTCAGCGTACCGCTGACGCGGCTTACCAAGTGGATAACATGACTGTAATATTGCATTTCCTTATAGAAATCCACTTTTACATCGTGGCAGTTGCGGGAAAGATCGTTACGGGCGAGATCGACCAGCATGACATGTTCCGCATTCTCTTTGGGATCATCATGCAGATATTGGGCGTTCAGCGCATCCTGTTCGGGATCTCCGGTACGCTTGGTAGTGCCGGCGATGGGGTCGATATAGGCGTGGCGGCCTTCGATACGGCAGTGCGTCTCGGGTGATGAACCGAAGATGCGGAAACCTCCGAAATCGAAATAGAACAGATAAGGAGAGGGGTTGATGCTGCGCAAGGCACGGTAAAGTTTGAAGTCATCGCCTACGAAACGTTGTTCGAAACGGCGGGAGAGGACAATCTGGAAGACATCCCCGCGCAGGCAGTGGGCGATTCCCTGACGGATATTTGCTTTATGCTGTTCGTCGGTCAGTGGGGAAGTGGTTTCACCGACGGCACGGAAATCATATGCGGTGTAATTGCGGTTGTTGATGGCTTTCTGCACGGTGTCCAGTTCACTTTCTTCACCGGGGGCAAGCATTTCAAGAAGTACCATTTCGTTCTTAAAGTCGTTGAAGACAATGAGGTATTGATACAAGATGTAGAGCATGTCCGGTGCGTCGTTGGTGGCTTCGCGGCTATCTTTTACGGGAATATTTTCAAAATAGCGTACGGCATTGAAAGAGGTGTAGCCATAAAGACCGCAGTAATTGGCATATTCACCTTTCACATGGAAGCGCCCGAGGAAATCCTCTAAAGCTTTTTCTACAGGATATTCCGGTGTGATGGGGCGTTCTTCGCGAGTACCGTCGGGCAGGCGGAAGATGGCTGTTCCATGGTCGATGCTGACGCTTGCCAATGGACAGAGTCCGATGAATGAACGGTTGTTTTCACTGCCGTGATAGTCGGAGCTTTCCATGAGCGCACTTTGAGGAAAGACGTCGCGGACTTTAAGATAGGTACTTACAGGAGTGTGCAAGTCGCCGAGAATAGTACGGCTATGTGTTTGATAATTATATGTATTCATAACCCTTTAATTTTTAATTCTTCATTCATAATTCTTCATTAAGATAAGTTTCTATATCCTTGTCTCCACGTCCCGAAACGGTCAGTACAACAACATCATCGGGTTTGAAGTTCAGCTTTTCGAGGGCACCGAGGGCGTGGGCACTTTCCAGGGCGGGGATGATACCTTCCAGTTTCGTCAGTTCGTAGGCGGCGCGGATGGCTTCATCATCATTAACAGCAAGTACGATGGCACGTTTTTGTGCAGCCAGATTGGCATGCATGGGGCCGATACCCGGGTAATCCAGTCCGGCAGAGATGGAGTAGGGCTCTTCGATCTGGCCGTCTTCGTTTTGGATGACATAAGTGCGTGCACCGTGGATGATTCCCATCTGTCCGAGGGCGATGGTGGCGGCAGTCATACCCGTATCTATTCCTTTGCCACCGGCTTCGGCGAGGACGATCTGCACGCGGCTATCGTCGATATAATGGTAAATGGTTCCGGCGGCATTGCTACCACCACCTACACAAGCGATAAGGTAGTCGGGGCAGTCACGGCCTTCTTTCTCAATAAGTTGCTTTTTGATTTCCTCGCTGATGACGGATTGCAGGCGTGCCACCATGTCGGGATAAGGATGAGGACCGACTGTGGAACCGATGATGTAGTAGGTATCGGCAGGATGACAACACCAGTCGCGGATTGCCTCGTTGGTAGCATCTTTCAGCGTCATATTTCCGGAAGTGACGGGTATGACGGTTGCACCCAGCATCTTCATTTTTTCTACATTGACATGCTGGCGTTCTACATCCGTTTTTCCCATGTAGACGATGCATTCCATGTTCATCAGTGCACATACGGTGGCAGTAGCTACGCCGTGTTGCCCGGCACCGGTTTCGGCGATGATGCGATGCTTGCCCATGCGGCGTGCCAGAAGAATCTGTCCGATGGTGTTGTTAATCTTGTGGGCTCCTGTGTGGTTCAGGTCTTCACGTTTGAGGTAGAGTTTGCAGCCATACTTTTCGGAAAGCCGGCGGGCATAGTAGAGTGGGGAAGGACGTCCTACGTAGTCACGCAACAGTTGGTCGAACTCTTGCTTGAAATCTTCGCTTTGCAGTACTTTGAGATAGGTGTTCTGCAACTCTTCCACACACTTGTGGAGTATTTCGGGAACATATGCTCCACCGAATTCTCCGTAATAACCATCTTGATTTACTAAAAAACTCATAATCCTATTTTTTATTTAATTGTTTACGATTTGCTGTTTATCTCAAAACCGGATAAAAGAAAAGAGCCCTGTCGCAGGTTGCGACAGGGCTCTTTCAAATTTGTTATATCTTTAATGAGGTATATACATACGAGCACTGCTCCCTTACGACTGTCG
>ERZ1027221.1146-NODE-1146-length-14032-cov-6.501538_pt1 | contig 14032 bp, 9 predicted proteins | sample MGYA00519267_ERZ1027221 | MGnify/ENA primary metagenome ERZ1027221 (study PRJEB26926, sample SAMN06164533) | human gut metagenome | biome: ENVO:00009003; feature: ENVO:2100002; material: ENVO:00002003 | host: Homo sapiens | place: USA | collected 2012 ...
GACGAAAAATTTGACGACGCATCTGTCGCACAATCTTTGTGCGGTATTGCCTTAAAAAATATCATAATTGCGAAAAAAAGTGTCTTTTTTCTTGACAAACCCGTTGGAATTTGATATTCTATAGAATGGAAGCGAAAAGAGGGAACATCGTATTTGCAATAGGAAAGGGGAAATGTTTCATGAAACGAAAAACCATTTGTTTTCTGGCAGCCTTTGGGGCAATTCTGGGCGGCAGCATGCTGTTCGGCGGAACGGCTTCTGCGGAAGAAGCGGAAGTGACGGACGTGCCTGTGGCAACAGAGGTCACAGAGGTCACGGTTCCGGCAGTGGAAAATTCCGGCTGGCAGGACGAGGACGGGGTACGCCGCTATTATGACGAATCCGGAAACTTTCTGACGGGTGAACAGGAAATTGACGGGGCGTATTATCTGTTCGACTATGACGGCGTGCAGAAAACCGGCTGGCGGACGGTCAACGGCGTGCGGCGGTATTACGATCCGGAAACCGGAAACATCGTCAGCGGCTGGGTGGATTACTGCGATTACCGGTATTATACAGATGCAGACACCGGCAAGAAAACCGGAGAACTGCAAGACGGCGAAGAACGGTATCTGCTGGACGCAGAAACCGGACAGCAGCAACTGGGGCTGTGCACATTTTCGGATCACACTGTTTCGTATTATGATGCAAACGGCAAACCAGTTTCCGGCTGGGTGAAGGACAAAGGAAAAACATACCATTTCAATAGCAAGCATCTGATGCAGACCGGCTGGCAGGACTTCGGCGGCAAAAGGTACTACTTTGCCTCTTCCGGTGTCATGCAGACCGGCTGGCAGAACCTCTCCGGTGCAAAGTATTATTTTGATTCCGACGGTGCAATGCACAAGGGATTTCTGCGGTTGGACAATCATACATACTATCTGAACAGTCAGGGAAAAATGGCGAAAAGCTGGCAGACTGTAAACGGACAGAAATATTTCTTCGACAACAACGGCGTTATGCAGACCGACTGGAAGATGATCAGCGGCAAGCTGTATTTCTTCGGCGATAACGGCATCATGCAGAAAAACAAGGAGATCTTCTGCTACTATGATGAAAAGCACTACGGCGACTATTATTTGCAGGCAGACGGCACTGCGATCTCCATGGCATGCTACCGGCTGAATCAGGCTTCGCTGAAGCCGCATACCAGTTTTGTTGTCTATAACCGGCAGAAAAGTTCGCACAGCCAGTGGACTTCCTATATTTCCGCAAAGGACAAGCAGATCCTGCAAAGATTTATCCAGCAGCATTTCAAGGCAGGCATGACGCGGGAAGAACAGCTCTGGACGACCATGGAGTGGATTCACAACAACGTGGAATATGCGTATGTACAGAACGGTGCATGGGCACAGATCACGAACAAGACCTATGTCGATGCCGTTTTCACATATCGGAAGGGACAGTGCATTCAGTACAACGCGGCAATGGCAGCGATGATGGCGTATCTGGGCTATGATGTCAATCTGGTTCAGGGCTATGTAATGAGCGAAGGAAACCAGCATTTCTGGTGTGAAGTGCACATCAACGGCAAGACCTATGTCATGGAAACCGGAAATGCAGGCAAAAACGGAGACTGGATGCACTTCCTGGAACCGTACAGTGAAGCAACAGAGTATATTCAGCATTAAGGAGGCTTTACCATGAAAAAAAGACAAAGACTTCTCGCTGCACTGACCGCAGCGGGAATGACAGCAGCGGCAGTTCCCGCTGTGGCAGTATTCGCAGACGACAGCGTTGCCGTTACCCCCAGCAAGTATTTGCAGGATCAAAAGGGCACACTGACCATGACGGTTTCCGGTGATCGGGACGTTCGGGTGAAGATCGAGAAGGACACGCTGGACGGCGTTATCACGTACTACGACACCACACTGGAAAACGACGGTACCTACGATTTCACGCTGGACAGCTGTGAGTATAATGTGAATACGGAAACCTATGATTCCTCTTTCACCGTCAGCGTGTGGGACAAGGCAGACAGCAGTTGTTCCTATACAGAAGAACATCTGGTCGTCATGGATCCGGGCTTTACCCAGAATGTGGAACGGAGCCAGTTTGACTGGAACCTCACTTTGCAGGAGGGGGACAAGCAGGACGTTTCCGCAGTGGTGACAGATGCTTCTGTGCAGGACGGCATCTGGGCAGGCGGCACAGACCTGACCATGCAGTATGTGCCGTATACGCTGGGAGATGTGGACAACGACGGCTTTATCGATTCCACTGACGTGTTCGAACTGCTGCTGTACGTGGCAAAGAAAAGTTCCGGTCAGAAGAATGCGACTTTCACAGGAGATGCGTCCTCTATGGCGGAAACCGTGGCAGCCAATGCGGCAGATATTGACAAAAGCGGGGACATGGACAGTACAGATCTTTACTATCTGCTGTATTACATCGCCCTGAACGGTGCCGGCGTTTCGACAAACTGGGAAGAAATTCTGGCAAACTAAGGCAATACCGCATATTAGAAGCACAACACCGCATGCCCTTTCCGGATCTCTTCCGGTCAGGCAATGCGGTGTTTTTTCATAGGCTGAATGGAGCAGGGACAGATTTCGCAGGAACCACGGAAATCAATTTTCAAAAATATGTTGATTTAAATTGTGCCAAATTATGAAGTTTGACAAGTGAGGCTCCCCTGAAAGGGGAGCTGGCAGTGCGTAGCACTGACTGAGGGGTTTCCACTTATGCCGAAAACGTCATAAAAAGATTTTACGAAAAAACCTCTCCACCGCCTAACGGCGGTCCCCCTCCCCTTTCAGGGGAGGCTATCATGAAAAAATTGATTTCCGTGCAAAAAAGCGGGACAGAGAAGCTTCCCTGTCCCGCCTGTATCTATTCTTCCGAATGACTTAATAAATGGTTTTCTTTGCGGTTTCTACCACAATATCCGCACAGAGTTCCAGCCCCAGTGCTCCGCTGTTCAGGCAGAGGTGGTAGTTGTCCTTGTCGTACCAGTTTCCGCCGGTGTTGATGCTGTAGAATGTTTCACGACGCTTGTCGATCTTCCGCAGCATTGCCTCTACCCGCCGTTCGTCCACGTGATACTCCTGCACGGCACGTTCCGAACGGGACTTGGTGTCCGCGTAGATGAACACGTTGAACAGGTTTTCCAGATCCCGCAGGATATAGCTTGCACAGCGTCCCACGATCACACAGTCGCCTTTTTCCGCCAGTTCCCGAATGATGTTGGTTTCGATGATGTAGACCTTATCGGACAGCGGCAGGTTTTCCTCAATGGTGCGTGTAGGGCTGGAGGTCAGCATCAGAGTGTACAGAAAACTCTTGGGGGCAGCTTCCTCTGCGGTTTCCAGATAATCCATAGAAACATTGCAGCGTTCAGATGCCATTTGTAAAATTTCTCGATTATAACACGGAATGCCCAGCCGTTCTGCGATCATTTCGCCGATCTCACGGCCGCCGCTTGCATATTCTCTTTCAATAGTAATGATTCGATGACTCATAGTAAAATGCCTCCTCTTGTTTGAAAAGCGGGCGTACCCGTTTTCCAGTGCTTTCTCTTATTATAGCATACTTTGCAGTTTTTTGCACGTTTCACACGGGATTTTTTCTAGCTTTTATAAAAATTCTACATTTTGCACATCTATATGAGGAATGATTTATGCATTATGACAATATCCGTTTACTTGGTAGCATTCTGAATGGCTTCGATGATTTCCGGATAATACCATGTGCAGTCCTTGCGGTTCAGCAGACCGAAACCGTTCTTCGTTTCGTTGTTGTCCCAGATAAAGCACTTGATGCCGTGCTTCTTGGCTGTGCTGAGATAATAGCTGAACCATGCCACTCTTGCGGAGGTGTTTTCGTTCTTGTTCACGCAGCCGGTTTCGTCAATGATGACCGGAATGCCCTTGCTGACAAAGGTGTCGTCCAGATACTGGAACATGGTGTCCAGTTCCTGCTTGTCGGCATCGCTGCCCCAGTCGGCACGGGTGTCGTCCGGACCGCAGAAATTCCACGGGGCGTAGATGTGCAGGGATACGATCACATGGTCGTCTTTCGGAACCACCAGACCGCCGACAGCGTTCTTCTCCACGGACTGAGCATAGGTGCTGACAACCAGCGTTCTGTCCTTGTTGGAGCCGCCGGAAGAACGGACTGTGTCCACAAATGCCTGATACAGGGCGTTGATAACGTCATAGGATTCCTGTGTGCCGCCGGTCCATTCCTCTGCGGAACCGATCATACGCGGTTCGTTCATGCCCTCGAAGATCAGGCGGTGGTCGTAGTTCTGGAATGTGGCACAGATCTGCTTCCAGATGTTTGTCAGGGTGGACTTATCGCTTTCCAGTTTTTCACTGGAGGGTGTCAGCCATGTGTAGTCATCGTGGTGTACATTCACAATGACATACAGCCCGTCGTTATAGGCGTAGTCTACAACTTCCTTGACGCGGTTCATCCACGCCGCATCGATGGTGCCATCGGCGGACATATGCTCGCTCCACGTTACCGGCACACGAATGGCATTGAAACCGGCAGCCTTTACAGTGTCGATCATCTGCTGGGTGGTTTTCGGGTTGCCCCAGCCGGTTTCCGTATCGCTGGAGCTGGTGTTGTAGCTGTCCAGTGAGTTGCCCAGATTCCAGCCCACCTTGATGTTCTCCACGATCTGCTTGCTGGTCATGGCGTTGACCTGCTCCGCAGTAGGCGTTTCACCGGAAACTGCTGCCACTTCCCCGCCCTTGGAGGACTCGTCCGACTTCGGCTCGGTCTTGGTGGTCGTTCCGGTGCTGTTGCTGTAGCGGACGCTGATGTTGTTCAGGGTAATGCTGGGCTGGTCGCTCCACCAGTACCCCAGCATCACATCGCCGCTGGGGTCAATGCTCTCCTTGACATCGTCCGGCACGATCCACGTCAGGGAAAGGCTGGAAGAATCTGTGAACACGCAGACGTTCTTGGTCTGATACCAGCCGGCATCGGTGGCACAGTCTGCGTTCTTGTCCACAGACACGCCGAACGCACCGGTGAACTTGCCCAGTGCACCAGTGCCGCTGATGTCAAAGGTGACTGTCTGAAGCGTATCCTCTGCCCCGATCAGGTCGGACAGAGCGATCTTCGCTGTCTTGGCTGCCTCATCGTTGAAACTCAAAGTTGCAGCCGGACTGGCGGAATTGGTACCGTCTACCGGCACTTCCTTGGTACGGGTGTAGGTGCACACAATGCTGGACAGCTTCACCTGCTGCACATTGCTCCACCAGTGTCCGAACAGGACTTCGCCGCTGGGGTCGATCTCCGTCTGGATCTCTGCGGGAACATTCCATGTGAATTCCGCATAGGCACTGTTCTGGGACTGCTCAAAGTCTGCCGCCTGATACCAGCCGGCATCAGTGGCACTGGCACAGCCGTCCTTGACGGAAACGCCGTAGCCGCCCTTGAAGTCGCCCAGACTGGACGAACCGTCGGCGGAGTACACGATAAAGGTAAAGGACTGTACCACGTCGCCCTCCTGAATAAAGTTATCCAGCTTGGCTTTGTAATTGTTGGTGGTATCGCTGCCCTTGTCCAGCATGGCATTGATGTCGGTCAGTTCCGTGCCCAACGTGGTGGAAACCGTTTCTGTGGGGCTGACGTGAACTGTGGTAGTTTCCGCGGTGGTGGTTTCTTCTGCGGCGGTGGTGGTTTCCTTTTCAGAGGATTCCTCGGCGGCAGAAGACTCCGGCTGGCTGCTGTCGCTGCTCTGCTTGCCGCAGCCGGTAAATGCCGAGCCAGCCAGCACACCGGCGAGAAGCAGTGCTGTCAATTTTTTCCATGATCTCATATGGTTGTTCCTTTCTAAAAAAACAACGGATGCCAAAAGGATTTCAGCATCCGCCGTTTGTCTTTCAGGCAACACTGCACATGCTTAGTACAGGATTGCCTTTCCATCAAAATGTGATCAGTCTACTGTGACGATCTCGCCCATCTGGTTGCGGCCTGCACCAATGGCATTGGATTCGTCCGTGTCGATGTGCATTGCAGTTGCATAGTTCGGGGAAACACGGCAAACCACGTCACCCAGAATTGCCTTTCTGCCGTCTGTTTCAACACGTACCCAAACGATGTCCTTATCCTTTACGCCAGCCTTTGCTGCGTCTTCCGGAGTGAAGTGAATGTGACGCTTTGCCACGATCACACCCTCAGAAATTTCCAGCTGACCTGCCGGTCCCACAATGGTACATGCACCGGAACCTGCAACATCACCGGATTCGCGAACCGGAGCAGCGATGCCGATCGAACGTGCGTCTGTTGCAGACAGTTCTACCTGATTGGCACTCCGGAACGGGCCCAGAATGGAAACGTTCGGCAGTTCCTTCTTCGGTCCAACGATCGTTACGCGTTCTTCACTGGCAAACTGACCCGGCTGCGACAGCATCTTCTTGACAGTCAGTTCCTTTCCCTCACCGAACAGCACTGCGAATGCTTCCGCAGTCAGATGTACGTGTCTTGCAGATGTTTCAACAATAAACTTTTCAGACATGGTGTAATACCTCCCATAAATGCTAACCGGCAATGCACCGGCTTCTTACAATATTGTACTACTTTTTGCCGCTTTCGTCAAGGGTATAGTCCGATTTTCGTGAAAATCACACAGCCGCCCGATTGTACACGCAATTTCCATATTTCTTGACATCTTTTTCAAAATGTGATACAATAGGACAAGAAAAAAAGAGAGGAATTTGCCCTATGTATTACGTCTGTTATGTACTGCTGTACTGCATCATTTTTGCTTTTGGTGCGGCGATCGGCAGCTTTCTGAACGTCTGTATCTACCGTCTGCCCAAAGAGGAATCTCTCTGGCGGAACAACTCCCACTGCATGACCTGCGGTACACCCATTCGCAAGCGGGATCTGATCCCGATCTTCAGTTGGTGCCGGCTGCGGGGAAAATGCCACAGCTGCGGGGCAAAAATCCCCTTTCGCTACACGCTGGTGGAAAGCCTGAATGCGATCTTATACGTGTTGATCTTTGCCTATTTCGGCATCTTTGAACAGCCGGTCTATGCGGCTCTGGTATGTCTGTTCTGTTCGGCTCTGATCGTGGTCTTTTTCATGGACTTGGACACCCAGTTGATCAGTCTGTACGTGATCGGATTCATCGGGCTGCTGGGCGTTGCGGTTACGGTTTACGATGTCTGCACCGGAAACGGCACGCTGCTCTCCCACCTGATCGGAGCCGCAGCGGCATCGGTTCCGCTGTTCCTGCTGGTAATTCTGTCCGGCGAACGTGCCATGGGACGGGGCGATGCGGAACTGATGCTGGCAGGCGGCTTGTTCCTCGGTGTCAAAGGTGTTGTGGTAGGGCTGTTTCTGGGGCTGATCCTCGGCTGCATCTTCGGCATGATCCACAAGGCAAAAACCGGCGATTCCAAATTTGCCTTTGGGCCGTACCTCTCCGCCGGCATGGCAATGGCTCTGGTGGTCGGAGAACCCATTGCAAATCTGTACTTACAGCTCTGCGGTCTGAAATGACCGCCCGAACACAGAAAGGCTCATCTCCGGTACGCTCCGGAAATGAGCCTTTTCTTTTTGGATTATTTCGAGCGTTACGCCGCCGGAGAAACACCCTCCACATGAATGGTGTAGTCCGTCATGATCTTATTGCTCCAGAAGAACCACTGCCCCGTCTTGGCGTTGTAGTTGTTCTTGGCAGACAGCACCTCCGTGCCAACCTTTACGGTATAGCTGTCAGAGAGCGTGTAGCCCGCCTTGGGGGTAATGGTGAAGTAGCACACGCCACTGTCGTTGAACAGCGGATCGCTGAACGTGATGTTGCAGCCCGCCGCACTGGATTCGTCTAGACCTACGTTTTTGCCGTTTTCGCTGGCAGCAATGGGCGGTGCGGTGGTGGTTGTTGTTGTAGTTGTGGTGGTTTGAGGGGCGGTGGTTGTTGTGGTTGTAGTAACAACTTCAACAGATTTAGGAAGGCAAGCAGCAATACTGTTTTCTCGATATACAGTGTTTACCATTTGAGCAAGTGGTGTGTCAGGATTAGCCTTATAAACAACTCCGTTTTTAATCCAGAGTTCGTGAAGACCATCTGTTACCATTTTAGTAGTAATGTGATATGTACACCAACCACACTGTTTTGTTTGCTCTAACTGATTTGGCTTACCGCTTATAGAAACATCGCTGTTATTATATTTGGGGAAAATATGCAAAACACCGTAATCATCATTAAATGTGATTAAGACATCTTCTGATTTGGTATAGGTAACTGGATTCTCATAATTGGGAATTTCACTGATACTTCCGCCGCTACGAAGAATGTGAACTGTACTATACTCAGGATCATCATAAATATAATGAATTAAAAGTTCATCAGAAGAAATTGTGGAATCAGTCTGTTTATTACTGGTTGTTGTTGCAGTGGTGCTTATAGTCGTGCTGGTTGTGGCGGAAGTTGTAGTCGTTGCAGCCGTAGTTTCTGTCGCGGAGGTCGTCGCCGTTGCGGTACTGCTTGCAGTGGTTTCCGCGGTGGTCGTTGCGGCAGTTGCAGCGGTTGCGGTTGTTGCAACCGTGCTTGTGGTTGCGGCGGTCGTTGTGGTAGTTGTCGTGGTAGTCGTTGTTGTGGTGGTTGCTGTAGTCGTGGTGGTTGTTGTCGTTGTTGTTGTGGTTGTAGCCGCAGTCGTCGTGCTGGTAGTCGTTTTGGCTGTGGTTTCGGTTTCAGGCGGCGGAGGTGTGGTAGTCGTGGTAGTTGTTGTCGTTGCCGTATTTTTCGGAGCAACGATCTCGCACTGAATCTCCTCCGGACTGACACCCTTACAATAGAGGTGCACGATCTTATCCGCCGAAGCAGCCGATGTCACAGCACTGTTTGAATTCATCATAAAGGTTTTCAGATTCTGATCCGGAGCCAGCAGGGTGTAATCCTTGCTGTACACATCATAATTCAGCGTGGACGGATACTTGACAAACTTCACGCCCACTTCGCCCGCATTGGTGATATAGTCGCACTTCGTCCAGTCGAGGGTGATGTTGGTGTAGGTGCTGTCGCCGTTGATGGTGAGCATGGGGGTATTTTGTGTTGTTGTTTCTTCGGTTGTAACTTCACTTTTCTTTGCCCATGAAAAGCTGGTATCTGCATCCGGTTGAAAATTTGCATATACACCCTTATAACTCAAAACATAATAGGGATAATCAGACCATTTCATCAAAATATAAATTGCAACTGTATTATCAGAAATTTTTTCTACTTTTCCAAGATTTGCGGTTTTCAAATCTGCGGAATCATAAAAATGAATTCCTGTATTATCGCCATCTGCCACTAAATTTCCAGTACGCTCATTAACTCGGTACATTTTCAAAAACTTATCATTACCATTCGCGTTTCTGATAAATTCGTCTGCATCTACATTTGTAAATTGAACTTTGACAACATCACCAACTGCATATCCACTATTTCTCAGATCAATCGCAAATGTGCCTTTGTAATGCGTTCCCCCTCTTTTTACAATGCTTTGAATAATTGCCTGCTGGTCAGCTGGAAGTGTATAATATCCATCTTTATAAGTCCCATAATCATAATAATAAGTTCCATCTTTTTTAATCTGTTGCAATAGGTTATTACTGCCAACTAATATCTGATACCCTTCATAACTCCAATAACCTCCACCCCAACTATATGGCACAAAGAAAAGCCCACTATAATCAAAATAAAATGTATTATTTTCTGTAGTCAATTCGCTTTCATCTTGAATAACTGTACTGAAATCTTCAATGTAATCCGGAATTTCAACTTTAATGCGAACATTATCATATATTTTAGCCAGTGTTCCGTCTGCTTTTGTCTGCATAGACGAACATGGTTCTACAATTGTACCACTGTCGGAATATGTGATTCTTCCCCAAATTGCCACCCAGCATTTTGAACGAATATTTCGATTTGTTGCGTCGGTTGGGTCAACTAGTTTTACTCGATAAATGACATTAATTTGTTTTTCAACATCACTCATTCCATAACCAACATCATTTATGCCATTTTTTCCATAAGACACATCACCATAATACGCTTTATAGTGATTAACAGCATCAATTTTTTCGGGTGATAATCCAGGTTGACTAATATCATAAGGAAAATTATTTTCGGCGAAAACATCCGTATAATTTACCCAACTATTATCATCATCCAAATCAGAATCGACCAGCACTTTTACATTTTGAAATCGTACTTCATAAGAGCCAGACACATCAGTTCCACAAGCAGCATACTCTCCGCCTCGTCCGTCGCCCTTCTGTGCTTCAACGCACGGAACAACTGCACGATATACAACATCTGTTCCATTGTAATTATATAAAAAAGAGTAGCGTTGCAAGCTAAATTCTACCTGTGATACTGAATTTAACGGATAATCTGTTAAATTGATTGCTGCACAATTGTCATGCGGCGGATTGTTACTTGTACCATTATATGTATTTACAAAGTCATTGTTTGGATAAAAATTGTTTGAAAAAGCAGATGACCAGTCATTCGAAGTATTTCCATCATCGTCTTTCCATTTTTTTACTCTATCATCCAACAGCGTTACATTACCATTTCGATTAGTTGTTGTTTTTTTTATTGTTGTCGTCGGATACGCACTCGCATCTGTATAATTCGTCTTCAACACCAAATTACACTCCTGCACCGACTGCACCGCAGCATACCCGTCGCAGGAAACCGCAATATCCACTTTCTGGCTGGTTTTCACCGCATCATGATAGGTCAGCGTCACCGTAAACACCGCATTGGCATCGCTGCTGGCACCGGTGATCTGATACACCTTTTGATTATCGGTGCTTTTTTCTATATCCAGTGTCACGTATCTTCCGGCATCTGCACACAGAATGCCATACGCATTCCGCTGCACCTCGTCCCAGTTCCAGTACCGGCTCTGGGGCAGCTGAGTCTGTAATTCGTCTGCCAGATTATTCGCCACAGTCTGATAATTCTGAACCTTTGCCGCCTGCACATAGGCAGAGATATTCGGGGCACAGAGTGCCGCAATGATCGCCATGATCACCAGCACTACGATCAATTCCACAAGAGAAAAGCCTTTTCGATTTCGTTTCATCTCTCTCACCTCTCCGAAAATATACAGACGGACACGCTTAACTTAACAGATCCAGAATCTCATTCTTGTTGTTGGATACCCGAATGGCATCATCCCGCCGGATCGTGCCGGCTCTTACCAGCCGTGCCAGATCAGCATTCAGGGTGTGCATGCCCAGTGCCGCACTGGACTGCATGACCGTTGCCAGCTGGAAGCACTTATTGTCACGGATCAGACTGCCTACCGCATCGGTTCCCACCAGAATTTCTGTAGCAGCCACACGGCCGCCGCCCATTGCCAGCGGGATCAGAGCCTGTGTGATAACGCCCTTCAGAATTGTGGACAGCTGTGTCCGGATCTGGTTCTGGGCGTGGGGCGGACAGCTGTCAATGATACGATCCAGCGTCTGTGCCGCACCGGTGGTGTGCAGAGTGGACATGACCAAGTGTCCGGTTTCTGCGGCGGTGACAGCGGCGGAAATCGTTTCGTAGTCACGCATTTCTCCCACGAGAATGACATCAGGGTCTTCACGGAGAGCAGAACGCAGGGACGCTGCAAAGCTCTTGGTATCCACGCCGATTTCACGCTGGTGAATGACCGACATGCCCGACTCGTAAACATATTCCACAGGGTCCTCAATGGTGATGATATGCTCCGAACGATTCTTGTTGATATAGTCGATCATGGCGGACAGAGTGGTAGATTTACCGCTTCCCGTCGGACCTGTCACCAGAATCAGTCCTCTTGGCTGGTCTGCCAAGTCCCGCAGCACTTTCGGCATTTGCAGCTGTTCCAGTGTGGGAATGGTGTTGTTCAGCAGACGAATCGTGGCTGCCACCTTTTTCATCTGCCGGAAAACATTGACACGCTGGCGGCAATAGTCCGGCGTTTCAATGGCAAAGTCCACGTCGTCGCCGTTTTCCAGCTGTTCCCGCTGTTCATCACTCAGCATGGACAGGATCATTTCCCGTGTTTCTGCTGCCGGAAATGAAAAGCCGCTGTCCAGCAGCTGCCCGTGGATACGGAACGAAACCGGCATACCCTCGCTGATGTGAATATCAGAGCATTTCTTCTCCCGTGCTTTCATAATAAGTTCATTCATGGTCATGGCGGTATACCGTCCTTTCTGTAATCATTAGTCGGAATAATATGCGATCTTCATAACTTCTTCCGGCGTGGTCACGCCCTCTTTTACCAAGTCAATGGCACTGTCCAGCAGACTCCGCATGCCCTGTGTTTTCTTGGCATACTCCAGCATTTCCTGACTGTCTGCACTTTTGGCGATCATACGTTTCAGCGTTTTGTCTATATATACCATTTCGTGAATGGAAATACGCCCTTTATAGCCCGTGTTGTTGCAGACCTTACAGCCCTTGCCGCGGGTAATCATGGGAATGCCGTCCCCGACAATGGCGATGTCATCTGCTGTCGCCGGTTCTTCGTATTTACAGAACTGGCAGACCTTACGCACCAGACGCTGTGCCACGATACCTACCACAGAGTTGGAGATCAGATACGGTGCCACGCCCATATCCGCCAGACGGACAATGGACGAAATGGCATCGTTGGTATGCAGGGTGGAAACTACCAGGTGTCCGGTGATTGCAGAACGCACGGAAATTTCAGCCGTTTCTGCGTCACGGGTTTCACCGATCATGATAATATCCGGATCCTGTCGCAGCAGGGCACGCAGTCCCACTGCAAAGGTCATGCCGGCAGTCACATTAACGGAAGTCTGCGTGATATTGGGCAGGTCTTTTTCCACAGGGTCCTCAATGGTAGAAATATTTACCGGTCGCTGGGACAGATGCTGCAATACCATATACAGCGTGGTCGTTTTACCGGAACCGGTCGGCCCCGTAATATAGATGATGCCGTTGGGGGCGGACATCATCTTCATCAGCATGTTATAGGAATACTCGTTCATGCCAAAGTGACCGGCGTGGTCGATCTTGGTATCCGACACCAGATAACGCATAACGATCTTCTCGCCGTGTGTCGTCGGCAGAACGGAAATACGCATACTGATGTCGATTCCCTCCAGCACAGCGTGGAAGTTGCCGTCCTGCGGGATACGTTTTTCCGCGATGTTCAGGTTGCTCATGATCTTGATACGGGCAACAATGGAGTTGTGCAGTGCCTTTTCCAGTGTCAGATAGCTGACCATCTGACCGTCGATACGCATACGCACCTGTGTGAAATCCTTAAACGGTTCAATGTGAATATCGCTGGCGTTGGTGCTGTATCCCCGCACCAACAGCGAGTTGATCAGCTTGATGATCGGCACATCGTCGTCCGCATCGTCTGCCGTCAGCTGGGGCACCTCAATATCTTCTGCGGAAATATTCGCCTTTTTGGCTGCCTGCTTGGTACTGATCTCGGCATAGTAATACTCGATCGCCTTTTTGATTTTCGGACTTTCACTGAGCAGCACTTCCAGCGGCATATCCACGATCTGCCGAATATCTTCCTGTGCGTAGAAATTCAGCGGGTCAGACATGGCGAGCTGTAGACGGCTGTCGTTTTCCGACAGGGCAATGACGTTGTATTTTTCCGCAAGCTGCTTGGGCACCTTGGCAACCACGTCTACATTGACCTCATACTCCTCCAGATTGACCATCTGGAGATCCAGCTTTTTCCCCAGTGCCTCCAGAACCTGTGTTTCTGTGACAAATCCCATTTCCTGCAGCAGTGTGCCGAAACGCACCTTCTTGCCGCTTTGTGTCTTCTGGAATTGCAGTGCCTGATCGATCTGTTCCTGTGTGATATAGCCATATTCTTTCAGCACTTCACCAATGGGTAAATTCTGCAATGTTCTCACCTTTTTCTATTGTTTCTATAGCGACACCGTGCAAAGCCGTCAGGCGGGCTTTGTGCGGTGCTGCCCTATGGCAATACCGCACAAAGAGCATCTGGCGACTTTGCACGCCATCTGCTTGCAAATTTCCCGTCATATTTCACAAAAA
>ERZ1027221.1166-NODE-1166-length-13867-cov-6.039241_pt1 | contig 13867 bp, 9 predicted proteins | sample MGYA00519267_ERZ1027221 | MGnify/ENA primary metagenome ERZ1027221 (study PRJEB26926, sample SAMN06164533) | human gut metagenome | biome: ENVO:00009003; feature: ENVO:2100002; material: ENVO:00002003 | host: Homo sapiens | place: USA | collected 2012 ...
GATCTACACTTATGCGATCGTCGGCAGCGTCAGATGTGTATAAGAGACAGTGACTCTACAGTAGAGTCGTGGGTTTTCTTTTGCTTGCTGATTATAATAATATTTTAATAACTATCGTTATTATAAACCAAATGATTTATAATATTCTTAGCGTAAACTTGGAGGTGCTGTATGACTACGGCAGAAATGATTAAAGAACTGTGTGAGCAAATGAATATAAGTGTTTCCGAACTTGCTAGACGTATTGGACAGACTCCACAGAATTTCAATAAGAAATTACAACGAGAAACGGTAACCTTAGATGAGTTGAAAGCGATTGCTGATGTGCTAGGTGTCAAGTTTGTGCAGGCTTTTATATTGCCTGATGGCAATGAAATAAAGATAGGTAATTAGGAAGTGTAATTTGTATTGAAAATCATAACAATAAATGATGTTTAGTATGCTGTATTTGCTGCTAATGAAGGTACTTCCAAACCACAACCTCATATCATAGAAACGAAATCTGGTACTATTCCAGAAGAAAAACAACTGAGTTTATTAAAAGAATATCTTAAGCGGAATGATATTTCCCCAATAAAAGGAGCAACAACATATTGGTGCATTGACAAGGTTCTTAAGCTTGATTCAAGTAAAGAAAAAACTATAAGTGAAACAATCCATAAACAAAAATACTTATCTTTAACTGAAGAAAATATTGAGAAACAGCATAAGTTTGTAGGTGCAAGCTCTAATTATGGGAAAGAAGGTCTAATAATACATGATGTTTTGAATGCATTTCCTCTTAATAATGATTTAAATACTATTGCGATGAAGATTGCGGTAATTGATGTAACAAATTCAACACATCTTTCTCAATATAAGAGCAGGTTGTCTTTATATGATTTGGCTAAAGTAATTCTGGAGATTCCAAATTTTGATGATCGGTTGGCAAAAGGAGATCCTCAGTTGATAAATATTATCGCAAGGAACATTGGTGCAGTTAATATGTTCTCATTTGCATCCAAGTACTGTACATATCATAATGTGGAAGTGTGTGGGAGAGATGATTACTCCATCTTTGATGGTATCGTTAAAAATACTCTTCCACACTATATCCAAGGACTAACTACGAATAAGATTGATACGTGGCGAAGAAGTTTTGATTACGAGGCATTTAACGAATGTGTTGGAAAACTACTTGATGAAAATAATATACATATTCCTTTTAGAAGAAGAAAGTTAGATCACTTCTTGTGGTATGCGAATAGGTAGAATATAAGAAAAAGGCATCGTAAAAGTGATTCTGGATAAAATTAATGGGGGAGGAAATAATAGTGGGATTATTTGATTTTCTAAAGAAAAAACAAGGAAAGGTTAGTAAACACGTTGATTATCAACTGGATTCTAGTCTATTTCGTACTGGTAAAGTTTTTGCTGAAAAATTGGAAGTGGACATATCAAATGTAGATGAGTTTCGTAAAACTTTTATCGCTTTTGATGTGGAAACAACTGGCCTAAATTCTTCTTCAGATAGAATTGTAGAGATTGGTGCGGTGCTATTTAAAGAAGGAGTTCCGATTCAATCATTCGGAACTCTTGTCAATCCAAAAGTTAGAATTGCAGCCTCAGCTTCGGCAATAAATAATATAACTAATGAAATGCTAAACTCTGCTCCAATTGAGCAGGAAGTTTACCCCCAGTTGGTAGAATTTTTAGGAGATGCACTAGATGGAAAAATCACTATGTGTGCACACAATGCAAGTTTCGATTTTGGATTTTTAAGTAACACATTTTCTAGACTTGGGTATGATGCTAAAATTAAGTATGTTGATACTCTGAGTCTCTCTAGAAAACATATAAAAGGCATTGTAAATCATAAGCAAGAGACTGTAGCGGAATATTTCGGATTAATAAATGACACTGCCCATAGAGCGGAATCAGATGCAGATATATGCGGAAAGATTTTTTGGGGTGTTTTAGATATTATTGAGGAGTCGTTGGAAGAACAAAAAAAGCAAATAGAAAAGATGACTCCAGACATAAAAGAACTTGAAGTTTGTGCTTTTATTCAAGATATTATTGAGAAAAAAGGATGCGACACCAGTTGGATCAGGTATCGAAAAAACAGTAATAATTATGTCGATGTAACTTGTCTATATACATTCTTAAAGTTTAAGTTTGCTAAGAAGGGAAATTACATCATTATTAGAAAAGATGCTACAAATGGAATTGATTTACCTATAGAACCTTGTACTGTAAGTGAAGGCGGTACAACAAATGTGCGAGTCTATTTTCGTAGCCCCTTTGACTTAACGCCTCTTTCAAATTATATTTTCAGTGCTTATAGCGATTGTTATAATTCTATGAATGAATATATGAGTGTTAGTAATTACACTAAGAAAGAAGCAGAGCAAAGCCTTAGTATGCTGAAATCTATTTCAAAATCAGCGATGAAAGAGTTATTATTCGATGCAAAAAATCGTGGATATGATGAGACTGAAGTTAACCTAAATATTGAAAAAGTGATATCTAGAGAAGATGTAATTATTAACGGGTTGCATAATCGAGTTTCATTAAACAAGATACGAAATATAGGGAATTGGGAGAAAGGATTTGATGCAGGTTATCCATATTGGGAACGTGGAGAAACTGCTAGGAAAAATGGCAAAGTAGATGAAGCTATTGCACTTTTTGATAAAGCTCGATATAACGGCTATGATGCTCCTGCGCTATATGATTCTTATGCTAAAGCTTATCGAAAAATTAAGGATTACGATAATGAAATTCTCATTCTTGATGAAGGAATTATGCGTAAAACACGGCACGATGTTGGTACTTTAGAGGCTCGTAGGGATAAGGCAATTAAGCTATTATTTGCTAAACAAGAGGCAGAGCGGATAGCTAAGGAAAAATCTGATTTTCTAAAAGCGAACAAAAAAGAGGATGCGATTAGTGAGCCTAGCAAGAGGCGTGGAAGACAGATTATTCAAATGACTGATGATGGAACAATAATAAAAGAATTCGATACTATAGCTTCTGCTGTAAAAGAAGTTGGCGTTAACTCAAAAAGTATTAGGGATGCTGCAAATGGAGTTCAAAAACATGCTGGAGGATACTGCTGGAAATACAAAGATTAGCAGATAATCTAAGATAACCTAGGATCTTCTTAATAGATATTTATCGCTAATTGCTTTGGCAATACAATATCTTGTTTAAGGATAATGCTTGTATCATCGAGCTTTGAACTTTACCAGATGGTGATGAGATAAAGAGCGGTAATGAGGTCGAGTAACGTTATAAATTAAAATTTGTAGTGATGATCATCTGAAGATGCATTACGAAATTGATCAAAAGAATTGGAGTGTCAGTATGGATTTAAAAGATTTTTACTTCCAAAACATACAAAAGGATGAATATCATTATCGTTTTTACGATTCGATTGAGAACGTAAATAATGTATACAATATATTTAGTGGTTATACGGAAGTAGAGGATTATGAATTTGAGGTGTATGATGCAGAGGAAGCAATAACAAAGTTTAGGGAATTATGCCAACCGGATGTAGATTTTTCTGGTAATGAAAATAAATGTTGGTTTTATCTTATATCGTATTATTTATACAAAGTAGGATATGTTATAAAAGAATTTCCTAGATTGTTGGCACGACCACCTGTTGCACCTAGTGACTTTACTTATGGAGAAATTAGGAACAAAATTATTGCAAAGGGAGATGATGATAACGGGATTGTTCGATATGCTGTTAGAAGAACATTTGTCGCAAGGTTGACATTTGAACAGAAATCAACCTATGTTGATATAGATGATTCAATCAATCAAAAGTTTATTGAGATATCAAACCGACAAGCATCGTTCAATAATATGAGCACAGATGAAAAACTTGCAGAGATAGCAAATTTAATAGAAAGTTTATTAAAGAAGAACGGTAAGTTCCTTACACCAGATTACTCTACGATTTGTTTTGATTATATTTCTAACGATGTAGTAACAAGCTATAGAAAGAAAATGCATTGTTTTAGGCATGCCACAGATGATGCAATATCGGAAAGAAAAAACTATTCGGAAGAACAAAAAAGCTTCTTTGTTGATTACGGCTTGACCATTGTTAAAGTGATACATTCTTTGCTGGAATAGAAACTGAGTAGACAATTTTTTTGGAACAAACATGATTCCAACTTGTCGGAGGTATTTTTTTAATCGGATAAAGGAACTGATATCTTCCCGCATACGCAAGTCCACAGTGGATATGTTTCCGAGAACAGACATACTCAAATGACATCAATTCTGTCCTCTCTAGCCACCGAACTGTGAAGTATCTTAACAATTTAATAGAACAAGACCATCGACCTATTAAACGACGAAATAAATTTTATCAAAGTCTCCGTACAGCCTCTTCCACGATTAAGGGCATGGAGACCATTCGAGGAATATATAAAAAGAACCGAAGAAATGGAACGCTCTTCGGCTTTTCGGTGTCTACTGAAATCAAGGTATTAATGGGAATAACAGCCTAAGATATTTGGAGTTCAGAGAGGGCGCGTTTGATTTTCAAACTTCGCAACAGAACCATTTTAGGAATTTGAGTAGTGTCATTTGATAAAAATTTCTCAAGCAGCATTCTTAAATGGATTAGTGTCAAATTATTGTTTTCGTTTCTAAAACATCCTTGTATAGCAAGATAGCTTGTTGAACATCATGATGTTCAACAAGGTTGTAACGTTTTTTTGAGTGTTGTTGTCTTCGGATATCGAATTCAAACAATCACTACTTATCACTAACAAGTCAATTATCAGATTGAACAGAAAAGTGGATTGACAGCTGAAGCAGTTGCAGAGCTCAAAGATTACTCAAATAAACAATTTCAAGGCTAGTATATGATACAAAATTCATCATTAGGGTAAAAAGAAGTGTTTGGAGATACGGTACCTTATACGATAAAAGCGACCTATCCATTTTTATTTCTGCTAGACAATATCTCTGTGAAAATCGGAATTGAAGGGTAAGTGCCTTCTCAAGTGAGTTGAAGATATTGGAAAAGATTTTTCCTTAGTGTTACGGCTCGTTTTCAGTTTAATCGTGGGTGCGCTTCTTCTTAGAGTAGTCATTTATTATCAAGACATCATAAAAGTTGCATGGAAACAGTGGCGGATACAGCAAAGCATAGGAATGTGAAAGAGATAACAATGGTATTATCGCTATAAATTGTTTATAATTTAGATGGCAGTATCAAATCTTAGGTATTGCTATTTAAATTTTGTTTAAGAATAGATATCATGTTTTTTAGAGGAGGGAAGAAATGAAGAAGAAAAAATCGGTCTGGTTTATGATGGTTGCTATTTTGATGGGCTTTATCCCGCAAATCTTGACTGCTTATTCGAGTATCGCACAGGCTATAGAAACTCAGCCGGATAAAATCGTAGATCAATCAGGTTTAAAAGTCAGTTCCTCTGTTTCATCAGATGGAAATTCTTTAAATTGGAAATTACAGTATGAAAAAGATGTCGCAAGTGATGGCAATGATCAAGCACTGAAATTTAAAGTGACGGCTGATGGAGAAGCAATAGCTTTTAATGAAGATGCCAGTTTTGCTGTTGATGATGACCAATGGTTTGCGGAAAAAGATTTTTCAAAACAATCGCAGGGTTCTCTTTCATTCACAACGGTGCTAAATGTCTCCAAGGTAGCTCTTGAAATTCAAGCCGATGCAACGAAAACGGATGGAACACAAGCTGTCACTATTAACAAGAATATTTTGACTAGTGCAGTAGAAGGTCCGCATGCGTTGAAATTACCAGCAGTGGCTACACAAGAAACGACAGAAGTAAGTGCTACTTCTCCGACAACAGCGGAAGAAATCACCAGTAGCCAAGAGACCGAAACGACTGCACAAACGGAAGAAGCCAGTGAAGCAACGTCGTCTGAGATAAATTCCTCTCGGGTAGTAGTGGGCGCTAGCAATCTTGAATATCTTAGTGGAATAAGTGCATTTTCTTCCATTAATTACAGCAATATTGCGCCAGAATATACGACAGATGCTACAAAAGGAACTTTTCCGACTAATAGCTGGCAACCAGCTGGGCAAACAAATGTGATCAACCACCAAGGTAACAAGGAACGCAACTTTGCCACTTGGGATGGTGTAACTAGCTGGAATGGTGATCCATCAGACACAACACATTCTTATATCCAGTATGGTGAAAAACAAACAGATTTTGCCATTCGGAAGTATGCCAAAGAAACGAGTGAACCAGGGCTTTACGATGTATATTTGAATGTAAAAGGTAATGAGCAACAAGATATCAAACCAGTTGATATTGTTTTGGTAGTGGATATGTCAGGAAGTATGGAATCGAGTCAAAGAAACGGCTGGAATGATCGTGCTGGTGCAGCCAGAAATGGTGTGAAAAATTTCTTGACTTCTATTCAAAACGCCGGTCTGGGTAATTACGTCAATGTTGGTTTAATTGGGTTTTCTAGTCCTGGTTATATCGGTGGCAAATCGGGTTATATTAGTGTCAAATTAGGCAAAGTAGGTAATGCCAGCCAGCAACAAGCGATTAATGGTGCATTGAGTCCAAGTTTTCAAGGGGGTACGTATACGCAGATTGGTTTGCGGCAAGGATCAGCCATGCTGAATGCGGACACCAGCGGCAATAAAAAAATGATGATTTTGTTAACAGACGGTGTGCCGACTTTTTCTGATAAGGTAAAAAATTCAGTGATGGAAAACGGCATATTGTATGGCACTAACTTTGGAACCACCAGAGATGAACCCGGCTATACCGCAGAACTTCGATGGCCATACACCGATAGTTCAGGTCATCGTATATATGATACTTGGCCAGCAACATTAGGTGAGGCTAAGAAGGCAAAAGATAGCGGTAATGTGGTGCACGCTTTAGGCATTCAACTGGCTGGCGACGACGGCTACTGGTCGGAAGGCTACATGTCAGACGAAGAAGTGCGTCAAAATATGGAACTTATTCCCACTTCACCGGATCTATACGAAGATGCTGATAGTGCCGATGCTGTTGAGGCTTATTTGAACAATCAGGCAAAGGACATTATCAAAAACTTTAATACTGTCACCGACGGCACGATCACAGACCCGATTGGTACGCAATTTCAATATGCGAACAACCAGGCGACCGTTACGAGTGTCGGCAAGCAAACTGTGCCAGCAAGTGAGTTGCCAAGTGCGGCGATCCAAGATGGTCAATTGACGGTGAATCACATGAACTTGGGTCAGGATCAGGAAGTTCAGATCCATTATCAAGTGCGTATCAATACAGAAGATAAAGATTTCACGCCGGAAAAATGGTATCCGATGAATGGTCAAACAACTTTGACACCAAACGGAGACAATCCGGATAATAAAGTAGACTTTGGCGTTCCTTCCGCAAAGGCACCGGGGGTGAAACTTAATCTGAAAAAGATTTGGGAAGAATACGATAAGGATACGAGTAAACGTCCCGATTCTCTTGATTTCACCTTGAACCGAAAAGATACCACAGAGAGCAATTCTTGGAAGCAAGGTTTTATTCGTCTTTCTAAAAGCGATGTTGCTACAGATACTAATGTCTGGGAAAAGACCAATATTGAAAAAGTAGCAGAAACACAAGGAGCTACTGAATCGCTTTGGTTGCCACAATTCAACAACAAAGGGAAAGATTTTGCTTATAGCTTTGAAGAAGCAACGGTCAATGGCTATGAATCTTCAAGAAATGCTGCTAAAACCATTTGGACCAATAAAAAAATCTACACACCACTTGCTTTAGAGATCACTAAAATTTCTGATCAAGGAAAGACACCTCTTAAAGGAGCAGTCTTTAGACTAAGTGGAGGTAGTTTGCCAAATGCAGGCGTTGAACTTAAGGACAACGGGGATGGAACCTATACGTTGTCTGATGATAAGTACAAGCTGCAATTAAATACTGAGTATACATTGACAGAAGTTACACCACCAGCTGGACATACGGCTACTACAACTAGTTGGAAAGTCAACGTTAGTGCAGAAGGTAAAGTAACCATCAACGATGCTGCGACGGGTATTGAAATCAATGACAACACTATCAAGTACACCATTGAAAATGAGTTTACCAAACGTCCTTTATTGGTTGAAAAATATAATAAAGATAGTGGTAAAACATTAGACGGTGCGAAGTTTACGTTGAAGCAATATGAAGATAAGTGGACGAATGATGGTAAAGTTGTCGGTGATGATTTGATCGGAAGTGATGCCAAATCTTTTGCTAGACTGGCACCAGGCTATTACAGCTTGGAAGAAACGACGGTACCGACAGGCTATAAAAAAGACGATACAGTCTTTAAGTTCCAAATCGATAGCGCTGGGAAACTACTTGATGCAAATGGCAAAGAAATCACCGCTAACTCAAAACCAATGACAGATGGTTTCTATTTAACGAGTGATAATAAGATTGTTTTGATCAAATACAATGAACTGCGTGATTTTGACTTTTCAATTCTTAAAAAGAACTCGCAAAGCAACAAACCATTAGCAGATACTGAATTCAGCTTAGCCACAAAAGAGGATTCCAATACGATTTTGGCTACTCTGAAGACCAATGATGAAGGAACCGGTCAGTTTTTAAATGCTTCGGGTAATCATTACGGTGTTCGTCCAGGAACTTACGTTATCAAAGAAACGAAAGCACCAGAAGGGTTTGTCCTTTTAGAAGGGACTTTCGAGGTCACTATAAATGCGGACGGAACTGTCGGCGACGTGACTTATGATGGTAAAGATCTTGATAAAGATGCTATCAAAGTAAATCTAAAAGATGAGGACAATAACGTCATCGAATTGACGGTTGCTAATACACCCAAAGGACAACTGCCAGCAACCGGCGGATCAGGTATACAGACTTTCATCATAGTAGCCTTAGCTCTTGTCACAGCAGCAGGTGCTCTTACGATCTGCTACTTCTACCGTAATCGAAAGGAGTTGAACTAAGATGAAGAATAAATCATTGTTCATCAAAATCACCTTACTTCTTTCAACTTTGCTGTTAGGGATCTTTACGGGGCAACAAGCCTTTGCGGATGATGGGACGATCGATATTGTGATCCACAAACAATTGTGGGACCAAGCACCTGATGCAACTATTCAAAATACGGGAGCGGCCGATCAAGATACCAAAGATTCAATCGAAGGGGTTGGATTTACGATTTATGACATTACAGAGGATTACTATAAATTGGTCAAAGGATCTGACGAAACAACAACTATTCGAATGATTCAAGAAAATGTTGCTGATTATCAAAAAATTATCAGAGAACAAGGCCTGACTGATGAAAAAGGCACAATCAAATTTATCCAACTACCTAAAAGCAGTGGCGGTAAAAATGCGGTTTACCTGATTGTTGAAACGGTATTGCCTGATCCTGAAAAGGTAAAAGTCGAAAAAGCGGCCGAACCCTTAGTAGTGGCTTTACCAGTATATGAAATGAGCACAGACGGTAAAACCTATACGGACAAAGAATTAGCTACCGTTCACCTTTATCCTAAAAATGTGGGAACAATCGTTGAAAAGCCAGTGACACCAACTAAACCTAAAAAACCAAGTAAACCTAAAAAACCAAGTAAACCGAAGAAACGCTTGCCACAAACAGGTGAAGCAAAATCCTTCCTAGGTATATTGGGGATTCTTTTGATCGGTACGGCGATCATTTTATGGCGGAAACACTCTGTACGAAACAATTAATCAAAGGTACAAAAGACTAAGGTCTATTGGAATATTGTACAAAAAATCAAGGAGGAATTAGAAAATGAAGAAATTATGGAAAACACTTTTTTCAGCCCTACTTGTAGTGCCTTTATTCACCAGCGTGTTTGGTGCGATAACAGTAAGTGCTGCTGAAGCAACAACGACAAATGTAACGATCAATAAACGAATTTGGAAAGATGGCGAAGCTCCAGCACAAGGTTCCATGCAAAATACTGGGGAAGAAATGGACTTTGGTGGAGCTCCACTTAAAGGAGCCGGCTTTACAGCCTATGATGTAACAGATTCTTATCTTGCTCTGATTGCAGATGGTAAGTCACAAGCAGAAGCAACAAAAGAAATTGCTGATAATGCGTCAGATTACACAACTGTAGCAAAAGCAGAACAAAAAACGGATGCCAATGGTCAAACAACTTTTGAAGGACTTGCTTTAAAAGACGACGACAAAGATAAAGTCTATATGTTTGTTGAAACAAGCACGCCAGGCAATGTTTCCGTAACGACAAAGGCCGCTCCAATCGTTTTAGCAATGCCAATCTATACGTTTAAAGATGGCAAATATTCAGATACAATCAATACCAACGTTCAAGTCTATCCAAAGAACGAAACCAAGACTGATAAAAAAGAAGTTGCCAATTTAGATAAGTTCACTGAAGTTAAGGGTGCTGATGGAAATGTTTTATATCATAACCTTACAACTGGCGATGAAATCGAATATAAATTAACTTTAAATATTCCTGCGGACATTCTGGAAGATGGCGTCACTTACTCTGTAACTGATACGCCAACTGCTGGACTTGCTTATGTAAAAGATTCTTTTGCAGCAACTGGTTTAGTAGCTAGAACTGACTATGAATTAGCTGAAGATTCTGCAACTGGCGGATTTACTGTTACTTTGAAACAAAGTGAAAATGTAGGAAAATTAGCTGGTAGTCAATTGATTGCTACTTACAAAATGAAATTAACTGCTGAAGTAAATCCTGACGATTTAGTAAACAATAGTGCCCAAGTAACAATTGGTAACAACCCTCAAGATAAAATTACACCACCAACGAAATTTGGTACAGGTGGTTATAAATTCGTCAAAAAAGATTCGCAATCTGGTGCAACCTTATCTGGTGCGGAATTTGTCGTAAAACAAGGCTCTAACTTTGCAATATTTGAAGATGCTAAAAACACTAAAGGTGAATATATCTTTAAAGAATGGACGACTGGTGAAGCAGAAGCAACGAAAATCGTTTCTGACGACAAAGGTGAGTTGAAAGTAATTGGTTTGAAAAATGGTGACTATCAATTAGAAGAAAAAGCGACTTCAAGTGATAAATATGTGTTACTTGATGAAGATGTCGATTTCACTGTTGAACACGGTCAATATGGCAGTCAAAAATTAAAGTCTGTTCTTAACACGCCTAAAGGTCTGCTTCCATCAACAGGTGGTAACGGGATCTATGCCTTCTTACTTATCGGTGCTGCTCTTATGATCGGTGCTTACGCTTGGTTCAAGAAATCTAAAACACAAGCTGAAGTCTAAGATATAGTTTTAAAATAGCAAAAGGCAGCTTCATTTCTTGAAGTTGCCTTTTCTTTCTTTTAAATGGGGAGAAGGAGGTGCAAGCATGGATCAGCGCAAAAAAAACGAACGGATCAATTTGATTTTAAAACTGCTAATGGCGATTTTATTTACGACCGGTGCCATTATTTTCAGTTATCCCTTTTTGGCCAATGCGGTGAATTCCTACTATGACCAAAAGATGATGGAAAAAAATTTGGCTGAGATGGCCGCAACAAATACCAAAGAACAAGCAAAGAGGCACCAAGAAATGGCCGAAAAAAATAAAGAGCTAGCTGAAAGTAAGAACATGACCAATATTCCTGGCATGGGACTGGTAGAAGACCCGTTTGAAAATGCGGTCGATGATGCCAAAGATCCGGGTAAAGCCTATTATGAAGAGCATACCGTGGGTGCTATCTATATTCCAAAAATTTCGGTCAGCTTACCTTTATTTGATGAAACCAATGCTGCTCTTTTAGAAAAAGGCGCGACGATTTTACAAGGAACCTCTTATCCGATCGGTGGCAATAGTACCCATTCGGTGATCTCAGGCCACAGTGGCTTGACGGAACGTAAACTTTTTACAGATTTAGAAAAGTTGGTGATTGGCGATGATTTTTATTTGACCATTGCTGGGGAAAAATTGGCTTATGCGGTCGATGACATCCAGATCGTTTTACCGTCGGATATCGACAAAGTGGTCATCCAACCGGGGCGGGACTTGGTGACCTTATTGACTTGTACACCTTATGGCATCAATACCCATCGTTTATTAGTCACTGGACACCGTGTACCTTATGTGGAGGAAATGGCGGAGGAAGTGACCAGTACCAAAAAAGCGGTCGAACGGCGTTTTCGCTTGTATTTACTACTGATCCCGCTTTTCTTTGCCATGATTTTCTATTGGATGTATCGCAAGTTCGTCTATTATCAAAGTGGCAAACACAGTTATGACTTTTGTTTTTACTTATTGGAAAATGGTCAACCCAAAGCAGGCGTGACTTTTACCTTAGTCCGTAAAAAACGTTGGGCAACAGATGTCACTAGCCAACCAGTTGCTGTAAGCCAGGTGGATGGATGGGTGTCTTTCCCTGAGATCAGAGGGGGTCGTTATTATGCCAAGGCGATCGATGGGTCGACAAAACCAGTTAAGGGCAAGGTCCGCCGTTTAAAAGATCGGCAGTTTGTTTTAAGCCACGTCACGAAGAAAAAGCACGGTAAGAAAGTTACTTATTATCTGGAGAATGGAGCGAAAAAATGAAGAAAAATCGGCAAGTGATCTCGCAAATTGCGATCATCCTCATTTTTATGGTCGGCATCTTGACCATGCTCTATCCTTTTTATGTCGATGCGTTGAATAATGTGATCGATCAAGTGCGCGTCGATCGCTATTTGAAGGAAAGCCAGAAAGAATTTGAAGCCGAACGCAAGCGACTGGCGGAAGAAAATAATAAATTGAGCGACAGCGGGTTAGCTCCGGGTGCCGATCCGTTTGCGAATACGAATGGTGGTACGGTTTCATCTGCTTATTACAAAAAGCATTTGATTGGGACCATCAATCTTCCTGATTTGGCCATTGAGTTACCGCTATTTGATACGACCAATGATGATTTATTGGAACAAGGTGCGACGGTCCTAGATGGCACGTCCTTTCCTGTTGGTGGCGCAAGTACCCATGCGGTGATCTCGGCTCATCGTGGCTTGCCAGAACGGGAACTCTTCACCAATCTGCCGGAGCTTAAAAACGGTGATATTTTTCTGCTAAATGTCTTAGGGGAAACCTTGGCTTATGAAGTATTTGACAGCCAAGTCGTGACGCCAGATCAGACTTCGGTTTTAAAGATCGAACCAGGCCAAGACTTGGTGACGCTCATGACCTGTACCCCTTATATGATCAATAGTCACCGTTTGTTAGTCACAGGAAAACGCGTGCCATATACACCGGCTGCCGAGAAAAAACAAGTCAAAGGCGATCGTTTTCGTAAGTTGAAACAAATTGCTATCTTGGGGGGGACGGCCCTGTTGATCTTAGCCGCTATTTATCAATTGTATCATGTGATCGCCCGTTACCGATTGCGGAAAGTGCGTTTTGATTTCACTGTTTGCTTAGAAGGCGTGGCAGAACATACGCCAATCGCACTCTATGATAAAAAAGGGAAAAAAGCCCTGCGGCGCAATGGAAAAGCCTATCAAGAACTAACAGATCAAACCGGACAAGTCACTTTTACCGATCTACCAGGGGATTGCTATCGTTTGAAATTGGGCAAGAGTTGGTTGGTGCAGTTTGGTTTGAAGAAAAAAAAGAGGCCATCCAAGATTTGGAAGATAAATAAGAAAAAAGTTATGTTAAAAGAAGAAAGAATACTAGAAGTCAAATAAAAAATGCTCATGTTATCAAATGATTTAAATCCATAAGATACACGTTTCATTGTTTAATATGGGTATTCTTAGCTTCTATTTTGTCATTGGTATGGGGATAAATCAATGCACTTCGTATACCTTCGTTATATTTGAGTAAATGGTTCTGTTGCAAAGTTTTAAATAAAGAATAAAATCCCTTACGGTATCTATGATT
>ERZ1027221.1170-NODE-1170-length-13815-cov-6.280087_pt1 | contig 13815 bp, 17 predicted proteins | sample MGYA00519267_ERZ1027221 | MGnify/ENA primary metagenome ERZ1027221 (study PRJEB26926, sample SAMN06164533) | human gut metagenome | biome: ENVO:00009003; feature: ENVO:2100002; material: ENVO:00002003 | host: Homo sapiens | place: USA | collected 2012 ...
ATTCAAACTTATACAGCGCAAACATACTCACTCCTCCTCAAATTCTGCAAGGTAAAATTCCTCTAAATTTTCAATTTCATCAGCGGAGCCGTTGTAAATGATTTGCCCTGCTTTCATCATAAGCACCGTATCTGCGATATGCTCAACATCTGAAACGATATGCGTGGACAAGAGAACAATGCTGTCCTTTCCTAAATCCTTTATCAAATTACGGAAACGCACACGCTCTTTGGGATCTAACCCGGCAGTCGGCTCATCTAAAATGATGATTTTCGGGTCATTTAGTAGTGCCTGCGCAATGCCAAGCCTTTGCTTCATGCCGCCGGAATAGGTTGCAATTTTCTTTTTGCCCACATCGGAAAGGCTCACTAATTCCAGAAGCTCTTTTGCTTTCCTTTTTGCTTCTAATTTTGTCAATCCTTTTAGTGATGCCATATACATCAAAAAATCCCAACCGCTGAAATCGGGATAATACCCGAAGTCCTGCGGAAGATAGCCCAACTCTGCCCGGTATTCCTCGGAAGAAACATCTAACCCATCAAAGGTTACTGTACCTCCTGTCGGTTTCAAAATCCCGCAAAGCATACGCATGAAGGTTGTTTTTCCTGCGCCATTTGCTCCAAGCAATCCATAGACGCCGTTTGTCAGTTGCAAGCTTACCCTGTCAACGGCTATTTTGTTTTCATATTGTTTTGTCAGTCTGTCAATGCAAAGTTCCATAGGAATCCCTCCGTTTTCTTGAATGTCTGATAAAGCTCCTTCGCCGTAAACATCATCAAGAGTAGAGCGATCACTACCCACCAGACTAAATAATTTGTTTGGAATAAAAAGTTAGCCACATATCGAAGTGTCATATTTGCCGTACTTACACAAACAGCTACTGCCATACAACCGTAAATAGCTTCTTTATTCCGAAAATGGCGGACAATATACAAGCTGATACTTGTTGTCAGCAAATAAGGTACAAACAAATATACTCCTGTTTGCACAAGGGAAATACTATTTGCGATATGACAGATTGGGATTATGATACAGAAAATCGCAAAATTAAAAATACCCAAGATGGTCAGCCTTGCCAGCACAATATTTTTTAGTGAAAAGCGGGAAGCCATTTCCAATTCATTCATTCCATACAGCGTAGATTTTGCACTCTCTGTAATAAGAAGCAAGGCAAGGAATGGGGTAAAAGCAGATACGATCCATACCGTGTTCTCGCTTGCGAAAGAAGCACCCCACACCGCAGGTAAAACGATCAGTACGGACAACAGCCATATACTTTTCTTAATGAAAGGGATTTGACTGAATATAAATGCTTTGGTACTGATATGCGGTCTGGGCAGCGAACGAACAAACTGTGCCTTGTCCCTCGGCGCAGGTGCATCAAAAGCCTTTGCGATTTGCTTTTTCAATCCTCTATTCATACGAAAATCCTCCTCTCTGCAACTCTGTTTTGAGATATTTCAATATCCTTGAGATTTTGCGATATATAGCAAAACGAGAAAGCCCGGTGATCTTACATATTGAAGCAATTGGAAGTTCATTTGCATATCTCAGCAGCAATAGCTCCTGCTCGTCCTGTGGGAGTTTATAGATCAACTCTTTCAAGGCAATGCTGTTTATCCATTCTTCCGTCGGGTCATAACCCGGATCATCGTTTGTTTCGCTTATAATTTCTTTGCTGTTTTTGCGATATTCCTCGATACATAAGTTGCGGGCAATCGTATAAAGGTAAGGAAGTTCTTTGCTGCTATCAAGACTTAAATTTTTGCTGAAATAACGCAAAAATGTTTCTTGCGTAATATCTTCCGCTGTTTGGCAATGGTGGACTTTGAAATAGCAGTAACGGTATATTTTGTCATACTGTTCACTTAAGTCCATAGCGTTCAAACCTCCTTTCACTATGTATAACGGTTTTCCTACATCAAATGTGCGGAAAACTTGAAAAAATTCAAAAAAGTTTTTGAGAAAGCAGCAGCGGCGATATGGCGGTTAGCCAGATCGCCGCTGTTTGTCAGGTTGTCACATATATTTTACTTGATTTTTGTGACAATCTCAAGATATAGCATGTGAACATTCAGTGTAGGTTTTCACTTTATTAACCGAATATTTCCGTTTTTCGCACTCCCTATATCTCTCTACACCTCGATATGTAATTGCGGACAAAACATCGGATGCAGACCCGACATTTTGACCGCAAATCAACCTTAAACGCTACATTATTCCGTGTGACTGTTGAAACCGTTTTGCTTGGCGTTCTCGCTTGCCTTTCGTCTGCGTTCCTCGCTCATTGGCGGTTGCAGACGGATGGACAGTCGGGACTTGTCCAGAAGATAGGACACGCCGCCTTGCTCGTAGGTCTTTTCCAATCGGCAAAGGTCGGGGTGCTTCTTGGAGAACGCCGCCAGTCTGTTCCTCAATCCGGCATTGTAGGTCTGGATGTGTGCTGTGTCCTCACCCTCGTTGAACAGAACGATGGTTTCCTTTTCATACTTCGTCAGCTTCGCCATAATCGCCCTCCATATCATAGGTGCTGACTTCTGCCAGCTTCATAGTCAGTTCTGCATCGTAGTAACTTCCCATTTCCATTCGGAGTGTGTAGAAGAAACAACGATACATTTCGCCCATGCCACTCAGTTTGGCTGCAAGATTGCAGAACAGCTTTCCGGCGGCGGGGTCGGGGGTGATAGCTGCCAACAGGCGCAAACGGGCAATCGTTGCCTTGTGGTTAGGACAACCAAAGGTGTAGAGAGCTTTCTTTTCCATAATGTTCATCTTCATAGTGTTTTCCTCCTTGAATTTTGAAAAATTAAAAGCGACAGAGACTTCACAAGGAAATACCTGTCGCTTGGTTTACGATATGAAATTGTAGGGTCTGTGCTTGGCTTTTTTAGCTCATTCGCAGTAGATCAGTTCGCCCTTGATGGTTTCCTCTGCCTGTGCAACACAAGCGTTCATCTGGCGCACCCATTCAATTTGGTTCTCGGCTTTCAGTTGCTCCGTCACGCCGTAATACTTCATAAGCTGCGGCAAGATCACATCCATTCGCTTCTTTGCGGTGGCTTCAATCTCCGCACAATGCTCATAGAGTGTTTCGCTCAGTACCATTTCAGAGAATACGATGGGGTGTGCCTGTCGCAGATACTCTCTACGCATCCGTCCCCACTTGCCGAGACGGATATTGGGGTTCTTCAACTTGATGTCGGGGATGTAGTAATCGCCGGATTTGATAAAGTTCAATTCCATAGTGACCTCCTTATTTGCTTTGTTGAGATTGGGGTTCAGTTCGTTCATGCCGGAATATCCTCCTTTTTGGCTTTCTTTTGATGGTATTCATCCCTGCGTTTGGCAAGGTGGGCTTCATATCTGGCAATAGCATCGGGGTCTCCTGCTTTTGCATCAGCTTTCATCTTCTGATAGCTTCTAACAGTTGCTTCGCTCTGATACTTTCGCATTTCAGCCAGTTTCTTAGCTGCTTCGGGGTCTGTCTTGGCTTGTTCTTCCAGAGCTTCACGGTCTGCCTTGCGTTTGGCTGTGTGTCTGCGGTTATATTCAGCCCTGCGTTCTGCCATCAAAGCAGCATATTCGGGGTCAGTTTCCATTCGCTCTTTCTGTCGCTTATAGCTTCGTTTGCTTGTAGCGTTTTCTCTCGCTTTCAGAGCTTCAAATTCCTTTGCGGCTTCGGGGTCGGTCTTAGCCTTTTCTTTCAGTTCGGCTCGTGACAGCTTCGCTTTTCTGTTGGCTTTCTCAGCCCTTTTGCGTTCGGCTTCAAGCAGCTTTTCACGCTTGATACGCTCTTTCTCGTCCATCTGACGGATATACTCCGGGTCAGCTTCTCTGGCTTCCTTGATTTTCTGCTGTCTGCGTTGATTTCGTTCACGCTGCATGGCAAGCTGACGTTCACGCTCTGCAATGGCTTCGGGGTCTCCTGCTTCGGCAGCTTTCTTCAATTCCGCCTTTTTCTGTTTCTGGACTTCGTAAGCTCGCTTGCCTTTCTCTTGCTTCTTTCGTTGATGCTCGGCATCAATAGCGGCAATGCGTTCTTCCTCGGTGATGGTCTCCGCAGGGGGATAGAAGTGTCCGATGAAGTTGAAATGAATATCAATGACTTGCTGACGGTAGATTGTTCGTCCGCCTGTGGCTTCGTGAACCTCAATCCTGTCAATGAACGCATAGAGCATTGTGTCGGTCAACTCAGCGCAGTCCTTGTACTTCTTTACAAGGGCGATAAATCGTCCTGTCTCAGCTTCCTTGACTTCCTCATACTGGATTTGGCTTTTCAGTTCCTCGACACGCCTTTCAAGAAGGATTTGTTCCTCATCGTACTGCTGTATCATTCGCTGTGCCTGTCGTTCCGGCAGAGTGCCTTTAACAGAGCTTTCATAGAGGTTCTGTATCAAGTTGTCAAGCTCGGTCATTCGCTTCATTGCTTGTTCAAGCTCCTGTTGTCCGATGTCAGTATGCTTGGATTTATTTTCGCTCCAGACTGCTTTGAGTTGGGCAATAAATTCTTCCTCGTTTTCAAGGACATATTTGCTGACTGCTTGGATTGCCTGTAAAATTGCGGCTTCCAGAACCGAAGTTTTTACGAAGTGGGAGACACATTCCGTTCCTTTATTGCGGTAGTTGCCGCATTGGAAAGAGGAATCGGAATCATAGTTCTTTTCGCTGTGCTTGGCTTCGGGGCTGCTGTAACTCATTCTTCCTCCGCAGTCGGCACAGTAAACCAAACCGGAAAGACGGTGGGTGTAAGTGCCATTTGCGGCTCTCGGCTTTTTCTTAGAGCGCATTCTGCTTGCAATATCCCAAGTGTCTTGGTCAATGATAGCTTCGTGCGTATCGGGGAATATCATCAGTTCATCAGCGGTGGCAGGTCTGCGTTGCTTCGTCTTGAAGTTCTCGCAGATGGATTTACCCAACACGGTATGACCGAGATATTCCTGCCTGTCAAGGATATAGCCAACGGTAGTAGCACTCCATCGGTAGGGGTCTGCGTAATCCTTATTTCTGCAATTCTCCGGCGAGGTCTTGGCAGTATAGGCAGATGGTATCAGCACTTGCTCCGCTGTCAGTATTTCAGCAATGGTAGTAGTTCCGATGCCTTGGCAAGCCATACGGAATATTCTTCTGACTACCTCTGCGGCAGGCTCGTCCACATAAAGCTGCTGCTTATCGTCCTTGGTGCGTTTGTAGCCATAAGGGATAGAACCACTACAACGCAAGCCTTTCTGCATCCTGGACTTAAAGACTGCCTTGATTTTGTTGCTTGTATCTTTGGCATACCACTCGTTCATGATATTCAAAAACGGGGTAAGGTCATTGTCTGTGGGATTGGCACTATCAACGCTGTTGTTGATAGCAATGAAGCGTACTCCTTTTTTCGGGAACACAACTTCAGTATAATAACCGACTTGCAGATAATTACGACCAAAACGGGATAGGTCTTTTACCACAAGGGTCTCCACTCGTCCTGCTTCGATTTCTTCAAGCAGGGCTGTAAATCCGGGACGATTGAAGTTCGTGCCGGAGTACCCATCGTCAGAAAAGTGCCTAATATTGCGTAGCCCTTTCTGTCGGGCATATTCTTCTAAGTACATTTTCTGATTCTGGATGGAGTTCGATTCGCCAGCTTGTTCATCGTCTCTCGACAAACGCTCGTACAGAGCTGTGATTTTGATTTCTTCTTTCTTCGCCACGATTTCAACCTCCCTTCATCAAGTAATTTTCGTGTTGAAGTAGATATGTAACACGCTTCGGTTCTCTATCCTCTTATATTGTAACCATTCGGGTCAGTCACAACGTAGCTACTGTGCATCTGCATCAGATTTGGTTTCACGAAAAAGCGCGTCTTGCCTGAGCCGGAACCGCCGATGACAAGGATGTTTTTATTTCTGGCATATTTCGGCTGCTTGGGACGGCTGTTCATGGTCAGAAACTCCGTCTGCGTCAGGATGACGTTGTTAGAGAACTCCGGATCCGTGTACGGCTTGATGTCCTCCGGCTTGCCCCATCGTGCAGATCCGTATTCTTCGCCCTGCCGGAACTTCTTGCGGTTTTTGCCCTTGACGTAGACCGCCAGCTTGAGCAACACGCCAGCCGACAGACCGATGAGCAGATCAACGGGATGAAAGCTGGGCAGCGGATTTGCGAAGGCAGTGCCGAACACGGCAAAGCCGTTTGTCAGCTTGTCGATGAACTCCGTGCCGGGAGCGAGACGAAACACGGCGGCAATCTTATCCGCAAAGTAGAAGGCGAAGACATACGGAAGGTTCAGAAGAATGAGCTTCTTCACGTCGGGTTTGTTCACAGCTCCACACCCCGATCCTTGGCTTTGACCTTGACCTTCTCCTTGTGCTGCGCCTTGCTCTGAGCTTTCTCCTGATCCAGCTTGTGCCGGATGGACGGCTGTTCCTTCTGCTTGACAGTCTTGGCAGAGAACTCCTTGAAGGCGGCGGTCATAACATCAACGTCCCGTCCCTTGAAGAAGACAAGATAGCTGGGCGGCTCAACGGAAACGTCCTTCTTGAGCGCAAAGTCCAGACCGTATTTGCTGGCAGTCCGCTCAAAGGACTTGATGTTGCCGTCCGTCACTTCGATGTTGGAGATGGCGGCGTTCTGGCTCATCAGATGCTTGATGGACTGCTTGCCGCGATAGGTTTTAGGTTGCTGCATCTGCTTCTGCGCCTTCTCGATTTCCTGAACGAACTTGTCCAGAGCCTTTTTCAGCACCTCGGCAGAGATTTTGCCGCCCTTGATCATGATTGCAACAACTTTGGTGTTGACTTCATCCTGCATTGCAGTGATACCTCCTTTCCTTGAGATGATTGAGGGGATGCTACCTTAGCTAAGGCGGCACAATCCGGCGATAGATGATTTTCATTTACACTGTCCTCCTTTCCGAGCATTGCTCACGATGGTATTCATTAAAGAGTGTCTTCACAAAGGCTATAATCGTAGGTCTTCGGCTTCTTTGACCCTGCCGATCTGTCCTGCCCGTAGAAATCATGATTGACGAGCGCGGAGTAGTAATTGTCTATCGTCAGAGAGGCGTTATACAGAGCGGTCAACAGGTACGCCCGGATATTACGGATGTCTGACGGGTTCTTGTTCATTGCTTCCAGAACGTACTCAATGTGGCTGCTATTCAGCTTGAGAAAGCGGGACTTAACCACTTGCTGCGGCATATCCTCGCCATTGATACGGATGGTCGGAGCGGTAGAGCAGACGGCATCCAGCATGATGTCCATGATCTCCCGGAAGCGGTCTTTATCGAACTTCGGATCCTGACAGAGAATGTCGTAATCAAGATTCTCTTTGATAATCTCTTCATACTCGCTTCGCTCATCCATCCTGTCCATCCCATCAAGATTGATGGATTGATAGTTCTTTGAGAGAGTATTTCTTTCTTGGGTAATTACTTGATCAGTATTTATTTGTGCGGACTTATCCCCGCGTGGATTATCCACATCTGGCTTCTCCACACATGGATTTTCCGTGTGTGGCATTTCCCGTTCTGGCGTGGACTCCTGCGGCTCTTCGTATATCTCAAAGATTGTGCTGCTCATCCTGCCCTTACCGTCTCTCTGCCGGTGCCGGACAAGGTAGCCGTGCTTTTCAAGCTCACGGAGCGCGGAGAGAATGGCATCCGGGCCTTCCTTGCAGATTGCAGAAAGCCCCTTGGTTGAGAACTTCCAGCCATCATTAAACGAGAGCATCTTTGAGAGAAGACCGACTGCCTTGAGTGACAGGCTCTTGTCTCGGAGGTGGAAGTTCGCCATGACGGTATAGCCACGATTTTTGTTTACGCGATAGACTGCCACGAAAATCACCTTGCCATCTTGGGAAGCAGCTCTTCGCCGCACTTTTTCTGGAACTTCATTCGGATGACATCCTTGCCCTTCGGCGTGAAGTAGGTCTGAGAACCGGTGTAGCAGTACGTCACAAAATCGCGGACGATGAACAGTCCGGCATTGCTGTCCTTGTTGTAGGGAAGAAGCTGACCGGAGGGAGAGCGGAATAGGTACTTTTCTCTAAGAAGGAACTGGACGAACTTGCGCTCCGGGATTTTCAGTTCCTTCGCCGTCGTTCGGATATTGGTGCAGTCATCCGGATTGATGAAGGCGTCGTAGTAATCGGCTTTGGGCTTTGCCGTGTTCAGCTCACACTCAAGAGCCTTCACGCGATTCTTTTCCAGAATCAACGCTTGAGCGAACTCTACAATGACCGCTGGTTCCTTCTGAATACGTTCCAGAAGGGAGTCCGTCATGTAGCCGCCGGTCTTGCGGATGGTGGGGACAACTTCATCGAACAGCCAGTGTTCAAACTTCTCAGCAGCAGGGAGTTTGCTGTGAACAATCAGTCGGTAAACATCGCCCTCCGGTATATAGGAAAGGGACTGCATACCACCGCTTGTAAGGGTGTCCCGTTTTAGGACACCCTTGCAGTGATCGATAATTGCCTTTCCGGGTCGGGCATATCCAAGCGCTTTCGCAATATCTGAACCGCAGAACAGGAGTGTTTCCCCTTCGAGGATCGTTCGCACCTCACCGAACTGTTCATTCTTGAAGACTTCGATTTTGTTATTCATGACTGACTTCCTTTCCGGCAGCAGATGTGCCATTTTGATTTTTGAGAGTAGAAACGGGCTTGCAGCAGTAGGGACACTCTACAAACACGCAGGACTGATATTTCCAGAAGGGACGATGAAAGCGGCAGCTTCGGCACTCAGGGAGAATGCCATCCGCGCCGCTGTCAAAATGCTCAAAGCCGGGTGTGGTCTGCATCAGCAATTCCAGTGCTTGCAGATCACCGGCTGTCATGCGTTTCATGCTTAAAAACTCCTTTCTTTCGCCGCATCGCCAGCAGATATTCCGGCTTTTGGGCAACAAAAAAAGAGGGTTTGCTTCTTACTCCAAATTGGAGAAGAAACAAACCCTCTTCGTTTACGATGTAGTTCAGATGATTTCTCGGATGGTATGAATGACACCGAGCAGCAGCCCGATGAAGAAGGCAAGTCCTCCGATGAGACCGCCTATGATTAAGTTCAATGCGAAGATGCCGACTGAGCCGGAGATACCATAACCGCTGGGAATGAGCCAGAGGCACATCCTCCGGATGCCGAACGGTAATCCAACGCAGATCCACATAAGGAAGTAGTCGCATACGCCGTCAGGCATATAGATCGGCTTGAGAAATGACGCGAGGCAGAACGCAAGCGTGATCGGAAGCACAACCTCCTTCAAGAAGACTTTGATAGCACCCACTATATCCTCCTTCTGCCGGAAGTGTGCAGCAGCACCCTCCGGCTTGCTTGATTATTGTGAAAGTCCTTTGTTTTCGGTCAAAAAAAGAAGGGACTAAGCCAGAATGCCTTGATTTTCAAGGTCTTTCTGATTTAGTCCTATTATCGCACAATAATCTTTCACAAGAATGGTTTGGACAATACCGTTTTCTACGTCCTCCATCATTCTCTGAAAATTCGGTCTGTTAAAATCTGTACCTGTATAACCGTCATCGGTATAATAGCGAAGATTGGAATAGCCGTTATTTTCCGCATATTCTTTCAGCAAAGCTTTTTGATGTGTGATACTTGCATTTTCTTCTTCCTGCCCATCATCGTGAGAATAACGGCAGTACAATGCTGTGATTTTATCATACATAAATCAAAGTCCTCCTGTGCATTACTTACTATTAAGAATAGCGCACAGGAGGACTTTTTTCAATAGTTATGTGAACATTGTCGCCGAAGTTTTAACGCATCGTCGCCGTATCGTCGCACTTGTTACTGATGTGCAGCCATTCAGATCTGTCCGATATCCACGAAATGAACCAACACTTTGACTTTTGTTGCAGGCTTGTTGTAAATATCAGTTGTTTCGATTTCCTGAATCGTTACTTTTTCCACCAGTTGCTCTAAAATGTATCTGTCATCTTTGGTAATCTCCGTATCAGCAAATGCCTCTGCTTTGGTCAGAAATCGGGGAACGTTCTTTTTCTGATCGTCAAATTTGTCAAGTAGGATCAAAAGCTTGCCATACTCGTTTTTAAGTGATTCTGATTCCGCATTCATGCTGACCGTTATATTTGTAAAAGTTTCCTGAGAAATTTCATCTTGTAGTTTCTGTTCAAAGAGAGCTTGTTCCGTTTGATTGATCGTTTGAAGTCTGTCGGTAATGGTTTTGATGCGTGCATTGATATCTCGAATTTCCCTTTCATTCCGCTGGCAGATCCACCTGACCAGAGTACGTCTGCACTCGTTTTTATCTAACCTGCACATATCGAAAATTCTACGTACATCATATAGAACAGATGTAATTACTTCCGTTTCCTGTATGTAATGGGCAGTGCAGCCTTTCTTTTTGCGATAACTGTCGCAGATATACACATAGCAGTTTCCACCTGCGTATTTGCGGAAATTCAGATACATCTTCTTGCCGCAATCTTCACAGTACACCATATCGTCCAGCAGGTGTTTCTCTCTGGTTTGAATCACACGTCTAGTGGATTTGCGGCGTTTTTTTGCCTTTTCATATTCTTCACGGGAAATGATAGCTTCCTGTGTATTAGGAATAATAGTAAAGCTTTCTTCATCACGATAACGTACTTGTTTATCTTTAAAACTTGTATGATACGTTTTGAAATTCACTGTATCACCAACGTATTCCTGGCGTTTCAAAATAGCCGTTACACTGCTGCTTGTCCAGTGATAGGGATTCTTTTCTGTTCTGGAACCTTTTACAACACGATGACGATAATAGGACGGTGCAGGATATTTTGCATTTTCCAGCCTGCGTGCAATCTCTGATACTTGCATACCTTCATTATAGTATTTGAAAACAAGTCTTACCACTTCTGCGGCAGGTTCATCAATGATCCAGTGATAACGGTCATTGGGATCAAGTTTGTAACCGTATGTCGGTGTAGAAGCAATATGTCTGCCGCTGTTGCTTCTCGCCTGTAAGGAAAGCTTTTGCTTATCTGAAATATCCTTTGCATAGTATTCGTTCATGATGTTTTTGAATTGGGTGATCAGGCTGTCAGGATCACCGGATTCCGGTCCGTCATGTACAGAAATGAATTCTACACCGAACCGTGGGAAAACCACGCCGATATACTGACCAACTTCCACTGTATTTCTGCCAAGACGGGACAGATCCTTTACAATGAAACGTCCGACACGTCTGTGCTGAATGAGAGCAAGTGCTTCTTGGAAGCCGGGTCTGTTAAAATTTGTGCCCGTGTAGCCGTCATCGGTTATCACTTTGATATTGTAGTATCCTTTATCTGCCGCATACTGTTTCAGCAATGCGATCTGATTTTCAATACTCTCACCATCTTTGCCGTCCTCACTGGAACGGCGGGCGTAGAGTATGTCCAATTTGTCTGTAAAGTCCATGTTCAGAACTCCTTTCTGAATCATGAATACCGGTATTCGTAATTTGTCATAAATTTATGTTGTGGGTATTATAGCATTTTTCTTAGCAAAAAAACTTGTTGATGAATGTGAAAACGCACTGAAAATGTAAATATTCAACGAACAATACAGCTTATCTCTCAAATTTGGTTGCGTTTTCGGCAAAATATTACGTTATATATGAGAGGACAAAATTCACGGGAGAAAGAGTGGACTAACACAGCTGATCTGGAGTAGCAAGCAACGATGATATGGCACGAACGGTCAAAAAATGACCGTCTGCCAATCATCAGCTTGTTAGGGAAGAATCCCTAAGACCATCTGAGAAAGCACCTGACAGTGTGAAAAAATAACCAATGATAAGGAGATACAAAGGAAAATGAAAACAGAAAAAGTGGATAAGCGATATGTTATCAGACTGACAGAATCAGAAGCGGCAGTGATTGAAAAACGCTTTGCATTGTCGAGAATGAACTCCGTTAGTGCATATCTTCGTCAGCAAGTTGTAAATGGAATCTATCTGGAATACGACCATGAGGAACTGAAAAAAATACGGCAGACGGTTATGCGTGTGGCGAACAACGTCAATCAGATTGCACACAGAGTGAACGCTACAAGCCGTATTTACAAACAGGAACTTTATGAGTTGCAGGAGGGAGTGACTGAGATATGGCAACAACTTCAATCCATCCAATCCGAGTTACAGAAGCTAAATCCATCCAGTATATTATAAATCCTGAGAAAGCAGCATATGTTACACGATACGGCTGCTGGGGAAATGCAGCTGAGATTTCTGACGAGGTGTGCGAAGAAATGGGATTGTCTGTTGTTGCATATGAGGACATGGGTAAGGGAATTTCGCACTATGAATGGACAAAACAGCAGCAAGGTTTATCATGGAAAGAAAAACTCCGCTATGAACTGGACTGTATCATTCAGCGGTCTGATACATTTGAGGACTTTCTTGAAAAGTGCAGATTAAACGGAATCGAAGCAGTTTACAAACCAGAAAACACGATTTCTCTTAAATTTCGTATGCAGGGACAACAACGCTTTGTCCGAGCGAAAACACTGGGATATTACTATCTTCCTGAGAATATTCAGCGTAGAATCAGACAGTTTTCATCGCACAGAAAGATGATTCTTGACCGTGATAAGTTTGATAATAGGGGCTTGCAGTATTGGGCAGATATTCAGAATATGAAGAACGTAGCCCAGATGATAAATCTGCTTGAAAGTTACAATGTTCACAGCACATCGGAATTGAAACCGACCACAATGACCGTTATGGCACGGCGTGGAATGATTACGCAGAGCATTGAAAATCTGGATAAAAAGATAAACACTTTGTCAGAACAGATAGAACTTGTCAGACAATTTCAACGCAGTAAGCCGTATCATGACAAGCACAAGTCCCTTTCAGCATGGAAACAAAAAGAATATGCAAAGAAAAACACTCCTGTACTGGAGAAGTACAAGAGCGTTGGAAGTCAGTTAAAATTATTGTATCCGGACGGAATCTTTCCGTCAGAAACTATGCTTGACCGTCAAAGGCAGGCGTTGTATGAGGAACGGGAAAAACTCTATGAAGAATACCGTTATCTCAAAAAAGAGTATGCTGATTTGGATAAGGCAAGTCAGACCATTGACGATTATCTTGCAAGTTTGCGTGATGAGCCTGAACAAAAAAGGAAAAAGGGAGAGTTAGAATAGCCATACAAACTGGAAGTTATGTGTCTATTCTTATCATTTCAGTAATTAGCTTATTTCTATAAATCAAATCTTCCCGTGAAGTAAAACCGTTTTTCTCCCAAAAAGCATTTCCATCAGTATTTTTTGAAAATACAACCAAAGCAGTCTTATTTATACCTAATAACTTTAATGCTCTCATAGCTTCATTTACAAGTTTTGTGGCAATTCCTTGATGTCTATAATCAGGATTAACCGCTGTATGGTAGATATAACCTCTTCTTCCGTCATTGCCAGCAATAATTACGCCAATTATTGTTTGTTCTGACTCAGCAACAAAACAAGTTTCGGGGTTTCTGTTCAGAAATCTTTCGATTCCCTCTTTTGAATCGTCTAAATTATTTAATCCCATTCCCTTACAAAACAGCCACAATTGATAAACTTGTTCATAATCAGATATATTCATTACCCTGATTTTCATATTTTTGATACTCCTTTCGTTAGATTCTGATTTGTCAATCTGTTTCACTTTCCGCTTCCGGCTTATAGTTCTTTTCAATATATTCCTCTACAGCCTTAATAAACATCTGATTCATACTCATGCCCATTTCAGAAGCAATAGATTTCAGTTTTTCACGCTGTCCCTTTGGAACACGAATCTTGATGTCATCAAGGTGTGTTTTCACATACTTTGCCGTAATCGCTTTTCGTTTTTC
>ERZ1027221.1209-NODE-1209-length-13423-cov-6.847247_pt1 | contig 13423 bp, 7 predicted proteins | sample MGYA00519267_ERZ1027221 | MGnify/ENA primary metagenome ERZ1027221 (study PRJEB26926, sample SAMN06164533) | human gut metagenome | biome: ENVO:00009003; feature: ENVO:2100002; material: ENVO:00002003 | host: Homo sapiens | place: USA | collected 2012 ...
CGAGATTTCTGCCTGTCTCGTGGGCTCGGAGATGTGTATAAGAGACAGTTACCAAAGTGATGGGCAAGGAGAATGTGGACAAGCTATTCAGTCTATACAGGGTCGGTACCTCAAAGAGGTGGGGCGGAGCCACCGTATTCTGGCAGATAGACCGGGACCGTAATGTGCGTGCGGGCAAGATAATGGGCTACGATGCCGTAACCGGACACCGTATCAAGGAGCCTTTCAATCAGGTCAGCTGGGTGCATTCCGTGAGGAAGGTGCAGGATTTCAGGATGAAGCAGTGCCTGTTCGGAGAGCATCTGCTGTCGGACAGTTCCGTCGTAATGTCCGCCAAACCTGTAGCCATTGTCGAGAGCGAGAAGACGGCACTGGTCGCCGCCCATTTCATTCCCGATTTCATCTGGCTTGCCACCGGAGGGATACACGGGTGCTTCAATGGCGAAGCGGTGCAGGCATTGGACGGACGGGAGGTGATTCTTTTCCCCGACCTTAAGGCAACGGAGGAATGGCGGCGACGGCTGCCGATGCTGGAATCCGTATGCAGGCGTGCCACATGCTCCGACCTGTTGGAAAGAATAGCGACCGGTGCGCAGCGCAGTCAGGGACTGGACATCGCCGACTTTCTGCTGATGGAAGACACGCCGCAGATGATTCTTGCGAGGATGATAGAACGCAACCCCGTACTGCAGACCTTCATCGACACCTTCGGCCTCGAACTGGTGGATGCAGGAAAGACGGAATGACGGAAAGGTATCGGACAGCTCGCTGTCCTATGAAAAAGGGGTTGTAAAATCCCGTAGCTTATTAGGGCATTTTCACCGCCTCCGCTCCGCGTCCGGCAGTCAAAAAGCCCATAAGCTGAGGGACACCCCTCAGGCTCCCAGGTATGCCTCCGGCTGTATGACGGGATTTTACAACAAGAATAACAATAAAATAACGAACAGATATGAGCAATACACAATACGCGGTCTGCCACCTGCAGCGTGGCAGCGGCAATGACAGCGGAATGTCATGCCATATAGAAAGGAAGGATGCCAAGGGAAAGATTTATGTGCCGGACAATGCCGATGCGGACCGGACCCATCTCAACCGTGAGCTGGTCAGGTTCCCTGAAGGAGTGTCCAACCGTACCGAGGCGGTACAGCACCGCATCGACACGGCCGGGCTGCGCCGCAAGGTCGGAAAAAACCAGACAAAAGTCATCCGTATCATTCTGACAGGGACGCATGAGCAGATGATGAAGATTGCCAATGACGGCAGACTGGACAGTTGGATCGATGCCAATCTCAAATGGCTAAAGGACACCTTCGGCGAAGAGAACCTTGTATCGTGCGTACTGCACATGGACGAGAAGACTCCCCATCTGCACGCCACCGTCGTTCCCATTGTGACCGGAGAACGTCTCCGCAGGAAGCGGGAGGGCGAGAAGAAATATGAGACGAAATCCGGTCCCCGGCTCTCGGCGGACGATGTGATGCGGCGCACACGGCTGCACGAATACCAGAACAGCTACGCTGCGGCCATGAAACCGTTCGGATTGCAGCGTGGGATTGTCGGCTCCACCGCCAAGCATCAGGCGAACTCGGGATATTACAGGCAACAGGTAATCCAGTATGAAGAGGATATAGCCAAGTTGCAGGCCGATGTGGAGAAGGCACAGGAAGGCAGGAACACCATCCTCGCATGGTTCGGAAAGGGAGACCTTGCCAAGGCAAAGAAGGAACTTGCGGACAAGGACGGGCTGATTGCCGAACTCAATAAACAGATTAAGGCTCTTCAGGTAGAAAAGGCCCGGTTGCAGGAGCAACATAAATCAGGAATCGAAAAGCTGCGGAACGGCTACCAGAAAGAGATAGACGCAGCCATCCGCAGGGCGGAAACCGCCGAGCGACAGTCAGAAGAGAAAGATGCCGTCATAGACAGGCAACGGAAACAGATAGACCGCCTCGACCGGATGGCAAACCCTCAGCGTTACAGCCTCTCATCCAGAGCAGAGCTTATCCGAATCAACGTGTCCAACTACCGGAACCCGTCGCTCCACATCTGGACACGGGTCGGAGAGGAGCTTTTTGAGGACACCAAGTTCCAGATAGACTATGATATGGCTCAAAGACATTTCAACGGGCAAATCACGGACGAAGAATTTGTCAACGCTGTCTTCGAGCCGCAGGAACAGGTAAACGGAAAGCAGGCGGAACTGCTGGGAGCAGCGTTCACTCTTGCCGCTGGTGGTCCGGCAGAGGTTCATGTCGGCACTGGTTCTGGCGGCTCATCGTCTAATCTTCCGTGGGGAGAAAGGAAGAATGACAATAATACATCAAGAAGAAGGAGATAGTTATGGGAATTTCAATCAAATTATGTTTTCGCCCTTCTGTCATCAAGGGTAAAGATGGTACACTTTATTACCAGATAATCATTAAACGGACAACGCATACTTATACATCGGGGTATCGGATTTACCCCGATGAATGGGACAAGCGACATAGTAGAATAGTTACCAATAGTAATTCGCTTATTAAAATCAAGAATCGCACCGATTGGGAGACGCAACAGATATATGCTATTATCAAAAGGCATATAGATAAAGGAACATACTTGGATTTTGGGAATATAATTTCTGAATTTGAGGAACTGAACCGTCAGCAATCATTCTCTGATTTTCTCTTATCTCAAGCGAAACGTTTGGCAGATATGGGACGTACACGAACAAGTGAGACATATATATCCGCTTTGCATAGTTTCATTAAATTCAATAATAATGAAGATATTATGCTCTATGAGATTACAGCAGAGGTAATGGAGGATTATGAACGCTATCTGAAAAACAGAAATCTTACCATGAACAGCATATCCTTTTATATGCGAACTTTGAGAACAGTGCTTAACAAAGCGGTAAAATTACACCTCATTGAATCTATTGCCCCATTCCAAAGTGTATATACTGGAATTGCTCAGACGGCAAAGAGAGCGATAGACATTGATTCCATCAAGAGAATTAAAGAGGTGGATTTAAGTCTCTATCCTCATCTTGCATATGCAAGGGATATTTTCTTATTAAGTCTCAGCTTAAGAGGTATGTCGTTCATTGATATGGCATATCTGACTTATGATAATCTTCGCAATGGGTACTTGGCCTATTATCGCAGAAAGACAGGAGGCCGTTTGGATATCCGTTGGGAGCAACAGATGCAAGCCATCATAGACAAATATCCCAAAGACTCACGGTATCTATTGCCCATACTCACGAATGATGCCGATGACAGGCAAACCTACAAGAAACTATCCAAACGTATCAATCGTCATCTAAGGAAGGTCGGCGAAATGGCTCAGTTACCGATACCTTTGACTATGTATGTGGCCCGCCACAGCTGGGCAAGTATAGCCAAACAGAAGCAGATTCCCATTAGTGTCATCAGCGATGCTCTCGGTCATGATTCCGAGAAGACCACACTTATATACCTTTCTGCGCTTGATACTTCAGCGGTAGATAACGCTAATAGTGAGATTTTAGCTGCATTGGGAGAATGGTAGTCTGTTTGATTATCTCCGACATTGTCACCGACATTCGGGGTATTGAACATCTTAAAATAGATTGAGTTCCGTTCTTTTTGAATGGGACTCGATTTGCTATATCATAATTTGAAATGAAATAAATAGGATAGAGCTTATTCTAAAACGATAATTTGGGGAATCTCTTTCTATGAGAACCCCATTTTAATGCAAAAGTACTGCTTTTATTTCAAATTATCTCATTTTAGACCGAGAAATCAGTGGCTTTGAACGACTTACCCCATTCATCTTATAGGTATTATCCACCTTTATTTCTTCACTTGTACAATTTAAAATAGTTGTAAACATTGTAACTAACTGATTGTTAGAACGAGTTCTTTTTTTGTGAATCTCATAGAAAGAGATTCACAGCAATAACATATAGAAGTAATTGATTCAGAAGTTTTGTATTGCGTAGAACTATGAGTACAAAGTTTTTCAATAATAGACTTGGCAATACGCTTTTCGATAAGTTGAAAGGTATTGCATCAGGAATGGTGACATTCGATCGCTTTTTGGCTGTCGTTGGTTTCTTTCGTTCATCGGGTTATTTCAAGTTGCGTAAAGAACTTGGCGATATATCCGAAATTAAAATCTTGGTAGGTATCAATATCGATGATATTTTCCGTAAGCACAACAAGGCCCTTTTGATGCTTGCCGATGAGGATAAAGCAAAGGAAATCTACAATAACGGTTTCAAAGAGGATATTGTGAATGCTCAATATTCTCCCGAAGTCGAAGAAGGAATCTTGCAGATGTGTGAAGACCTTGTTTCGGGACGCTTGCAGATGCGTATTCACGCTACCAGAAATCTGCACGCCAAATTCTACTTATGCTTACCACAAAACCATAGCGAGCATAGCGATGGTTGGGTAATAATGGGTTCTTCTAATATCTCCGATTCAGGTTTGGGAATTAAACAGCCGCCACAGTATGAACTCAATGTGGCAATGAAAGACTTTGACGATGTAAAGTTTTGCTCCGATGAATTTTGGGCATTATGGAACGAAGCTGTTCCATTGACAGCAAAAGATATTGAAGAGTACAAAAAGAATACATACTTGGGGTATCAGCCTACTCCATACGAACTATACATCAAAGTACTTATTGATACATTTGGCGACCAAGTGGAAGATGACTTCTCCATTCAGTTGCCCGATGGGGTCAAGGATTTGAAATATCAGAAAGATGCAGTTATTCAGGGCTATCAGATGCTAATGCAGCATAATGGTTTGTTCCTTGCTGATGTTGTGGGGTTAGGAAAGACTATGATTGCAACGATGATAGCCAAACGTTTTGTAGAGGCTAACGGCAAGAACACCAATATCCTCGTTGTATATCCCCCTGCATTGGAAGATAACTGGCGAAATACATTCAAACTTTTCGGAATATACAAGAAAGCTCAGTTCATTACTAATGGCAGTCTGTCAAAGGTTCTTGAAGGTAAAGACAATTATAAGGACAAAGAGGAATTCGATCTAATCATTGTCGATGAAGCCCACGGTTTCCGCAGCGACAGTTCTGGTAAATATGATGAGTTGCAAAAGATATGCAAATCGCCTTGCCTAAATATGGGCTTGCTGAAAAGTACTCAAAAGAAGGTAATGCTTCTTTCTGCTACACCACTCAACAACCGCCCTGATGATTTACAGAATCAGTTACTATTGTTTCAAAATAGCCAAAACTGTACCATTGACGGAGTTCCCAACCTCAAAGGTTTCTTTGCTCCGCTTATCTATGAATATAAAAGATTGATGCGAGAGCGTGACCAGCGTGATGTTACTGCTGAGGTGGATAAAATCTATGAACAGATACGTAGTAAGGTTATTGATAAGGTAACAGTACGCCGTACACGCAACAATATTCTCAACGATCCCGATTATAAGGCAGATATTAAATCACAGGGTATCATATTCCCCAAAATTCTGCCACCGAATGAATTGGAGTATGTAATGGACTCAGATACAAGCAACCGTTTCTACGAGACGCTTAAGCAATTGACTGATGGGAAAACAGAGGAGAATCCAGAAGGCAAGGGACTGACCTATGCCCGCTATCGCGCTGTTGAGTTCTTGAAACCTGAATATCGTAGCAAGTATAAGAATGCTGTACATATTGGTCAGACATTAGCTGCCATTTACCGTGTTCATATGGTAAAACGATTGGAGAGTAGTTTCTATGCTTTCAAGAAGTCACTCCGAACACTTCTTCGTATCACAACTGATATGATTAAAATGTTCGATGAAGACAAGGTGATCATTGCTCCAGATTTGAAGGTAAAAGACCTGCAGGCAAAGAATATGGAGCTTGATGAAATTATCGAGCATGCCATTGCAAAAGGGTATGCAACTGAAGATATTCTTTTCTCAGCCAATGCTTTTAGTTCTGATTTCCTTGAAATGCTCCATCATGACCGTGAGATATTGGAGCAACTCAATGCAGAGTGGGAGAAAGAGAATGATGATCCGAAGTTTGACAAGTTCCGAGAAAACCTTACTAAGGTCTTTTTTGATACGACCGTTAATCCATCTGGCAAATTGGTGTTGTTCTCCGAAAGTGTCGATACTTTGAATTACTTATACGATAGATTGACAAAGGAGATAGGTCGCACAGATGTATTGATGGTAACAGCAAGCAACCGCAATCGCTTGGGACAGACTATCAAAGAGAATTTCGATGCCAATTTTGACAGTAATTCAATGAGGTACAACATCATTATTACTTCTGATGTATTGGCAGAAGGTGTGAACTTGCATCGTTCCAATGTAATTGTCAATTACGATTCGCCGTGGAATGCCACACGTTTAATGCAGCGTATAGGTCGTGTAAACCGTATCGGTTCTGTTGCTACGAATATTTATAACTATATGTTCTACCCATCTCAACAGGGCGACAGGGAAATTCAACTCTATAAAAACGCTCTTGTTAAATTACAGGGTTTTCACTCTGCATTTGGCGAAGATGCTCAAATCTACTCAAAGGAAGAGATTGTAAAGGAGTTCCAAATGTTTGACAACAATGTAAAGGATAGTATCGATAAGAAAATTTCCCTATTGCGTGAAGTGCGTGAGCTCTACAACAGGGACCGTAAACTATATCACAAGATCAAGGCTTTGCCAATGAAGAGCAGAGTAATGCGTGATACGGGAAAGCATAGTGGAAAGTCAGTCATCTTTGTTTCTTCCAATGTCAAGACCGAGTTTTATCTGGCTACTCAAACTGGTATTGAAATTATTGACTTCCTAGAAGCAGTAAAGTATCTCAAAGCAAGGCCCGAAGAACAACCATCACAATTTACTAATGAGAAACAACACTACAAACATGTCAATAGCGCATTGGCTCAATATACAACCGATTATGTAGAGGCTGCAGATACATCATCTATCAATCGCACAGACCTTGACAAGACTTCGCTTGAAGCTAATAAATTCCTGCGGACCATTAAGCAAATAACCACCGACTGTGAGCTGAAATCGAAATGCGATGTACTGATGGGATACATCAATGAGGGTATATATGCCCAACTTCCCCGCTACCTGAAGGCTTTATCACGAGAGTACAAAAACGACCGCTCAAAAATGAGGCAGGACGAATATAGCTTGCAAAACAAAATATCGGAATTATTTGGAGAATATCAGACAATGGACAAAGAACAACGCCATGATGCCCAAGATATTTCTAATCCTCAAATCATTATATCAGAATCATTTAAGTAAATATTTTTATGCCAACTACATATACACCGGATATTTTGAGAAAACTATTCCAATCATCTTTCAATCTGACTCAGTGGTACACTTTCCTACAATATTTTTTCAATGCAACCGAATTGAAAGAAGAACCAGAAAGGATTATAGGAAGCACCTCTGATAATGGTTACTATTTGGGAAATATAGATACTACAGACAGTTATCGTATCGGTTTATTTCATTACAATATTACAAAAGGCTCTGTTGCAAACAGGCGTGTGGGACTACGCAATCTTGTAAAGTCATTCATCAATCCGACTTGGGGCGAGTTTGATGCTGCATTGGTGGTATTTGATAGTGGCGACCATTGGCGATTGTCATTTATTTGTGATATCAAAGGCGAGGCAACTTCACCTAAACGATATACATATGTCTTCGGCAGTGATGATTTACTGTACAGAACACCAATTGAGCGTTTCTACTTCTTAAAGAAAAAAGGTATTTCATTTGAAAATCTGAGAACAGCATTCTCTGTAGAGGCTCTTTCTGATGAGTTTTTTGATAAGTATCGTGAACAATATGCAGACTTTATCCAATATGTTACGGGTAAGCGGTTTGTTAAGGTTGGCAGCAAGTGGGAAGAAAAGGTGCTTGGCGAGCCTAATGCAGCATTGACGCAAGCATTTGACCATAACGAAAAAAAAATCCGTGATTACGTAAAGAAGATGATGGGACGCATCACCTTCCTTCATTTCTTGCAACGCAAAGGTTGGATGTGTGGCGACCTAAACTATATGCAAAATTTATTTGAGAATTCAGCATATAAGGATGATTATCTCGATTCAGTCCTCGAACCATTGTTTTTCGGTATCTTGAACACTAAACCTGCAGAGCGTGAAGCCCTGTTTACCGATTACAGTTGGGATAAATCGCTACTTAATGAATGGAAGGATATTCCATACCTCAATGGCGGATTGTTTGAACGTGATGAAGAAGATGAGCCCGAAAGCCGTTTCCCAGCCGATTACTTCAAACGCTTGTTCCAATTCTTCAGCGAATACAACTTTACCATTGACGAGAATGATCCTAATGATGCAGAAGTCGGAGTTGACCCCGAAATGTTGGGTAAAATCTTCGAGAATTTACTTGAAGACAACAAGGACAAAGGAGCATTCTACACACCGAAAGAGATTGTACGATATATGTGCCAGGAATCTCTCATTGCATACCTCGAAACCAATACAAGTATAGCAAAGGACAAAATTCGCAACTTCGTTCTTACTCCCGAAGATGGTGTAGATGACATTCCTGAGAATAAAAAACCTAAACTACTCACAGCACTGGAAGAGGTGAAGATTTGCGACCCAGCCATAGGTTCAGGAGCTTTCCCAATGGGCTTGCTCAATGAACTGCTGCATTGCCGTGAAGTATTGAGCGGAGAGCATTACGACCGTGCCGAAATTAAGAAAAACATTATTCAAAATAATATCTATGGTGTAGATATAGAGAAAGGTGCAGTTGACATTGCCCGCTTACGTTTTTGGCTCTCCATCGTGGTAGATGAGGAGACTCCATCACCATTGCCCAATCTCGACTATAAGATTATGCAAGGCAACTCACTAATTGAGAGTTTTATGGGTGTGGATTTAAGTAAACTCACTTACGAAAAAGAATACAAGAAAGACAAAGGAGAGATTTCTCTCTTCGATGATGAAAAAAATCGCTTGCAAAAGACGGTATCGCATCTACTATCTTCGTACTACTCTTGTAGCGACCACGATAGAAAGGTGAAGTTACAACAAGAAATTTCCGGAACTATCAACAAACAGTTGGAGGCACAGGCATACGACCCAACTATTCTTGCCAGACTCAAAGATATCAATCTTGCCGAAAATAACAAATTCTTTCTTTGGCACACTTGGTTTAGCGATGTTTTCAATCGTGATGATGATAAAAATGGTTTTGATATTGTAATTGGCAATCCGCCGTATGTAGTTGTTTCAGACATTGATAAAGATCATTTATACTATAAGTATAAAACCAAGAACTGTCTAGAATTGTATGCCTATTTCTTTGAGCATAGCATAAATATTTTGCATCAGACTGGAGTATTATCATTTATCACAGGATCATTATATACAAAAGGAATTAAGTTCGAACCATTAAGAATATTTCTTGAAAAGAATAGTCAACTTATAACTTATCGTAATGAAGGAGATGAGGTATTTAAAAATGTCAATATGCCTACATCAACAATCTTGTTATACAAATCCAATTTTTCTAGATGGAGTTTTGATGATTTATTGGGCAATTCAAACAATATACTAGCAAAAATGAATACTTATTCCAAACCTTTATCAAGTATTTCTATAATGCAAAGAGGTTTTGAGGTCGGTAGAGATAGAGTCTCCAAAGAACATGGTAAATATAGATTTCTTACTGGTAGCAATGTTGAGAAGTATTGTTATAAGACTATTTCGTATGTTAACCAAGATGTTGTTGATGAGTTTCAAAAAGATGCAATCTTTTATACAGGTGAACGCTTGTTAATAAGAGAGACAGGCTCTTATTTGACTGTGGTTTATCTAGATGAGAATTTATACTGCAATAGAAGCCTATATTCTACAATAATAAAGGATTCCCAATTTAATGTGCAGTATGTTGTTGGGATACTTAACTCAAAAGCTATACAATACTACTATCAACAAAAATTTAAGGCCGAAACAGAGCTGTTCCCCAAAATAAGAATTAAGCAAGCAAAACAACTTCCAATACCTGTTGCTTCATTAACAGAGCAGCAGTTAATAGTAACATTAATTGAGAAGATTATAACTGCCAAGAGAATATCTCCTCAAATATCTATAGAGAAACTCGAAAGAGAAATAGACCAAATAGTGTACAAACTTTATGACTTAACCGATACTGAAATTAAAATCATCGAACAAAGTATCTAAAGAGGCTCAAAAATCAAAATAACTACTCATAGAATGGATATTTGATTACAGTAATGGGACAAGAATAAACAGAGGCAGGTTCAAGACTTAAACTCTGCCTCTTTATAACATCAGATAAAATAGGGAAAACTACTTGAACTTCGCTTCGTGATTTGTTCGAGTTTCCTCATTAAATCTAAAGTAATTGCTATTTCTTTCGAGGAGATTACTGGAAGAGCCCCTATTTGGTCATGAGAACTTTGATGTAAAATGACTTTTTGATAAGTTTTAAGTTGTTGAATTATTTCTGAAATCCACGGGACTTGATTTTTACAATTAAACTTTTGGAACAAATTTTTAATTTTTGATTGTAATAGATTAGAAGGACAGTTGTCTACTAATAAAGATATTCTTTTTATTAAATCAAAATGAGTGTAAATATTATCACCATCAATACAACAATACAATTCGTTATCAGCCGTAGTTATTTTATCAATCAAGTAAGATGTTTCTTCTTGAACTCCCGTAACTAAAATCTTGCCAAATTCATGTAATAAACTTTCAAACTTTTTTCGCATAGCATTTACTGCGTCACCATTTGAAGGTAATATTACCCCGCCATATTTGGCTAACAAACTGTTTACAGAATCATCATTATTTATCGAATATGCCGTATGGGTTCCTTTATGCGTATATAATGAAGTGAAATTCCAATCATCGCATGAATTATTACTTGCTGACAAATGTCTGATCAAGTTGTAGAAACCGACATTGTGAGTCATTACCAATAACTGATATTCTTTCCCCAAATTAATAATAATACGAGCTAAAATAATACGATTTGCTAAATCCAAACTAGACATAACATCATCCAGTACTATGAAATATTTGGCATTATTTTGTAATACTGGCAATAGTTTTAAATAATTGATAAAAATTAGTATCTTGACTAAATTTTGATTGGCTTCATTTATTTTTTTGTCAATATTTTCGGTAATTAATTCATCGTGTATTATTTTGATTCCGACAATATATTCTGAAGTCTGAACCCTTTCAACCCTAATTATTTCTTTAAACTCATTTTCAAGCATCGAATTAACTTCGTCTAAAACCAACTCAATAGCTTCTGGCATTAGTAATTCATCAAGTGGAATTGAACCTCCAAAATGCGTCTGTGAGATAATGCTATCAATATGAATCTTAGAAGTAGGAATAAGTTGAGATCTGTCCAATACAAATATATCGGTGCAGGAAGACACATTGGTGTTGATTGATGAAAATTTTGTTTCATCAATTCCTATTTCAAATAAATTTATTGACTTATTATGTAAATAACTGTTTAACCAATCCTGTTTGGCAGCTTTTCGTTCTTCTCCAACAATATTAGGATTTATAATTTTATTCTCAATGTGACTTGTAAAAGACACTAATCTTATAGCTTCTGAAATGGATGTTTTTCCACCTCCATTTTCTGCATATAACAAAAGATTCACTTCTTTTTCATCTCCATCTTGAAGTTTTGTTAGGCTCAATTCTGGAAGAGTTTTTATTCCTTTAAAATTGGATATTGTTATCTTTTTCACTTTCAGACTGGATTAAAAATTTAGAAAGAATCGTTTGCATATTATTTTTTCGATCAATGAAATCAGCATATGAATAATGCGTTTTACCCTTAAGAATACTAGAAACAGAATTGAGATTGGATGAATTATATAAAGAACTTCTCTCAAATAAAGATTTGTAACTTTTAGGGAAATCTATAATTGAAAAATTAGCCATATTCTCAATATCTTGACCTAAAGTACTGTTTGGCCAGTCAGAATGTGCTAAGGTGTCATTCTGACGAACAATACGTTCTACCTTTAAAAAGGAATCTATTTCAAAGGGCTTCCAATTATCTTCAACTAGGTAATGATAAAGCATCACTAATCCATTTCTGTATCTACGTCTTTCTTCAAAAAAATCATCAGAAGTATCGGTTGTTGATAAAGGCAAAGGTCGCTTATTCATAACCCTTGCATTAATGTCAAAAATTTTATACTTTATGTCTTGAGATAAATCATAAGTATAGCATATCTTTATGAGATGTTCAAGGAAATTTATAACTTCTAGTTCTTCTAATTTATTACCAGATTCTAAAATCGAATATACAAATACAACCATTGCAGACAAAGGAATAGCGCTTGAATGCTCTTGCAATACTTGATATAGCAAAGCTGTCTTTGTAGATGAATGCTTTATTGTATCAATGTTCTCCAAAGCCTTTTCTATTAAATTTAATTCAGCCATAATGGTTCTCCACTTCTTTGTCTTAAACGGAGAGAAATCATTATTTAAAAAGAAGTTTCTTAAATTGGGTTCAGATGTAGTCTGATCATTTTTTGCTCTTAAAATTCTTAGATAGTATCTGAATACATCATTAACAGAAGCATTTAGTTCAACACATTTCTGACCTAAATCTTTCCATTGAGAAATAAAATCATCTCCCTCTTTCATACTACTAGCCATCTCATAAAGTTTCGCCTTTAAGATGTCTGCATCGGCTAAATCCAATCCTCTGTTATTAATTGTCTCAAAGATAGTCAATGCACGAGTTGTTGCTTCTGCCATATCCTTTCCGTCCAAAATTATGGGCAATAAATATACTCTATCAATAAAGTACTTCCAAAAGGCTGTTTGGCGTGTATTGTCAATTCTACTAAAATATTCTTGTAACCATTTATATATATAGACTGCGTTCGATTGAATTTGTCCAAGTTTCGAAATTTCTTTCGTTTTTAATTTAAAATCATCTTGTTTCCAAGTTAACAAATCTTCAATTCCTGACTGGTCTGCTTCTTCAAAAACTAATGAATTTATTTTAGAAAGGACTTTTTCATCTTCCCAATCTCTAATAGATAACATTTCCTCGAGTCTAGAAACATTTGTGAGAATAGCAAGTACTTTTAAGTACATCCATAAAGTTAAAATACGTTGCTGACCATCTATAATTTGGGGCCTTGCCTTATCGTCATTTCCTCGAGCAATTACTATATTACCAACAAAATAGTCTTCATTAGAATTAAATGCCTGAGTAATATCATCAAATAGTTGCTTAGTTTCTTTTTTTGTCCATCTATATGGTCTTTGAAAGGAAGGAACAATATATCTATCATCATTTATAAATAATGACCTCAAGTTCTTTTGTTCTGCAGATAATGATAAAGCCATTTTATCTGTCTCTTATACACATCTCCGAGCCCACGAGAC
>ERZ1027221.1218-NODE-1218-length-13273-cov-7.829853_pt1 | contig 13273 bp, 7 predicted proteins | sample MGYA00519267_ERZ1027221 | MGnify/ENA primary metagenome ERZ1027221 (study PRJEB26926, sample SAMN06164533) | human gut metagenome | biome: ENVO:00009003; feature: ENVO:2100002; material: ENVO:00002003 | host: Homo sapiens | place: USA | collected 2012 ...
AAGAAGTCGAAGAAAAAACGATTATCTTGCCTTATGGAATCGAAGAAAAAGGATCTACAAAATAATAAAAGGACAACCATTCAGAGGTTGTGAGCCTGCCGTTTAACTCTGCGTTACAAGGAGCAATTTCAAAAAACAGCATCTCATGTTTGATGAATATTGTGACTCGTGATTCGGAGTTGGCAGGAGAACACCGTTTATTCGGGAAAAGGGGTTATGACAAAATTTTGTTATAATCCTTTTTTTTGTCTTAAAAAAGAGAGAAAGTGGTTGAAATTACATTTATCGTATATAAAACAATCCGTGTATAGATGCTGCATTATGTTCACCACCATCAAAAAAATAAAGGACTGTGACAATACTATTGTCACAATCCCTTATTACTGTGTATTCTATTAAATCAATCATCTTTCTCATCTGATTCTTTGGTTGCTTGATTCGCTCTTGCATAAGCTGAAGCGGTGTTCCAGTAATCTGTATAGTTTTCATCAGTACCGCCAACGCCGAATTTAAAGGCGCTTTTCTTCGGACCATTTTTTGCCCAAAGTGATTCCACTGTTTTTCCTGGCGTTTGGATGGATTTTTTATTGACAGTAACTTTTCCAGCTGTTTGTCCTGTGAACCCAGATACTTTTTTCTTCATCACATCGGATGATAAGTCAAATTTCTCATCAGTGCCGAAAATCTCAGGGTTTGCTTGGTAAGCTTGATTGATTAGATTGGCAAGATAATTAGCCGAACGTATTCTTGCTTGGCTGTCCATTCCAGTATTGTCATCGTGTCCTGCCCAACTACTGATAGTGATAGATGGAGTTGAGACGATCAGCCATGAATCTCGGTATTCATTGGTAGAACCAGTTTTTCCGACCCAATCTGCATTTCCTAGATTTCCGTTTAAGCTTGAGATGACATCTTTGAATGGTGTAGTGATTTTTTCATTGATCACACTACGCATCATGTCATTCATGATCGATGCCGTTGCTTCGGAATAAATACGGACAGAATTACTTTCATGTTTATAAATCACATTACCTGCATTATCTGTGATGGAATCAATGATATAGCCTTCTTCGTAGACTCCACCATTTGCTAAGGCCTGGAATCCATTTGTCTGTTGAAGCGTCGTTACATCTACTGTCCCTAAAGGAGCCGATTCAACGCCCCAATTATCATTTGCTGGGTAGTTCATCTTCGCCAAGTAGTGCTCGTAAGCGTATTGTTTCGATCCACCGGAATTCAACACATCTTGATATAAGTGATAAGCTGGGATATTGTTGGACCATTCCAGTGACTCACGGACGGTTTGGAAGGTGTTCGACCCTTCATTGGTCGCATTGACGATTTTCTCACCAGCATTTTTTCCTTCTTGCCAAGTCGTTGCATAATCTGATACACGGGATTCTGATCCGACAAGTCCCATATCGATTGCAGGACCGTAAACAAGAACCGGTTTGATGGATGAACCAGCTTGACGTTCTGTATCAAAGGCGTGGTTATTTTGATTCTGGCTGTAATTCCGACCACCCACGAAGCCATAGATACGTCCGGTTCTGTTATCCATCAATACATTTCCAGTCTCCACTTGGCTACCAGCACCATCATCTAACATGTAGCCATAATTTTCTACGCCGGTTTGCAATGCAGCATAGATATCTTTATCGATCGTCGAATGGATCGTATATCCTTTGTTTTGGATCGTTTGCTGTGCTTTTTGATAATAAGCTTCACTGACCGATGAATCTGACATATCAGCATTATCTTTTTCTGCCAATTGTTGTGCAATAATCCTTGTTGCTTCGTTCATCACGGTATAATACAAGAATTCTCTGTCAGTCTGTTCCGCGATTTGTTGTGGGAGAAAGTCTTTTGTAAGATCATAGTCTTTCGCTTCTTCGTATTGTTCTTTCGTAATTTGTCCTTCACGGTACATACTGAATAAAACAAAATCTTTTCTGGCAAGACCGGCAGAAAGATCTTCTTTTAGCGCGCCTGTATTCGTGTATGGACTATACGTGATAGGGCTTTGAGGCAAACCAGCGATATAAGCAGCTTGCGGCAGAGTCACATCCTTTGCATCTACACCAAAGATTCCTCTAGCAGCTTCCTGGACTCCAGCAATATTTTGCCCCTTATTATTCCGACCAAATGGTGAGACATTCAAATACGTAGCAATGATCTCATCTTTTGAAAAGTGTTTTTCTACTTGTGCAGAAAGAACAATCTCGTTTGCTTTACGTTTGAATGTTGTTTCATCGGTTAGGATCTGTTGTTTGACTAATTGCTGTGTCAAAGTGGATCCTCCAGACGAGCCGATGCCAGTCGCTTCTGAAACTAGTGCTCGTAAAACAGCTTTAGGGACATAACCTTGGTGTTTATCGAAGTATTCATCTTCTGTACTAATAATCGCGGTTTTCAATAAAGGCGAAATCTTATCAGATGAAATAGTCGTCCGCATCAGATCTGTCTGGATTTTTGATATCTCTGTATTATCTGCATAAACAATCTTTGACGTTTCCGTAATGTTTCCTAGTTCTGTCTGCAGTTCTTTTTTAGTCGGCAATTGTGTGTCTTCGACAAGATAGGCAAAGTAGCCAGCACCTATTCCGATACCTAGAGCTGCGAACAACAAAAGAAGAACAGTAATAAAAACAGTCAATGATTGAAACACTCTAAAAATAATCTTAGGAACAAACCATTTTTCTTTTTTTCTTCTATTCTGTTTTTTTCGAGTATTTTTGCGTGGCAAAAGGGTCACCTCAACTAATGGTTTTATTTCGCTAATTATAGCAAATAATAGGACAAAAAAACAGACAAGGCTGTTTTTGACAGGAATTTCTTTTTCGAATGAGATAAAACGTGAGGAAATGATCTTTTTTATGAAAGAGTTCTTAAGCTTTTCTTTAGGGAAAGTTTCAGTTACTATGGAGAACAGGGCAAAGAAAAACAAACTATTTTCTTTGTACATCATCTTATCAATATACAGGAATTGTTCGAAACAATTGCCTTTCAAGGAGGAATCCATCCATGTTATTAGGCTCACACGTCAGCATGAGCGGAAAGAAAATGCTGTTAGGCGCGGCAGAAGAAGCAGCCAGTTACGGATCTTCGACCTTTATGATCTATACAGGCGCTCCTCAAAATACTAGAAGAAAAGCTATCGAAGAGATGAATATTGATGCCGGAAAAGCATTTATGGCAGAAAACGGACTAACAAATATCGTCGTTCATGCGCCTTATATCATTAATTTGGGAAATACGATCAAACCAGAAATGTTTCCATTTGCTGTACAATTTCTGAGAGAAGAGATTGTCCGTGCGGAAGCTTTAGGTGCTACTCAAATCACCCTTCACCCAGGCGCTCATGTAGGAGCAGGGGCAGAAGCTGGGATTGCTAGAATTATTGAGGGGTTGAATGAAGTTTTGACAAAAGAACAGACGGCACAGATCGCTTTGGAGACGATGGCAGGGAAAGGTACGGAAATCGGTCGAACATTTGAGGAATTAGCGCAAATCATCGATGGAGTAAAATTGAATGAAAAATTATCCGTTACTTTTGATACATGTCATACGAATGATGCCGGATATAATATAAAAGAAGATTTTTCAGGTGTAATGGAAGAGTTTGATAAGGTCATCGGATTAGATCGGCTTAAAGTACTGCATATCAATGATTCTAAAAATCCACAAGGTTCTCATAAAGATCGGCATGCCAATATCGGTTTTGGAACAATTGGATTTGACACATTGAACAAAATCGTCCATGATCCAATGTTTGACAACATTTCGAAAATATTAGAAACCCCATATGTCGGTAAAGATAAAAAGAAAGCTTACGCACCATATGGAAAAGAAATTTCCATGTTCAAAGCGCAAGCATTCGATCCCGAAGTGTTCCCTGAGTTATTAGCAGAAGAAGTCACACTTTAAGTTTTCTATCTGACAGCAACAAAAAAGGATTGGGCAGTCTGCCTTGTCCTTTTTTGTTTAAGAAACAAAGGAGTGCTTTTTGCATTCGTTTTCGACATGCTCCTTTCGCCCCCTCTTTTTAAATTCAGACAAACAGGGTATACTGATAGAAAAGTAAAAAACGAAAAGTTTCACAAACAAGTAGCAAAACGTGATTGAAAGGACGAAAAGATGCTGAACATTTTAAACCCCTTGATCGACCAACTAAAAAAGAAACATACATACTTTATTCTTGGCATAGCCGTATTATTTACAATTATTCGGTTGTATTTATATAGTAAAGCAATCTATGGAACAGATATGTCGGCGACCTATGATGATCAGCTGCTGATTCACTATGCTCAAAATATTTTGGATGGTAAATGGCTAGGGGAGTACACGACTACGACACTTTCAAAAGGGATCTCCTACAGCTTGTTTTTAGTACTTGCACATAAACTGCATCTTTCTTATGCAGTTTTATTCGGCATGTTCAGTATTCTTGCCAGTATATTGGTTGCACTAGCGTTTAAACCAATCGTGAAGAACAAGTATCTTCTTTTAAGTATCTATTTTTATTTTTTGTTTTCTCCGATTAGTTTTACACATGAATATTCCACTCGAACATATCGTAATGCTCTCGTGATCCCGACTGTTGAGATCATTATCGCTTGTTTACTAGCTATTTATTACCGCAAATATAATTCCAGCAAAAAATTGCTGCCGTGGTTTTTAGGGCTAGCTGTTTCTTTTCCTTTCTTTTGGTTCATTCGCGAAGATTCCATCTGGCTTCTTCCTTTTACTGTAGTCGCGTTAGGTATCAGTTTCGTTCAGATCTTGCTAGGACAAGACTTTTCTTTCAAAGAAGCAAAGAAGTTAAAAGAACGACCATTTCTCCTTTCGAAACAAGAATGGCTGAAACTTTCATTGTTTTTACTCCCTCTAGTCGGTTTCTCCATCGTCTATCAGTGGATCGAATATAAAAACGAGACAACATATGGTATTGCCGCCATCAATGACCGTTCGAGTGGCGAATTTGGACGTTTGATGAAACAGCTGATCCGAATAGATGACGAAACAAACTTAAATAAAGAAAACAGTGAGATATGGGTCTCGCATGCTGCATTAAATAAAGCTTTAGACGCATCTCCTACATTTCATACTGTTTCTACTCGTATTGACGAATTGTATACGACTCATGCGTGGACCCAAGGCGGAAAAGTAAAAGAATTACCAGGAGATATCATTTTTTGGGCATTGCGAGATGTGGTAAGCGAATCTGGTTATTACCAAAACAATGCAAAAGAAACCAATGATTTTTGGAAAAAAGTCAATCAAGAATTAGAAGAAGCCTATCAAAAGGGAACTATCAAAAAGAAAAAAGAATTTTATCTGATGGGATCAGGGGATGGAAAGACGATGAATGATCTGCCAATCGTATTTGCTTTTCTGAAATCAGGATATGCCTATGCATGGCGATACAAAGATTTCCATCAAGGGGGGAATTATAGTTTCGGGACGCAAGAACAAGTCGAACAGGCACAAGAACTATTGAATCTTCCACTAATGGATAATTGGATCGATAGCAGTGATCCGAGAACACCTGATTTCCAGTTGACAAAAACAGCAAAAGTCGCGAATGTCATGATAAAAATTTACCAAGTTCTGGCCATTCCCGTGCTGATTGCTTCAATAGCAGGGATATTACTTATGATACTAGGAACCGTATTTGCAAAAGCTGATCGTGCCTATTATAGTTCCTCTTTGATTGTAGTCATCGGATTAATACTGACACAATTGGTTTTTCTTTTCGGTGTCTCGTGGTTTTGTTCTTATGCGCCAGAAAAAAAGGATTATTTTTTAAGTGTCTACACTGGCGCAGGCGTGCCATTAACGCAATTCATCGCAGTAACAAGCATGCTAGTTTTTAGTAAATTGAATCTGAAAAAAGCTTTATCTTCCAAATAAAAAGGGAACTGTGACAAAAGTCTTGTCGCAGTTCCTTTTTCCGAATAAACGGTGTTCAAAAGCTTGCATCTGCGGTAATAAGCTCAACCAAACGTAAAATATGAGGAACTATTTTTGTTTGGCTGTTCTTATTACTTGATGCAGGGCAGCTTTTTCACAACCTCTGATACACGGTGTTCCAGAAGTAGCTTCTTCGAAAAATAAGCCGAAATTTTACAAAAATTTGAGAAGCAATTTTCGTACATTACTTCTTGTTTCTTGAAGCTGACCACTTCTGTCACAACCTCCTTTACATAATTTTATTTTGTTATGGAAGGGGTTTCGTGTTATTCTAAAAGAGGAACGATTGAAGGTTATAGGAAAGGAAGAGATGAATGGAACACAAAGAACTTACCTCATTTCCAAAAGATTTTCTGTGGGGCTCTGCTTCTGCAGCGTATCAAGTAGAAGGAGCTTGGCAAGAAGATGGGAAAGGCGAATCAGTCTGGGATCGATTTGTTCGAATTCCAGGAAAGACATTTAAAGGAACAAACGGTGATCTGGCAGTAGACCACTATCATCGTTATAAAGAAGATATTGCTTTAATGAAAGAACAAGGTCTGAAAGCTTACCGCTTCTCTGTAGCTTGGACACGGATTTTTCCTAATGGGCGCGGAGAAGTCAATCAAGCTGGGCTCGCTTTTTATGAGAGATTGATCGACAAATTGATTGAAAACGGTATCGAACCTATGTTGACTTTGTATCATTGGGATCTTCCACAAGCGTTGCAAGATGAATATAATGGTTGGGAGTCACGTCAGATTATTGAAGATTTCACTCATTATGCAGAAACATTATTTGAGGCATTCCGCGGGAAAGTCCATTACTGGATTAGTTTGAATGAACAAAATATCTTCACTTCATTAGGCTATTTATTAGCAGCACATCCGCCAGGCGTGACGGATCCAAAACGAATGTATGAAGTCAACCATATCGCAAATCTAGCAAATGCATCTGTCATCAACAAATACCATGAGTTAGAAATGCCTGGGAAAATCGGACCAAGCTTTGCGTATACGCCAAATTATCCAATCGACAGTAATCCTGAAAATGTTCTGGCAGCCGAAAATGCAGAAGATCTAATGGCCAATTACTGGATGGATGTCTATATGTGGGGGAAATATCCTATTGCTGCTATGAGATTCTTAGAAGAAAAAGGATGGGCGCCAACGATTGAAGCGGGCGATGCAGAATTGCTAGAATCAGCCAAGCCAGATTTCCTTGGGATCAATTACTATCAAACAGCGACGAATGCATTCAATCCATTAGATGGGGTTGGAGCAGGAAAAATGAATACGACCGGGAAAAAAGGTTCATCAGAAGAAACAGGGGTTCCTGGAATGTATAAAAAAGTTGAGAATCCATTTGTCGAACGAACAAATTGGGACTGGGAAATCGACCCAGAAGGCTTAAGGATCGGATTGCGTCGTATCACGAGCCGTTACCGCATGCCGGTGCTGATCACGGAAAATGGCTTAGGAGAGTATGACAAGTTGACAGAAGACAAACAAATCCATGACGACTATCGAATCCATTATTTACAAAGCCATGTCAAAGCAATCAAAGAAGCAATTTCAGATGGAGCAGAAGTATTAGGCTATTGTACATGGTCTTATACAGATTTGCTTAGCTGGTTGAACGGTTATCAAAAACGATATGGATTTGTATATGTCGATCAAGATGAAACACAAGAAGGATCTTTGGAACGATATAAGAAAGACAGTTATTACTGGTACCAAAAACTGATCGAAGAAAATGGAGAGAACCTTTAGTTCTCATGCTTAAAACAAGAAGGTACGGCTGGATATGGCCGTGCCTTTTTTTGATAAAATCATTTATAAATTAAGAAAAACTGTAAAATAAGCTGAAAAGTAAAAGAAAGCGTCAGTTCTTTCAAACAAAACTTTAGTTCCCTTGCTTTTTTTTGTATAATGAAACTTGATGAAATGAGGGATAATAAATGGCACAAAAGAAACGGCCTACTAAGAAAAGGAAAAAGACGAAAAAAACGAAAAAGCAAAAACAGCAGCAAGAACAAATGCTGACGATTGGTGTTGGATTTGCCTTGATTCTATTTGCTGTATTCGGCTTTTTAAAATTAGGTTTTTTAGGAATATTGATTGCAAACGGCTTTCGGATCATTGCAGGAAATACTTACCAAATCCTCTGTCTTTTATTAGCCGTATTAGGATTTTGGATTGTCATTAAGAATACAGAGTTTTCAATTGGCAAAAACCGACGCTGGTTTGGCGGTATACTCTTTTATTTCGGTATCTTATTATTGCTACATGCCCATTTATTCGGCAAACTCCATACTGGGGAACCAAATATCATGGGAACGACATGGGACTTATTAGCTAGCGATATAAAACAAAGTCAAGTAGATAATAACGTTGGCGGAGGAATGATCGGAGCAATTCTTTATCATTTCACTTATTTCTTGATTGCACAGCCTGGAAGTTATTTAGCAGCTGTTTTATTACTGGCGGGTGGAGCATTCTTGTTCAGTAATTTGGAAGGCTATCAGCTGCTGAATGGTATCCAATCAATTGGAGAACGGGTACAGGAATTATTAGAAGGTGATCCTGCCAAGCAAGCTCAAAAGCAAGCGGCAAAGGAAGAAAGAATGAAACAGCGTGCAGAAGCGAAAGAAGCAAGACGCTTAGCGGCACAAGAAGCAGCAGAAAAAGAAGCTGCAGAATATGAGAAGAAAAAAGCTGTGAACCAGCAAAGGAAAAATACTCCTGATGAATGGCAGGAACCAGAAAATGCCGAACCTGAGCAGTTAAGTTTTGTTCCAATTGACAGTTTTCAAGAAAATATCCATCCTGCGAATCTAGAGAAACCAGTACCAGATACACCAAAACAGATCAATACAGCGGAAGGTTTAGCTGATGAGTTGCCAGAGGATGACGGTACTTCATTAGAATTTGAGATCGAAGCAGAACAGGAAAATCAAGATTATGAATTGCCGACAGTTGACTTACTTGATTCTATACCAACTGTGGATCAAAGTGATGAGTATAAAAAAATTGAAAAAAATATCGGTGTATTGGAACAAACTTTCCAAAGTTTCGGTGTGGATGCTAAGGTCGTCAAAGCTAGTTTAGGCCCATCCGTCACAAAATTCGAAGTCCAACCAGCTGTAGGGGTAAAAGTAAGTAAAATCGTGAACTTAACAGATGATATCGCACTTGCTTTAGCGGCGAAAGATGTTCGGATGGAAGCGCCGATCCCAGGTAAATCACTGATTGGTATTGAAGTACCAAATGGAAAGATCAGTATGGTTTCCTTTAGAGAAATCATCGAAGCTCAGCCAAACCATCCAGATAAATTACTGGAAGTACCTTTAGGACGTGATGTTTCTGGACGAGTACAAACGGCTGACCTTTCGAAAATGCCTCACTTACTTGTAGCTGGTTCGACTGGTAGTGGGAAGTCAGTAGCAATCAATGGAATCATTACAAGTATATTGATGCGTGCTAAGCCCCATGAAGTAAAACTGATGATGATCGATCCGAAAATGGTTGAATTAAATATGTACAACGGGATACCTCATCTGTTGACGCCGGTCGTGACGAACCCTAGAAAAGCGGCACAAGCCTTACAAAAAGTAGTACAAGAAATGGAAGAACGATATGAAAAATTTGCGGCAACTGGTGTAAGAAATATTTCTGGTTACAATGAATTTGTTCAGCAGAAAAACTTAGAAAACGGAACGAAACATCCAACCTTACCATTCATCGTAGTAATCGTAGATGAATTAGCTGACTTGATGATGGTAGCTAGCAACGAAGTCGAAGATGCGATTATTCGTTTAGCGCAAATGGCTCGGGCAGCGGGCATCCACATGATCCTAGCTACTCAACGTCCAAGTGTGGATGTTATCACAGGGATCATCAAAGCAAATGTACCTTCCAGAATGGCATTTGCTGTATCAAGCGGTACAGATTCTCGGACGATCATCGACTCTAATGGAGCAGAAAAGCTCTTAGGGCGAGGAGATATGCTGTTCTTGCCAATGGGTGAGAATAAACCTATCCGTGTGCAAGGAGCATTCATCTCTGACCATGAAGTGGAGCGGGTCGTTCAATTTGTTACAGATCAGCAAGAAGCTCACTATGAAGAGAAAATGATGCCGACAGATGAAGTTGAAACGGCAGGTGCCCCAGAACAGCCACAAGATGAACTGTTTGAGGAAGCAAAAGCACTTGTTGTTGAAATGCAAACAGCAAGTATCTCCCTTCTCCAAAGAAGGTTTCGAATCGGTTACAACCGAGCCGCTCGACTCGTAGATGAACTGGAAGCTCATGGAGTTGTTGGCCCATCAGAAGGAAGTAAGCCTCGTAAAGTATTCATTGAGCAAGAGGAAACATCAGAACCACTGCCGGAAGATAATGAAATGTAAAACTTGTTCGATGAACGGTTGAAAAACGAATAACTATATAAAAAAGACAAGACATGATGATACCAAGAGAAAAAATGGCTTTTTTCCCATCTTTTCTAATACGGTAGGATGTCTTGTCTTTTTTGCTTTTTATGAGATGAAAGTTCTATTCGATTTATTTGTGAAGTATTGCATTAACTAAACGAATCATGTATAGTATGTAGCGAAACTTTGAGAAAAAGAGGGAAAATACTTTGGAAAAACAATCCATCTATGGCTTGACGAATGAAGAATTAATCAATTGGTTTATAGAAAACGGTGAGAAAAAATTCCGAGCTGCCCAAGTTTGGGAATGGTTGTATCAAAAACGTGTAAGTAACTTCACAGAAATGACGAATCTGTCAAAACAATTGATAGAAAAATTATCGGCGCATTTTATCATCAATCCTCTGAAACAAATGGTCGTCCAAGAAGCTTCGGACGGTACAGTTAAATATTTGTTTGAACTTCCTGATAAAAATATGATCGAGACCGTACTAATGAGACAAGAATACGGCTTGTCCGTTTGCGTGACGACACAAGTAGGATGTAATATCGGCTGTACATTTTGTGCAAGCGGGTTGCTTAAAAAGAACCGTGATTTGACCGCTGGAGAAATTGTTGCGCAGATCATGATGGTTCAACATTATTTTGATGAGCGCAATCTTGGCGAACGTGTTTCCCATGTCGTCGTAATGGGAATCGGTGAGCCATTTGATAATTACGACAATGTAATGGACTTTTTGCATATTATTAATGATGCCAAAGGATTGGCGATTGGTGCGCGACATATTACAGTTTCTACTAGTGGCTTAGCACACAAAATCAAGGAATTCGCTAATAACGGCTTACAAGTCAATCTGGCTATTTCCTTGCACGCGCCGAATAATGAGGTGCGAACATCGATCATGCGGATCAACCGAAGTTTCCCAATTGAGAAATTGATGGAAGCTGTGGATGAGTATTTAGAGAAAACAAACCGTCGAATCACGTTTGAATATATCATGTTGAATCAAGTAAATGATAGACCAGAGCATGCGCAACAATTAGCAGATCTATTAAAAGATAAGAAAAAATTAGCATATGTCAACTTGATTCCATATAATCCAGTCAGTGAACATGATCAATATTCTCGCAGTCCAAAAGCTGATGTATTGAGATTTTATGATGTATTGAAGAAAAACGGCGTAAACTGTGTGATACGTAAAGAACATGGTACAGACATTGATGCAGCTTGCGGACAATTGCGAAGCAAGCAAATGAAAAAAACAGCTGCCAAATAATCGTAGCCTACTTCGTTTTTTCAATTACCATAAAAGGAGCAGTTTTCTTAATTAAGGAACTGTTCAACTTAAATAAGTGAAAAGATTCTATAGCGAAAGTTATAAAGCGTTTTTTGACAAGAAAAGCCCTCATTAAGCAAAGAAATGTCGTCAATTTGATGACAGCCTGCTTGATGGGGGTTTTAGCAATTATTTAACTGATTTTCTTATATCCTTGCTGGCTTTCTTGTGTAGCATGATAAGTTTCTACGTCAAGAATGGCCTGTTTAAATTTTTCTCGGGTGATTTCATAAGGCACATGTTTGATATCATTTGTGGTCATGGCTTTATCTAAGATTGCTTCTAAATCGGTCGTGACATTGAGATTCATGTCGGCTAACGATACTGGAAGTTGGTTCTTTTTCATAAACACATAGATTTTATCAAACAAATCGAACTGCTGATCCATCATCAATAAGGTCAGTACACCATAACTGACAGATGCTCCGTGAAGGTATCCCTCCATTTTTTCTAGAACAGTCGTACCGTAATAGAATGAGTGTGCCATAGCAGAATTATAGTTATTGTTAACTAAAACAGAAACCAATCCGGTAGTAACAATGATATCCGAAACGACTTGTTCAATTGCATATGAGGGACGATCGTCGGCACTATCTTTCAATGCTTGCGTACCATAAGTCAAGAGGCGATCAATGCACATTTTTCCAATTTGGATTCCTAATCTATCCGTGTAGCCTAGATCATCGCCACGAGCAGAAAAAGTAGATTCGACTTCTTTGGATAAAGCATCGCCAATACCTGCCCATAAGTATTTATCAGGTGCTTCGGCAATAATTGCTGTATCAATGAAGGTGTGTACAGGTGGTTTTGAAGGAAAGAAGAGTCCGTCCATTACGCCTTCTTCGTTATAGATGACACATACCGCCGTGACGGGCGAACAGTTCGAACCAATAGTGGGGAAGGTGAAGACTGGTTTAGCTAGTTTTTCACCAATGACTTTTACAGTATCGCAAGCACGGCCACCGCCGACTGCAAACAAGACGTCTGCTTTTTGGACACTTTCATGTTGGATCAACTGTTCAATATTTCCATAAGTTGAATTACCCCCGTACCAGAGACTGGCGATAACTTCTATTTCCTGAGTCAAAGCTGCTTTTATTTTGTTTTCTGCCTTTGAAAGTGCAGTCTTCCCTCCAATCAGCACTACTTTTTTCCCATATTCTTTGACGATTCCATTTGCTTTTTCATACGCATCTGTTCCAATGGTATAATTTGGTAAGAAAACACTTTGACTCATATTCTTTTCCTTCTTTCTTCGTTGAAACGGGTTAAAATTTTAAAGAGTGATCTTTCTGACCGCGGCTGTAGATGGAGTAGAGGCGAATCTAAGACAGGATAAGTAATGAATAAGGTGGCATGAACACCTTGAAATCATCAATAAGTATCCTAAAAATAAAAATAAGTACATAAACATTGAAAACGACAATAATGAATTTTTGTTCCTCCTAGTATTTCTACGATTCCTCTTGCTTATTTAAATAATCTAAAAATTCTGAACATTTAGATTATTTTATAAAAATGTGTTTCATTTGTCAATTCATAATCTGTCTCT
>ERZ1027221.1220-NODE-1220-length-13267-cov-4.871480_pt1 | contig 13267 bp, 9 predicted proteins | sample MGYA00519267_ERZ1027221 | MGnify/ENA primary metagenome ERZ1027221 (study PRJEB26926, sample SAMN06164533) | human gut metagenome | biome: ENVO:00009003; feature: ENVO:2100002; material: ENVO:00002003 | host: Homo sapiens | place: USA | collected 2012 ...
TTATGCGATCGTCGGCAGCGTCAGATGTGTATAAGAGACAGGGATAGAAAAGAATCAGCATCGGAAACAGTTCCAGACGGCCTGCCAGCATATCAAAAATCAGAATCAGCTTGGAAACCGGACCGTATCCAAAGAAATTGCTGGTCGGTCCTACCTGGTCAAGACCCGGTCCGATGTTGTTCAGCGTTGCGGCAACTGCCGTGAAGTTTGTCTCGAAGGAAAATCCATCCACACTGATGATCAGCATGGAAAAGCTGTAGATCACAAGATAAACAATCAAAAATACGTTGATCGCCCGCAGAACCTCATGCTCTACCGGGTGATCATCGAAACGGATGCGTTTGATACTGCGCGGATGTACGATCGAACCAAGCTCTTTTTTCACGGTTTTTAAGAGGATCAGGATTCGCGAAACCTTGATTCCGCCTCCCGTTGAACCGGCGCAGGCTCCGATGAACATCAGCATCACCAGAATACATTTTGACAGCTCCGGCCAGAGATCAAAGTCCGTCGTGGAATAACCCGTTGTCGTGATAATCGATCCGACCTGGAAAAAGGCGGTCCGTACTGTCTCACCGATGGAATGGTACATCGGATAGATATTCCAGGAAATCACGCCTCCTGCCAGAAGAATAATCAGGATATACGCTCTTACCTCCTGGGACGAAATGGCGGCCTTTCCCTTTTTGCAAAGCATCAGATAATAAAAGTTAAAATTCACACCGAACGCAATCATGGCGATTGTCAGAATCCACTGCTGCAGTGGTGTGTACACTGCACAGCCGCTGTTCAACACGGCAAAGCCTCCTGTTCCGGCAGCTCCCATGGCGAGTGTGACAGAATCAAATGTCTTCATGCCGGAAAGCAGCAGGGCAGCAATGGTAAAAAGTGTCATGCCAAGATAAATCTGATACAGAATTTTAGCGGTTCCGCGCACTCTCGGAACAAATTTGGAAACAGTCGGTCCCGGGCTCTCTGCCTTCATCAGGTTCATGACGGAACCGCCCTTCATCGGAAGCAATGCAAGAATGAACACAAGAACGCCCATACCGCCAATCCAGTGGGAAAAGCTTCTCCAGAACAGGCTGGCGTGTGAAAGGGCTTCCACATCGCTCAAAATGCTGGCTCCTGTCGTTGTAAAACCGGAAACGATCTCAAACAGCGCATTGATATAAAACGGAATTTCCCCCGTAATTACAAACGGCACCGCTCCGAAAACACCAAGGACAACCCAGCTTAACGAAACGCAGACAAATCCGTCGCGGGAATAGATTTCCATATTGGACGGTTTTCTGAAGCAGAGGATCAGACCGGCTGCAATGCAGAGCAGTCCCCAGATAAGATACGCAAAGCCTGCCTTTTCCTGGTACATGGCTCCGACCAGCGCCGGAAGCAGCATCAGCATACCTTCCACTTTCAGCACCCAGCTGATGACAAAACGAATCATTTTATAGTTCATAATCCGCTTCCCCCGTTACTCTGCCAGAATCTCATGGATATCCTGAAGACCGGTTTCCGTTGTTACGATAATGACGGAATCTCCTGCCGCAAAGGAATCCTGTCCGCCCGGAATGATGACCTTTCCCTGTCTGTTAATCGCTGCTACCAGAAGGTTTGGCCGTGTTTTCATATCCTGCAGACGGATACCGATCATACGGCAGTTCTGGTTCACGATAAACTCAAGAGCCTCCACACGGTCTTCCATTAGCTTATACAGCGTCTCAACGTTGCTTCCGATGGAGTTTTTCATTGCCCGGACATACTGCAGAATGTACTCTGCGGTGATGTGTTTCGGGTAGATCAGGCTGTCCAGGTTCAGGCTGTGGATAACATCATTAAATTCCAGATGGTTGATTTTCGTTACAACCTTTGAGGATACCTTCTCTTTCGCATACAGCGACAGAATGATGTTTTCCTCATCCATATCGGTGCAGGCCACAAAGGAATCCATATCCTGGATGCGCTCCTCTTTTAAGAGCTCCTGGTCACTTCCGTCACCGTAAATAACGGTTGCATCTGGCAGTGCTTCGCTTAAAACCTCACAGCGATCCTTATTTTTCTCGATAATCTTGACATCGACGTTCATATTTGCCAGTGATTTTGCGAGATAATACGTAATTTCACCGCCGCCGACGATCATCGTATTGTGTACCTTGTTTGTATGAACACCGATTTTCTTAAACAGGCTCTCTGCATTCTGTGGTGTGGTGATGATGGAAAGGCTGTCTTTTGCCTGGATCACAAAATTTCCATCCGGTATGTAAACCTCGCCGTTTCGCTCAACGGCACAGACCAGCAGACTGTACTGAAGCGCTCCGGCCAGCTCACGCAGCGACATATGGACAATTTTCGATGTTTCCGGCACTTTAAAGCGCAGCATTTCGATTCTTCCGCGGGAAAAGCTGTCGATCTCAATCGCAGATGGGAACCGCAGCAGTCTTGCCATTTCCATGGCGGCCGCGTGCTCCGGGTTGATGATCATGGACAGACCCAGCTTTTTACGGATAAATTCTCTCTCCTCCCGATACATCGGGTTTCGGACTCTGGCAATGGTGTGACAGTCTGCCGCCTGTTTGGCGATGACACAGCAAAGCAGGTTCATTTCATCACTTTTGGTTACGGCAATCATCAGATCCGCATGCTCAATATCCGCCTCCTGAAGCACCTGATAGCTTGCTCCGTTTCCTACAATTCCCATAACGTCGTAGGTGTTGGAGACGTTGCGGACGACAATACTGTCTGTGTCAATGACCGTCACAAGGTTGTCCTCGCGGCTCAGCTGGGCGGTCAGTGCGGTTCCGACTTTTCCGCAGCCCACAATGATAATTTTCATGTTCTCTCCCTTCAATGCAAAAGCATTTCGCGTAAAATAGTAAAGACCCGCCAGGCGGCATCGTAAAACCATTTTTCGATGCACTCCAAAAAGCAGATCTGTACCCCTATTGTACGATGGCGATTATATCATATTTCCCGGAAAAGCGGAATAGATTTTAACAACATTTTGGACGGAGTTTTTGTAATGATTGATCAAAAAAGGGAAAACCTGTTGAACCTTGCGCTGGCCGCAACGGAAGTCGAACGGCGGCGTGTGCCGGAGCTTTCGGCAGGTTATAACTCTTACAGCAAAACATGGGAAGTAATTGTACAGTATCAGGGAGACCTGGCTTTTCTGGAGGAGCAGGGGGTACGTGTAACGCTTCTGCTGTTTTCGTATGCCATTCTTCTGGTACCGGAGTCTCTGATGGATTACGTGACGGGACTGCCGCAGATTACGTATCTGGAAAAGCCAAAACCTTTGTTTTTCGCGGATGCGTTTATGCGGAGCATATCCTGTATTACACCTGTGCAGGAGGGGATTTCAGGTCTGTATGGGAATGGGGTGCTACTTGCATGCATTGATTCCGGCGTGGACTATGCGCATCCGGATTTCTGCGCACCGGACGGGACAAGCCGGATTGCACTTTTATGGGATCAGACGATTCCGGGAAATCCACCGACGGGGTATGCACTCGGATCGGTGTATACACGGCGGCAGATCAATGAGGCACTTGCGGCTTCTTCGCCCACGGAGCGGTTTGCCCTCGTGCCGTCCCGCGATGTGACGGGGCATGGGACAGCGGTTCTCGGAATTGCCGCCGGAAACGGGCGGTCCTCTGCGGATGGAGCCATACGGGGTGTAGCGCCTGAGGCAACGCTCGTTGTCGTAAAGCTTGGAAATCCTGATCCGGCGGATCTGCCGCGGACATCGCAATTGCTGCAGGCGGTGGATTTCTGTGTACGGTATGCGCTGCTGGTGGAGCGGCCGCTCGTCATTAACTTGAGTTTCGGGAATAATTATGGTTCGCACAGCGGGCAATCGCTGCTGGAAACGTATCTCAATGCAGTGTCAAATTTAGGGCAACATGTGATCTGTATCGGGTCAGGGAATGAAGGGGATACCGGACGCCATTATGCCGGGAACCTGAAGTCGGATCGCAGGTCGGCCGGCCAAACGCAAACCGTCCGCGCGACGTCCGATCCGACTGCGACGTCTGCGGTCTCGGCAGCTACCGCTCGAATGGTCCACACAATGTCCGCACTGCCCAATCCTCCTGCAGTCTCGGCAGCGGCCAACCGCGCTGTCTCCATTGAATTTCAGGTCGGCGCCTATGAATCCTCGTTCAGTCTCCAGATCTGGAAGGTTTATGGGGATGAAATCTCGATCGAACTGATTTCCCCCGGCGGCATCCGCTCCGGCACGCTCTCTCCTGTCCTCGGCACGGCGCGTCTGACTCTTGGTCCGACAGAACTTCTCCTGTTTTATGGCATGCCATCCCCCTACAGCCAGGCGCAGGAAATTTACCTGACCTTTCAGGGCGCAGGAAACCATCTGTCCGTCGAAAACGGCATCTGGACCTTGCGTCTCACCCCCGGCCGCCTGATCTCCGGTTCCTTTGACCTCTGGCTTCCCGGCGGAAATGCCATCGGTCCACAGACCCGCTTCTTCTCTCCCACTGCCGACACCACACTCACCATCCCTTCCACCGCCCGCTCCGCTATCACGGTCGGTGCCTATGATCCCCGCCTCTCCTCCTATGCCAGCTTCTCCGGCCGCGGCTATACCCGTATTCTCCACGAAATCAAACCTGATCTCGCCGCCCCGGGTGTCAATATCCCAGCTCCCCGTTCCGGCGGCGGCTATGCTTCCTTCACCGGCACCTCGTTTGCCACGCCTTTTGTATCGGGAAGCGCCGCGCTTATGATGGAATGGGGTATTCTGCGCGGAAATGACCCGTTTTTATATGGTGAAAAACTGAAAGCTTATCTCATTGCAGGTGCAAAACCCATCGCATCCGAGAGCGAATACCCGAACAGGCGGGTGGGATGGGGACGACTTTGTTTAGAAAGTAGCCTGCCAGATTAAAGTTATTGAAGGATTCGATAGAAGAAATAAAAGCGCAATGTAAAGAGTTAAACGACAAATGAGACATATTTTTATCTCTGTACTATCTTGTACTTTGCTACGAAAATAAAACTCGTAGCAAGGTACTTATAGTGTTCATTTGTCTGGCAACTCTTTTTTATTTAACTGTTAATAACTTGCTGTTTAAAATTTTTTGAATGCAAAGAGAATCACTTACCCAAAAGATATTCTTCCAACATTTCCTTTACTTTTTTCTCAATTTCGTCTATGATCTCTTCACACCTTGTCTTTTTCATCCCTGCACCAGTTCCTACCGCCAGTAACTCTTTTCTGCCTGGATTTCTTCCATTTCCATCTACTGACGTAGTATGTTCGCCATAATACGTATTACTGTAAGTAAGATCATATGCCGGACTTAAATGCCATTTATCTTCGTCTGCTTCGTACAAATACGTGAAGTTCTTCGAATGATCATCTCTGTTATGTGCAAAAACATTGAAACACATTCGGCGGAACATATTTTCAACATCTTCATCGCAATTGCGTGTCATGATTTTTGTCAGTTTCATTAATCCATGATAGTCCAGACTTGGCTGCTCAAAATCCAATTCCAGAATTGCAGCTGTCGTCAACATGTGCACTTTCTTTTTCCCTTTCAAACAGTTTCTCCTGTCAAACCTTTTAGTTCCAAAATATCCTTTACATTTTTCTGATGGAAACAATCTCGTTTCACTCATCATAATTCCGCAGGCCTTGGCACAGCAGGAATAGTCATATTCCATTTTTCCTGCATCTTTTCCGTCCACATGCGCTGGAAATTTGATAATCCATTCTTCATTATCAATGGTTGTCATGATTTTAGGTCTTGCTCCGCCGCTGGTACCTCCCAGCAGATACAATTCGTCCAGTTTATCCGAATACTCTGTATTCAGTATCTTTTGACACTCTTCCGCCAGTTTGTCCAGATCTGCACTGCTCTGCTCCTCTGGAAAATTCTTTTCCGGGTGATATGTCAACGCTCCCATCCCCGATGTGCCCACAATCGCCAGACGATCCAGTACGGTCAGTTCATCCGGATTTTGTTTATGTGCCCGTAACAGGCGATCCAACAGTAATCTGCCCCAATGATCTGGAAGACTGTCCGCAAAAACCCCAAATAATCCTTCAAAATGATCCTTAACTGGAACAAATACCTGTTTTTGCAAAGGCAATGAAAATGGGTTGATCGAAAATCCGGTTTCCAGCCATTCATCACTGTACTGAAATGCCACTTTGTGGTCTGCCGTCATAGCTAATGTTCCCACCGTTTGATCCTCATAACACACCTGCAGTACTTTATCTTGTTTCATTGATAACCTCCTGAATATCTTTATACGGTACCTGCGTGAAAATATTTCTGAGCTCATCTGCAAGATCCAGTGCGATTGCAATTTTCGTTAAAGATAACAGGGAAATTTGTCCTGTCGTTTCGAATCTTTTGATTGAGCCGTAACTCACTCCGCTTATAGATGCTAATTTTTCCTGCGTAATTGAACGTCTCTTTCTGATTTTTCTCACTCGCTGCGCAAGTTTTTGATCCAGTTCTTCCGGAGTTTCCCATATAAATTGTTCCATTTTTTCCCCTTCTTGTTACAGATTATATGTTATCTAAAATATCCTGTTTTTATTCAAAACAGATTATATATTATCTATTCTATTTTACCACTCACGTGCAGAAAGCACAATGATTTCCTGCCCTGTTTCCATAAAAACTCCACCCCGTTTTTGTAACTGCAGATAAATTTTGCATCTCCTTTACTCTATAGGGATAATTTGCGCTTTTTTGACTATCCGGTAATATTTGTTTCAGAGTAAGTAAAAAAGCCTCTGCCGGGCAAAAATTTTGCTTCCCGGCAGAGGCTTTGCTGGTCAAACGGATATTCATGCAAGCATGATTCGCGATTTTTCTTCCATTTCGCATGGCTTGGAATCGTTACAAATACTGGCTGAATTCCACTTTTTCTTTATTTGGTCCTTCGATCGTGAAGAAACGGACGCCATTTTCCCAGAACGGAAGGAAATGTACTTCATCCTGCGTCGTATTCAGACCGGCCCCGGTAATCATTTCGTGAACTGCGAGTCCCAGTTCGTGGGAGATTTTATCCGAATAAGGGCGGCGTAGCGGGCTACGGCAACCGAATGAGGGTAAAATATACCGCAAAGTGGGGCTTGCAGATTGCGGAAATGATTTTTCAGACACGCTCTAGCACCTTTTTTCTCCACACAAAGGCTTGCAACGGCGTTTCCAAAACGGGCAAACGCTGCCAGTTCTTCCTGCGGCTGTAAAGATATGCTCCATTCCACCAAGCGTCACTACAACTATTTTTACACTCTGATGATATAATATTTCCGCTGTTTTTGCAACATTTTGCTCTCTCCTGCCCGTTCGCTGCCGTTTTGCTGTTTCTTTTTTTCACAGATCACAAGGATGAGTGCCAGCATTCCTCCCATCAGGCTGCACCAACTGCCAGCCGTCCGTCCGGGCGCATGGTACACAAGAACAATTTTGTGCTCGCCTGATGGGATTTTTGCGCCGAGAAATGCCGTGTTTGCGCGGAACAGCAGTGTTTCTTTCCCATCCACTTTCAGCACAAAATTTTCATCGTATGGAATGCTGGTGATGAGGTATCCGTCTCTTTCCGCGGAAACCACGCCTGTGATGCCGTCGCCGCCGTATGTTGCTGTTGTTCCGCCAATCAGGGTAACCGCCTGACTGTACAGCTGCTCCGTTTTTTCCAACGGCTGTGCCATACCAGTCCATGTCTCAAAATTTTTCAGGATATAATGGCCTTTTCCCATCCGAATGAATACGGTTCCATCTTCTTTCATCGTTACAAGATAGTTAAACTGTGTATTCCCATTGGCATACGTATGGTTGATGCCGGTCAGGCGGTTGGTCTGGCCGTTGATGCGGATAAACATATCATGACTCGCTTTCTGATTCTCCACCTCGAAAGAAACGGCGAGCAGCGTTGCTCCCTCTGCGGCACCCGGCAGCGTTGCTGAGACGGTCACGGATTTTTTCGTCTCAATCTCATATCCGTCCGCTGTCTTCTGAATGCGCAGATCTTCCTGATCGGTCTCTGGAATTTCAAGGTTTACTTTCTGAAAACAACTGTGAAACAGGGGTCCTACAGAACCATTCTTTGTATCTGAATCTGCAGCGGCTCTGAAATTATCCGCAGATTTCGCCGATTTTTCCTGATCCGTGATTGCCGCTGTTGTCTTCCGCATTTCCTGATCCGGGATCACGGCTGCCGTCTCCAGTATTTCCTGGTTCTGCGGATAAGGTAACGATTTGTATTCCGTCTCGGAAACCACCTGGTCTGTCACGTAGGCAACCGGCGCTGCGGATATGGCACGATAAACCTGAAAGTCCCCGTAATCCCGGTACAGTTCATACCCTTCCGGCCGTGTTTCTGCCAGAATGTACTTCACGCCCATGAGCTGCCAGAACAGCGGATCATCGGAAACCGTCTGCATCATGCGGTTGCGGAAGGCTTCATTAATCCCATACGTCTCGTCCCGGAATTTCTTATATTCTGCATTGTATGCCGAGGAATAAATCGTCGAAACATTCTGTCCAATATCCCATATCCGGTTGACGTTCGCAAGGTTCTGTCCGCCGTCTCCATACTGCTCCATACGGTACCAGCCGGGATCCTCCGCGCGGATCTCACGGATTGCCGCTGCAATCTTGCTGTCCGTCAGAGCTTCATACGTTTTGCGCGGGATCATCACATGCTTTTCCTGATTGATTGCTTTTCCGGCAAATGCAAGAATCACAGCACTAAAGACGAGCGGCAGAAACGGAAGCTCTCTGCCCCGCAGCCGTTTTTTTGCCGGAAACCACCGCCATGCCAGATAGCACGCAGTCACACAAATCACATCCAGTATGCCGAGATGCCAGTATGGTTCAAAGTATGTCTCTTGCTTTGCATTCCACATCAGAATCAGAACTATGAGGTACGGAAGCAATTCTCGCAGCTCTGTCATGACTTTGCGCTTAAAATTCCCGGTGCTTCGATTTTTTCCACACTCCCGCTTCCGGACAAGCTGGTTTTCCACATAAAGCCCGACTTCTGCACAGAGGACCGGAAGAAACGGGATGAATACTTTATCTTTGCTGTACAGGCCGCCGTTCAGCAGATAGCCGAACAGGGGAATACAAAAGAATACCAGCAAAAGGAAGGACAACAGTTTCTCACGCAACCGGCTCTTTCCGATCGCTCTGCCCAAAAGCGCCACCCCCGCAAATGCGGAGAGGCCAATGCCGTACGGCGTGTAGCAGAGACGCAGGATCAGAAACTGCGGTTTCCACATCGCCGGATCGGTAAAAAGTCCTGCGATGCCGCCCGCTGCGGTGCCGCGTCCGCCCTCGCCGCTGCCGCCGAACAGGGCGGCAGCCGATGGGATCAGCAGAATACCGGAAAGAAGGATTCCTGCGAGGACCGGAAGAGCAAAGCGGATTGCTGCGCCAAAAAAGCTCCGCAAACCCGCCAAAGCTTCAACTGTTCCTGAAGATTTTTCACCTGCCATCTGCTTTTTCTCTGCCCCGGCCTTTTGATTCCGCGACACTTTTCGATTCTCCTGTTCCGCTTCATACGCAGCATTTTCTGTACCGCATTTCAAATACTCCGTCACCGCATACGCCGTGAGCGCAAGCAGCCCGCCGACAGAAAAATAAAAGCTGGTCAGAATCATCCCAAGAACGGAAAGAATCAGAAGACCGCTCTTTCTCTTCTGAAAATGGCGGTCCACGCCCAGCAGAGCCAGCAGCAGAAACGGCATATAATTGACAAACATAAGCTGATTATAGGAATGATATAGAAGTGCGGTAGAACACGTAAAGAAAAGTGATGTAAAAAGACAGTTGCCGTAATGCAGACCCTTTTTGCTGATCCATTGATAAAAAAGCACTGCATCCGCCGCATACAGCAGCGCGGAGGAACCCATCACCCACAGGTCCATCGGGATGAACGGGAAAAGGTAGGATAACAGCACGGTCGGACTCAGCAGTCCGTAGTAGGCAAAATGGTAAATATTCTGACCTCCTCCCAGATTCCATGCGAAATCCGGGAAGAGATTTCCGGTTGCGTAAAACCGCTTCCGGAAGTAATCGGCAAGGGTGCTGTGCTGGCTGATCCAGTCAATCGAGGAGCCGAATACGCCGTATTGCAGGACGAACAGCCGGCACAAAAGCAAAGAAAAGAAAAACAGACCAGCCGCCGTAAAATCCTTTCCGGTAAGACCTTCCAAGAAGCCGTTCCGCCGTCCTTTCGGCTGGCCTTTCTTTTTCCGTGATTTTCCCGGCTCTTTTGTTTCCTTTAAGATTTCTTTTTTCATGCCCGGATTTCTCCTCTTTCAGACGCATGGCGTTTGTCGGCATACTCTGGAAAATACACGTTTTTCTTTTCTGCCGTATGGGTATCTTTTCTTCTCTTTGCAGCACTCTCCTGCTTTTTCACCGGCTGCACACTGTGCATCTTGACCGTCTCTTCACTCGTCTCCTTTAAGAGATAGATCGGACGGTGCTTTGTTTCAAGATATGTCTTGGAAAGATAAATGCCTACAATGCCCGTGCAGAAAAGCTGTACACCGCTCACCAGAAAAAGGATGCATGCCATCGACGGCCAGCCCGCAACGGGATCGCCAAACAGCAGCGTTCTTCCGATGATGAACACGATCAGAATCATAGAAATCAGGAAAAAAAGCACGCCCATGACAGATGCAAGTGACAGCGGGGCTACGGAAAAGCCTGTGATGCCGTCGACCGAGTACGCGAGGAGCTTTCGAAGCGGCCACTTCGACGTCCCGGCGCAGCGGTCCTCGTGCTCAAATTCCAGCCATTCTGTGTGAAAACCGACCCATCCGAAAATCCCTTTGGAAAAGCGGTTGTACTCACTCATTTCCAGCACGGCATCCACCATTTTGCGGCTCATCAGACGGTAGTCCCTTGCACCGCTTACGATCTCTGTTTTGGAAAGGCGGTTTATCACACTGTAGAAGGCATTTGATAAGAAGGATTTGATTTTTCCCTCGCCCTCCCGCGAGCTCCGGCGTGCCGCCACACAGTCACAGGTACCGCTCTGCAGCATCGCGTACATTTTCGGAAGAAGGAACGGCGGATCCTGAAGGTCGACATCCATCACCGTTACGTAATCACCTTTAGCCGCCTGCAGTCCGGCGTACATGGCTGCCTCTTTTCCGAAATTTCTCGAAAACGAGAGGTAACGGCAGCGCATATCCTTCTGCGCAAGCCGGCGCATCTCAAACAGACTGTGATCCTTCGAGCCGTCGTCAACAAAGATCAGCTCGAACTGAACCTTCTGCTGTTCTTCCATCTCATTCATCTGACGTACCATCGTCTCGTAGTAAACCGGAATTGCTTCCTCTTCGTTGTAGCATGGTATGATAATACTGATTGTCTCCATTTTTTTCCTCCTGGGGATTACATACTCTCTCAGAATCCTTCTGCAGATCCTTCCTGCTGCAATCCCGCTTCTGTCTCATTCTTATGCAAGTCAGGTTTTTGTGGCTGTTTCTCCCGCTGCAGAATCCTCGCCTGCCTCCGGGAAACGCAGGATGACTTTAAACAGATCGCCGTCTGCCGCAAGCTCCATGCGGCCGCCCATGTTGGCCGTGTAGCTTGATGCAATCGCAAGGCCAAGGCCGTGCCCCTCGCTCGTCCGTGATTCGTCGCCGCGCACAAAGCGTTCCATCATTTCCTCCGCTTCAAAATTCATCTCATAGGCGGAAATGTTTTTCATCGTCACGAAAATCTCCCCGTTTTCCTTCCCTGCGTCAATGTAAACTCTCGTTCCGCAAAGGCTGTATTTCAGGATATTTTCCACGAGATTCTGTATCACGCGGTACATTTTCCCATTATCCCCAAGGAACGGAAGCGGCTCATCTCCGAGCGCCGTGCGAAACGACAGATTGCTCTGCGCAATCGCATCGTCCATATCGGCGAGGGTCTGCTCGATCAACCGTTTCATATCCATTTTTTCCATCTGGAATTTTTCGGTTCCGCTTGTCGATTTGGAGAGCTCGAAGAGGCTTTGGATCATCTCCTTTAGCTGTTCCTGTTTCACAGAAATCACTTCGACGTAATCCTGTGCCGCCGGTGTCAGATCCTCTTTTTTCAGAAGATCCGTATAGCCGACCATCGAGGTGAGCGGTGTTTTCAGATCGTGCGATACATTGGTAATCAGGTCAATTTTGAGACGCTCCGCCTGCATCTGTTTTTCTACGCTCTTCTGCATAGCGCTCTCAATATTTTCCAGCTCTGCAAACGCCGGATACAGCAGGGATTTTTCGGATATTTCATGGATCCGGCTTTCCATGCTGCCTTCTGCCATCGTATGGATCTGTTCCATCAAAAGGCCCATCTCCCGGTTCAGGCGACTGCGGTATGTTTTCCAGGCAAACAGAATTAAAATCAGCGTGGTCAGCCCAAGAAGAATGACAAACAGTACCTCGCCATCCATTCCGTTTATCAGTCCGGTGATCATGGTAATCACGATTAGAAGTTCCGCAATCAGTGCCACACGGAACGGCCATTTACTCTGACCGGCAAGCTGCCGTTCCAGGCTGGTCCGATCTCTGTAACGCTTCCTTTCTCTGCAAAAAAAGGACATTTCTCTCAGTTGTTTCTTTTCATAGCGACAGACAAGAATGCCGGCACTGAGAAGGAAAACGCCACAGATTCCAAAAAACAGAAGACCTGTCTGCACACACTCTATTACAGTACCCCATTCGGCAACAATGCGATATCTGGCATAGCTGTGCCGGAGCGGCTGAAGCCATCTGAAAAAAGCAAATCCTCCGACAAGAACCAGAAGCTCATTTGGCACCTTTTCGGATTTTTTCAGAAACAGCTGCTCTTTCTCTGCTTCCGCAGCGGCTCTTGCCTCAAACTGCATCTGCCGGGATTTTTCTATTTCATCTGTCTCGGACTTATCTGCGGCTGTCCCTTCGCTGCTTTTTGCTGTTTTTCCCGCTTTTTCCGGTTCGCTGCCGGCAAAAGCAGTCATTTTCGAGTTCCCGGTATTTTTTTTGAATTTCCATACCAGATACAAGGTTGCGGCTATACCCAAAATGCCGACTGCCGTCACTCCGATGCCGATTCCCCATTCAATGTTGCGCCACATGCCCCATTCGAATTCACTGGCCCATTTCCGCAGAAGCTTTCCGCACAAAATCAGTACCATAGAAAGATCGAGAAGCATCCACAGCAGGATGCGTTTTTCAGTCTCCGTTAATTTTTTCAATTTTGTATCCAATTCCCCACACCACCTTTAAATATTTTGGATTTTTCGGCGT
>ERZ1027221.1223-NODE-1223-length-13246-cov-7.229854_pt1 | contig 13246 bp, 10 predicted proteins | sample MGYA00519267_ERZ1027221 | MGnify/ENA primary metagenome ERZ1027221 (study PRJEB26926, sample SAMN06164533) | human gut metagenome | biome: ENVO:00009003; feature: ENVO:2100002; material: ENVO:00002003 | host: Homo sapiens | place: USA | collected 2012 ...
TTTAGCGCACGAAGATACAAAAAATGCTAATACGCATCTATTTATTCTTTAAAAAATTACGCCATTCTGTTATTATTCCACCACTTTAAGACGTACCAACTCTATTTTAGTGGCTGTAACCTTAATAATTTTGAACTGGAATTTATCAATCGTCACTACTTCATGCAATTTCGGGAAACTCTGATAACGGTTCAGGATCAATCCACCCACCGTCATATAATCATCTTCTTCCGGCAGATCCAGATCAAATGTCTCATTAACTTTTTCTATTTCCAAACGACCGGAAAGCACATATTCGTCTTCGCCAATCTGTTTGCATACATACGAAGTATTATCATGTTCATCCTCAATATCACCGAATATTTCTTCTACCAAGTCCTCCAGTGAAACAATGCCGGACGTACCGCCAAACTCATCCACCACTACAGCAATCGTTTTCTTTTGCTGCATGAAGAGTTTCATCAGTTTATGCGCTGCCATAGTTTCGGGCACAATGGGTACTTCTTTTACATTATTCCGCCAGTCGGCAGGATTGCGGAACATTTCGGACGAATGGATATACCCTACCACATTATCTATATTGCCGTCATACACTATAATCTTGGAGATGCCGGATTCAACAAAAAGACTTTTCAAATCTTCTAGAGTGGCAGTCAGGTCAACAGCTACAATTTCCGTGCGGGGTACGATGCAATCGCGTATTTTAATACTGGAGAAGTCGAGCGCATTCTGAAATATCTTCACCTCGGCATCCAGTTCTTCTTCATCTTCGGCATTATCGATACTGGACTGGACAAAATAATCCAGGTCTACTTTTCCAAAAGCCTTGTCCGAAGCTTCTTTATTGATCTTCATCCCGAACAGACGCAAGAAAAGGTAAGATAATCCGGAAGCCAGCTGAGACACCGGATACAAAACGATATAACAGATCAGTAGCGGAAAAGCGCATACTTTTAATACAAGATTGGGGTTAATCTTGAATAAGGTTTTAGGAAGGAACTCACCTGTTACCAAGATAATAAGCGTAGAAATGATTGTCTGTAACAACACTTCCACGAAATCATTGGAGATCAAATCGCCCAGGAGATGGACTTTGATAACTTGCGCCATGAGAATACCATAAATAACCAGCGCAATATTATTACCTACCAACATGGTAGATATGAAGCTATTGGAATTACGGAAGAAATAAGAAAGAATGCGTGAAGTCAACCCTTCCTTACGTTCCATTTCAAAACGCAGTTTGTCTACGGAAACAAAAGCAATCTCCATACCCGAAAAGAAAGCGGAGAAAGCCATAGTAATCAATAAATAAATATAGGTATCCATAATTTATGGTTTGATACTATCTTTTGGCAGACTACCAGTTTGTACGCTGTCTGCAGGAGCTGTGGCATCATCATCCACATAAAATTCACCTTCTGGCTTAAAAAACGTGTACTTATTCAATTGTTCATCAGATTCAAAACCAATGGCATAAATAATTTGATCAGGTTGTTCTATACGAATCCGCTGATCAGAATAAACCCTATGCTTATTCTGGTCCCAATATAACAAGTCTGTATCAAACTTCTCACCTTTGAGATTTTGAATATGCACATTACTCATCAGCTTCCACAACTTTTGCTTCTCATAATAATATGCCGTATCTGCCTGGATACTTGCATCTACATTAAATATAGAATCGAACTTCTCCAGATATATACCTTTCTCGAATGCCCAATAAGGTGGATTTTTCCGGTCAAAAACCAACCACTCTTCCGTATTGATTCGATAGCGGGTGACACCGGAGTCAGAGATCAAAGTCATTACCCCTTTCGTATCCATCACAGGCAATGAATCACGCTCGGTTATGGCATTTCCCAGATCCTTATGCCGTCCGGAACAGGCGGAAAATAAAAGAAGCATAACCACTGCCCCAAAGGCAATGGTTATGCTCAAACTTCTACAAAATAGAACGTTACTTCGTTGTGGTAACATATTTATATTTCTTATCGAACCGTTGTGCTTTCACCGATCCAACCGCCTACTGTAACGCGGTCACCGGCTTTAATGCCCAACATAAAGAGGTCTTCAGCCTTCGGTGTATAACGTGCATACGTTGAAATCAATTCGTTTGCTTTATCCGCTACTGTGGGATCTACAGCTTTAGCGCGTTGCAGTTTATCAATAACAACAAAATATGTACATTTATTCAAGGCAGCCTCATCATTCCAGTTCGGGCTGGAAGCATAAAGTTGTGCAAGCAAGATATAAGCATCACCATAATTCTCTTTGAAACTGATAGCTTTTTGCAAATAACCTCTGGCTTGTGAAAGTTTCTTCACATTGAATAATGTGGCAGCAACAGCATAAGCAATCTGAGCTTTCTTTTCATTATCACTCTCCAAATTCAGTGCTTCATCAAAGTATTTGATAGCCGTATCATAGTCACCCTTCTTGTATGCCATATATCCGCATCCGGTAGCGGCATCAGCAGTCGGGTCAATCTTATACATATAATAAGAAGCCTGGAAGTATGCTTCACTTTCCGTACACTTCATCATCTTCAAGATAGAGATAGCTTTCTTCAGGTAAGTAGAGTCAGATTGGTTCGCTTCAATTTTAGGGCCATAAATACCCTGCAAAGATTCACAATCAGCGGTACCACTATTGATAAACATGGCTACAAGGTTTTCTTTCACTTGTTGTAAAGCTGCTTTCTTTTTTGCGTCATCTTCTGCGGCAATAGCAGCATCGGCATATTCGGAATCAGTCAGATAATCCTGAATAAATTGTTCTTTATGATTAGGATCACCTTTCAATTTATTCAAAGACATATCCAGGAAATAGTGGAGGATAGGACCTTTAGAGCCCCCCTTTTCAGTGTCCAGAGATTCTTTCAACCAAGCATAAGCTTGATTTACATCTATATTAGGAGCATAAGCAATGTAATTGATGGCTTTATTACCCAAAACCTCACCCACAGAAGGAGTACCTTTCAAATGCATAAAATCCGGAGTATACTTCATTCTCAAGTCAAAAACCTCCATCAACTCATCAAAATACTTTTTGTAATCAGCCGAATTACGGTCCTTTATATCATTCAAGAAGGATGATAATATTTTAATACCATCCGTGTATGTATAATACCGCAACGTAGGGCAATCCTTCAGAACTTCTTTCCACGGCAAATAAGCATCTTTAAAGTTATTAGCTCTTACCGCTTCATGAGAAATACTACTGTTCTTGTTACAATCTTCCTGTGCCAGGACACTGGTTACTCCACCCGAAAGGAGCAAGACAGCTACAAGCGTTTTAATCTTCATTGTATTTAAATTTTAGTTGTTATATTGTCTATTCTTCACTATTCAACTTTACGCTTCCAGAACCAACGTTCATTGAATGTCACGCCAATGCAAAGACGCAATGTATTCTCGTTCAAGAATTTGCTTTCCGTGCCTTGCGTTCTCACATACTGTGCCGAGACACTCAATACGGAACGGCTACGTGGAAGAGGCAAACCGAAACCGGCAGTTACTCCATATTCATTTGCGGCACGTACGCCATCTATCTTATAATAAGGTTTAGAATAATAAGCTCCCAAACGATATTTGATGTGTGAAAGATAACTTCTACCCATCATGTTAGGAATATATTCCGCACCTAAAGCAACCTTCACTTTATTACAGAACGCATCCGGCTCATTCATGAATGTCACGCTGTTCCATTTCTGGAACATCACATCCGCACCCACTGTCAGACGATCATCGTACACATACGTCACACCTGCGCCCAGCGTCATAGGAATACCCATTGTCAAGATAGTATCCTTCTGCGTTGTAGTATATCCCGTTGTGCTATTGCCCAGTTGGGTTTGTACATACGCATCATTTCCCAAATTATGTCCCGGTGAGAAAACGACTCCTAAAGTAGCCGCATGTTTCTTACCGAATTGCTGTGTATACTGCGCTCCAAAGTCAAGTTTATAACTCGTAACCTCCATCCCGGTAAGCGTTGTCAACGGCATGATGTTTGAGTTAGATGTAAATGACTGTTGCCGCGTATGCGTTATATCTCCCCAAAGATACGAAATATTCGCACCAACGGAAAGATTTTTAATAATTTTAAAACCTGCACCTATATAAAGTTGATGTAAACCTCCTTCACCGGAATAAGTCGTACTGGCTGAGGAAGTCGGAATTTCAGTGTTTTCCTGATAGTTACCCATTTTATATCCCACATTAGAATAAGGTAACAATCCTATACTCATGGCTCCTTTTTTTGACAGACGGAACTGCATCGTAATGTAGTCAAAACTTGAGTTCTTGGCATTCATCTTCACTACTCCATCACTGAAGTTGGTGTTTTGCATAGAAATACCTCCATCGAACATGAAAGTTAACGAGTCGACCGCCGTATAAGATGCCGGATTCGCAAAATTGGTCTGATATCTGTCACGTAAACCATAAGCAATGCCACCCATTGCCTTACTGTTACCTGACCCATGATCTGCCAGTTGTCCGTATCCGTATCGTGTATAGGGAGAATTTGTATTATTTTGAGCGACCGTCGCTCCAGATAATATCGTGAGCAAAAGCACCAAAAGTGTTTGTCTAAATCTTGTCATTATTATAGTTTAAAATTCGATTTAATCCTTTCAACACTAAAAATCTGTCTGCAAAGATGATACTTTTTAAGTTTGTATCAAAAGAAAAATCATCCCCGCCCGTTAAAAAAACCAAAAGTTCAGGATATTTATGTTTCATAGCCACTATGTAACCAGAAATCTCATATTCCATACCTTTCAAAACTCCCGCACGGATGGCAGTTTCAGTATCTTTTCCCATCGGGAGTTCACGTCCCTCGCGTTGCACCAGCGGCAAGCGTCCGGTAAACTGGTGAAGCGCCCGAAAACGCATCTGCATACCCGGAGAAATATTCCCACCGTGATAGCGTCCTTCGGCATCCACAAATTCGTACGTAATGCACGTGCCGGCATCTATCACCAGTATGTCTTTTCCGGGAAATTGCTCATTGGCACCCACCACGGCAGCCATACGATCATACCCCAACGTTCGGGGTGTTTCATATAGATTCACTACCGGGAGTGGAGTCATTTCATTCAGCCAAAGCACAGGTATGGGAAGTAATGCCAATTGTGCCAGCACCTGCTCACTCAAGTCGATAACAGTAGCAACAATTGCTTTTTCAAAGTGATATTTACTATAGATGTCCGACAAATGCTCCAAATTTCGATTAGAGTCATACGCCACTTCCAATAGTGAAACGCCATCAAAGACAGCTACTTTTGCCACCGTATTTCCTATATCAATAACCAGATTCACTGAATGAAGATTAATTTTCCGGGCACAAAGATACTACTTTAATTGAATTAGAAAGCTGTAGTCGACATTTTCCTTACTACATCAGCGTAGTTTATTGCAAACTTATTTTTCTTTTTCCTCGCTAATACTCGTCATTAGCGTACAGGAAGTCGAATGTAGCCTGCTTATAGTCAAATATTTCTTCCGGTTCAAAAAATCTTTTCAATTCCACTTCAGCCGCTTCAGGTGAGTCGGATGCATGAACGATATTTTCCTGGAAACTCATACTGTAATCTCCGCGGATGGTTCCGGGAGCTGCCTTCCTGCCATTGGTAGGGCCGGTCAAAGCTCTCACCGCTTCAATGGCATCTACTCCTTCAAAGCAGCACACAATAACCGGACATGCCATCATCGAATCCTTTACGCGCTGAAAAAACGGTTTGGTACTGAGATGGGCATAATGTTCACTGAGCACTTCATCCGTCAGCTGAACCATTTTCATTCCGGCCAGACGCAAGCCTTTACGTTCGAATCTGTTCGTAATCTCACCTACCAGTCCCCTCTGTAGGGTACATGGTTTCAATATGACCAGTGTTTTTTCCATCATAACAGTCGGTTATTTTTAAAGTTATATATAAAGGTATCCTTTTCAATAATTCTTCCAAAAATACTATTTTTCTTGGAAATAACACTCTGTTGAAGCCTTTTTTATGTAAAAGATTGAATAACAAATACAAATAATAGAAGAAATACACGACAGGTTCATCCCATACCCAGAACACCCTCACCTGCCAGGCTATTATAGGTAATATTCAGTTCGGGGGTCATCCCAGCCTGTCCTTGAGGCAACGACAATGGAATGGTAAAAGCAGAAGAACCGTTAGAATTCACATTGAAGGTATAAGAAATGTTTCCTACCGGCCGACTTTCATCAAGCGCATAATTACCGGAAGTGGTATACACCAGATTTCCGATACTACCGGAATTCACAGCAGAGCATTCTGCACCCAAAGCACGAGTAAATGAAACGCTCTTTGTTTGCGTACGGGATACGCGAAAAGAGGCCCGCCCTGTCCGAAATATCCCATAAGGCGAACAGAGGAGCCTCTGGTTATACGACGCATTTTACGGTGTCATCGCATGAACACCCAGCACACCCGCTATCGCCGTAACCACCGCCACAGCCACCTTCAGGATCATACTCCAAACGGATTTCTTGATTGCCATTATCAAACACCTCCTTTCCGGTATTTTTTTAATTAATAGTTGAAAAATGAAAAATCACAGTTCACGGCTCACTTCAAAGCACGGACACTCCTTCATCCACTCCGCAGGCTCCACCACGCCGTCACCGTTCAGGTCCGGACTGAGGTCACGATGTCCGCAGACGCGCACATCGCCCCGAAAGCGGCGCAGCAACTGATGCACCAGCAGACGCAGTACACTGCGCTGTTCCGGTGTACGGGTATCCTTCGGATTGCCCTGCGCATCCAGTCCGCCTTCATAGCAGATGCCGATGCTGTGAGCGTTCATTCCCTTGACATGCGTCCCTACAAGGGTGATGGGACGGGTATTTGCCACTGTACCGTCACGGCGGATATAATAGTGGTAACCGATATCGCGGAAACCGCGGCGCAGGTGTTCCGCACGAAGGGCTTCTACCGAAAAAGGACAGTCCTCCCGGGTGGCGCTGCAATGCACCACGATGTAGTTTATCTTTCGCATAATAAAAAAAATAATAGGGTAATAAAGTAATAGGATGATGAGGGGGTAGAGTGACGGGATTCAGCACCCTACCCTTTTTGGGATTATCCCAACGGATTCTCATCCAGACCGCCGCCCGAGCCGCCACCCGGTTTGTCATCGCCTCCGGCATTGCCGCCCGAACCGTTGCCTTCGTAAGCGTCATCTTTCAGGCAACTGCTGTTGGTGACACGGCTGCCGTCTTCGCTACGAAAAGCAAGATAAACGGCCAGCGCCTCGTCCTCCCAGCCGTCGGGCAACGTCAACTGCACAGTGCCGTCGGCACGGGTGGCAGCTTCCAGGTCGTAATAGGCCTCGCCGCGTTCCTTGTTGTAAACCAGCGGCATCGCCTGGTCAGTAGAGAGAGCATCTCCCATCTTGCTGTTATCCTTCCACGTCAGGGTAAGTTTGCCGCCGGTCAAGGCAGCCGAAGCATTGAAGACGGGCATCAGGGTGCCACGGGCCACCAGCACACGTTCATAATCTACAGCAAGCTGGGGCGCCGAACCGGTGATGGCATGGCGCAGGATGTAGGACATCGCCGCGTTGAAAGCCGTGCGCCCTTTGGCATAAGGATGATAGCCTATGCGAACATAGGGAATGATGGCGCGCAGGAAAGTCATGCTCATGGCAAACTTGCCGCGTTGCGTCTGTTGTTTCGGAGTGCGGGGGTTACTGACACTGATGGCCAGCGCACGCATATAGCTCACATCTTTCCAGGTACTACCCACTACGGTACCCACTTTTCCACTGAATCCGCCGAGGATTCCTCTTTTAATTTCTCCCATTATCGTATATTTTAGGGATCAGGACCGGTCAATGCGACCAAGTCTCAGGGGCTGAAGAAGGCAGGCAGCAGCAAACAGGCACGATGCCTCTGCAGCAGCACGGCGATGCAGGAGCTTTTACCGTTCAGCCAGAAGCAAAGGTAAGCTGTAAAGAAAGGGGATTTTAAAAGTGTGTGATTTTTGCGTCGTTTTGCGTCGTTTTGCACAGTTGGTTGCCAAATTGCCACGTTGCCACGTTGCCACGAACTTTAGTCCATGGCAATGCGGTCCGCCATTTCAAGCTGCCACTCCTGGCAACGATAGCGCAACAAGCGGTCGGTGTGCGACAGTACGAGGGGCAAAGGATTGCCGTCCACACACGCCGGATTGGCCCGGACAAGCTGGAAGGCTTGCACCAGCACACCGTCCGCCTCGGCAGATGACAACGGTTGAAGACTGCCATCGGCACAAAGGTGGTTGAGCCTGATCTCCAACGGATAAGGATAAAAAGCACGTAAAGAACCGGATGCCGGTCTGAAATCACGGCAGAAAAGAAGAAAAGTATCATCGGTGCGGCCCAGAACAGTTCCCGCAGGCGGCATACAGCCGGGAGCATCGGGGGCATAGTGACGGAGCATAGCCCTCGACGTGCGCCGCACTTGCGCCAGCACCACCGGCACAGCTTCCGAATACGGCACCATCCAGCGTACCAAAGACAGCAGAGCCGCCGTCGGAAGATCCCGGTGGCAATAAACCACCAAACGCCGGGGAGGGCTATCACGGTGGTCGGTCAGGAACTGTTCGTAAGCCCTCCTGAAGCGCGAAGAAAAGAACAGAGAGAACTTCCCCTCAGCCTTACAGAGGTCGAAGCAGCCCCCCCGGGCAGGATGGTTGTAGAAAGTGACCGCACTGAAAGACTCGAAACATTGCGAGGGACGTGAGCAAGAGAATCCGGCAATGAGGTCGGTGTCCTGCGAAGCAAAACGGCGGGGCATCCACGGCATGCCACCCATCTGCACCAGCAAGCGCGAGGCCACAGAAGGCAAGTATCTGCCGAAGCCCCCGGAGCTGACGGCATGCAACGGAATGGCTCCCACATAAAGAGATCCCAGGGAAAGCACCAGTCTGCGCAGGCGAACCGATAGTTGCCGCCCCATCAGTGCAGCGGCTGCCTCTCCCGAAGGAACCACCAGGCAATAGAGCCTGAAAGCGGCAGGAACATCCGTGACGGGCTGCGTGTAGAGCGCCTGCGTCAGTTGGTCTGCGGCACGCTCATCCGCATCATAAGCTATCCACCGGTCCATGTTGCCCACAGGCATCACGGCTATAAGAGAAGCCAGTGGGGAGAAAAGACTGAAGAGGTGGCGGGCAGCATCCAGTTGTCCCCTCGGATAAAGCATGGTGAGGGTAAGAGAACGACACCGCCCGGGCAGACAGGCACCGTAACGGCAAAGGCCGGTGCGGGGATCGGTTTCTACGGCCGACCTGCCAAACTGCATCTGGCTATGTTCCGCCCCGATACACCGCAAACGGTGAGCAGGTACATCGGCCAGCCGGAGTGACAAGTGAAGGGGACAGCCGGAGACTACCCCACCCGAAGGGAAGCAACGCGCCAACAGCCCTTCCACCTCCTGCCACAAAGCTTCATAAGGGCCAGACGGGGCGGACATGTGCCGTTCCACACAGCCGGCACCATCCAGGCGGGCAGACAAAGCAGGGGTAAGCACTGCATAAACAGCGTCCAAATGACCTATCTGCACCGGACTGAGCGCCTCATAGGGTATCACCCATCCGCCTGTAGTTACCAGAACGGGTGAAACACCCACAAGCCCCATTTCGGACACAGGAAAACCGATGTATATTTGTTTCGCAGGCAGCACTTCCACCGCAATCCTACAGTCGGCAGAGGCGGAAGGAGAAGGGGCGGACACCGGGGGAAGCGGACGGAAAGAGAGACGCCTGTAACGAAGCACGTTTCTTTCCGTTTGCTCCGGAGCATCTCTCAGCCACACTTCAAGTACTCCGGGACAGGGCGTATGATAGAGCAGCGGGGCAAAACTCCCCGGTTCTGTGGCAAGCTCCCCCGTAAGGGATACCAGCCACCGGCAGAGATCGGACGGAGTAGCGTCGGAATGACCGGAATCAAGCATAGCTTGTAATAGCAGTTCCTTCATAGTATTATTTGTCTGAAAAACCCCAATATTAACAGACAAAGGTAAGAACATTATTTTTATAAACGCCCGCCTTCACTCATTGAACCTTTATTCATTAAGCAAGTGATTTACGCTTTCGGGTGATAAAGAGAACTTTCGGGCTATTTCATCAACCGAAAGTCCGGCTTGACTGAACATACGGACAGCTTCGCGAATAATTTCGTGCTGCTTCTCAAGCTCCTCGTGCTGTTTCTCAAGTTCCTCTTTCTTCTTTACGATCTCCTCATCCTTCTTGACGATTTCCTCTTCCTTCTTGACGATCTCCTCATCCTTCTTGACGATCTCCTCTTCCTTCCGCATAATGATCGTATCCCTCTTTTCAATCTCCGAGAGAATCTCATCCTCCACATCCATGGCTCGTCTGATTTCCGGTGCCACGCCCGCTTTCAGCAACCTGTTCATAAGTAGTTGTTCATCCTTTCCGGTGAATTTATTCTCGTCGATTTCCAGCAAATGGTCATCGGCGTGGTAGATGTAATCCTGGTCGAAGAGATTCAGCAGACGCTCCAGGTGATTTCGGGTACGGCCTTTCAGATATGGAATTTGAACGATGATGCTGTCGTGCGTCAGGCTTTCGATGAACTTGTCCCTATGCTCTATCACGCAGTCGTCATAGTTCAGGTACCGGCGGCGGACGTAGACCACAGGTTCGTGCAGTTCGCCCAGTTTATGCCCAAGAATGTAGATTGAAATGATAGGCAGACCGTAGATACCGTTGTCTTCTTCGCGCATGTTCTCCTTGTTGAGGTATTGCGTGCCCAGGTACTGGCGGAAGCGCAGGGTTTCGGTGGCAAGCCACGTCTTTTGGAGTTCAATCATTACCAGATGCTCTTCTCCATTTGCCTCACGGATACGGGCGGTGAAGTCCATCCGGAACATGGAGATGCGCGTCTGCTGCATGGCAGAGTATTCCTGGCGCCGCATTTGCAGTTCCACGATTTCTTTTTTCAGCAGGGCGGAGAGAAGGATTTTCGCCACACGGTCGTCCTCCATCAGGTATTTGAAGACGGAGTCGTAAATGGGATTCGCTATCAGTGTCATAATAATCTTTTTTTTATTGTTTCTTGCACTAAATCATTGCAAAGATAACATATCGGCTTTATAATCAGTTATATTTCGGGGGAATTATTCATTGTATCTTCATAGTATCTTCGTAACGCCTCCATAGTATCTCCGTAGCATCTCCGTACCAACTCCGTATCTGCTCCGTACCATCTCCGTAGTTATTCCATTCCTATAGACTACGGAGATACTACGGACCTGGTACGGAGCAGACACGGTTCAGATACGGAGCGGACACTATTCAGCCCGAATCACTTTCCCGTTTTTCCATACGCATCATGGTCCAGCTTCTGCAAACGCCCCTGATTGCACAGTTCAATGATGTAGCGGTCGGCCGTACGGGCTGGGATTCCCTCGGCACGCGCCACATCCTGGTAACCCGCACGATTGAAAGACTCCGGCAATCCCTCAAATAACTGAAGCAACCGACGTTCGCGCTGATCGCTTTCGGCGACGGTGGCCCGGCGGGGCGCAGACTTGGTATCGGCCTGCAATCCTTCATATGCCAGTCCCGTATGATGCAGCAACACCTCCATCATCAGGAGCGTGGTGTGAAAATCATCATCACGGCAACAAAGGATGCCCGGCAGCGGGGCATCTCCCTCATAGTCCATCAGCCGCAATGAAGAGAACACCATGCAGATGCGGTAGGCCGTCAGCCCCAGGCGACGTACAGAAGCCAGCATATCGGAACCAAAGCACTGGAGTCCCTGCTGCTGCATCGAGTTGAAAAAACGGTTGAACTCCACCTGCTGTGCGGCGGTGAGCGTGAAGCGCAGGGGGGCCGTTTTCTTCAGGCGTGAATAGAATTGGAAGAAACGTCCTCCCAACCGAAGAAAACAACCGTCCAGCGTATCCTCCCCGTTGCAGGCAAACACATCGTTCCATACCGGACGCAGGGGCAGGTTGTAGAAGAGGAAGCGGGAAAAAAGCCCGTTCTCGGCATCAGGGATGAGCGCCCCTATCTGGCGGGGCGTTCCGCTGAGCAGCACCGAAAGGCGGGGCATGGAGATTTCCACATATTCACGATCCTTCCGGCGGTTGTAGGCGATGGTCTCGTGGTGGAAAGCCTTGCGCAGACCGTCACTGTAGTTGCCGTGCTCGCTGCGGAAAGTGGTGGTCAGCGTGTCGCCTTCAGTCTCGAACATCAGGGCCTGTCCTTCGTTGTCGTTCAACGTCTGGAAGAGGGCTGTGGCACTACTGTTGGCAGGAATAAAAAGCATCCTGACGGGCGGTTGGCAGGGTTCGTCGCCGCCCTCCTTGCGTTTGCTCTTTTCGTAGAGGGACTTCTCACGGCGATATTCCTCCCACTCGCGGACGTTCTGCCGGCGCAGGTCGGCATGCACCACATCCACCAGATGACGGCACAGCGTCAGCCGCCCCTTACCCGCCGAGGCCTGTGCCCCGACAAACAGGTAGAGGTTCGGGTAGACTTGCCGCTGCCCATAGATGCCCGAAATTTGCGTCAGGCAAGAGGAAAGCACCGTGAGGGCACCCAGCAACAGCATATCCGTGTCTTCGGCCGAAATGCCGTAAGAGCAGACATCGGAGAGCAGGCGGGGCATGGAGGCGTAGATTTCGTCGGGGAAAGTGGGGAAATCATCGCCCGGAGGCATCCGATCCGCTCCGGCAACAGGGGATATTGCCACGTCCTTCGCTTTTGGCAATGTGGCAATATGGCAATTTGGCAACGGACGGGTATTGATATCCACTCCCGCCAGCTTTGCCCGGTGGAAGAGGGTGTTCAGCGTGATGCCGTGTCCGCGCGAGTGCAGGCAAGCCGTGTACTGCTTGTCGGTTTCAGCGGACTGGTATCCGCTATAGAAACGGCTCAGGCGATGATAGAAGGTACGCCCCTCCTCGCCCAGCCCCTGAGCCAGCGCAAAGCCCAGGTCGCGCCAGTCATTATAAGTTGAAGTGAGATCGAGACTTGCAGTTTCAATGCGTGAAATGACGATTTCCACCTCGTCACGGGGAGTAAGGGTGGTGTCACGACGCCACTCACCCAGGTTAAATTTCTGTTTTGACATGAAAGGATTTATAATTTTTGATTTATGATTTTTGAAAGGATTTATGAGATGATCTATGATTTTTGTGAAGCTGAAATGTCGGCATAACAACAGAGCACACAGCGCAACAAATCATAAATCATAAA
>ERZ1027221.1255-NODE-1255-length-13018-cov-5.209519_pt1 | contig 13018 bp, 12 predicted proteins | sample MGYA00519267_ERZ1027221 | MGnify/ENA primary metagenome ERZ1027221 (study PRJEB26926, sample SAMN06164533) | human gut metagenome | biome: ENVO:00009003; feature: ENVO:2100002; material: ENVO:00002003 | host: Homo sapiens | place: USA | collected 2012 ...
AGATTTCTGCCTGTCTCGTGGGCTCGGAGATGTGTATAAGAGACAGATATGGAAAATAGCGGCGGATGGCGGGAGGCTATCCGCTTGTATATACATAAGTCGCAAGAAGTTTCGAGTATAAATCTGGTAAATTTAAACGAATGGGAACCTATTGTGTGTTGCTTATGCTATGCTTTGTCATAGCGTGGTTACACGTTCATTCCTATTCGGGCTTACCAGAGCCTTTACTCGAAATGGCGTGTTCCCACGCTACTTTTTTTATTAACGGTAAATCGGTGAAGGTATGGCAAGGATCAGAGTAGTGACGGCCGCAAGCATTGACGGCTTTCTCCCGGAAAGGGATGACAAAAGGATGGAATGGCTGAGAAAGGACCGCAGGGGCCTGAGGAACTGGCATGAGAGGTGCGAGCGCAGGCTGTATGCGGGGTATCCGCTGGTGGACCTGATCTGCGAGAAGGAAGAGGGCGACCAGAGGAGCATCTATCTGGCAGAGATAACGGAGGCGGGAGACGTGGAGCTGCTGCGCGGACTGTTCCTCTACCATATCGTGGACGAAATGGTAATCTACCTGCTTCCCCTCACCCGCCGGGAAGGCGTCCGGGTGATGGATGGATTCACCGCCTCGCAGTGGGAAACGGTGCAGATGCGGTGCTACAGGAACGGCATCTGCCGGATAGTGTACCGCAAAGTGTCGTGACAGTGCGCCGGAACATGATGCGGCAAGGCGGGAACGGTGTGGCAGGATGCGACACGGAAGGAAGGCGTTCCCCAGAAAAATCAGGAAATTTAGTATTGTAAATCAGTGCGATAGGGCGAAAAGGTAGGGAATCCTGCCCCGGTGGCGCAGGATTTGCCGTTTGTTTTACATACCTACTTGCGCAAAAGGTGAGAAAAACAACGATTTACGAATCTAAATTTCTGAAAAATATGGATTACTTCATTTTTACCGGAAGTGCCTTCTTCCAATATATAAGCCGGGAAACCGGAACATGTGACTGCCGCACGCTTTATAACGAGTTTTCAGAAATGGTGTTCAGCCATTGTACCACGAGCAAGGACTACACAGGACTGATACTGACCCTGATCTATACGGAAATCGAACTGCAGGAGCTCTGCGAACACCGGCTGGGCAAAGAGGCGGGAGAACGCAGGGAGTATGCACGAAAGGCCATGCTGCTCGTCAGAGAAACACTGGAGGTTCTGAAAAACGAAATGCCGACGCCGGCACATGTCGGGAAACAGAACGATACCCCTGCTGCCACACGAACGCTACGATGGACGGGCAGCGCGGTGGACCTGGTAGAGGTCATCTACGGACTTGACGAAATGAAATGCATCAACAACGGGGATGTGCCGATAGGAGAACTGGCCGCCTTCTTCTATGAACTGCTGGAGGTGGAAGCCAAAGCGTGCTACCGGTTTTATACGGACATCAAACACCGGAAAAACGACAGCCGGACCTACTTTCTGGACAAGATGCAGGAAAGGCTGAACGAGAGGATGAGACGGGATGACGAGAAATGAATTTTAATGTATAATTTTAATTTTTGAATCACATGGCTTTTTTTGATTTTAACCCTATCGCGGATTACGTGATACTGAAATTCAAGTGCCCCCAATGCGGCACGGAAAATGAAACGGAGAAATTAGCGGTCCCTACGCCCGACCTGACGGCAGAGACCCACAGCGAGAGTTGCAACAGTGACTATGACGAACATGAGTGCCCGAAATGTGGAACGGTATTTGATATAATACTGAGCAACGGAATAGGCGGAGGAGACGGGGAGATAAACGGCCTGGATGACGAATACTCCCCGGAAGTCATCGAGGGATTTTCGGAAGAGGAGGTGTACGAAGATTTCAAGTCCATGTACTTCAACAACCATGTCCGGGATACCGTCGAGGTACTGGACCAAATCGACAGTCTGGACGAACCTTACCGGAAATTATTGTACCGGACCCTTTTTGCCAACATAATCAGCAGCATGGAGGCATATCTGAGCGACCGGCTTATACAGAAGGTATTGTCGGACGCAAAATATAAACGGCAGTTTACGGAAAAATTCAAGGATTTCCAGAATGAGAAAATCCCGCTGACCAACCTTTTCTCCATGATGGACAAAATCGACTTGCATATCCGGAAAAGCCTGCGGGAAATAATATACCACAATCTGGATCGGGTGAAGCCTATATACAAGTCCGTCCTGAATATTGACCTGGGGGACATCGGCATATTGATGAAGGATGTAACCGTACGGCACGACATCGTGCATAGAAACGGAAAAGACAAGGACGGAAACATGCGGGAAATCACGAAAGAGGATGTGCTGAACCTGGCACAGAGGGTATCCGACTTCATAGGCAATATCGAAGGACAGTTTACGCTCTTGGAACTGACAGAACATGCACAGGAAATATCGTTCGATCTGTAAGCGAGGTGGATAACCTGGAGGCAAAAGAGCCATACCACTGCCCGGAAACGGGGGATGATATGGCTCTTTGTATTGCTGGGAAGTAAAGGCTGCAAGGACAGGAACCATAGTTTAAAGTACATAAATTCAATAAATTATTTTTTGAAAAAGAAATATTCTATTTATATTTGCAATATAATTCAAACCTGACAAAGAATGAGCTCAATACATGACATAGCAGACTACATTATCTTACGTGTAAAATCGGAAGATAAAAATGCTTCTTTAATTAATTTAAAGTTGCAAAAGCTGTTGTATTATGTTCAGGCATGGTCTTATGGAATACGTAATAAACCAATGTTTGCCGGAGACTTTGAAGCATGGATTCATGGCCCTGTGAACCGGACAATCTATGACCGCTTTAATCCAACAAAATATCTTTATTCCGAAATAAATGTAGAGGACTGTCTGAACCAAAATGTAACCCTTACCTCTGACGATGCGGAATTTGTGGATTTTATCCTGGAGAATTACCTTAAATACAGCGGCGCGGAACTGGAAAGACTTTCCCATACGGAAATGCCATGGCTTAAAACAAGAGGAGACTTAGGAGTAAACGAACGCTGTGATAAAGTGATTACTCCGGCACTTATGACAGAATACTATGGTAAAAAGTGGGAAAAACTTAACGCTTAATCCCGAACTGCCCAAATATGGTGGCAAATCGTTAGTCAGTTCGGAAGAGGATAAAGAAGTCAAGAGAAGGAAGATTACTTTTTCCTTCTCTTATTTTAGACAGATACCTGACTTCGAGATTGGCGGCTGTTCACAAGCATGGTATGTCGGACTTATGGAAAGACTGAAAATTCTGGGTACCATGACTCCCCAAGAAGTTCTGGAAGAAAACAGAGGCAGCACAGCCCTGCGTTGCCACCCCATTGACTGGAATGCGAAAAATATCCCTATCCAAAGAAAGGAACTTAATTGGCTTCCCAAAGAGATCCTGGAGAATGAGGATGATTTTCCCATGATGCAATTTTCCATTTCTACCAGTACAGGACGCATCGTCGGCTATTTTGACAGGGACTCGTCCGTATTCCATATCGTATTGTTTGATCCTAATCATAACATACAACCGTCCAAGAAAACAAATTACCAAATTCAACCGACCACTAAAGGTATATCGCAATATGATGACCTGCTGAACAAGTTGGAGAAAATAAAAAAGATCGTAGAGGACTGCTCCGATAAAAGCTGCAAACTGCATGCACACATTGAAGCCATAGAGGAACTGCATGACAATATTGTTTATGTGGGACTTGACGGGGACTTTTACTCCACTTATCAAGAAATTCTTCAAAAACATTCTTTGCAAGAGATTCTTGAACAAGGTATCTTTGAATTTACAGGTGAAAATGAAGATGCCAATTAAGGCCATTTTGATAGAATATCAAACGGAGAGAAAGCAAACGATTAAAATGATGCGAATATAAAAAGTCTTATATTCAGGAAAGAGAGAATATCCAGGCTCACCCTTTCCAATAAATATATTATATTTGCCGGCACCATTTAATACCTAAATAATCATGAACTCAGAAACTGTTGAAATTACTTCTGTCGGAATCCGTAAGGTACTAAACAAATACACTCCGGAGCGTGCCATTTCTGAATATGTATGGAACGGGTTTGACGCTAAAGCCACAGTTGTAAAAATCGATATTGATTTTGATAGCCAGGAATTAGATACTGTTAAAGAGATCAGGGTTACAGATAACGGGATCGGCATATGCCATGATGAACTTGCATCCAAATTTAAAAAATTCTATGAATCTCAAAAAAGCATAGCCAATACCAAAGACACAGATTTCACAAGAGGGAAAAATGGATATGGGCGCTTCACTTTTCATAAGTTTGCCAGATTCGCTAAATGGGAAACACTATATCTGAAAGAGAATAATATAATGTCTTACGATATTCAAATCAGTAATGACAACCTAAAGGACTATTCACCGACACTTCCGGTCATATCCCAGGAAACGACAACCGGCACTCGGGTCGTGTTTAATGAAATTTTTCCAATCATTTCAACATCCTTCATTGAGAAAATCCTTATTCCCTATCTAAAAGCAGAATTTGCCTGGTTTCTTGAACTGAAAGAAGAATATAAAATATTCATCAATGGCGTTGAATTGGATTACAAATCAATCATAGACGAAAAAGAAGAATTTCCTTTAAGTATCAAAGGAAGTGATGATCAAGAAGTGAGATTCGAGTGTAAATTCATACGCTGGAACACAAAAATGAATGACGAATATTCCCGATTCTATTTTTTGAATAATGACCTGGAATTAAAAAATACCAGAACAACCCTACTGAATAAAAAAGGCGACAATTTCTGGCATAGCGTCATAATCATCAATGATTTTTTTAATGAAATTAATTGTGACAGGGAAGAAGAAGAGAATAACCTGCAAACTAAATTGTTTGAGAACGTATCAGATAGAAAATTATTTAGAAATTTGATATTGAGACTTAACGAATTTCTTAAAAGTAAAAGAAGACCGTTTTTAAGAGAACAAGCAGTGACTCTGATTAACAAATATGAAGAGGAGAAAGTATTTCCTGAATTTGGCAATAATGATTGGGATAAGGCAAGAAAACAAGGATTGGAGGATTTTGTAAAAGGATTATATGAAGTGGAACCGGCTGTTTTCATGAAGTTAAACAAGGAGCAAAAAAGAGTTTTCCTGGAACTTCTGAATCTTGTAATGGACAGTGGAGAAAGGGATAGCCTGTTTAAAATCATAGATGCAGTGGTAGAACTGGATTCTAATGACAGGAAAGAATTCGCAAAAATATTGGAATCTACCCGTCTTAAACAGGTAATCTCCACAATAAAATTGATTACCGACAGGCTTGTCACCCTTGAAAATTTGAAGAAACTGGTCTTTAACCATGAATTGAAAGCCAATGAGGTGGTAAACCTCCAAACTTTTATAGAGAAACATTATTGGATTTTCGGTGAAGAATATAGAATGGTCTGTGCCGAAGAAGTAAAATTTGAGGAGGCATTAAGAAGGTATGTCTATATCTTACGTGGGGTTGATGAAAAAACATACATTAAACACCCGCATAAATATAAAGAAATGGACTTGTTTCTGGCCGGAACAGATTTTAGAAACGGTAAACCTCACAATGTAGTAGTGGAAATAAAGAATCCCTCTACTATAAAGCAATTAAAATCTGAACAGCTAACGCAATTAGAAAGATATATGGATGTCATTTTAAAACAGGACTGTTTTAATGATGCCAATGAGTACTGGACTTTTATGCTGATCGGCCAGGACTATGATGATATTGTGGGAAGACGCGTGACAAATAAATATACAGGATTGATTTTGGAAGGTGACAATTATCGCTTGTATGTAAAGAAATGGAGTGAAATAACGAATGAAGTAGAAAGAAGGCTGAAATATCTGTTGGATAAATTAAAAGTTGAACGGGCAAAACTATCCGGCAGCAATACCTTAAATGATGTCATGCAGGAAATCGTTTCCAATTCTGCCGTTACCGCTAATTAACCGCGTATTTGGCATTGCATAAAAAATAAAAAGAGCCGCTTTTCTGCGGCTCTTTCTGTATATCCATGTTACTTATTTGGGCAATAATCGGGCGAGTTCGGGGTCGCTCTTGATACGCTCCAACTCGTCGGAGACGATCTGCTTCACCTCCGCCTTGATGCGGTTGTAGTTCTGCCGGATCATCTCCTTCATGCAGTCTTTGCCGTCGGGACCGGTGAAGTCGGCAATTATGGGGATGGGCCTGTATGCCTTCTCCTCCCGCTTTACCTTTTCGGTATCCACGACAATCTCACAATGGAAGATTTTCTGCTCGATGCGCTCGCCATAGTTGTCGGAGACCGAACCGACGAACATGCCCTGCGTCAGAGAGGAGATCTTGGAGGGGGGTATGAGGGCATCCAACTGCGTGTTGATGGAGGTGGAAACGTCCTGGCGGTTGATGGATATGGACCGGCGCTTCTGCAAGACCTTGCCGAACCGCTCGCTCAGGGTTTTGGCGGTCTCACCCACCACCTGCCCGGAAAAGATATTGCCGACGGTATTGATCACCACTTTGGCTTCTTTCTCACCATAATCGCGGATAAGCTGGGAAAAGTCCTGGAAGCCCAGGCAGACGGCCACCTTGTTGCTCCGGGCTGTGGCGATGAGGTTGTCAAGACCCTTAAAATATATTGTGGGGAGCTCGTCTATAATCATGGAGGACTTGAGCTTCCCTTTCTTGTTTACCAGCTTGACAATGCGGGAGTTATACAGCCCGAGGGCCGCACCGTAGATGTTCTGGCGGTCGGGATTGTTACCCACGCAGAGGATTTTGGGCTCCTCGGGATTGTTGATGTCCAACGTGAACTCGCTCTCGGACATCACCCAGTAGAGCTGGGGGGAAATCATGCGGGAAAGCGGAATCTTGGCGGAAGCGATCTGCCCTTGAAGCTGCTCGGCGGCTCCGCCGAGCCATGCATCCATGAAGGGGCTCAGGTAGTTCTCCAGCTCGGGATAGCTGGTCAGGATAGGGAAAATATCCTCGTACCTGCGGTTCAGCAGCTCGACGGCATGGGGAAAGGTACAATACCTGCCGTCCCTGTAGATGCGCAGGAACCAGATAATCGCGGCGAAAAGGATTATGGGAGACTCCACGAAGAAATCACCCTGCTTCTGCACCCAGGTCTTGTTGAGGTTGAGCATGATCACGTAGGCACTCTCGTAGGCATCGGTGATGTCTTCCATGAAATCGGGATGGATCGGGTTGCAGCGGTGGGAACGCCGGGGGTCGTCGAAATTGATCACATAGAACTTCGGAGAGGTCTTGTAACCGTCGCGGTGGGTGAGCAAATGGTTGTAGGCAATCAGGGAGAGGTCGGGAAACTTGAAATCGTAAATGTATTGCGTGTAACCCTTCTCGATCTGCTGTTTAATGAACTGATTGACAACGGCGTAAGACTTCCCGCTGCCGGGCGAACCAACCACGATGCACGCACGCTGGGGATTGACAACGTTGATGAAACCGTTGTGCCACAGCCTGTTGTAATAGAAACGGGTCGGCAGGTTGACGGAATACTCGTTCTCGATCAGGCGGGTCTCCTGCATGAAACTCTCGTTTTCGTTGTTGAAAACATCGTCCATGAGGTTGTGCTTCAAAAGCCGGGACATCCACAGTCCGGCCATCAGCAGGCAGACGTAACCCGCCGTCATGGTGGTGGCATAAAGCGCCGCGTCCACCTCTGCGGGAAGAGGCAGGGCGAGTATCCACCAGTTAAGAAAGAACAGCACGAAGCCTGCGGCAAGGGCTGCCCAGATACGCCTCCATGTGACCTTCTCGCCTTTCACGCCATGCGTTCCCAGGCATGAGAGGGCCAGGAGCAAAAGGGCGAAAAGCTTCGTGTAGAGGATGCAGGAGAACAGTCCGGCGGTACGCTGGAAGTTCATCAGTACCCTGTCCACCACCCCAATGTTCACTCCCCAGAGCCGGATGGCTTCGTAACAGTACCAATAGATATGTATCACTACCAATATAATGCTGACGGCACGCAGAAAATCCATGATTTTCGCCAGTGCCCTTAAATCGTCTTCTTGTTGCGACATACTTCTTTCGTTTAAATTTTACGCTGTCTTTTCTTTCTCTTGCGCTGCAACTTGCGGGCAAACGCATCCTCGGCGGCTTCGGAGCCGGCAGGACCGGATACGAACAGCGCTGCCGGGGAGGCGTCCCCGTCATGGCTGCCAACCGCATCCTGCCCGGGTTCCCCGATGGCCGGGCCTTCGCCGGGGATAGTGAAGGGTATCGGTGGAAGATGCCCGAAGGGCAGAAGGAAATGCTCGTGCAGGGCATTGGCGGAAAGCTCCTTGCAGAGGCGGGAGCCGTTGAGCACGCAGCCGGTGCGGTGGTCGATGAAGGTGGCGCCGTAGATACGCCCCTTGTCGGTCTCACGCAGTACGACATCGACGCCTTTGGCTTTGAGCAGGCCGATGAACTCCTGCCTGCGGCAGGTACGCTTCAAGGCGGCAAGGGCGGTGCGCATGGTGGTTTCGGCGAACTTCTTCTCCGCTATCTGCCTGCCGGATAGGACGAAACGCTCCTCTATGGCACGGCAGCCCGCTGCCTTGCCGATGCGGGAGGCTTTGAAGGGGTTGCCGACCTTGTTACCCTTGCCGTCGGTGGCCGAATAGACCAGCCCGGCATACTCACGCCCTCCGTTCTGACCACGCACCTCTTCCACGGTGACATTGCAGAGGGAAAGCAGGGCGCGGTATTCACCGAAGGTCTGGAAACGGTAGGACGAGGAAAGGGAGCGGACGACATTCGTCACCTGGCGCCGGACATCGCCCTGCGATACATCGACCTTGCGCAGCGGAGCATCATTGTGGTATTGCCTGCGGTCCGCCGGATGGAGCCCGTAGCGCCGTTCCAAGTCGCGGGTGATGCGGTGGCTGCGACGGAAGAGATAGTCCTTATTCAGCCGCCTGCCGCTCTCGTCCACGTTGATGGAAACGATGTGCAGGTGGTGGCGACCGATGTCCTCGTGCTTGTAAATCATGTAGGGCTGGTCACCATAACCGAGCTTTTCCATATACTCGCGTGCGAGGTTTTCGAGCTCGACATCTGTCAGGCGGTCGTCAGGGTGCGGGTTCAGGGAGACATGGATGACCGTGTTGCGGGTACGCACATAGGCGGGCATGCGGCTTTTGAAGTCTTCCGCCGCCCGGGCCGCGTCCACCTTTCCGGTACCCGGATCGAAAATCTTGTTGGTGGCAAGGAGCCTGCCCTGCTCCCTGTTCACCTTTTCGCCGTTATAGGCGAGTGCCCCGTAAAGGGAGCTGCCTATACTGATTTTTGCGACCATCGCTCCTCGAATTTAAGGGTGAGTTCGATAATCCTGCGGCTGAGCGAGGCAAGCTCCAGGGTCTGCTTTTCCAGCTTGTAAAGCAATGCCATCGCCTTCTTCTCGGAAAAACGGCTCTTGAGCTCCCTCACCGCCTGGTTGTAGTTGTTGCCCACGGCACGGTACTGCGCATGGAACGCGGAGAGCCTGGTGTAGTAATCGAGCAGCGTCCTGTCGGTCTGCAACACGCGGAACGTGCCGCCGAATACGCGGGCCTTGACAAAAACAGCCTTCGCATACACGCCCGAACGCTCGAACATTTCCAGGAACTTCAACCATTCGTCATCGTCGAAACGCACCATGACACAGTGCGTCTTGCGGCTTTCTTTGGGATGCCGCCCCCATTTGGGTCTTTCTTCTTTCATAAAACTGTGGATTTAGCGGTGTCACGACACAAGCCACAGCGGAAAAGCCGACGGCAGTCTGAAAAAGGGCGCACGACTTCGGAGTGAAGCCCCCCTCCCGAAGGGCAAGGTGCTGTTTGCGGGAGTAACCGGAAACCCTTTGAGTAACTCAAAGGACACCTTGCTATGTTCTGACGAACATAAAAATCCGCCCCGGGCGGATTGGAATGCAACCTTGTTGCCACTGCCGGCAGGCATCCGCTTTGAACCCTGTCGCTTGGGGGCAAAGGTAGAGGTGTAAAGGGATGGAAATGTGGTAGTTTACTGTGCCAAGCTGTGCCACTGGCTGCCAGAAGCTGCCACTTGCGGCGCAAGTGATACAGGCTATGGGATTTCTGCTTTCCTTTGCCGCTGTAACGACCGGACAGCGGTAAAGACATAGGCCGGAACAACGGTTGGCATGTCGGTTGGCAACAACGGAAAAACCAACCGGGGTAACTTGGAAGAAACCGACGTATGGCGGACTGTATGCCCGTTGGCATATTGCAACGGACGGTGAAACGTCGCAACGGACAGCGGAACCGACGGCAGTCACAACCAATGGCCCAACGTTGGGACGTTGCAACCAACCAACGGCCGGCAAGCGGGACGGACAGCCGCACGAACCGACGTCGGAAGGTCGGGACGGACCAACTGAGGGCAGTAGAAACTAATGTATAACCACTAAAATCTGTATTGGTATGAACGAACCTATCTACATCGCTTTCTCCACACAGAAAGGAGGAGCAGGAAAAACCACCCTTGCGGTACTTGTAGCAAGTTACCTGCATTATGTCAAGGGGTACAACGTGGCGGTCATAGACTGCGATTTCCCGCAGTACAGCATCCACGACATGCGCCGGCGCGATATGGAGGCGAGCATGAACGATGACTATTACAAGGTACTGGCTTACGAACAGTTCAAACGGCTGAAGAAAAAAGCCTACCCCATCGTGTGCAGCAAACCGGAACAAGCCCCCGAAGCGGCCGGGGCGCTGGTGAAAAAGGGAGAGCCGCTGGACTTTATCTTCTTCGACCTTCCGGGAACCATCAACAACCCGGGCATCGTCAACACGCTTGCGGCAATGGATTACATCTTTACCCCCATGTCGGCAGACAAGGCGGTGATCGGAAGCTCGCTGAAATTCGCCTCCGTCATCAATGAACACCTGATTTCCACCGGTAAAACCCATATCAAGGGTCTGTACCTGCTCTGGAATATGGTGGACGGCAGGGAAAAGACGGACCTGTATGAGATTTACGGGAAGATCTGCGATGAGATGTCACTGGCAATCCTGAAAACCAGACTGCCGGACAGCAAGCGTTTCCGCAAGGAAACGGCAAGCGACCGCAAGGCGGTCTTCCGCTCCACCCTTCTTCCTGCCGACAAGCTGCTGGTACGGGGCAGCGAACTGAACAAGCTGGTGGAGGAAATACTAACCATTACGGGTAAGTAGGCCATGGCGAAAAAGACAAAGGTGGAAGAGATAGACCCGGACTTCATCATCAACGCCTTCAGGCAGGACGACCCGACCATCCCGCTATCGGCAAGGTCAACGGGGAGAACCGCAGAAGAGGAAGATGAAACCAAAGGGTTGCTTGGGCAGGAAACCGCCGCCCCGCCCATGCCGGCAGAAACGGACGGAAGCGGACCGGAACGGCGCCGAAGGCAGAAGAGCCGGGAGCAGGAATACCTCGCCCTTTTCATGAAAGAGGCGAGCATCCCCGCACGGATGGGGAAAACGGTGTACGTGAGAAAGGAGTTCCACGAACGGATACAACTGATCCTGCGCATCATCGGCAAGGATGAAGTGTCACTGTTCAGCTACATAGACAATGTGCTGGCACACCACTTCGATTCGTTCGGGCAGGAGATAAAGAAACTATATGCGGAGAACAGTCCGATTTTTTAACCACTTAAAAATTTATGTATCATGGAAAGTAGAAAAAATGATTCTCGGAAAAGATCCATTACGGCTTCGGGAACGAAGCCGGGAGAAACCAAACCGGTGTGCATCAGCCGGGCAATAACCTTTTTGAGCAAGCGGTCATGGTAACGGTGCTTGTATGCCTGCTGGTGCTCTACAACGCATGGCTCGTGACCTATCTGCTATGGGAGAGACTGCAGAGGGGGAAAGCTCCCGGAACGGACGGCCCGGAAGAGAGAAAAGGGAGCACCGATACCGACGAGGTTATAGGCAGAAGCCTCTTCAGGATGGAAGTGGCAGCAAAGGATGTGCCACAAGCTGCCACTTTTCCCCGGGAGGAGGAACTGCTGGAAGAGGATGTTACATTTGCCGACGAAATGCCGGAGAAGGGAACCGGTCAGGCGGAAGGAATGCCGCAGGCACGGATACCCGACGAGGAGCTGGAGGAGGCGTTCAGCGACGTGCGCATGGAGGATATTCCGGTGGAATATGAGGGCGAAGCGCCCGGGGGGACAGCCAGGATAGGCTACGCCAGCGGCGTCAGCTTCGAGGACATCGAACGGGCGGTACACACCGCCGCAGACCCGGAGGCGGACGAGAGGGCACAGCGGCACGCGGGAATGGTGTTCAGCCGGATGGAAGGCAACGAGCTTTTCGACAGGCTGGTGCAGGGTTCCTCCTCCGCCGGAAAGAAAATAACGGAGCTGATGGACCGCTACCTGAATGACCCGGCCGTTTCCAAAGGGGAAAGACCGGAAACCCGGGAAGCCCGCTCCCCGGATATGCCCGTGATACCCGGGAATGTCGAGGATTTCAACATACTGGATTTTGTATGAACCATTGACGGTACCACCGTTTTTTAAGAACCATAAAAAAAGTAATGAACCATGAAGAAGATTGATTACGGTTAGGCGACCACGCCCACCACTAAATCCAAGATTAAAAAAGTCAGTATCAACCGCCGCCGGGACCATCCACCCCCTGCGGCACAAAACAAGAACTATTTTATGAATAAACGACATTTATTCCTATCGGCAGCCCTTCTGCTGGCTGCATCCTTAGCTTTCGCACAAGATAACGGCCTGTCCGGCATCACGGAAGCGACAACGATGATGACCTCGTATTTCGACCCGGCGACACGCCTTATATATGCCATAGGGGCGGTCGTGGGGCTGATCGGAGGCGTGAAAGTCTACGGTAAGTTTTCTTCGGGAGACCCGGATACGTCGAAAGTAGCCTCTTCGTGGTTCGGAGCCTGCATCTTCCTGATAGTCGCGGCAACCATCCTGCGGTCGTTCTTCCTTCTGTCTCTTATACACATCTCCGAGCCCACGAGAC
>ERZ1027221.1261-NODE-1261-length-12982-cov-5.466233_pt1 | contig 12982 bp, 3 predicted proteins | sample MGYA00519267_ERZ1027221 | MGnify/ENA primary metagenome ERZ1027221 (study PRJEB26926, sample SAMN06164533) | human gut metagenome | biome: ENVO:00009003; feature: ENVO:2100002; material: ENVO:00002003 | host: Homo sapiens | place: USA | collected 2012 ...
TACGAGATTTCTGCCTGTCTCGTGGGCTCGGAGATGTGTATAAGAGACAGTTGTCTGGTTGCGCAAATCAGTTTCTCCATCTATCTGACGGTGTTCAAGGGGCTGTCTCAGCGATATTCGGCAGTAACCATCAATAAATGGATGTTTATCTATGCTTCGATGTGTTATATTCCTTTCTCTTATCAAGATATTTCGGTCATTCAATGGACCAGCATTCCAACGGTTGCCATTTTGCAGGTATTGTATGTCGTACTGGGAGGAAGTTTCCTTGCTTATCTCTGCATCATGACAGCTCAGAAGTTACTTCGCCCTACAGTGGTAAGTATGTATAACTATATGCAGCCGATTGTGGCTACGATTGCAGCAATCCTCATGGGAATCGGGAGCTTCGGCTGGGAAAAAGGAATCGCCATTACACTTGTGTTTCTGGGTGTGTATATTGTGACGCAGAGTAAGTCTAAGGCGGATTTTGAGAAGGCGGGAAAGGAGTTGTAGGAGTTTCCTCATACCGATAAAATAAAGAAAAGCATCAATGGGGATGTGTCGAAACCCTCATAAATTTAGAAGGGGGGACACATTCCCATTGATACTTTTCTTCTATATATTCAGCTATCTTTAGTTAGCCAGAATCGTTATCTCCGCACCGGACGCAAAATCCTGTCCATTCTGTTCGCTTAAAGCCGTGAAACGGATATAACGTGCCTTCACCGGTTTGTCAAACAAGACTCTCTTTTCTTTGGAGTCCCTTGCGAACGTTCCTTTATTAACAGGCTCTCCCCATTCTTTTCCATCCATGCTGACCTGAATAGAGTAATCCTTGATATTACCGTTTCCTCCATTCTGTCGCGGCAGATAAGTAAAGCCTTTGATTTCTTTGACCTCACCAGCATCCAGATCTACCCAATGCGGGTATTTGGCAACTGTCACCGAATACATGGTATGCCAGATGGTATTCGGATCACCATCAGTCAGATGAGAAGCATCGCCTTCACCCGATTCCTGGCTGCTGGCGTACACAACTTGCGTCTGAATGCTTTCTATCTTCTCAAACTTCATCGTGCTGCTGATATCCTTACTATCCTTATACCATGCCTTGATCGTACCTCCGTTACGCATAGGGACAGGCTCTGTGTATTCCTGCACTTTTTTACTTCCGTCAATGCTATAACAAATGACAGCATCTTTCTTTGCCGAAGTCAATTCGACCATTCCGGCAGGGGTGCGTGTGATAGACAGAGGAAGATCTCCCGCAGGAGCAACATTGGCAACGACACTCAGTTCCTTACCGGCAGGACGAATGATGAATCCCATGCTGTGCTGGTTGGCAAACACACGGTCGTGTACGAGAGGAGCTCCCTGACCACAACTGTTACCACCCAGACCGGTCACTGCACAATCCAAATGCAGATAGGTATCGCCTGCCTTCGGCAACTGATAAGGATGGGAAGCCAAAATCAAGTCGAGAGCCGAGTACTGAAGTGCCGAAGCCGAAAGACGGTCGGTAGCTACGAAGACAGCTCCATTCCCTGCCTGATTGGTCAATGCACACCAGCGAACATCTTCGTGATTGCCCATATCCTGAGGTTTCGGGAAGTTTACGAACTCACCTGCTACGCTATTCGTATACTGTTCGATAAACTGTCCGCTCTTACGGTCGGCATAGTTATCTATCGGTCCGCGTCCATAGTAAGTGAAGTTACTGTATTGTTGTGGAACTTTCATCACATAACCCAAACGTGGCAAAACCAAACTTGAACGATTGGAAGTAATGCTGGACTGCAATTCGATAGAACCGTCCGGATACACTGTCCATATCTGGTTAGTGACAAATTTAAAGTCATTGCTACCGAATTTTCTGTCGGTCAGTTCTTCGATGCTATTCTTACCGGAGCTTGTACCACCCTTAATGCGTGCGGCATTCGGTGCCTGAGATTCTACCGTAAAACTCAATACCAAAGTGCCATTGCCTTTATTCAGTACTTTATATTCAGTTGCTTTATGAATCAGATTGTGCAAACCATGTTCGAACCAGGGGGCATAGAACCAGTTATCATTGTTTGTAAAAGCACGGAGAGCATCGAGCTTCGGACCGTTGCCATCGGCGATAACAGTCTCGTTGCCATACTTCAGACTGTAGATACTTCCGGTTTGCGGGTCAAATATGGCTTCAAAGTCAGCTCCCTTTATAAGGATGCGCTTCGTATCCTTGTCCAGTATGAATCCATCCAGTTTTGCTGCACCGGCAGTTACTTCACTGATGGACGGGCGATCCGTAGCCTCCTTTATCAAAATCTGTTCCTCTGCCATCGGAAAGCCTTTGGCAGCCCAAGGTCTTTGATCTTTCAGTATAAACTGTAGTTTCATAAAGTACTCAGCATCTTTCTTAAGAGGGGCATGATCATACGGCAGAGTGATCTGTGCACGTTGGCGTGGAGCTATATTGATATCCATCGGTTTACCGGTCATTATCGGTTTACCGTCTTCATAAAGCGAATATACCAACTGGTAATCTTCCGCCAAATTCTTAAAGTAGTACTTATTGAAGATCTCAAATACACCCTTTTCAGTATCTATCGCCTTTACGCCGATGTGCTGATATACCTTTTTCACTTCATAGTACTGAGGCTTCGGTTCAAGGTCACCAAACACGATGCCGTTCATTACAAACTGACCATCGTTGGGAGTATCGCCAAAGTCGCCGCCGTAAGCCAGATAACGGACACCTGTCTTCGGGTCATAATTGTACATAGACTGGTCTACCCAATCCCAGATGGCACCGCCACAGAAGAAATTGGTCGACTCCATAGCTTCCCAGTAATCTATCAGATTACCGCAGGCATTCCCCATTGAATGGGCATATTCGGATATATGGAACGGATACTTGATATCATATTTCCCCTGCACGGCCCCACGTACCCAGCCGATAGACGGATATTGGTTGGAACCCATATCTACAATGTCATTATTACGCTCATATTGCACAGGACGGGAAGTATCAAACTTCTTCAAAGCATCATAAGCCGCCACAAAGTTCTTGCCCGGTCCGGCTTCATTGCCCAACGACCAGATAACGATAGAAGGATTGTTGACATTGGCACGCACCATTTCCATCACACGTGCCACGTGCGCATTTTTCCATTCCACCGGATGAGAGAGGGAGGCAGCACCATAATAATATTCGTGCGATTCTATATTCGCCTCATCTTCGAGATAAATACCGTATTTATTGCACAGGAAATACCAATACGGATCATCCGGATAATGTGAATTACGTACATGATTGATGTTGGCACGCTTCATCAGCATAATCTCTTTCTCCATCATCTCACGGGTAATGGCGTGCCCTACTCCCGGATTGGATTCATGTCGGTTCACCCCTTTCAGTTTGACCGTCTTTCCGTTCACATAATAATAACGTCCGGCAAGTCCGAATTCATCTTCGGAAGCAGGAGTATCCTTAATCTCCACTTTGCGGAAACCGACAATGGTGGAAACCATTTCAACGGTTCTGTTCTTCCTATCCTTCAATTCGGCTACCAACGTGTAGCGATACGGAAATTCAGCCGACCACTTATTAGGAGCCTTTACCTTAAGAACAGTCTGAACACTACCGGTTTCATTCGGAGCGATTTTGTCGATCACAGGAGATAAAAATCCGTCTACCAAGGTATTCTCATCAGAGTACAATTTATTGGCATATAAAGAGTAATATACCTTGTAGTCTTTGATGGCTTTCTTATCCAGATTACGGATTTCGGCATTGACAGTCAGAGAACCGTCCGTATAAGTCGCATCCAAATCGGGTGTGGCAACCAAGTCACGGAAATGAACTTTGGGAACCGAGTACAAGGCAACCGTACGGAAGATGCCCGGCAGACGGAACATATCCTGCGCTTCGAGGAAGGAACCGTCCGAACTACGATACACTTCGGCGGCTACGGTGTTCTTGCCTTTCTGTAAATAGGGAGTGATATTGAAATTAGCGGTATTACGCGAATTCTTGGAGAAACCTACGTACTGACCGTTGATCCACAGATAGAAGAATGAATCGACACCATCGAAGCTGATAAAGACTTCGCGTCCGTCCCAGTCCTGCGGGATTTCGAAATCACGGCGGAAGGAACCTACTTCGTTCCGATCCTTGTAAGTAGTCCAGTTGGCAGGAGGAGTACGCATCACGCCTCCGCGCCAGTCATCCACCTTCACGCTGTGCTGGAAGATGACCGGTTGGTTGACGTAGATAGGCGTTCCGTACTTCTGGCTTCCGTCCTTTTGAATGCCATAAATATTCCAGCTTGAAGGCACGGGAATCGCATCCCATGAGCTGACATCATACTCAGTCTGATAGAAATCTTTGGGGCGGGAGTCGGGGTCGGGTGCCCAATGGAACTTCCAGTCACCGTCAAGTGACTGCCAGAACTTACTGTTTTCCGGCAATACCTTGCGGGCATTATCCAAATGCTGGAACGGAAAGAAATAAGCATGCGGCTGCTCTTTGTTGAGCGCCAGGTTTTCGGGAGATTCCCACTCTTTTCCTGTAGGAGCATTCACCGAACCATAGGTGAATCCTTCTAACGGTTGGTCTGCAAAGCTCTGTATTGACAAACTACAACACAAAAGCCCGGTTAATAAGGTTTTGTTCATCAGGTGTTAAAGTTAACAATTGGTTATTAATTAGGGTATAGTTATCGGGGGTAAATGTTCGGTCGTTTTTCTAATCCATCACTGTTTCTGCTTTATCATCGTTTTAATTCGTCAAAATAGGTATCCAGCAGGCTCTTAGCAGCGATAAACGAAGTAAGATTTCCCTGCAGCACTTGTTGTTCCTTCTCCTGAAGCATCGCTTCAATCCGAGGATTGTGATAGAAGCTATCACGGAGCTGTTCATTGATCGTTTCGTACATCCAGTACTTGCTCTGTTCATTACGGCGATAGTCAAAATAACCGTTCTTCTTCACGAAGTCGATATATTCATACACCATGTCCCAAATTTCCTTCACGCCGATATTATAAAAACCGGAGTAAGTCAGCACCTTCGGAATCCATCCCGATTCGGGAGCCGGAAACAGATGCAGCGCATTACGGAACTGACTGGCAGCCAACTTGGCAGGTTCCAGATTATCTCCGTCGGCTTTGTTGATGACAATACCGTCCGCCATCTCCATGATTCCTCGTTTGATGCCTTGCAATTCATCTCCCGTACCTGCCAACTGAATCAGCAGGAAGAAATCCACCATAGAATGAACAGCCGTTTCGCTCTGTCCCACTCCGACGGTTTCCACAAAGATTTTATCGAATCCGGCAGCCTCACAAAGCACAATCGTTTCACGGGTCTTCCGGGCAACTCCTCCCAACGAACCAGCTGAGGGGCTGGGGCGGATAAACGATTGGGGATGTACGGAAAGTTGTTCCATACGTGTCTTGTCTCCCAGGATACTGCCTTTACTACGCTCACTGCTCGGGTCGATAGCCAGCACCGCCAACTTACCGCCTTTTTCGAGCACATGCAGACCGAATACGTCAATCGAGGTACTCTTTCCCGCACCGGGCACTCCACTGATACCTACACGGATGGAATTGCCGGAATAAGGCAGACATTTCTCGATCACTTCCTGGGCGACAGCCTGATGTTCGGGCTTCACGCTCTCTACCAGTGTCACAGCCTGACTGAGAATAGTGACATCGCCTTTCACAATACCTTCTACAAATTCCGCTACCGAAAGCTGACGCTTTTTGGGCTTACGTTTCAAATAAGGATTCACGGATGAGGGCTGTTCGATGCCTTTATTGACAACGAGTCCTTTATATTCTTCGTTATTTTCAGGATGTTCCATGGCAATAAGAGTTAGCGTTTGATATTTATTTCAACTTTCGGACGCAACGGGTCGTTTGTAATCATCAAGATACGTAAATGATGTTTCTTATTACCTACATCCCGCTTGTGGATCGTCACTTTCAACTTAGTCATTCCGTCCGGCGGAATGACCGTCTTTTTCAGTCTTACTCCTACAGAAGAGTTGAATACCTGTAGCTTGCTGATGACTAACGGGGTCTTTCCCGCATTAGCGATCAATATATCATGGCTGACTTTATTCTTCTTGATCAACGGAATACTCAGGTCAATATTCGTCTCCGAGATGTGGATGGAAGGAGCATTCAAAGAATCTTTCTCCGTCATACGCGAGAAATCGGGAAGAAGAATGGCCGAAACGGGTATCTCATTGTCTTCACTCACTTTATCACCGGAGAAACGGGACAGGTAGACAGAGGTCTGTGTCAGTCCGAAGTCCTGTAGCTGGCTGGCATCCAGTGTCAGCTTGATCGTTCCTTTTTTACCTTTCAGCAGTACTTTAGGTTCCGCTTCCATCTTCAGATAAGGAGGCAGGTGCATCAACACCGGTTCGTACGGGCGGTCGGAAAGGTTGGCAATACTGAACGTCATAGACGGTTGCTGTCCGCGATAGACATCGGGGAAGGAGAACTCGTCACGGTCAATGCGGATATTGCCGATGGCGTACGGAAGAAGTTTTGAATAATCTTTGATTTCCTGCACTACCTCACCGGTGAATTTCAGATAAACCAGATTCGGAGTGGCATTGCTGTATATGCCTATCGACTTGTCAAAACGTCCCAGCGCTTTCGCGTCAAAAGAGGCTTTCACAGTTCCTTTGGCACCCGGAGCAATGGGTTCCTTTGTCCAGTCGGCTACGGCACAGGCACAGGAAGTCGTGACATTGGTCAGCACCAACGGCTCGTTTCCGGTATTGGTGATGGTATATTCTACTGTTACCGGCTTTTTCCATTCTATTTGTCCAAAGTTGTGCGTCTCCTTGTTAGAGGAAATACGGGGTTGGGCAACAGCCGCCAAAGTGACAGTAAGCAGAGTAAATATCAATAGTAAAGTACGTTTCATGTGATATATTTTATTTTGGTCCACAAATGTAGGAGTTTTAGATGAGTTTTTCATCACAGATTACATAGATTAACACCGTTTGAGAAAATACTTTACCCTGTGACAACTCCTGCAACGCAGTATTCATCAACAAAAAGTTCCCCACCGATGAAGGTAGCCTTCATCGGTGGGGAACACCTTCCTTATCGGTGGCGAGTGCCCTGCTCACCGGTGGAGAAGAAATCTTCTCTGTGCGTTATTTAATAATAATTGTCATCGAAGCCGAGTGTGAAGCGTATTCCGGCGCATAGGCGCATTGCATGGTTGCCAAACCTGTCTCATAGGTTCCTACTCTGCTGATACGATAGCTATGCTCCAACACATACACTCCTTTTCCTAAATGGTCAAAGAAGAAATTGGTGGAAGCATCCTTGATGTCTACGTAATAGCCGATTCCATTACTCCAGTTGTAACCGGATACGCTGCCGATCGGTTCGAAGCAGGCGCCCCGCTGATCTTTCAACTGTACGAAGTCCATCGCACGGTCTGCACGAATACTCAAACGGGAAACTACTTTATCGCCTACCTGAAGAACAGTCTTTTCTGTAATAGGCTGTAGTTGAGGAGCATTGTTCACCATACGTTCCACATACAGTTGCTTTTGCACATTCAGTTCTCCTCCCTGTTGTCTCACATCCTTGATGGGTGATTCATATTCCGCATAAACGGCTCCCCACGCAATGCCCGGATTTCTCTTTTCGACTTCTATCTTACGGGCGTCCACTACATTCTTCTGTGTAAACGAGCGTTTGATATAGCCCAGTCCCGGTACGGTAGTCTTGCTTGGAGAGACAGTTTCCAGCACTTCATTGGCAATGACAATACGCACGTCTCCCTGATTGTCGAGCAGGTTTACGCCTTTCATCAGTAAGGCATAGACGGCATCGGCAGTAGCTACCGGAGAATTCCACTGTTGGGTCTGCTTCTGTTTGAGCAGCCAGAGTTTCATTTCTTCTACGGTATCGTTATTTCCGCCTGTCAGTTCCAGCGCTTCCATTACGTCTACATGAGCCTGCATTTTCATTCCGCCCCAGGAATAGGGATTTTCATTGAAGGCAAAGAACATTCCCTGTTCATCCGTCTTCGTCAGATGTTCTTTCAGTGAAGCGATGAATTCCTGAGCTTCTTTCTTCCGTCCGGCCTTATCCAGAATGATAGCGGCAATCGCTTTCGTATCCATCGAAGCGGTCGGAAGCATTTCGCCTATCTTGGACAGATAATAAGTATAGGCGGCTTTATTGGAAGCCGGAACTTGTTCGCCGGACAGAGCGATCAGATATAGATATTGCAAGATACTTCCGGAAACACCTGTAAACTTCACACCGTCTTTCTGTGCTTTGAGAATTTCTCTATATTCCTTCAGAGCTTCCTGATGGAGATAGGTAAAGGCATTCTTCTGCAAGGCAAGCGCCGTGCCGCTTGGTTGTTCACCCGTCATCATAGCCAGACGGGCATTCAATTCGGCAATGTAGGTAGTGACGTAACGGCTACCGGTCATACCTTTATACCACGACCATGCTCCGCTTGAATTCTGCAACTCCTGTAATCTTGTCAATGCGGCAATGTTGTTGCTACGGATATTGTTCAGATCGAACAGAGTGGCGATACGTTCTTTCTGCTGTTCTTCCGTTTGCGCTTCGAGTACCCACGGAGATTCGGATAACAGGATATTCTTCACTTCCTGGTTCTTTTGCAGGTTGCTCAGGAAGGTTTCTTTGGTTCCCCCCTGTAGCTTCCAGCTATCGAATACGGCTTTAATACGTGGCTGGCTGTTCATGATGTAGGAAGCCAGTGTATTTGCGTAGTAAGCGGTAGCCCACGAAATGGCATTATTATTTTCCGGAAGGCTCAATGAAGGCAATGCCTGAATAGCATACCAGGCAGGATTTCCGGTAAATTCAACGGTTAGTTTACGGTCGGTTGCCGTCTTACTATGATGATTGAACAGGCTGTCAAGAGAGAAAGTACGTGTTTCTTCTCCACGGACAGGCATCGGAAGCGTTTCTACCAGATGCTCTTTATTACTAAGCACGGGAAGTAGCTGCTGTTCACCATCACTGAAGGTACCGCTGTCGGCTATCATCCGGCATCCCAGTATCTCGTATTTATCACTCACGGTAAACATGAAACTGACGCCGATTGTCTTTCCGGCCTCTACGGTAAACTTCTGTTTTTGTGTGCTGATTACCTTTTCCGTCATCGGATCAAAGAGAATCATGCTCACCGTACCGGCCTGCGGCTTTCCGGTCATGTTGGAAATGGAGGCGGCAACAGATGTCTTATCTCCGACACGTACGAAACGAGGCAGATTAGGAGTCAGCATAAATTCTTTGCTTGTAGTGGCTTCACCGTCCAGTGTGCCCATCAGCATACCTTTGGTATGAGAGTAACCGCGGAAGTTCCAGCGGGTCAGACTTTCGGGCATAGTGAAGGAGAAGGAAACTTCGCCTTGTTCATTGGTACGAAGTTGTGGGTAGAAGAAGGCTGTTTCCGCAAGGTTCGTACGCAAATCGGCGGGAGCTTCGGGAAGAGTTTCTTCTTCGGATGCGCCGTCCAGCTTGCCTGCCTCTACTGACACTAACTCTGATTCAAATACCGCATCCTCAGCAACACTTCCAGCCAAAGCAGGTACATATTTTGCTTCCGCCTTGCTTCTCGAAACGCCCCGTATCATCATACTGCCCGTCATTGAGGCCTGCTTTTGCACGCCATATCCTCTGACCATCACTCCCGGCACCATTCCATTCAACGCCTGGTCCATCGACATCGTTCCCTGCGTCACAAAATAGTCATATTCCATTGTCGGTACTTTGAAGTATTTATTATTCCACCAGTAATTGAACGAATTATTACCGAAATATCCGCCCATCCAACTAGAATAAGGGATGATCTGATTATAGAATACACTGAAATTCTGTTTTCTATTCCATATCTTATCCAGCGAAGCATCGTACATAGTTGCTAGCATTTCTGCCTCGGCAGCCTGTCCCTGCGGTGTCTTAATAGTCAGTTTCCATTCTTCTTTCTGTCCGGGACGCAGCTTATCACGGAATACTTCCCATTTCATCGCCAGCGTCTTGTCCGGCAGACGCTTTTTCAGCCTTGCCTGTTCCTGATAGACTTGTCCGTCTCTTACCATACAGAAACTTACCAGTACTCCGTCACCATAGCTTTCCTGATATGGATATTTAAAATGTACAATTGTGTCGGACAGATTCATAGTCTTGCTTTCCAGCAACTTATTACCGGAGAATACATTCATCATCACATAAGCATCTTTTTTCGAAGTTCCGAAGCAGAACACGGCCGGATGCGTTGCATCAAATTCCGTATTTGCCTCATAGAACCAAACGGTCGTTTCTACCGGCGGACGGTTATCTTCGCGGGAGAAAAGAATGGTGTTGGCCTCAGCCGTCACTTCTTTGCCCTGTCCATCTTTTACGACTGCTTTCAACACATACGGTCCGGAAGGAAGGTTTCCCCACTCAATCGTCATTTCTTCGTTGGAAGTAAATGTACCTGTTGCAGCCGGATTCTCGTCCAGTTGCTTGAAGTCCGCATCTTTCGCCTGATAGAGGGAGAATGTACCTTTTACTTCAACAGGCTGCCCATTCAGATTCTGTACCTTAAATACTGTGTTAAACGGTTGATTCTTACAGGTCTTCTCTTTTAATTCTGTTTGTAGAATCAGTGAACGGTTACCTGCTGCTATCACATCTGTAGACGACTGTGTTTCACCTGCTACATTGGTTGCAGTAGCCTCTATCGAGTAGCGGTAATAGATTCTGGTATTATTCTTATAGGCATTATTTTCTTCCAGAAGAACCGGAATCGTAAATTCCCCGTCCTCATTGGCAATTACCTCACCGGAAGCAATCTGCATACTTTCCGCCAGTCTCCAAAGATCGACAACAGAACGCTTCACTGTATATTTTACCGGAAGGTCTTGCAGCAACACACCGCTATAAGACTGTATCTTACCTTTCACCTCTACCTTATCGCCCAATTGATAACTACCCTGTTGCTTGTCGAAAGTAATATCAAACGTCGGACGTTTATAGTCCTCCACGCGAATATTCGTTCTTCCCTCGCCGGCTTTCAACGAAAACATCCCATTCAGACAAGCGGATGGCAATGCAAAATCGACAGTAAATGAGCCGAATTCATTGGTACGAACCGCTTTCTGTCCAACTTCCTGATTATTTGCATCCATCAAAACAACAGTATAGTCCTTGTTCGGAAGTACATTTGCCATATCAGATTTCTGTACATAGGCAATTCCTTTCACATATACGGTCTGACCGGGACGGTACAAAGAACGGTCCGTCAACAAAGTCATTCCTTCGGAGACCTTGTTTTCATCTCCGTAATATCCATAACTTCCACCGTAAATGCTTTGAAACGGCATACCGGTATCGATACCTTTAGCAGCTTTCAAATATCTGTATTCGGATTTCCAGGGGAAGACAACTTTGCCATCTGCCCCAGTTATATATTCCTGCAATACTTTTTCGTCATTCGTATAAAGAGTTATTTTCGCATTCGGTATAGGGTGTCCCGTTTGTCCGTCCAGCGTCACTACCTCATATTGATTTCCCGGTAAACGGCAGGTCAATACTTTGAAACGTGTCACATTGAATTTGCTTTCACTGTCTCTCTTGGCACGAATATCCGGAACGATACGCATTACATATTGTCCGACTTCCGGCGCTTTAAAGGTAAATACCGTATCCTGCGTCCGGTAGTCTTCGGGACGAAGAACTGCAAAGTGCTGTTCCTTTATCAACTTCTTTGCCTGATAAAGACGAAGTGTAAATCCATCCAGATTCTTGTGCGAAGCTCTTATTTCGATTTCCTCACCAGGGAAAGCTGTTGCAGCCGCAGTTACATTCAGAAACGGTGACAGGATATCTTCGCGCAAATTCTTCAGAGCGTTAATTCTACGATAACCGGGGTATAAACGGATGGCCTCATCACAAAGCTGCAAAGCTGACGTTTGCTGTTCTTTTTCAATCGCATAGCGAGCCTGGGCCAAATAAACTTCAGCACAAATACTCTCTGATTTAAATCTGCTTTTCAGTTCATTCAGTGCAGTAACGTAGGTATCTTCTGTTAATCCCGACAATCCTTTCTTCAGTCCGAAAGGCCGGATGTTTCTATCTGAATCACGTCTCCACTCTAAATAGCTGAGCGCTGTCAACACATAGCCTTCTTTCAAACCGGATGCTTTATAAGCAGCAATCATATTTCCATAAATTGCTATAATATCCTGTTTCACCGAAGATTCTTTTTCAGCAGACGAATCTGCCGAAATATCTTCCACCGGAGTGGCACGATCCAATCCCGCTACCTGCTGTAAAGCTACAATACCGCGGGTAGCCAGCAGATGATACATATCATGATGATAGTATTCACTTGTTTCGCCCAACTCAACAAAAGGAATATAAGTACGTGAAGATGTGTTAAGCAATAGTACGGAATCCGCCATTGCTTCCTTTACGTTTGTTCTCACTTTCTCTACAAACATGTTTGCTGTCCACTCCCTCATATCTGCCGAAGGAGCTTCACCTACAATCTCTGTCCGTTGCCGGAGTTGCCATTGATTGTTAAAAGCATACATTGAATAAATCTCGGCTATCAGCGAATGTAATACAGCTCGGTCCATGGGTTGGTCAGTTTGCTTTGCCCACAGTTCCAAACCATTCAGGTTCGTATACAGGCTATCTGGGGTCAGCATATCCCGGTATCTCATCCGCCACATATACGCTTTCAGCATTTGTGGAGAGTTCTTTTCTTTCTCCCCTTTCTGATAAATCTCGCCAGTCAGTTTTATCACAGTCTCAGGCAGGCTCTTCTTTTCTGCCTGCTCCACTTGTTTCCATAATTTGTCGTAAGTTTGTGCCTGCACTGCCGGAATCACTCCCAGACATAATAGCACCAGCATACAAATCTGCCTTATTTTCATAATCTTTCCAGTTTAAGTTTGATATATATCCTGTCTCTTATACACATCTCCGAGCCCACGAGACA
>ERZ1027221.1265-NODE-1265-length-12964-cov-4.659772_pt1 | contig 12964 bp, 13 predicted proteins | sample MGYA00519267_ERZ1027221 | MGnify/ENA primary metagenome ERZ1027221 (study PRJEB26926, sample SAMN06164533) | human gut metagenome | biome: ENVO:00009003; feature: ENVO:2100002; material: ENVO:00002003 | host: Homo sapiens | place: USA | collected 2012 ...
CATCGGTGCATCCAGCAACCGGCTTGCAGCGGAATTCGTGCTGGAGATTGCCAAGATCATCCGGGCTTACTCCGGAGCCGGCATCTTTGCCACACAGGATCTGAACGACTTCTTTGCTCTGGATGACGGGAAGTACGGCAAGGGTATCATCAATAACTGCAAGACCAAGATCATCCTGAACATGGAGGATGAAGAGGCACAGCGGGTGAAGACTATCCTGCATCTATCGGAAACAGAAGTGATGAACATCACCCATTTCCAGCGGGGCAACGGTCTGATCTCAACCAACAACAATAACATCACTGTGGAATTTAAGGCTTCCAATCTGGAAAAGGAGCTGATTACCACAGATCGGCAGGAGCTTCTGGAAATCCTTGCGAAACAGAAGAAACAGGCCGTGTAACTTTGGGCAGCACTGACGCTGCCCTTTTCATTTGAACTTCAAGAAGGAGGAGACTTATGTTACAAACATACAAATCCTATACCAGACGGACGCTGGCTATGCTGCTGGCAGTCCTTGTCGCAGTCGGCGCATTGTTTTCCGGCAGTTTTCCGGTTCATGCAGCCGACGGCACCATCAGCTATAAGGCAGGTGCCAATATCCCTTACGGCAGCTATTTTACCTCCCGCATGAGCTTTGACGGGAGCAATACTGCCTACTGCGTGGAACCACTGAGGAAAACACCTTCCTCCGGTTCCTATTCCTATGACCTTTTAAGCCAGAACTCCCCGCTCAGGAAAGCACTCTACTACTTAAACGGTGGCTACGGATTCGATAAAGTCGTCAAGGATAAATATTTCAGCGGCTGGAGTGATGACAACAGCTATGTCATCGGACATCTGGTTGTCGCTTACATTTACGCCGGCAATTCCGCTGACACCGGAGCTTTCCATGGAGCTCCGCAGTCCTATATTGATAAAGCACTGGAAGTAGCCAGTGCCATCCAGGGACTTCCGAACCCGCCGGAAGGCTTCCGGGCATTCATCGTTCCGGGACAGGGCAGCCAGACCATTGCCGGAAGCTGGTATCAGGTTCCAAACGGCTGGATCGAACTGAAGAAATCTTCTGCCAATGGAAGCGTATCGGATGGAAATCCGAATTACAGCTTAAAGGGTGCTGTGTACGGGATCTATCAGGGTGAGAAGCTCATCCAGAAACTAACAACAGATGAGAACGGGTATGCCAAATCCGGCGAACTGGAGGAAGGCGATTATACCGTAAAAGAGCTCTCTGCTTCCCAAGGCTACATTGTAGACACCAAAGCTCACAAAGTCACTGTAAAAGCAGAACAGACTTCTGCTGCAAACGTAACGGAGATCCCACAGAATAATCCCATGGATCTGGTGCTTGAAAAGCTGGATGCCGAAACGAAGAAAGCCTCCCCACAGGGAGCAGCTTCCCTAGCAAACGCAGAATTTACAGTTAAGTTCTATACCGAACAGTCTGGCAGCGATCCTGCAGAAGCTGGCAAGAAACCGGCACGCACCTGGGTATTAAAAACAGACGCTTCCGGAAAGATGCATTTTACCAAAGATTCCTTTGTAAGCGGCGATGCCTTTTACTATACCAGTGATGGCAAGACCGTCTGTCTTCCGCTCGGTACCGTAACGATACAGGAAAGCAAAGCCCCTGCCGGATACCAGCTCAATCCAACTGTCTTCGTACAGAAAATTACAGGTGACGGTAAGCAGGAAACGGTTTCGGTATACCAGTCTTCTACCGTAGAAGAATCTGTCATCCGTGGCGGAGTGAAGATCCAGAAACGTGACAGCGAGACCGGAGAAGCAAAACCGCAGGGTTCTGCCACTTTGGAAGGTACTGTCTTTGCGATCACTACGTTAAATGAAAATCCGGTATTAGTAGACGGAACATCCTACACGAAAGATCAGGTTGTCCTTACACTTACTGCCGATAAATCCGGTTCTGCTGCAACTGCAAAAGATGCTCTCCCATTCGGACATTACCGTGTGGATGAAACAACTGCACCTGCCGGTTATCTGAACAGCGGAAAGATCTCTGTAGAATTTGACATCACAGAACAGGGAAAAATCGTGGAACTGACTGCAAAAGACAATTCCATCTCCAATCAGGTCATCCGCGGGGATCTGGAATTTGTCAAGATTGCTGACGGCAGCCAGAACCGTCTGGCAAATGTGCCATTTAAGATCACTTCCAAAACAACAGGCGAAAGCCATGTGATTGTGACAGATGCCAACGGTTATGCCAGCACTTCCTCCAAATGGAACAAACATACCGCAAATACCAACCGGGGTGAGTCTTCGGAAGACGGCATCTGGTTCGGCACCTCCAAACCGGATGATTCCAAAGGTGCTCTCATTTACGATACTTACACTCTGGAGGAACAGCGTTGTGATTCCAACAAAGGCATGGATCTTTTAACCTTTGAAATCAAGGTTTATAAAGATTCCGTAACCGTTCCGGTTGGAACCCTGACCGATGATGCCATTGAGATCGAGACGACTGCTCTGGATGCCGAGACCGGTACACACATGAGCCAGCCGGCAAAAGAAGTGACCATTGAAGATGTTGTGGAATACGAAGGGCTGAAAAAGGGCCAGAAATACAAACTGACCGGAACCTTAATGGATAAAGAAACCGGAAAACCAATCCTTGTGGATGAAAAACCGGTGACCTCTGAAACCGAATTTACTGCAAAGAAATCCTCCGGCTCCGTCAAAGTAACCTTTACCTTCGATGCAACTTCCTTAAAGGGCAAAACAACCGTTGTCTTCGAGGAATTATATCAGGATGAGATGCAGCTTGCAGTCCATACCGACATCAACGATGAAGACCAGACCATCTATTTCCCGGAAATCAAGACAACTGCCAAAGATGCGGACACGAACTCCAATATTTCCTGTGCAAAGAAAGAAATCACGCTGGTGGATACGGTTTCCTTTAAGGGGCTGGTTCCTAACCAGAAATATGAAGTGACTGGAACTCTGATAGATAAAGAAACAAAGAAACCAGTCGAACTGGATGGAAAACCGGTAACGGCAAAAGCATCCTTCAAGCCAAAAGAATCCGCTGGTACGGTAGAGGTTACCTTTACCTTTGATGCCAGCTCCTTAAAAGGGAAAACAGTAGTTGTCTTTGAATCCCTGGCTTACAAAGACAAGGAAGTTGCCGTACACGCAGACATTGCGGATGAAGGACAGACTATTTACTTCCCGGAAATCAAAACCACTGCAACAGATGCTGCTTCCGGCACACACTATGCAAAACCGGAAAAGGAACTGACGCTTACGGATCTGGTGGAATACAAAAACCTGATTCCAGGCAAAGAATACAAGCTGGCAGGCACACTCATGGATGCGGAAACCAAAAAACCGTTCGAGGTGGACGGAAAGGCTGTGACTGCGGAAACAAGCTTCACACCGGAAGAACCAAGTGGAAGTGTCGAGCTTTCCTTTACCTTTGATGCCTCTGCTCTTTCCGGTAAAACGCTCATTGCCTTTGAAACACTGAGCTATGAAGAACACGAAGTAGCGGTACATGCAGACATCAAGGATGCCAACCAGACCATCTACTTCCCGGAAATCAAAACCACAGCCAAAGACGGCAGTGACGGGGATCAGGATGTCTCTGCTTCCAAGGAAGCGACTATCGTAGATACGGTCACTTATCATGGTCTGATGCCTGGAGCTGAGTACAAAGTCATCGGAACCCTGATGAATAAGGAAACCGGAGAGGCTTTATTAAAAGACGGAAAACCAATGACCGCTCAGGCAGAATTTAAAGCAGAAAAAGCCAACGGCTCTGTGGAAGTTACCTTTACCTTCGACGCTTCTGCTCTTGCCGGACAGGATGTGGTTGTCTTTGAAAAGCTCTACTATACAGACGGAAAAACCGAGCATGAGATTGCTTCCCATGAGGATCTGAAGGATGAAGGTCAGACCGTACACATGACGGAGCTTCCGAAAGAACCGGAGACGCCTCCGGTAGCTCCGCCTGTAAAGACCGGCGATGAGACGCCGATTCTCCTGTATGCCGGAATCGCCATTACTGCACTTGCAGGTGCAAGTGTCCTGGGCATCGTTTACTTCAAACGCAAAAAGAAGCATCAGTAACTCATAACGAAGACTCCTGCAGGCAGCTCCTTTTCCGGAACTGCCTGCTTCTTTTGTAGGTGATGAATATGAAACACCCCCACTGCAAGACAGATGCCAAGCACATCCGTCATTTCCTGAACCTCTGTGAAGGGAACTGGCACTCCTGTATCTACGTCTGGTGCCTCACTTGTAACGCACAGGAAAGCTGTGAGAACTCCGGCTTTTTATTCCATCCGGATGAAACGGGAAGCCCCTGCATCCTCCCTCTTTCAGATGCAGCGCTTTTGTTTCCCCGGATACCGGAGCCAACCGAATGTACAGGAAGCATGAGCATTGCTGCTTTTACAGAGCTTTATCTGCCCTATCTGGCCGCTCAGAAGCTGCCTTTAAAGCCATGCCCCATTCCGGCACTGCTCCGGCTTCAGGAGAACCAGCAATATGACTGGTAACAAAAAGTTGCACTTTCAGGCTCTTATACGTACAGGATATGTAAAGAAAGGAGGCACTGCCTATGTTAAACGTAATTTCAATCATCCAATGTATCGATCAGGTCTTTACGAACCTGATATTTATTCCCATGATTTTTGTCCTGTATGTTAAATTCCGTCCGAAAAAGCCATGGACCAGAAGGAGCAGGAACACTTACCTGCTCTGTCTGGTACTGATTGGCTTATTCCTGCTGCGGATTTTCTGTGAGAAGTTCATCTTTACACCGGTTAATTACCCACGTTTCACAGACAGCGGCTTATTCCCGCTCATCCGGGCAATTTTCTATCCCGGCATCTGAAAAATGGGGATTCGTGCCATTTAGTCCGAATCTGGGACCAGTATCCGCTTGCGTCCTATGGGAATTCATCACCTGCTTACTTACAATATAAGTATACAGTACGTACTGGTTATTCACGTACACGTTACGTATCGTGTATGTACAAGCGAGGTGAAAACAGATGAAGAAACCAAAAATCATCCGCTGCCCTTACTGCGGCGGAACAGCAATATTAAGAGATGCATCCTTTGTATATGGAACGCATTCTCATGGCGGACAGGTTTATGTCTGCTCCCACTATCCATCCTGCAATTCCTATGTCGGCGTGCATCCGGGAACCAAAACGCCCAAAGGGACTCTTGCCAACCGGGAACTCCGGCTGAAGCGGATTCAGGCACACCGAATCTTCGATGAGATCTGGAAGCAGGGAATCCTGAGTAAAGCGGAAGCCTACCGATGGGTGGCAGATAAGTTCTGCCTGACTGATAAGCAGGCACACATCGGACAGTTCAGCAACTATATGTGTGACCAGCTCATCCGGGCATCCGAAGATGTCCTGAGAAACAACCATATTCCCTGCTGCCTCCGGGCGGCCAGTTGAAAGGCGGTGACAGAAGATGACCATACCACTGAATACCGCTCAAAAACAACTGGTAGAAACATCCATGAATCTGGTGCCGCAAATGGTCCATTCCATGACACGCACCTCCGCCTATGTATCCGAGGAGGAACAGCAGGAATTATGCCAGATCGGTTATCTGGCTCTGTGCCGGGCGGCTGCCCGCTTTGATAAGGACAGACCTTTCCTGCCCTATGCCAGAACCCTTATCCGCCACGCCATCTTTGACTACTGGCGGGAAACTGCCCGTGACCGTTCCATGCTGTGTTCCCTTCAGGAAACTCCGGTGGAAGGGGAACCCCTCTCCTATCAGGAGCTGTTCTCCTACGAAGATGCACAGGCATCACAGCCGGAAACGGATACCGCCCAGACACTGCTGCTGGAACATATCTCCCGGCTTGGTACCGGTCAGTGCGCCACCATCCAAAAGGGAATCGCTTCCCTTTGGCTGCAGCAGCAGGGCTATACCAGTTTTGACCTTGCAAAGCACTATCAAGTCCCCGCCAACCGGGTGCGGGCATGGCAGAGCAAAGCCCGGAAGCTTTTACAGCAGGATGATGCACTCTATGCACTTCTGACTTAACTTTGAAGGAGGGAACCTTTATGCTGACACTATATACGGCTGTCGGAACTTTAAAATTTCAGAAAACGCCCGGTGGAAGATCCATTCCGCTTGTTACTAACAACGGGCAGGAATACGGATTATCAGAACATGAACTGCTGCTCTGGAGCTGTCTTGCCTTCCAGATTCTGACGATCCATGAACTGCAGGACAGATATCACCTGCACCAGTTACACCAGAAGCATCCGGAGGGCTTATCCTTCCACCATTATCTGAACCGGCTGTCCCTGCGTGGTCTGATCGTAAGCGGGAACGGACTGACCGGCGTGGACGCACTGTACCGGCTTCTGGGCGGGCTGACCATCATTCCTCTGACGGACACCTTTCCCATGCGTCTTTTCGGCTGCATTCAGCTTTATCTGGAGGGGAAGATTAACACCAGAGAATTTGGCAGATATTTAAAGAAGAAACCATGTCCGCCGATGGAAGATACCATCCTGAAGCTGGCTGGAAAGGTTCCCCTCACAACCGCCGAACTTATCACCAGCATCGACCGGGGAAAAGATATCCACACGGAATCCGATATCATGGATCAGTTATACACCGAACCGGAAACCACCTATCAGACGCTTGTGGATGATGTCCAGCTCCACCATGCCCAGTATCCGGTGCTGCAGGCGGTCAGCAATCTGTACCTGAATAAACAAATCACATTTCATACATGTTAAAGGAAGGGACCTTATGCCAAAACCATTTTTTACAAAGCTGGTTGCCATCAGTGCAATCGGCTTTTTCTGTGTACTTTTTGGGTGCATCTTCGGAATCGCCACCCACGACCGGCTTTTTATCCTCATGAGCCTCCTCATCGGAATCTGCAGTGTCCTGCGTGCACTCAGCTTCTGCCACCTGATCCGTACACATGCTTATCTGTCACTGGACGTAAGCTGCAGGAAGCGGGAACAGACACTCTTTGGGAAGAACCAGCAGTATTGGTTTGCCGATGCCGATGGAAAGGAATACGCCTTCTCACTGGAAAAGAATGTCAAACTTCTGGAGGGGCATCGGTATCGACTGTACTTCCGGAGGCCACAGCCGGGGACAGGGCAATCGGTGCCAGGTGCCGGAGATTTTCTGGGATATGAAGAACTCACCGATCAACTGCCGGAACTTCCGGAGACATCCGTTTAGACAAAATTTAAGCCTCCCAAACTGTGTAAAACAGCGCAGGAGGCTTAACCTATTTACATGTTTTCTTTTTTGATGAAAGAGTATACAAATTGTACTACACCAATAACAATCAAGACAACCGCAATAACAGTTACAGTAGTGCAGGACATTTGGTACTCCTCTGCACTATACCCACCCGCCACTGCTGCTTGCTATGCTACTCTTCCTAACAGTGGCATTATTTCTTTCAAAAGAGAAGTACCCGCTATCATAAGCAAGCCCAATATAATTTCTATACTTCCCAAAACATACACAATCTTATAAGCTACCCGTTTAGGATAGCTATACTTTTCAAAATTCACTAATTTAATACTATTTTTATCTTTATACATAATGTCCAGCAGCGTTAAACCCAGTAGCTTTTTCTGCCTTTCATATGATCCCCCAATATAGTCACAAATAAAGATATCAACCCAAACAGAACTATCATTTTTTTGTCTAAATTGCTTCTTTATATCGCCATAAACATAAAAAGTATCATCATTTTTGAGCGTTTCTTCCAACTTGTTGAACTCTTCTCTTGACATTGCGATGTCAACATCATCGTCCCATGGTATAAATCCATGTTCTCTTATTGCACCAAGTAAACTTCCTCCATGCAATGTGTAGCTAATATTATGCTCTAAGCATATTTTATCAAGTTCAATCATTAAATTCAGAAGCTTTTTTTGAACCTCTTTAATATCCATATGTGTTACCTTCCAGTCCAAACTTTCTCATATAATCCGCAAATCTTATCCCATGTGTACTCTTCTGCCACACGCTTTTTTGCTCTCCGACCCATCTCTGCAATTTCATCTGTACTCATCTGATCAGCCTTATCAATGAGCTTTGCAAGGCTCCCAGGCTTACGACTCCAATAAAGAGCACAATCCTCTGCGACTTCTTTATTAAAGCCAACATCAACCAGCAGGTTCAAATCCGTGCTACCGAGAGCTTCAATCAGAGACGGGTTCGTACCGCCAACTGTGTGGCCATGAAAATATGCATAGGCATTTTCTCGAATCTTCTTCAACAACTCCTGATCATAAACAGTGCCAACAAATTTGATTCTCTTATCGCTCTTGAAATGAAGTTTTTCTTCAAGCTCACTTAAGAACTTCTCATTCACATTTGTGATAATGGCAAAATCCTTTTTGCTCTTGCTCTTCATGAACTCTCGAATCATGACCTCAAAAGAGTTCTCCGGTACAAAACGACCGACGACAAGGTAATAGTCCTTTTTCGTCAGTCCTTTTTCTTTATACCAGTTCACCAGTTTCTCATCGTCATCAGCTAATTTACTAAGGGTCAGATCTGCACCATACGCAATAAATGTGGTCTTCGGATTTCTGCCCTTGATGCCTTTTCCGTCATAACACTCGTGGATATACTTCTCGATATTCACTGAGTCACAGATAGCAAGGTCACAGTATTTAACCATCATCTGCTCAGAAATCTTCCAATATTTCCGGATCGGCGCAGACCATTTTGCTCTCATCCATTCGTGTCCGTCCGGATTCAGGTACACAGTACCACCCAGCTTATGGATTTCTTTATAGAAATGACCAGCAAAGGGTCCGATACGGCAAGCCATGATATAAACGATTGGATGCTTAATCCGATGTTCTTTTATGTACTTACAGCAAGTCTTCAATGCCGCAACATCATAATAAATTGCCTGTGCAGGTCCAATCTGAGGAATATCTATCTTAAAACAATGTGCATTGTGGAATTCAAACTCATGATCATTGATTCTGGTCACACCATCCACTTTTGTTTCATCCATGCAGCCGTCACCGTTAGCCTTACATGCCACATGATATTTAATATTTTTCTTATTCTGGTGGTACTCTGTGAGCTTATAAACAAAAGTCTCGTATCCGCCATATGCACCTAAGCTCTTAGCTCCTACCAGAAACACGTGTTGTACTTCGTTTTCCCACTGCATTCTTCCTACCCCTGTGTTCTTAAAATTTAAAAGTGTCTTTCAGTCCCAACCACTTCTGGTCTTTATCACTCAGGTTCAGTGCCGTACCATCTTCCAGCGTATAGCCCTCTGCGCTTGCATTGCCCTTGTATTCACCTTTCAGCTCCGGCCACTCAATGCCGATTTCCGGGTCGTTCCAAGCCATGCCGCCCTCATCGTTCGGATGCCAGAAGTCATTAACCTTATAGCAGAACTCTGCCTCGTCGCTCAGAACCAGGAAACCATGTGCAAAGCCCTCTGGGATAAGGAACTGCTTCTTATTCTCGGCAGACAGAGTCACACCATACCACTTACCATAAGTCTCAGAACTGCTTCTGAGGTCAACCGCTACATCAAACACAGTACCGCGCACGGCGCGAACCAACTTACACTGCGGATACTGCTTCTGAAAGTGCAGACCACGCAGCACCCCCTTTGTGGACATAGACTGGTTGTCCTGCACAAAGTGGATGTCAATGCCAGCTTCCTTCATATCTTTCTCATTGTAGGTTTCCATAAAATAGCCACGAGCATCACCGTGCACAGCAGGATCGATAACACAAAGACCCTCGATGCCACCTACATTTTTCTCAACTTTAATCTGTCCCATTTTCTCTATCTCCTCTTACTGCTCGATTTCTTTCAGGTATCGGCTCAGTGCATCCTGCCAAGTCGGAAGCGGAGTAAATCCTGCTTCCACCAGCTTGCTCTTATCTAAACGACTGTTGAACGGACGAGCTGCCTTGCTCAGACCATACTCTGCCGTGGTCACCGGCAGGACTTCCGTCTTATATCCAGCCTGACGATAGATTTCCTTTGTGAAATCATACCAACTGATATAGCCACCCTCGTTAGTCGCATGGTAATAGCCGTACTTCTCGGTTTCATTCATATCAACAAGCAGTCGAGCCAAATCATATGTATAGGTCGGTGTGCCAATCTGGTCATTAACCACGCGGACAGTAGCGTGCGTCTTGCCGACATTCAGCATGGTCTTAATAAAGTTCTTACCATTCAAACCGAATACCCATGCGATACGGACAATGAAATACTTCTTCAGCGTCTGGCTGACTGCCAGCTCACCTTCCAGCTTTGTCTGACCGTATACATTCAAAGGCTTATAATCCTTGCAGTCCGGCTGCCAAGGCTCTGTGCCCTGACCGTCAAACACATAATCCGTGCTGATGTAGGTCATTTTGCAGTCCAGTTTCTTGCAGACATCTGCAATGTTCTGAGTGCCGCCAGCATTGATGGCACGGACTTTTGTGACTTATGGCCTATTAAAACAGCATTTAGCCTTAACCCAACAATATCATGTACATTCTAGCTTATTTGCTCCAGTTTGTAAACATTATGAAGCACCTTTTTTCACAGAATGTCGAACTTTTTCCTATTTGTTTCTTTTATCATTACCATCACTTTACATAATCTCTATTCGCGCAAAAAAAGGATTAGCAACCTTTCGAAAATGACACGTTCCTAATCCCCTTTTATTTTCCTATCCTATTCCATTTCTTTCCTTCTCAAAATATCAAACCTATCCAATTCCACGCCAAGATCAATCCACAATTTCTGCTTCGGATGCGGCGCACTCTCCATCTGGTTCCCTTCATCATCCCAGATCCCCTTCACCGTAACGCAGACATTCTCCCCATCCGGTTTCATCACTTCAATCTCTTCCCCAACCGAAAACTTATTCCTCTGCTCAATCGCATATCTGCTTTTTTCATTCTTCTCCCCAACAATCCCCAGATACGTATACTCCTTCACATACGTATTACTATCATAAATCTGGCTCTCATGATCCGGCTTTCCATAGAAAAATCCCGTAGTAAACTGCCTGTACGTACAGTTCGAGATCTGATCCCGATACCACTCCATATTCTCCTCATACTTCTTAGGGCTCTCCAGATAATCATCAATCGCCTTCCGATACGTCCTTGCCACCGTCGCCACATACAGCGCCGTCTTCATTCTTCCTTCAATCTTATAACTGTCAATCCCTGCATTCAGCAAATCCGGGATATGCTCAATCATACAAAGATCTTTCGAGTTAAAGATATACGTCCCTCTCTCATTCTCATACACCGGCAGATACTCCCCCGGTCTGGACTCTTCCACGACCGCATACTTCCACCGGCACGGATGTGTACAAGCCCCCTGGTTCGCATCTCTTCCCGTAAAATAATTGGACAGCAGACATCTACCCGAGTACGAAATACACATCGCCCCATGAATAAACGTCTCGATCTCCATCTCCTCCGGAATATGCTCCCGAATCTCTTTGATCTCTGCCAGCGACAGCTCCCTCGCCGTCACGACGCGCTTCGCACCCTGCTCATACCAGAACTGATACGTCCCATAGTTCGTATTATTCGCCTGTGTACTGATATGCCGTTCAATCTCCGGGCACACTTCCACGGCGATGCGATAGACTCCCGGATCCGAAATAATGAGTGCATCAGGTCCAATCTCTTTCAATTCGGCAAAGTAAGCGCGCACACCCTCCAGATCCTGATTATGTGCCAGAATATTCGCGGTGACATAGACCTTTACGCCATGCTCATGCGCAAACTCCACACCTTCTTTCATATCTTCCATCGAAAAGTTCTTCGCCTTCGCCCGAAGTCCGAAGACTTCTCCGCCGATATATACGGCATCTGCGCCGAAGATCACTGCTACTTTTAATACTTCCAGACTGCTGGCTGGAACCAGTAATTCCGGTTTTCTCATGTTGTTTCCTCTCTCTTCTCATGGCTTTTCATCGTGATCGCGATTCCATCTCCCAGCGGCACGACCGATGTCAGCAGCCCTTCATTGTGTGTCAGTTCAAATAAGTATTCCCGCATCCGTTTGTGGATCGTGCGGTTCCGGCGTTCCACGGCGAAGCGGGATTCGATGACGTCGCCGTCCTGCAGCACGTTGTCGGTGATCAGTACGCCGTTCTTATCAAGGACACGCAGGACTTCCGGCAGGAAGTGGATGTACTGTCCCTTAGCGGCGTCCATAAAGATAAAATCGTACGGGCCGTCCAGGGTTTTTAAAACTTCTGCAGCGTCTCCCGGGATCAGCGTGATGCGGTCGGCGAAGCCGGATTTTTCGAAGTTCTCCCGTGCGATCGGGATTCGTTTTTCGTAATTTTCTATTGTGGTAATCTCTGCGTCCGGTTCGCCGTACTGTGCCATGAAAACAGCAGAGAATCCTACGGCAGTTCCTACCTCCAGGATTCTCTTTGGCTGTTTCATCTTTAAGAATACTTTTAAAAAGCTCTGCATTTCACGGCGAATGATCGGCACTTTTGTCTGTTTGGCCGTCCGCTCCAGATTTTCCAGAAACGGGGTGTGGCCGGTGTCCAGGGAATTGATGTAGGTTACCATTCGTTCGTCTATTATCATGTAAGATTCCTCTTGTTTTGCAAACGTGCGTTATTCCGCAGACGGCTGTCCTTCGGTGTTGACGCCCGCCAGAATTTCCAGCATTTCATCGACGGTCTGTGCGGTGTTCAGCACGTAGGAGCCGTCTTTGATGCCGCCGTAGTAGCCGGACAGGCGGTACTGGACTTCGAAAACCAGAAGGCTTTCGTCGATCAGTCCGTTGTCTTTCAGGAGTTCACCGAGTTCTTTTGCCTCCATGCCGGAACGCACCTGTACGGTGACTTCCTTTCCTTTTCCTCTGGATGCGACTGGCTCCTCGGCAAACACGTCATGTCCAAACTGATATGAAGTTTTCGCTGCCAGAATGATCACAAGAATCACGCAGACGTAAATG
>ERZ1027221.1266-NODE-1266-length-12944-cov-7.136318_pt1 | contig 12944 bp, 14 predicted proteins | sample MGYA00519267_ERZ1027221 | MGnify/ENA primary metagenome ERZ1027221 (study PRJEB26926, sample SAMN06164533) | human gut metagenome | biome: ENVO:00009003; feature: ENVO:2100002; material: ENVO:00002003 | host: Homo sapiens | place: USA | collected 2012 ...
CAAAAATGTGGAAAGCCATTTTCACAAAATTTTTCTTAATACTCGAAACTAAGCGACTTTTTCACAACCTCTTTCTTTTACTCTAATTCACCGGCTGCCCAATGATTGATTGGTCCATATTTATGCCCTACGTTTATTTCTTCACGAATCGCACGGTTTACATAGTCTTTTGCCAATCGGATTGCTTGTTCTACTGTTTTTCCTTTAGCTAATTCGGCTGCAATACATGCAGATAACGAATCGCCAGTTCCATTGATCCGGTCAGTAGGATAAAATGGCGCATTCAGCCAAAATGATTTTCCTGATTCAAGCAATACGTAGTCGTTGACTGTTTCTTGCTGCGCATCTTTTGCATGATGTCCTTTGATCATGACGTTTTTCGCACCCATATCTTGCAGTTCTTTTGCTGCTTGCACAAAATCTTCTTCAGTTGCTAATGTCCGTCCAGTCAGCTTTTCTGCTTCGTAAAAATTAGGTGTCAGTACTTCTGCCAAAGGGACAAGTTTTTCTTTCAAGCTTTGTAAAGCAGATTCTTCTAGTAAAAGATTTCCATGTTTCGTTACGATCACGGGATCCACGACTAATGGACCAAAATCATATTTTTGATAATTTTTTACAACTGTCTCAATCAAATTTGAATCTGCTAGCATACCTGTTTTAGCTGCACGTATTTGAAAGTCCTCTGCAATCAGTTCAAATTCTTTATCGATAAAATCGGTTGGCAAGGTCACACTTGCTCCGATTCCGTAAGAATTTCCTGCAACACATGCGGTCATGACAGAAACACCGTAAACACTTCTTGTAAAGAATGTATGCATATCTGCTTGCATCCCTGCGCTTCCATCGCTATCTGATCCTGCGATCGTCATTGCTTGTACATACTGATCTTCCATCAAATCGATTCCTCCATTTTTATAAAAAGATTTTTCATAATGCTGTTACTGTTTCTATCATATGTTTTTCAAAGTATCCCTCAGTAAATATACCACTACCTTTTCTTGGTAATCAAATTTATTTGAATAAACATTTGTAATAAATCAGAAAATAGTTGTCATTTATTTGGACTAGTTATTCTAATAACAAATACCCGCTATTCGATTTATATATATTTCAGTATCCTTCTTGTTTTCATATAACCAATGGCGCTATGATTTCCATATGATAAAAAATAAAGTCAGGTGAAAAAATGAAACTTGAGGATAAAAAAGTCATTTTGAAGAAAATCAAACGTCTCCCAGACCAAATAGAAAACTATACGATCTGTTCTTTCAAAAAAGACAGGAGTATAAAAGCTTATACGCAAAACACAGAAAAAGGAATAATCTATTTCCTACATGAAGAAGGTTACGATACCCAAACCTTTATGTTTACTGAAAAAAAAGAATTTCATAAACAGATGAAAAAACTGATTGAAAAAGAATTTCCAAGAAGTCATAAACTCTATGTGAATCAGCAATTTTAACTTTTAACTATACGCTCTTAACTAAATAGGTTCTGTAATAAAATAAAACTTTATAACAACTATAACAAAACAGAATGCAAAACAACAGTTCTATAAGTTATAATCATAGTTGTTAGATGATTCATCTAGTAAAAACACCAGATTTCAAATTTCACACAATTGAAACTAGATCAATCATCAACCTTCTTCAAATTGTTAGAACCCTTTCCCGAGGAGCTGCAGCATAAGCAAGAAAAACAAACAGGAAGCCAAATGGCTGAGACATTCCTTCTATTAGTCTAGTTGTTTCTCGTCGCAAATTTAAGACTTTAGAAAGTTATTTCTATTGATGTTTGGGTTGTTTCACGCTTGTGCTCAGCTCCTTACCTATTATTTATCTCAACAGATCGAACAAATTAATGGAAAATTTAAGGAGTTTTGTTATGCTTACGATCTATTCTTCTCGTACACATAGTTACCATCTGATGGCAAATTGGCTGAAAGACCATCAAATGCCTTACAGAGAACGAATTTCACGCCTAAACAGCCTTTAACCAGAAAAGAAATCTTTTATTTATTATCATTAACAGAAAACGGATTTGACGATCTATTAGCTAAACGCTCGATTGATTATAAAAATTTGAAAGATCAAATCGACCAATGTACGACCTCAGAACTTGTCGATTTAATCGTCTCACATTTTACTTTGTTGCAACGTCCTATCATTACTGACGGAAAAAAATTATTAGTCGGGTTCAATGAAGATAGTATGCGTCTTTTTATCCCTGTTCAATGGCGCAGAAGCCAGCTCAAATCTGTCTATAACGATTTCACGTGGGTAAGCGATTTAGACAATTCTATGGAGTTAGATGATGAATTTTTAAATTATTCTATATAAAAATGACTGTGACAAAAAAGTGTCACAGTCATTTTTTCGAATAACTAGTGTTCCAGAAGTAGCTTCTACGAAAAATAAGCCAAAATTTCTTGAAGCTAATTCTTGTAGCTAACTACTTCTGTCACAACCTCTGACTTACGGTGTTCAAATTTGCGCACACTTACCACGAATAAGTGCTTTGAGTGAACTGACGATAAGAATGACGGACAAGACTGCCATAAATAATCAAAAAGACACCCGTTCCTACGGTAACAAAAAATCCAGAGGCACCGATACTACCATCCATATACCACAAAATCGAAGCAAAAAGTGGGAAAAGTGAAAAAATACATAATCCGATTCCTGCAATCAACGAGAAGCCAAAACTTCGCTGATACGCTTCTTCTTTTTCTTTTGCTTCTGCTAATACTTTTTCAGGTATTTTTCTATTATACAAAAAGTGATTTAAGCGGGTGATTTTCATACCAGAAGCGATGAAAAAACCGACAGCTAATGCTATACCGAAAATCAGACAAGAAACACCCATGAATGCATAGCCTGTTGAACAAAAGAACAGAAATCCTGCAAAGGATAAACAAGTGAATAGGACACCTGACGCTACTTGAAGACCTGCTGCTCTGTATTCTTTCCAGTAGTTTTCCGCTTCACTTAAATAAATCAAAGCTGAATTTGATTCTGTCTCGGGACTTGGATTTTCTTTTTTGATATCTAATTCTTCTAATAATTCATCGATTGAACCAAATGTCGAGATGACTGTACCAATGGCCTCTTGTTCATTTTCCCTTCTCCCATTAATTCATGATAATGATCTTCCATATTTGCCAACAGATCAGCTTTCAGCTTTTCTATCTCGGTACTTCGGGGTACTCCGATAAAAAGACTTTCTAAATAGTTACGGATTGTATCCATTTACTTTCCCTCCAAAAATTGATCGACCACGTCTTTCGTCGTCAGCCACTCTTGCTTTTTTTCTTCTAAAAGATTACGTCCTATTTCAGTGATTTTATAATAGGTCCGTTTTTTTCCATGGGTCACTTCACCAGGGTACGAAACAACCAATTGATTCTTTTCTAAACGGGCAAAAACGGAGTAAAGTGTCGTCTCTTTGATTACATAGGAATCATTTGTCCTCTCACGGATCGTTTTAGAAATTTCGTATCCATAAGAATCGTTTTTGTTAAGGATCGATAAAATAATCGCATCATTGTATCCGCGTATTCCATCACTTGAAATCATGTTCTTTCCTCCATATTACTCCATCTGTCGTTGTAATCAGCATAGCATGATTACTTCATCAGGTAAAGTAATTTTTTGCAAAAAATAAAAAGGAACAGAAAGCAAAAGAAGCGTTATGCTTTTTTGCTTTCTGTTCCCTTAATTTATTTTACAACCATGACGTTACATGATGCGTGGTTGACTACATAGGAAGTAGTGGAGCCTACTAGTGCACGTTCTACCGCATTCAGACCTGTCGCCCCCATGACAATCAGATAGATTGGTTCTTTCGATTCATGGAAATTAGCGATCAGTGTCTTTGGATAACCGTAAAGAACATATGTCTCGATATCTGTCAGGCCTTTTTCGATTGCCAAGTTTCGATGTTCTTTCATCTGATTTTCCGCAACCTCATCCAATTCTTCCTGCAGGCTTGTTGTAACAAATGCAAAATCACCAAAGTAATTGCCTGTTACTTCATTGACATACAGGATGTGCAACGTTGCTTGATTTCGTTTGGCAATCGTGATTGCCTCAAGAAATGCTTTTTCTGCCTTTTCAGAACCATCAATTGCTACTAAAATATTGCGATAAGTGTCTACCATTGTAAACGCCTCCTTCACTGTTAGTGTAGCACGATTACAGTGTTAGGACAAACATTTTGTGAACGTTTTATCAAAAAATATCAGGCATCAAATCCGTTTTTTTCAGAGACCTTTTTAAACCAGCGACCTGATTTTTTAATCGTGCGTTTGCCGTCTTGTTCCAAGTCAACAGCGATAAAGCCATAGCGATTTTTGTAAGCATTTGTCCATGACCAGTTGTCCATACATGTCCACATGTGGTAACCCACACAATTCGTTCCTTCTTGGATTGCTTGATGGACATATTTCAAATGATCCGTCACAAATTCGATCCGATAATCATCTTCAATCATGCCTTCGCTGTTAACAAAACGTTCTTCTCCTTCGACTCCCATCCCATTTTCAGAAATATAGCATTTGATATTACCATAGTTTTCTCTTGTATTCGTTAAAATATCATAGATGCCTTTTTCGTAAATTTCCCATCCACGATATGGATTCATTTTTTTATTGGGCATGTCGTAATTATCAAAATAATCATCTGGCATGGGGCTTTGTTCGTGATTGATCGGTGTTTCTTTTGCTTTGATCCGACGAGGCTGATAATAATTGATTCCTAACAGGTCAATTGTGTTTTCTCTGATGAGTTCTAAGTCTCCTTCATGAATGTCAGGTATTATCCCCAATGTTTTGACAATCTCGATCAACTCTTGTGGAAACTCGCCTTTCACTGCAGGGTCAAGGAATGATCGGTTGAAGAATGCGTCAGCGATCTTCGCCGCTTTTACATCTTCTGGGTTCGTTTCATCTCTCGGATAACTTGGTGTCAGATTCAAGATGATTCCGATCTCACCATCATGACAACCTTCATGGTAGGCTTTGATTGCCTTTGCACTTGCTAAATTCTCATGATAGCCTACTTGGACCGCTTCTTTCATATTGATATGATTTGGATAGTGGAATTGATACAAGTAGCCTCCTTCTACAGGCACGATTGGCTCGTTATGAGTAAACCATTTTTTGACTAGGTCTCCAAACAATTCAAAACACGCGGCTGCATAAGAAACATAAGCGTCAACCGTTTCTCTTGATAACCATCCGCCTTTTTCTTGCAAGGACAGTGGCATATCAAAATGGTAAAGATTTACAAAAGGCTCGATACCATTGTTCAGCAATTCAGTAAAATAATCTCGATAAAAAGAAACAGCTTTTTGATTGATTTCACCTGTCCCTTCTGGAATCAAACGACTCCATTGGATAGATGTACGAAATGTGTTATGGCCAGTTTCTTTCATTAACTGAACATCTTCTTTGTATTTTGTGTAAACTTGCGAAGTTTTTTCAGGTCCTACTTGATTAAAGAATTTTTCAGGCTCTAATGTATACCAATGATCCCAAATATTTTCTCCTTTTCCGTCATTACTTACTCTTCCTTCTGTTTGCGGTCCGCTAGCAGCAGAACCCCACCAAAAATTTTCTGGAAATGTGTAGGTTTTCATTTTGTACTTCCTCTCTTTTCTTCTTGATATCGTAATCATAACGAACCTAAAAAAATAAATCAATACTTTTTATAAAAATGACTAGACATTTAAAATATTCGGCGTTATACTTTGTATGTAATCGATTGCAAATAAATTTGAGGTGAATAAAAATGAACGGTTTTATGGACAAGCTTTCTGAGAAAATCATGCCCTTAGCTAATTTATTAGGGCAAAATCGTTACCTTACAGTTTTACGGGATGCGTTTATGCTTTCCTTCCCTTTAACAATGTTCGGTTCGATTGTTGTCGTTATCAATAACTTGCCTTTTTTCAGTGACGCAACAAAGGGAACTTTATCGAACTTATTCGGTAATGGGCAAAATGCAACAATGAGCATCATGTCGGTTTTTGTTACTTTTGGTATCGGCTATTATTTATCAAAATCTTATGACGTTGAAGGTATTTTCGGTGGTGCCGTGTCTTTTGCCAGCTTCTTGATTCTTACGCCTTTTGCAATGAAAACCGTTGGTGGTGAAGATGTAACTGGTGTTCTTTCACTTGATCGTCTTGGCGCAAAAGGAATGTTCATTGGAATGATCGCTGCTTTCTTGGCTGGAGAAATCTACTGCAGAATCACGAAACGCGGTTGGCAGATCAAAATGCCTGATGGAGTTCCACCTGCAGTAACAAAATCATTTGCCGCTTTGATCCCTGCTGTAGTCACACTAACTGTTTTCTTAGTAATCAACGCTGTGATGACTGGTATTTTCAATGCTAACTTACATGATGTCGTTTATGAAGTGATCCAAAAACCATTAACTGGTTTGGGAAGTAGTTTACCTGCAACATTGATTGCTTTGTTCTTTGTCCAATTCTTATGGTTCTTCGGACTTCACGGGCAAATCATCGTCAACTCTGTAATGGACCCGATTTGGAATACACTGATGCTTGATAACTTAGAAGCTTATCAACATGGAAAAGAATTACCGCACATCATCACAAAACCATTCATGGAAACCTTCACTGTTGGTATTGGTGGCTCTGGAATGACTTTAGCTGTCGTTTTATTGATGGCCTTTGTTCTTAAAAAGAAACAGTATCGTGATGTTGGTCGATTAGCTTTAGCACCTGGTATTTTCAATGTAAATGAACCAGCGATTTTTGGTCTACCAATCGTATTGAATGCAACAATCCTTATTCCTTGGGTCGTAGCGCCTCTAATCGTAACGACGTTCAATTATTTGGTAATGGCTGCTGGACTTGTCCCTGCACCAACTGGCGTCTCTGTTCCATGGACTGTGCCAATCATTGCAAGCGGTGTCTTAGCAACAAATTCATGGCTTGGTGGTATGCTGCAAGTCATCGACTTTATCATCGTTGCCTTTATCTGGTACCCGTTCTTGAAAGTATTAGATAAACAACCAGATTTAGATATTGCTTAATGGATCATTAAGGGGATGTGACAAGAAACTTGTCATATCCTCTTTTTTCGAATAAACAATGTTCCAGATGCTACTTCGAGTTGTCGGAAGCATAATCTTTCGTTATACTCTAGAAGAGGTGAATAACGTGCCAAAATACGAAGAAATCGCAAATATTTTAAGGGAACGAATCCGTTCAAAAGAGTATCCTCCCGATAGTTTTTTGCCTAATCAAGTGGACTTGGTAAAAGAATTTGGTGCGAGCCGGATGACAATCAAAAAAGCCATCAATATCTTAGCGATGGAAGGACTTGTCTATTCGCAGCGAGGATCAGGAACGAAAATTTTGAATCATCCATTCATGCAAAAAGACACATCGCCCGCTAACGAGTATGAAGGTTTGAGCCTCCAAATGAAACGCAGAAATCGTTCTTTGAAGAGTCAAATCATTCATTTTGATGTTGAATTCCCTAATCAATATATCCAAGAACGATTGATGATCGATGCCGAGCAACCTGTCTACAATATTCACCGGTTAAGGATCTTAGATGGCGAGCCGTATGTTTTAGAGCATACCTTTATGCCAGTTCATCTTGTGCCGGGTTTAAAAAAAGAACATTTGTTAGCCTCTATCTATGATCATCTTCATCAAGAATTGAATGTCCATTTTGCAGGGGCTTATCGTGCTATTTCTGCAGATAAAAGTGATGAATATGATCAGCAATATTTGAACTGTGCAGAAAACGATCCTGTACTGGAAGTTCAGCAAGTCGTCTATCTCAAAGATGGCCAGCCGATTGAATATTCTTCCAGCCGAAACCGATTTGATGTTCGGAACTATTCTGTGCTGGATGTGCGTTCAACTTAACCAAAGAGGTTGTGAAAAAGTCGCTTAGTTTCGAGTAGTAAGAAAAATTTTGTGAAAATGGCTTTCCTCATTTTTGCATAAATTTGACTTACTACCGAGAAACTGGCTTTTGAACACCGTGAATCAGAGGTTGTGAAAAAGCCGCTTAGTTTTGAGTCGATTGATTGTCACAGATACAATCTTTTGAATAACATTTACCAAGTACTTTCAGAAGCTCGTTTCCATCTAATCATAAAAAGACTTATGACCACCCGTAATGATTCTAAAGTTAGTTTTTTAAAGCTAGTTTTTTTGAAATCGATACAGCTAGTCGTAAGTTTTTTTATTTTATTGATCCGTTCCTCCTCTTTTCATTCTTGATTCCTTCCTGATACTTTAGAAGACAAATTAATTGCAAAATAAAGATGCACCCTCTATACTATGTCTAAATCAATCACTTACTTTTTGTAAGTTAACAGGAGGAAATTTATCATGGATACACAAATCAGAGGAATTCACCACGTTACAGCAATGACATCTAGCGCAACAAAAATCTACCGCTTTTTTACAGATATTTTAGGAATGCGCTTAATCAAAAAAACCGTTAACCAAGATGACATCGAAACTTACCATCTTTACTTTACAGATGATACTGGTGCACCAGGAACAGATATGACTTTCTTTGATTTCCCAAATCAGCCAAAAGGAAAAAAAGGAACAGATACGATCTCTCGTGCTTCTTTCCGTGTGCCAAGTGACGCTGCATTAGACTTGTGGTTGGAACGATTTGAAAAATATGATGTCGCTCATTCAGCAATCAATGAACGTTTCGGCAAAAAATATATCGAGTTTGAAGATTTTGATAATCAATATTATCAATTGATCTCTGACGAAAACAATCAAGGTGTAGCAGCTGGCGTTCCTTGGAAAAACAGCAATGTACCGACAGAATTTGCAATCACAGGACTTGGACCTGTCTTTGTCCGTGTCAGTCAATTAGAGCATATCCGCTTGATTCTTGAAAAAATCTTAGGATTCAAAGAAACAGACCATTCAGGAGATTTCTACTTATTTGAAATCGGTGAAGGCGGAAATGGTGCAAGCATCATTATTGAACATCGGACAGACTTGCCAAAAGCAATCGAAGGATTTGGAAATATCCATCACTTAGCATTGCGTGTAGCAGACAAAGAAGCATTGGAATACTGGATTCAAGTAATCAATAAGATTGAATTGCCAAATTCTGGTTTCGTCAATCGTTTCTATTTCCAATCTGAGTACTTCCTAGCCGCTCATCACGTACTGTTTGAACTAGCAACTGACGGTCCTGGATTCCTTGAAGATGAACCAGCAGAATCCGCTGGAGAAAAACTATCTCTTCCTCCATTCTTAGAAGAACGTCGTGAAGCCATTGAAGCCTATGTCCGTCCTTTCGATACAAGTGACGCAAATAAAAAACGTGAATAATCTCTTCATGCCACTTCATTTGCATCTATAGAAACAGAAAAGAGGGAACAAAATGTCCTACATTTTTGAAAAAGGAACAAGTGGCAAGCATTTGATCTTACTTCATGGCACAGGTGGCGATGAACATTCTTTACTGGATATCGCTCACTTTCTTGCACCAAACAGTACGTTGCTTTCTTTTCGTGGCACGGTCCAAGAAGATGGGATGAATCGTTTTTTCAAGTGTAATGGATTGAATCAATTCGACCTGGACAGTTTGGAAAAAGAAACAGATAAGCTCCATGAAAAAATCAAAGATATCAGCGAAACAGAACAGATACCGTTAAGTGATTGGCTGCTTGTCGGCTATTCAAATGGCGCAAACATCGCTGCTCATTTATTATTGGAACGTGAGACCATGCTAAATAAAGGGTTGTTTTTCCATCCAATGTCTCTAGGTGTCCATCAAAGCCGTTCCACATTAGAGGATAAAACCGTCTGGCTTTCTTATGGTGATAACGATCCAATCGTTTCCTCTGCTTCCTTTAAAGAATTGGCCGATCAATTCGAAACACGCCAAGCAAATGTGACGATTCAGCTAACTGTAACAGGTCATCAGTTGACGATGGACGAAATCGAGCAAGCGAGGGAATGGACAGAGCATCTTCTAACTAAATAAAAGAAAAGAACTACGACTTATATGACACAACCTGAAGCAGACATCAATCTGGATCATAGTGTGTGAAAGTCGTAGTTTTTTTGCCAGATAGGTTAGTCTCCGCTAGCTGTAATAACAGATTTATTATAAATAGCCGTTTTATGTTTCAAATCTTCCAATCTGCCGATTTTCTCACCTTTCGAATAAAACCCATCAGTAATCCCTAGTGCTTGGAAAATCGTCTGTTTATAAGCGATTTCTGCATTCCATTCGACTGTATCAAGGATTTGCAGTGCTTTATGGATAGCTTCGATTCCTGATTCTCCACCTGTGTTGATCAATACGCCATGTGAATTGAGTAATAACATATGGGGCAACTCTAAATCATGTGTTTTTACATAATCGCTTGTCAATTCAGCAAGTTCTTCAGAGCAATTAGGCTCAAAGTCCATGACAGGAATCTCTTTTACTTTAGCTGTGGCTTCTGTCAAATTAGGCATAGGCAACCCAGTAGTCGCCCAGAACATTGCATTAGGCGCATGTGCATGCAAGACAGCTTTGATTGCTGGATTAGTCTCGTACATCGCTTCATGCATATTGATTTCACGAGTTAAATGACCGACTCCATCAACGATTCTACGCGTTCTTGGTTCTACTACTAGAACTTGTGCAGGAGAAATCTCTCCAAGATAGGCTTCTGACATCATGGTCGGTGTCATGATAATGTAGTCTTTTCCTTGATCATCAGTGGTTTTAAAGGAAAAATTCCCTCCTGCGACATTTGTATTTTTCCTTTCGAAAATCACTCTTACGATACGTGCCATGTCCTGTCGTTCTCTCTCAAATAACATACGTCCATCTGACATAATGACCCCTCCATTATCTTTTTATAAAACTTTTTTCTCTCAATATTTCTTTGGTAGCTTCTTTTATTTTCATTGATTCTTCTATTTTCTGTTTTCTTTTTTCATCGTACTCTCTGAATAAAACGTGATTTCCATATTTATAGATCACTAGTGCGAAAAAAATAACCAATAGATTGATGATGATATTCTGAGTAAAGAGTCCATATAGAAATAGCAGAAGTGTACCACAAAGAACGACTGTCCATTTTATTTTTTCTATCTCTTCTCTTTTCATTGCTTTCCCACCATTTCGATGCTATTTTTGCAGTTCAGCATAACGTTCGCTCGGGACTTTCGCTTTTATCATATATTTATAAAGTAGAACAAACAATCCTAGAAAAATTACGCATCCTACAATAGCGAGAATATTTCTATTAAATGCCTCCGCAAATAAAACCCTGAACTCCGGCCCTTCTATTGATGACCATGTGATCAACTGTCCTTTCTTGATTCCCTCAACTGCTCCGCTTTTTTCTGCTAAATCACTGAGTATTGGCGCAAGATAAGTGGCACCGTACAAATAAATAGGCATCGTGAGGATTCCCAGGATCAGCATACGAGCCAAGTTTCCTCCTGTTAGAAGCAATCCGCCGACCGCAATCGAATAGTTGATGATCCCTGCTAATGGTAATACTTGGTTTCCTGGCAAAATAATAGCATAACCGATAAACACAGGAACAAGTAAAATAGCAGTAACCCAAATCTCTGAACGACCAGCTAATATCGGCCAGTCCAATCCAATATATACTTCACGATCCTTAAATCGCTTTTTCATAAATTCTGACATCGCGTCTGCTAAAGGAGACAAAGATTGCATGAACATTTTAGAGATCATCGGGAACAGACTTAATGCAGTCGCAGTCTGTACTGCCAGATTAAGAGAACCTGAGACACCGTACGCAGCAGCAAAGCCAAGTCCCAAGCCAATAATGAATCCCATTACAGAGTTTTCAGAGAAGATCCCAATTTTCTTCTTCAATGCATTCGTATCCGCTCGTTTATTCAATGCAGGTATTTTATCCATGATCATATTGAAAGGGAGCAACAAGACAGCGGCAGATGTCATAAAATGAGTCACTGTTACTAATGGAATCCCTGTGAGATCCTGTATATGCTTCTGAAACATATCACCAAGCTTTAATTCCAATATAACTTGAACCATTGCTGTAAGAAAGCCTGCAGCCAAACTACCAGAAACATAATAAACTAAATAAGCAGTTAAAGCTTTCCCCCAAACATTCCACATATCAACATTTAACGTCTTCGTCCAATTAAAAAGTAAGAGTACAAAATTGACCCCAATCGTTACTGCAAAGAATATAAAAGCGTAACTCCACGACCATGTGATGCTTGCTGCACCCGTCCACCCTAGATCGAGCGCCGGCAAACTGATTCCCGTATTTTTAGCCAATGCTTCTGATGCTGGACTTACTGCGTTAGACATATAGCCAATGACCATAGACATCCCGCTAAAAGCGATCCCTAAAGTCAATGCAGACATGAATGCTTTCTTAAATTTCATCCCTGCCAATAATCCAAGTATCAAAATAATCAAAGGAACAAAAATAGCTGATCCTAAATTCAAAACATAATTGATCACGGTTTGGAAGACTTCCATAAATAAACCTTCTTTCTTTTGAAATATAGTAGAAAAACTACGAGACAATTTTTTATCCAACAATCCTCCTTTACTGTATTAACTCTTTGATACTATCATAAATAGGTTCTACGCCCATTCCAGTTAAAAATGGAATTCCTGGAAATACTTCAATACCTAAATCTTTTGCTTGTTCAAGTACTTCATCATCAGGCTGTGCGACATACACATAGATTCCAGCAGTAGGAAGCTCATTTTGGATTGATTTGTAATCAACTGCTTCTACAGGAAATGTAATGCCATCATCTTCTAACATACTTTGGATCTTACTCGCGATTGTCTGACTCGTTGCTACGCCACTTCCACATGCGACAATTAACCGGTTCTTCATTTTTCTTCCTCCCTGTCTCTTATACACATCTCCGAGCCCACGAGACAGGCAGAAATCTCG
>ERZ1027221.1293-NODE-1293-length-12708-cov-4.876314_pt1 | contig 12708 bp, 9 predicted proteins | sample MGYA00519267_ERZ1027221 | MGnify/ENA primary metagenome ERZ1027221 (study PRJEB26926, sample SAMN06164533) | human gut metagenome | biome: ENVO:00009003; feature: ENVO:2100002; material: ENVO:00002003 | host: Homo sapiens | place: USA | collected 2012 ...
ACGATATTCAGTTTATTATAGGAAAAGAAAGTACACAGGAAGAATTTTTCCATACTTTTAATGAACTTCACGAAGCAAAAAAACAGATTGTAATTTCTTCCGATAAACATCCGCGAGAAATTGCAACATTAGAAGAACGTCTTAGATCTCGCTTTGAATGGGGAATTACTGCGGATATTCAGCCGCCAGACTACGAAACTAAGATGGCAATTTTGAAAAAACGTGCTGAATTAGAGCATCTTGATATTAATCAGGAGGTTATGCAATACGTTGCTACAAATATTAATTCCAATATTCGTGAATTAGAGGGAGCTTTAAACAAAATTTATGTTTTCGCCAACCTCGAAAAGAAGCCTGTTACCTTAGAATTAGCGGAAAATGCTTTAAAAGATACGATTGAATGTCAAAAAGAGGTAACTCCACAGTTGATTATGGATGTCGTTGCCGAACACTATAATATTTCTGTTTCTGACATCATTTCTAAGAAGAAAAATAAAGAAATCGCTAATCCACGACAGATTTGTATGTATCTTTCCCGTAAATATACCGACTATTCTCTCCAAAATATCGGAAGCTCTTATCGCTACAACGACATACAGCAAAACTGCAAATGCAAATATATACCATGTCTCTCCCAAAAATCCCTTTCTGCCAGTATCAAGACAAAATGTCTCCCACATTAATACTCCCATAAACAACATACCGACAATCGTCCGCATCAAAAGAGCATTAAACCTTTTAATCTCCATTTTCTCAATCGTAATATTTTCCATAACCATAGAATTTAATCCATATTCTTATCTTTAAGTTTCACCCATAGGTTCCAAAAAGAAACCTTTAGGTTACAAATATAGATATTAAAAACTATATTCCAACCAATCATCCATCTATTTTTTAATTCTTCCGTTTTTGTTGAACCAAACACTCCCTTTCATTCGTTATATAAATAGAGACTCTAAAACTGCAAGAACCATGAACTGGGAAAATCACCTGATCAAAGACCTCCAATGGTCCAATGAAATTATCAACAGAGAAGCGAAAGAACGTGTAGCACGTGAGATCGCCGCCACAGCCAAAACAGGCGATGTGATAGGGGCCGGCTCCGGTTCCACCGTCTACCTCACTTTGTTTGAGCTGGCAAAGCGGATTCACGAAGAGCACCTATATCTGGAAGTGATTCCCGCCTCTCAGGAAATCTCCATGACTTGCATACAACTAGGCATTCCGCAGACCACCCTTTGGGACAAACGTCCCGACTGGACATTCGACGGAGCGGATGAGGTAGACCCCGACCGCAACCTGATAAAAGGACGTGGCGGAGCCATGTTCAAAGAAAAGCTGCTGATCAGAAGCAGCGGAAAAACCTTCATTATCGTCGATCCCAGCAAACTTGTCAATATCTTGGGAAGCAAATTCCCCATACCGGTAGAGGTGTTCCCACATGCACTGTCATACGTCGAAAAAGAACTGCGCCGACTGGGTTCCTCCGAAATATCACTACGCCCCGCCCACGGAAAAGACGGTCCTATTTTGACAGAAAACGGAAACTTTATCCTTGATACCCGTTTCCATTATATTGACGCTTCGCTGGAAGAACAGCTGAAAACAATCACGGGCGTTATTGAAAGCGGACTTTTCATCAATTACGACATTGAAGTAGTTGTAACCAGATAAAAACCAAGCATAGCACATAGGAAAATCACTTTTTTAACATTTCACCCTTCCTTACACCCGGTCTATCTTTGCAGCCGACTTAAGGAACCGACTATTCTGCACTCAATAAAATAGTGAAAGCACTATTCTCCCTTCTTTATCTCATACTATCATTTATCAATAAAAACAAAAAAACATAGTATGGAAAAGCAAAGCTTACCACAAACCGAAAATTTACAATTTCAATTTTCTTTTTTTAGAAATACTTGGAGCAAGGAGTCTACCATAATCACCCTGCACAACCTTTATCTGCAAACCATCGGAACACTTTGGAAAGCACAGACCGAATGCTACCGCAAACTACAAGACCGTCCCGACCGCAGCAATGAAGCCAAAATGGTAAAAGACGCCATGCCTGTCGTCATCATCGAGGGCATCTGCCGCCCGCATTGCAGCCATGCCGCAGCCAATCTGGAAAAGATGAGCCGACTAGCCATGTACGACCTCGACCACCTGAACGAACGGACATCTGCCGTCAAAGCCCTTTTCCGTGCTCTCCCCTACGTGGCCTACACGCAGACCAGTATCTCCGACAGAGGCCTCAAAGTCGTCGTATTTCTCGATGCCCGCACCCCGGAAGAGTATCCTCTCGCCTACGCCATCTGCCAGCAGACACTGGAACGCATCGCCGGGCATCCGTGCGACGAACAATGCGCCCGCATCACCCAGCCCTGTTCTTGCGTATGGGATGCCGACGCCTACTACAATCCCACTCCCGAACCTTATCCGTGGAGGGAAGAACTCGACACCGACCCTTCGTTAACCAACCTGATCAAGGATAAAAGAAACCTTCCGGGCAGCAACGGCAACCCTTATGCCACCAGTAACGGCTCCTCCTCCCCCTTCCCTCCCGCTACCGAAGCCTGCGGATACATCGAAACCTTCGCCCGTAACTTCACCCATTACCACCCCTGGCAGAAAGGCAACCGCCACGAGTCTATGCTAGCAATGGGAAGAAGCGCACGACGTAAGGGATTTTCAAAAGAAGACCTTGAAAAATTAACATCTGTTATGTCAGTAGAGATCGTGAGAAACGGCTACACGCTGCAAGAACTCAGAAAAGACTTATCAGCTGGATATCAATACGTTGACCTATCCTATGTACCCCAAGAGACCCACAATTCACTGCCAACACTGACAACTGACACCTTTAGGCCTGTTTCTGTGGGAAATGAATCGGGGAAAGAAGAAGAGTTGTCCATAAAAAATGAAGAATTACGAGGATCTACTCCCTGCATTCCTAACCAAGTATACGACCATCTTCCCGACTTTCTGAAAAGAGCCATGAAACCGGCACGCAGCAAACGCGAACGCGATATACTGCTTCTAGGACTGATCGCCAACCTGAGCGGATGCCTGCCACAAGTCCGCATCAGTTTCGACCAGCGTCCTTACAGTCCGCAGCTCTACACCCTGATCATTGCTCCCCCCGCCACCGGTAAAGGACTTCTCACACTGGCAAACATGCTCCCACGAGAAATCGAGAATTATCTGAAAGGAGAAAACAAACGGAAAAAGGATGCCTACGACCGTGAACTCACGGAATGGGAACGAACCAACCAACAAATCAAAAAAGGGACGAAATCTACAGCAGCCTCCCCTGCTCCCATGCCCGAACCACCGGAATATTACCACCTCTGCGGTGCCCCCAGCACTTCCAGAAACCAAATTATCCGCCGGCTGAAAATCAACGGAAACCTCGGACTCATTATCTGTGCTACCGAATTGGACATGATCTCCGGCGCCATCAAGCAGGATTACGGCAAGCACGACGATGTGTTCCGTGCCGCCTACCATCATGAACCGGTAGCCACGGACTATAAGGTAGACGGCGAACTCATCTGCGCAGAAGTACCGCGCCTGGCACTCTGCCTGTCCGGCACCCCCAGCCAACTGGCCAACTTTATCCGCTCTTTGGAAAACGGACTTTACTGCCGTTTCGGTATCTACACCTGCGGAGCACGATGGAAATACCGTTCGGCGGCCCCCATCAAAGGACAGGAAGATTATATCACACTCTACAAGGGATTCGGCAAGGAAGTATTGGAGATGTACTTCTTCTTCCAACAATCTCCTACGGAAGTCACGCTGAGCGACAGACAATGGGAGGAACATACCGCCTACTTCGACTGTCTGCTCAACGAAGTGGCCAGCGAACAAGCGGACGCGCCGGGCTCTATCGTACTCCGTGGCGCACTGATGGTGGCACGCATAGCTTCCATCTTCACCGCCCTGCGCAAGTATGAAGGTGCCATGCAGATGAAGGAATACATCTGTACAGACGAGGATTTTCATGCCTCCATGCAGATCGTACAAACCATCCTCAACCACAGTCTGCTGGTCGCCTCCTCACTGCCGGGAGAGAAAATGAAACCTCAGCCTATGCAGTCATACTTCCGAATCCGGTCGGTCGTAGAGAGCCTACCTAGGATTTTTACTTACAAACAGATTAAAGAGAAAGCACTGACAGAAGGTATCAGCGAACGAAGTACCTGTAGATATCTAAAAAGCCTCATCGAGCTAAAATACATTGAGAAACAAACAGATAAATATATCAGAATAAAAGAATTCACTGACAAATAAGCGCTAAGTGGCAGTTGGCAGTGGCAGTAACGGAAAACGCCCGATAAATTGGTATAGAAAACGTACATCGAAGTAACGACAGAGTTCAGAAACGTACCGGAAACAAGTACAAGAAAGAAGCAAAGGTTGTACAAGAACCGAGAAGTACAAGTACTTGAATCAGGGAAAAGAAGTACTGAAACTGCCTCCATCAAGTACTGGAAAGAAGAAAGACATATACATGAAGAGAGAAAGAGAAGTACAACAATCTGCTGAATGATATACTGGAAACCGGAAGTAGACGTATGAACAGCAGCAGAGATAAAGAACTTCATTCTCTCTTTTTTCAAGGCTCGCCCAAATGACGGACAATCTGTTCCACCTCCTGACGCAGGAAACGATGCCGCCGCACATTATATCCGATGCCGCCCAACGCCTGCATCAACGGCTGGCATTGCTTGATCCATCTCATCAGTGTTTTAAGAGCTGACTCTGCCGAACGTCCCGGACAATAAAGCAGAGCCAGCTCTACTTTGTCATAGGCTCTCATTTCAAACTTTTTCTCTTCAATTAATTCTTTCATAATCTCATTTTATTAGCATTTTATAATGGTATAAAGGTACTAATAAAAGTTCACTTTGTAAAATAATAAGCAGATTTTATTGGGATGAATACAGACTTTTCCGGATAAAAAAGGATATCGGCGGACACCTGCGGACAAATACAGACAAGCAAAGAAAATAATTAGAACAGGGGGAGCGATTAACCAATAATAAGTAGTATCTTTAGCGGAACAAACGAAATCAAAATGGAAAATCAAAACCATGCATTCAACTATGCATATCTACTCAAACAAGTAAAAGCAAGAGTACTACTAGCACAAAAAAAGGCGATTTACACAGCCAATGAAGAAATGCTTTCAATGTATTGGGATATTGGCAAACTACTGTCCGAGAGTCAAAAACAAATAGGTTGGGGAAACAATGCCCTGGAGAAGCTCGCCAATGACTTGAAGAATGATTATCCGGAGATGAAAGGATTCTCTGTCAGGAACTGCCAGTTCATGATACAGTTCTATAATGAATATAATCAGCAACTTACAAATACGAAACGGGCCGTTTCGTATTTGAACAATAATGAAATAGTCCTACCTGTCAGCAAATTAGGTTGGTCACATAATATAACCTTAATGCAACGCACTAAAGACATAAAAGCCCGCTACTGGTACATGATCCAATGCCTGAAAAACGGTTGGAGCCGGGATTTCCTTATCGAGGCAATCAAGCAAGACTATTACCATTCTCACGGAGCATTGGCTAGTAACTTCGACACCACTCTTCCCGAAATACAAGCCAAGCAAGTAAAAGAGACATTAAAAGACCCCTATATTTTTGATATGCTTACGTTCACCGAAGAGTACGACGAAAGAGATATTGAACTGGGCCTTATAAAACATATCGAGAAGTTTCTCGTCGAAATGGGTGCAGGCTTCGCCTTTATGGGCAGGCAATACCATATCGAAGTATCAGAAAAAGATTTCTACATCGACATTCTTATGTACAATGCCTTCATGCATAGATATCTGGTCGTAGAGCTTAAGAGAGGAGAATTTCAACCCGAATATATCGGCAAACTCAATTTCTATTGCTCGGCTGTAGACGATATCCTTTGCCGGGAGGGAGACAATCCGACCATCGGACTGCTACTCTGTCAAAACAAAGACCAGATTATGGCGGAATATGCCTTACGGGATGTACATAAACCTATAGGAATCTCCGATTATGAACTTGGTCAAGCCCTGCCGAAAGATATCAAATCCAGACTTCCCAGTATCGAAGAGTTGGAAAACAAACTTAGCCGGGACCTACAAGACATAGACAATAAAGAATAAGACATAGCATAACATAGTCCTAAACCCCAATCAGGAACGAATCGTTCCATTCCCTGATGTGAACTGAACAGTATTATTCAGCTCGCATCAGGGAATTTCTTTTTAATCCCGGCCTCAAACCACCACAAGAACAGACATCCGCAGACATTTCCAGATAAAAAAAGACATCTGCGGACACCTGCGGACAAATACAGACATCGCCCATCCCCACTACCGTACTTTTGTCATGTCACAAGCAAGGAACCACCTGTGACGCAACACTTTATTATCATTTATTCAAGAACTTAAAACCAGTAAAGAAATGGCAAAAGTATTTTCATTCACCAGCGTGCTCCGCAAGAACATGATGGAAAAAGACAAACCGGACCTATATTACGCTCTCGCCAAATCGAGCGGAGAGATCGATATAGATGAAATGGCGGAACGCATCCAGCGTTCGAGTACCGTAAACTGGGCAGACGTAGTGTGTGTGCTGCGTGCCCTGCAGACGGAAATGATCGACAGTTTCAAGAAAGGAGAGATCGTCCGTCTGGGGAATATCGGTTCGTTTTATGTCACTTTGCGCAGCAACGGCGTACTCGTCCAGAAGGATGTGAAAGAAGGATTGATCAAAGGCGCCCGTGTCCGCTTCCGCCCCGGAAAGGAGATTAAAGATGCACTGAAAACGCTGGACTTCAGCAAGTACAAACCAGAAAACAGCGAAGGAGACAAGACCGATCCGGAAAACCCCAAACCCAAACCGGATCCCGATGACGGTGACGAAGAAGCTCCGGACCCTACCGTATAAGGCAATCATAAACCGGGAATTTACCAAATCTGACGAATCATGAGAAAGATCGATTTAATCGTGATCCACTGTTCCGCAACACGGGCGGACCGGACACTGACAGCCTTTGACCTGGAGACGCTGCACCGGCGACGGGGATTCAACGGAACAGGTTATCACTACTATATCCGCAAAGACGGGACAACACTTCTCACCCGTCCCATCGAACGCATCGGGGCACATGCAAAAGGATTCAATGCATCGAGTATCGGAATCTGCTATGAAGGCGGTCTGGACTGCCGGGGACGCCCGGCAGATACACGGACGCCGGAACAGAAAGCTTCGCTCCGGCTGCTGGTGTATCAATTGAAACAACGCTTCCCCGGCTGCCGGGTGTGCGGACACCGGGATCTCAGTCCGGACCTGAACGGAGACGGGGAGATCGAACCTGAAGAGTGGATCAAGGCGTGTCCTTGCTTTGAGGTAAACGAAAGCCTGTGAGGACAATATAAATGAGCAAAGGTATAAAGACGTTTTCAGGAAGTAATTAATCTTTTAAAGTATCGGAAAGGAGGTGTGTAAATTATGGCAATGAAGAAATCCCTTTGGGATATGATTCTGAAAGTAGTCATCGCGGTGGCTTCGGCAGTAGCGGGCGTGTTGGGCGCTAATGCGATGAGTCTGTAAGACAACAACCATGTAAGGGGGAAGAAAATCTTCCCCCTTACGCTAGATAAATGAATATCAATTCTTAAAAACAATAACATATGAACTATTTATTAAAATATAAGCTTATTGCTTTCTGCATGCTATGGTGTCCTGTACTGATGGCTCAAACTCAAGCAACATTCTCAATCAATGAAACAATACAGACTCCACAAACCCAAAGTTTTGTTCGATACGGAAATAATCCGGTAAATTTATATACTGGAACGACAGGAGTTTCCATTCCGGTATATACTTATAAAGATAATGACTTTGAAATTCCCATTAGCTTAGAGTATGCGTCCAGCGGTCTGGTCGCCAATCATCAAACCGGCATTTTAGGACAAGGATGGTATCTGAATACGGGTGGAGTTATCACTCGAACGGTAGTGGGAATACCGGATGAAAACTTTACTAATGCGATGGCCGGTTATTATGATTATCACCGTTCAGTTCCGGTTGATGAAAAACAAACGAATCCTCTTTTACGCGGGAAATCATTTCATGACATAACTATCATTGATGAGCCTTTTGCTTATTTATACAATCCCTCTGTTCCTTCATCATCTATGTATGAAAGTACTCCGGATATCTTTCAGTTCAATTTTATGGGATATCAAGGTAGCTTTCAGTTTGATGTAAACAAAAAAATATGTATCTACAATACGAACACCGCAAGAGACAATTTCAGAATAAAAGTGTCGAACTTTCAAAACAGACCGATTTCTTCTTTCGAAATCACTACTAATGACGGATACAAGTATATATTTGGAGGCGATCAATCCGGACTTTATGATCGGGAATGCAATATTGTGGAAAATACTGCAGAACAAACAGTTATATCCTGGCAATTAACAAAAATCATAGCACCCAATGGGCGAAAAGTATCTTTGAAATACCGCTCAGGAGATTATATGAATAGGGGAATTGTAAAAAACATAATGCCCTCATCTGATTATAAAATAGTATCAACCCAATCTGGAGGATCAGCTACATATTATGAATCCAGTACTGTATCTCAATTTCCTACCTACCTGGAAAGTATCTTGGTGGAAGACGTATGCCGCATTCAATTGGACTATACTGCAAAAGAACCGGAAAAATATGGAACGGATCGTGATCTGCGTGATTTGCCTTCACTTTTGAAGTTGTCATCTGTGACAGTTAATTCTCTGTCTCCGAGCTTAGAACAAATACTGCATTGCGATTTAGGCTATAAGTATACAGGACAAAATAAAACCTTATTCTTAAAGGAAGTCAATTTCGGAGAAGGAAAAATCTATAAAATGAAGTATATAGGAGTAGATGATTCTCCATCATTGGCTGCATTTCCCCTGAACAACACATGTGCCGTAGATCATTGGGGATATTATAATGGGAAATTGCTGACAAGCATCAACAATTTTATACCTTCTACAACAACTGATAAAAAAGACAAAGAAGTGATAACCAGCGAACAACGAGAAGCGGACCCTATGTATTCCCAACTCGGCATGCTTAAGCGGATTTCTTATCCTACCGGCGGGTATACTATGTATGAATATGAAGGTAATACTTATTCCAGACGTGCAATGGACCAGATCAACATTCGTTCAGTAGCGGTTGACAAACAAGCAGGAGGGGTGCGAATAAAAACGATCAGTGATTATACAGAAACCGGTGAATGCAACCGTCGGGAATTTACATATCAGAATTCAGACGGAACAAGTTCGGGTATTTTGCTAAAAATGCCCCGATACCGTCTGGACTATACGATAATAATATCCAATCGTCTTTACTACATAAACAGAGGAAATGCCCAAGATATGTCAACCTATTCTTTGGAAGGGCCACACATAGAATATGCCAGAATAGTAGAAAAGAAATCAGATGGCAGTATGACAGAATATAAATACAAAAACTCCTTTGATCTTTTTATTGGTGACAATACGCAAGTAGACGCACAGGATCTCACCTTCATTCCCAACCAAAGAATTAATTCTTCCAATTCCGGCATGGCGAGATTTCTTCTCTCCCGGCTTCATTCGAATGCCTACAAAAGAGGCCTTCTCGAATCGCTCTGTACTACAATCAATGGAGAGACTATTTATTCAGAAGAATATTCTTATCTAAATCCGGAAGGAAAAAAGTATCCTACACCCGGTTATCAAACAGCTCTCATTCTTAACGTAAAGACGGCAGGCGATGTATTCTATATTGATCAAATAAACGCTGTAAATAAAGCCCAGATTGGTAGAAAAACAACTAAAGAATATATAAACGGAAATGTATTTACAACCCAGAAAGAATATAAATTTGAGTCTTCCTGCGGTCGGTTGAATTGTGTAGCGACCACTCTGAGCAACGGTGACATCTTAAGAGAGTGGATAGAATATCCGGAAGATATGAAAACTCCTACTGATATAGAAAAAATGATGGTGGATTCTTTTCTCACCAGTATGCCGGTAAGAAAAGCGCTCACTATACAAAAGAAACCAAATATATGGTTGGAAACGCTTGAAACAGTAATAAGCGGAGAGTATAACAAATATAAAAAATACGGCAAGCTGATAAAACTGGAAGAAGTAAGAAAAACTGCTTATGACCAACTCCCCCAATGGAAAGACTTTAATCTGGATTTTGTCGATTCTGACTTTCGCAATGACACATACGATTCATGGGGAAACCTGACACAGCAAACAGCTAAAGACGGAAGTGTCACTTCTTACACCTGGGGATACAATAACCGCTATCCGGTTACCATAGAAAAAAGTGGATTGAAAACCCGATATGAGTACAAGCCTTTAATAGGAATGACTTCTGTAACCGACATCAGAGGTATCAAGACTTATTACGAATATGACAAAGCAGGACGGCTCCAGTGCGTGAAGGACAATGACAAGAATGTTATCGCTCGGTATGATTACCATTACAGTTCGGAAAACAATAATTAAATAAAGCTCATGAATTATGAAGAATATATTTGCTTTAATGCTTTTACTGCCGATTTGTTCGGCTTTATCGGGAAAAGAGAATCTTCCCTTTACAACAACTAACGTAGACTCGCTGAATATCAACAGGAGTTTTATTCATACACAAACGATGCTTTCTCCCAATGCCGATTCCATGCTCCAGGAGTTTCAGTATTTTGATGGATTAGGCAAGCCTGTTCAAACTGTATCTCAAGGAATTTCTCCTGCAAAAGGAGATTTGGTATCTACTTCTACGTATGATTCTATGGGCCGGATATCCAAACAATGGTTACCGCTCCATGTCCTGGGAAACAACGGAGCTTTTCTTTCCGATCCCTTTAATAGCACAGTTAAACAATATGCAGACAATGCTCCTTATCAATATACAGAGTACGATCACCTCCCCGAAAGTCGGATAATACTTCAGCAAGATGCGGGAGAAGCCTGGAAAAAGAATCCTGTCCTTACACATTATTTGACAAACGAATCGAATACGGTTTTAAATTGTATCCGTTATCAAGTAAATGATAAAGGAACTTTATATGAGGACGGTGTATATGATCCGGGAGAACTGCAAGTGATACAGAGTACAGACGAAGATGGCAAATCATCATACACATTCACAGACAAAGAAGACAGAACTGTATTGATCCGGGAAATGGATAGAACGAAACAACACGATACGCATTATGTGTATGACATAAAAGGAAATCTATGTTACGTACTATCTCCCATGTATCAAGAATCTCAGGACTTAAGTTTGTATGCCTATCAGTATAGTTATGATAACAAGAACCGCTGCATTATGAAAAAAATGCCCGGAGGAAACCTCAACCGCTATGCTTATGACAAAGCTGACCGATTGATATGTTATCAAGATCATTATCAACAACAATACTCGAAATGGATAATCTCTATCCCCGACCAAAAGGGACGCGAAGTGATAAAAGGAGTCAGTGTCAGTTCGTCAATAAACGTTCCGCCAATCTCGAATACATTGGTATACGCAGAACGTTATCAAGGAGAAGGTGCAATGAAAAGTGGATATATCATACATGATTTATTAGACATGCTTAACAGCGAACCTAAAGAGGTTAATTATTATGATGACTATAGTTTTCTTTCTGACTATGAGAGCACAAATACACAACAATCTTTAAAATACAGTTTTGAGGACTTCCCCTCATGGCTAAAGAATAAAGAAAAAGTTTTTTCCGCTCTTGCTATAGAACCCGTTGGACTACAGTCCGGAAAACGTTCCTACCTGGACAATAATACATATTTATTAACAGCACTCTACTATGATAAGAAAGGGCGTATTGTTCAAAAACGAGGTACAAATCATTTGGGAGGATACGATATTTATTTTTACTCCTACACTTTCACTGGATTAACCAAGGGACAGGTGCACATACAGTTTGATTCAAATAAAAAAACAATAGTAGCGGAGTATTATAACTATGAATATGACGGTGGTGAACGGTTGAAACAAGTGATATATCGTTTGAATGGCGGACAAGAAATTGTATTGGCAGAAAATGAATATGATAATTTGTGCCGACTAAAAAACGTGATACTGAATAACGGAGCATCAACATTAAACTACAATTACAACATTCGTAATTGGATAACAAGTATTGATAGCCCGTTCTTCAAGCAAAAATTGCATTATACGGACGGAGCAGGGTCTCCCTGCTATAATGGAAATATCAGCAGTATAACATGGCAGACTGCTTCTTCAGGAATATCCGGATATAAATTTAGCTATGATGATTTGAACCGCATGAAGGACGCCATATACGGTGAAGGGAATAACCTGAACGAGAACTCAAACCATTTTAACGAACAAATAACGGGTTATGATAAAAATGGGAATATTCTGGGCTTGAAACGTTTCGGTCAAACATCACAAAATGATTATGGTTTAATAGATGATCTCTTACTGAGTTATACTGGCAACCGTTTGTTCGCTGTGAAAGATAATGCTGTAAATTCAGCATATGCGGGTAACTTTGAATTTTCAAACGGTGCTGACAAATCTGTAGAATATAACTATGACGTCAGTGGTAATCCTGTCTCTTATACACATCTCCGAGCCCACGAGACAGGCAGAAATCTCG
>ERZ1027221.1294-NODE-1294-length-12707-cov-5.029877_pt1 | contig 12707 bp, 11 predicted proteins | sample MGYA00519267_ERZ1027221 | MGnify/ENA primary metagenome ERZ1027221 (study PRJEB26926, sample SAMN06164533) | human gut metagenome | biome: ENVO:00009003; feature: ENVO:2100002; material: ENVO:00002003 | host: Homo sapiens | place: USA | collected 2012 ...
ATCATAATGTTTACTTATTGTTTTTATCGTTTTCATGTTTATCTTTGTGCAATAAAACAAATATTATACATTATGGAATTAAGAGTTAAAGACATTTGCAAGGAGAAAGGTATTTTGTTTAAGGAGCTAGCAGAAAAGCTAAATGTTTCAGACATCGGCCTAAGAGCCTCCTTAAAAGGTAATCCAACGATAGGGACCTTAGAAAAAATAGCAGAAGCTCTAGGCGTGCCGTTTACAGAGCTATTTGAGCAACCAAAGAGTGATACAGCTTCCCTCAGCTGCCCGCATTGCGGGAAAAACATCAATATTAAAGTTGACTAATTTAAAATTATATACACTATGACAGAAAAAAGAGAGCTAATAGAAGGAATCAGTATTGTTAGATATGGTGACATCTTAACTGTTGTCACTACAATCTACTCAAACGACTGCCTCCTAAAGGATAACAAAGGCAACATTTATACAGCTTTTTTTCATCAACTGAATTCTGTTCAATTAAGTGAAATATTGCACTATAAGCACAATGAAGATGTTTATGAAAACAGTAACTTTTATTATTTAATACATGGTGATATCGCTGGGATAGGAGCAAATGTAAACGGTGCCGAATTACGGGTGCCTGAGTATTTTTCTGTACACATAATTCAGCTTCTATACAAACTGAATATTGGTCAAGAGCTTAGAATAACATTGTCTTAATGTTTGTCAGTGAACGAAGTGATCTAATAGCCCGGTCCGGTATTTATCGGCTCGTGCTATTATACTTAAATCAATTTAGTAACATCTTAAGCAAAACCTTTAGACCATAACTACCCAATGGAAAACAAAGCACAACACACTGTACTTGATGATCGGCACGAGATATACAGTATATACACATCTTCATGTACTCATTGCTGGCAGTTCAATAATGAGGAATACGCCTGTACTATTTATCCGGCTGGCATCCCGTTTGACATTCTGGAAGGTGAGAAGGAATGCAAAAGTAAAAGCTCCATCAAAAAGCGCAACTCATTTTAAGCCGTTTTAAGCCCCGATAATATTTGAAATGAGCATTTTATATCTAGAGAGGATAAAATTGAATCAGCTCCAAATTTCGCCTATTAGCAAGCATTTGATTAACTTATTTAGATATGGGGTCGTGATTCACGAGGTCACAACGATACTTATAGTCTCTTTTTAGTAGTGTCGGGAAAGTCGGTTTTTAATTCTACAATGATATAGCTATATTGGATGGCTGATTGGTAGTCTTATCTACGGTATTCCTTACGGTGGTTCTGGTAATGATGATGCGTTGAGGCTCAATAGTTCCCAGTTCCCCGGAAGCGGCTGCCGGTGGATCCAGATAGTTATACACATTCTTCTTCCAGCCTTACCGTAATATTATCCTTTTTCAACATATCACCTGCCCTAGGTATTACCGAGGTTATCTTTCCATCATTACCTCCCCTAACCACCCCCTAATTTATAGTTTCACCGCCCCGTAATAGCCCCATTTCTCCTTTATGGTAGCCGTAAAGTTGCCGTATTGCCTGGGCTCTATTCTACAAAGATTTCTCGCGCGCGTTTTAGGGACTGAAGAAATACCGGTGAGAATAGAAAATAAGATAGTTCTCCATTGCAGTAACCACATACAACGCACCCTGATTAAACACTTAAGCATAGCTTACAAGACCTGTTCAAAGATGATATTACTTACCTTTTTACTTACTATTTAGCTTACTACATGAAAGTAAACCGGGAACATTCTAGACTATTCCAGAACATTCCCGATCATTCTTGATACATTAAACGGCTATTCCATAACATAAGATGCCCAACTCTAGCTTCAACAGTAAAATTAAAATGGCTTATTTTATTGGACTAGCCTGTTAGGTTCTTTTCATCTCCCTTTCTTTTTACCTGTTTTTTGGGCGTAGACATATCTTTCATAATCCTGTTCTGCCGGAATAACCGTTCCGGCTTCTCCTATGTCAAAAAGATTAATAAGGCAACTTATATTAGCTGTCAGATCTTCTTTAGCCAACGTATAGAAATCATTTAGAGCTTTGGCTGCTGCTTTATGAGCATCGTACAACTCTAGTCCCTTTGTACTAGTTACATAGACGCGTGACATATCTTTCAGTTCTTCCATCGATTCGTCAGGAACAAAAAACTTTCCTGTCTCATCAATGGATATATAGTATTTCAGATATTCACTGCCACTCTCTGAAAACTCCTGTAGTTTATTTCCTAGAGTCCCCAGTGAGCTTTTAATTTGTTTCTGTATCACCTGGTCCAACATTGCATTATCATTAAGTTCGGTCATCTCTTTTGCCAATTCCGATCTTAGAATACGCCAATCATCAAACAGTAGGCTTTTTAATCGGGAGCTGGTTAGTGCTCCAATACTTAATTCCTCAAAAGCCTTTTTTACAATCTCCAACTGAGGAACAACACTACGCTCTATCTCTCTCAATTTAGCATTTATTTCTACTGTATCCTCTGAAATCAAAACCTGTTCTTTCATCATTTTAATATTTAATCGTTATTTACTCAAGTACATTAATCTTCTATCTCGTCTAATTCTAAATTAGCTATACCTACCCGATGGTGATTAGTCCTACTGTCGGTCACTCCAATGTCTGCAACACCTACGGTTCCGTAATCGTCACCGTCCATTAGCTTACGATAGTCTTCCTCACTCAACGGATCATCCACTCCGCTAGTGCGTTTCATAAACTCTTGTGCTTCCTGTTCTTCCAGGAAATCTTCATCTTCCATAAAATCAATGTTTTTTATACGGTTTAAAAGCCTCTTATCTATTTTCTCTATGAATTGGCGTGAGGCTTCACTAATACGCCTTTCCATAGTTTTGGTAATATCTTTAGCTTGTACAACGGGCTTACCCATACCACAAGCGCATATTATACGTTGAATAACGGTACGTGTGTAGTTATAGCTGCTATACAGGTTCTTTAATGAATCAATCTTTGGCCAGTCGATAAACTTTCTATCCTGAAAGAAATGATATTCAAATACGGCTCGATCAAACTCTGACAGTTCCAAACGATCAAAAATGAAACGTATCACTCGCATGCGCCACAAGGTTACCCCGGTGCGGTCTATACTATCGTCTAGTTCATCTATGATATTTAGTCTTGTATAATCAGTGTTTACATCTACAGGCAAAGGCTTATTCTTACTCCTGTATGGCGCTGTCGCTGAAGTGGCGTTTAACTTTATCATCTTTAGTACAAAGAAATCAAGCTCAGTATAGCCATTCTTTTTTGCTTTAAGAAGCTTCTCCATATCCTGTTGAGGCTTGGTAAGTAGCATAATCATCACCTCATTCAATAGGTCTGTAGCCTCATCCTCTATACCGGCAAGGCCACAATGATATGAAGCATAATCCAACCATCTTTCATAGCGTTTTGTGACATAATTTTCTATTTCAGTCATAAAGATAGGATTGAATGATTATTTGAAAATCTGCTTTTGCTCGTTCATCTCCAGTATTGCAAATTCAATTCGCGGGTGATACTTGTCTATATGCTTCTCAGCTTCGATTTGAAAGCAAAGGTTATCATCTGTTATTGCGTTTGCGGATTGAAGGCAGTCCAAGAGCGTTTTTAAGCTATTATCCAAATCGAAGCGAGTGGAACTATGCCAGACCTTAACAAACAGACGGAAACGGCTTGAAATACGCTTGTTCTTGTATATGCTGCATTGGGCAATAAAAGAGCATTCGTACTCTCTTATCTTTTCGTCTTTGATAATACGTTTCCTTGCACCTTTGCCCGGAACACTCATGTAGTGATTTGCTTTGGCGACTATCTGACCGTATATGGTTTCTATGATCATAGCTCAAATATTGTAAGTGATTTGATTTGAAACTCCGATCTCTTTGGCATAAGCCATAATTTCGCCTACAGTCATTCCCTTTTGTGTTTGGCGTTCCTGAAGAAGTACGTCAGCGACATCCCAATTATTCGGTAAGTCTTCACATGTTCGGCTCATAGTTGCATTTATGCCTTTACTTCGTAATATTGCCGCTTTTTCTTCCCATTTTGGCAACATCCCAGCATCAGGATATAAGACTACCCTTTTACCGGATAATGGTTTAAAAACGGTTGATTCTGTCCATTTACAACCATTACAACCGCCTGTTGCTATCCAAATAATATCCGGCATCAAAATAGAGCATATAAGGGCACTCTTCTCACTTTCAACAATGCCCACACGAGAAGCATCTTTAATCAGGTGACAGCCGAAAAAAGTTTGCTGCAGGTTGGCTTCATAGTTCCCGAGAAGTGTTTTCCCGGCAAACCAAATCTTATCCATCGGCCGGGTATCAGGTATGTACTTTTGAGCCTTGTCGCTCCATAACTCGGCCGAGTCTTGTTTCTTCATTCGCTTTCCGCTGACAGGATTGTATGCCATTACTTTCAGTTGGCGCAAATTGCCTTTTTCGTCGATCTGTGGGAAAGTAGTTGCTAAACCGTCGTTATTCTTCCAATGTCGGGACGTTCCCACACAATAAGTATCAAACACATGGTTTGCTTCAGCTTCTCCAAACTCTTTAGTCATGAACCGGAATAGATTGTTTTCGCTCCGGTGTGTATCTACTCCTAATAGTGTCGATGGCAAATAATTTATAGGGACCACCTTAAGCGGTTTCGGTTGTTTCCATGTGGAGATGTCGGCCCGGTCATTGGTTGGGTGTTCCTTGAAATACTCTGCCGGTGTCAGGTGGTAGCCGCAACGTTCGCGGTTGCAACGACCGCATGATTCATCAATGGGAACATTTCTTTCATCAACATAAAGGGTAAATTCCTTCTTGTGTCCACACTGTGGGCAGGTGTGCCGGGTACTCATTCCGGCGTATTTTTGGAGATGATATTTAGCTTCATTCATATATCAAAATTCATATAGTTTTATTGTACCGTACTACTACCGTATTTTTACCGTATAATCACCGCACACCGCACTAACCGTATTTACCCCCCTCTATAGAGGGGGTAATAGATACGGTAGAAAAATGCGGTACGGTAACGGTTACTAAAATGGTAGTGTATCATTAGGCTTCTCAATTTTTGGAAGGTAGTAACAACCTACCTGATTTTTGATGATATATCCATTCTTAACTGCTTTCGTGATGTTGTTTTCTGCGGCTCGTTCTTTAACTCCAAGTTGCTGAATAAGTCCCTGCTTTAATTCTGAGTAGGTTATTGTTGCTGGATATTGAGGCATAACACGTAATAAGACTTGTTGCAACTTATCTGTTTTCGCTTCAGTCGGTGTATATTCAGTATCTATGGGAAGGCCTTCTACAATAGTGAAAGCAAAGTCTATCGGGCGCATATCTCTAGTCTTAACCCATTTACATACAGTTGCATCTACATTAGCTTCTGCAAGGATTGCAGTCTCACATTTACGCAAAGCTTCTGATCCGAGATGTCCACGAGCTTTTTCACTACCCACATTGGCATGAATCACCGTCAGGATATGGCAATCATATTCTTTGGTTATTGCCATAAGGTCGTTGATTATTGATGTTGATTGTTCAGAGCTATTAGGATCCGCGATAAGATCACTCACTCCATCGAGAACTACAAAGTCCGGATGATACAGTTTCATACAAGCGTCAAATATTTTATGCCTGATTGGTGGCTGGTATTCCCTGAGCATGTGTATGATAATACTTTCAGAATTGGCATTAGTTGGAAAACCAGCAATCCGGTGAAGTCGTCTTCCTATCTTTGCTACATGGCCGGCTGCTTGCTCCGTATCAATCCAAAGTAATTTCCCGATCCCGTTGGGATTGTCTAACCCCATACAGCCTTTTTCACTAATGAATGCACCAGCTATTCCAGAGCAAAGAAAACTCTTTCTTGCACCAGGTAGCCCGATAACAAATGAAAAGTTGCCTCGTGTGCATACTGGCAGTTCTCCCTTTGAAACAAGCATCTGTGGGTCAGGAATATTCTGTGATAAGTCTAAGCGGCTTTTTTTTATCGCATCCTCAATGTCAGATGGGATGTCAATTACAGGCTTTTCAAACTCTGCAATGATCTTTTTTGTTGTCTCACTCATTGCAGTATGCTTATTTGTTGAGAAGCTTATCAATATCTGATTGCTTGTATAGTCTTTTCCCCCCAACCTCTACCTGTACCAAATAGCCGATTTTATTCCATCTCCAAAGCGTGGAACGATCTACGTGTAGTTGTCGGCTTGCTTCATCCGGTTTCACGTAGGTTTCTTTCTGTTTAGCAAGTATAGTGTTCTCCAGTTCTTCTTTTGTGGACTTGATAAGATGATTGGCGAACTGTAGTAAATCATTGGTACCTATCGTTATTGAAACGTTGGCACCACTTTGAATTATTTCTTGAATACTCATAATTTAGCTTGTTAGATTCATCTTTCCCCGGTAGGTAGCTACTACTATCGGTTGTTTGATGAGGCGAAATTATGAAGCAGTAAAAAGAAGTACAAAAAAGACAGGTTGATGTGGGTTGATATCAATCTGTATCAATCCACATCAACCTGTATCAACTTTATAGGTTTAGAATTAATCGAAAATTATTATCTTATTAGCTTTATCTAAGGCTTTTGCGCTATTATCGCTCATGTAGTTATGTACGCCTTGCCATGTACCGATAAGAGTAAATTCAGACTCATACATTCCACGTGTTGGAGTTTGGGTTAAATGGCCATCTATGAAAGCTTTGAGTATGACAGCTCCAGCCTCAGCGCCTCCCTTATTATCAATCAGATAATGAAGCCTTTCTAGAAGCTTTTCTTTATCATCGCTTTGGATGATGCTTTTGAATGTGCGCTGCTTGTCTTTTAAGGCAGTTTTAGAAGCTCGCCTTTGGATGAGCTTTATATCTTCATCATCTAAATACTCATGTATTGTTTCATTAACTATCGCATCAATTTTGCCATTGTTAAGCATCTTCTCAATACATATTTCTACTTCTTCGTTCATATAGGGCTCTTTGGGAGCTTGTGAATCGGCTATGCGTATTTCTCTTCTCTTCTTGGCCTCCTCTTTGAAAGAATCATAAAAGCCTGGTATTGTCAATCCGAACTCTTCTTCTGTTGTTGGGCCATATCTCAGACCGTATATTAGTTTTGTTACCTCATTAAACGATTCGATCAGTTCTACTAAGTCCTCACGGCCAAATTCAAATATATCATCAAGATTATCTTCAAAAACCTTTTTAAAATTGCTGAAATGAACTTTAAGCATTGTTTGTACTATGTATTGAGGATAATTTAAAACAGCATTGTCCAGTTCTTCTATAAAATTATCGTATAGTTTTTTAAACGTATCGCTACTACATGGAACATCCCAATTATTAGCAATGAACCCTTTCTTTATTGTTAGTGGACCGGTTAGAGTGGGGAATAAAGACTCTTGCTGATAAGTACAAGCCTCTATTTTTTTGAAGTATTCCCGGAGGTTATTATACGCTTCTGAGAAATGTTTTATATTAGTTATTTCCATATTGGCATTAATTAAATATTATGTCAAGTGTATTATTTACTCTATACTTTTCACATCCAAAAGCTACACACATTAGAATAAATCGTTCTTTTATCCCCATATTGGTATATCTATCTACCGCACCACTATTCTTGGCATGAAGACCAGCAGCATATTTATCAACCTGAACCTTATTCATCAAATCTACATGGGTTTTACGAGCTAACTTGCTACTAGCAACTTCATATATAGATTTATATTCATTGATCTTCAATGCAGTATTGAACATTGCTACCTTCCGGTTTATCTCGCAATATTCAAGTAATTGCTTTATTTGATAATTGTAGCCGGTTTCTCCGTTTCCTTCTGGATAATAGGGGAGTAAGGCATTGTTTGATAATTCGCCTCGATACTTCATTATTATATTGTATGCAAGTCGAATAATTGGAGTTTTTATTTCAGTACGTATAAGACCATCCTTATGCGTTTTCTGAGGGAGATAATGAACAAAGGGTACTCCATCTTCAATGCCAATATTATCAAAGGTAAACCGCCTAAAGTCTCCAATACGGCATCCGAAACAGCATTGTACTATAAATATATCTTTTACACGTTGAAGCGATTCAGGACAATCTTTCGTCACGATAGTATTAAATTCTGTTTTAGTAAGGAAGATAGGTTCATCATATTGTTGTTTCATTATCGCTTCCTTTTCTTTTCCTATTTTACGGAATGGGGACACAGGGATAATATCATTACTTTCAAGTTCCACCATAAATGCTTGAAGTAACAGCAGTTTCTCGGCTATTGTATTCTGGCTTCTTTCTTTTGATGGTCTATTTTTGCTATTCATGTCCACATATAGTCCCGGATATTTATCTACTAGTTTGTATTCGGAACGTAGAAAATCACGGAATTTAAGAATACTATCTTTATTGAAATCCTCTACAGGGCACCTGTCAATACCATTGATAATAAAGAATCGTGTTAGTTCTCGGATAACTACATCATAGTGTTTCTTTCTTCCGGATCCTATAACACCTGTATCTAACCAACCATCAACATAGCGTTGAAACATCTCGCATAATGATTCTTTTCTGTTTGTTATATCATATTTCTCAGGATGGAGATGTTTGTCTATCAGATCTTCAAGTTTCTCGCTTGTCAAAGATTTATCTCCACCGTATATAGACAAGACGAGGCTTTTTCTTTCATTTATAGAGGAATTGAAAAGTGTCCTTTGCTCCAGTTTTATCACACTCTTAGCTTTATATTGTTCATTCTTGGCATCCCAAAGTATAGGAAGTACCATAAATTCAGATTTATGGAATAATTGTACATCTCTTCCATCAGACAGACGAAATCTAATATTGACTTCTTTGTCTTTCTTTCCTGTTCGAATGAATGCTTTTACGGTAGTCATATCTTATCAATTATTGGTTGTGCAAATATACTAATATTGCACAACACATCTGCAATATTGCACAACGAAATAAAATGATATGCAACATGCTATTTTAGATATCCATTGATAAACGGATCAATGTTTCCGTCCATCACTGCGTCCACATTTCCGCTTTCCACACCGGTTCTGTGATCTTTAACCATGGTATACGGCTGCATAACATAAGAACGGATCTGGTTTCCCCAGCCGATATCTGTCACTTCGCCTCGAATGCCGGAAAGCTTCTCCTCAGCTTCCTGCTGTTTCAGCAGATACAGCTTGGCCTTCAGCATCTGCATAGCCTTATCCTTGTTCATGTGCTGAGAACGTTCATTCTGGCACTGTACCACGATTCCTGTCGGGAAATGTGTGATACGGATCGCAGAAGATGTCTTGTTGATATGCTGTCCGCCGGCACCACTGCTTCGATAGGTATCAATACGGATATCATCATCATTGATCTCAACATCCAGATCTTTTTTAATATCCGGCATAACATCGCAGGACACAAATGAAGTCTGACGTTTACCGGCTGCATTAAACGGTGAAATACGTACCAGACGATGTACACCCTTTTCACTTCTCAAATATCCGTAAGCATTATGTCCATTAATCTGAAGCGTAGCACTTTTAACACCAGCTTCATCTCCCGGAAGATAATCGAGCATTTCCACTTCATAGCCTTCACGTTCAGCAAAGCGGGAAAACATACGCAGCAGCATAGAAGTCCAATCCTGCGCTTCTGTTCCGCCGGCACCGGCATGTAATGTAAGAATAGCATTATTGGCATCGTACTCGCCATTCAAAAGCATGCCTAATTCTAAATGTTCAACATCAGTACGAATAGAAGCCAGCGTTTCTTCCATTTCAGGTAACAGACTTTCGTCATCTTCTTCCAGCGCCAATTCGCACAAAACTTCCATGTCCTCTACTCTGGTTTCCAAAGAACGAAATGTTTCTACCTCTTCTTTCAACTGCGTTACAGCCTGAGCAGTTTTCTGCGCCGTTTCAGGTTCATCCCAAAATCCAGGTGCACCCATTTTATGTTCTAATTCTGCAATACGGTCCTCTTTGACAACTACGTCAAAGAGATCCCCTCATTTCCTCTAGTTTCTGTTTTAATGCTGCAATCTCCGGTTTATATTCCTCAATCAACACTAACTTCACATCCTCTCTTAATAACACCAGTAAAGTTGAAACTTACCGCTTCAACTTTACTGTAACTAAAACCAACTATAAATTTCTGTAAATCTTACTTATCCTGCCCGCAGCAATTTTTATATTTTTTACCGCTGCCACAGGGACAAAGATCATTTCGTCCGGTCGTTTCACCTTTTACCAGAGGCTGTTTTTTAATATCATCGCCTTCCCCCGGGTTGTTAGTGGATGCGTTTTCCAACCGATTTTCAACCTTAGGCTGCGCCACAACATTTACACGGTAAATATAGCGTACTACATCGTCTTGAATAGCGTCAATCATCGCCTGGAACATATCATAGGCTTCAAATTTATATTCAACCAACGGATCTTTCTGTCCATAAGCCCGCAGACCTACACCTTCACGCAGCAAATCCATAGAATCCAAATGCTCCATCCAATGGTTATCGACAACTTTAAGCATTACAAGATTTTCCAGTTCGCGCATTAATTCAGGTGTAATAGCATCCTCGCGTTCAGCGTAATGTTCATCGGCAACTTTATGCAGATATTCTTCCAGCTCTTCACGGCTGAGGTTTTGCAGATAATCAATCTGCAGCAAATCAGCCGGAGCATAGAACTCCTCAGCATAAGCAATTAATGCCTGCAAATCCCAATCCTCTGAATAAACTTCCGGCGGCGCATACATCGCCATCGTACGGTCTACAACTTTATGTATCATATCCATAATAGTATCACGCAGATTTGCCTGCTGCAGGATCTTTTTACGCTGGGCGTAAATAACCTCACGCTGCTGATTCATAACATCGTCATATTCCAAAACCTGTTTACGAATAGCAAAGTTTCTGGCTTCAACTTTTTTCTGAGCCGATTCGATAGAACGGGTAACAAGCTTATGTTCAATCGGTTCATCTTCCTCCATCCCCAGTTTGTCCATAATACTGGAAATATTATCAGAACCGAACAAACGCATCAGGTCATCTTCCAAAGACAAGAAAAATTTTGAAGAACCAGGATCACCTTGACGAGCGCAGCGGCCACGCAGCTGGTTATCAATACGGCGGCTTTCATGCCTTTCCGTACCAATGATGTGAAGACCTCCTAATTCTGGAACGCCTTCACCCAAGACAATATCCGTACCACGGCCAGCCATATTCGTAGCAATGGTAACAGCGCCATATTGACCGGCTCCGGAAATTATTTCAGCTTCTTTTTCATGATATTTAGCATTCAAAACATTATGCGGAATCCCGCGCCGTTTCAGCATCGCCGATAATTCTTCTGACTGAGCGATGGAAGTAGTACCCACCAGTACCGGTCGTCCAGACTTATGGCATTCTTCAATCTCATTAACAGCGGCTTTATATTTAGCGCGTTTCGTTTTCAAAATAACATCAGGATAATCAATCCTGACCATAGGTTTATTGGTAGGAATAACAACAACGTCAAGTCCGTAAATTTTCTGGAATTCCTGTTCTTCTGTTTTAGCAGTACCAGTCATACCGGAAAGTTTTTCATACATACGGAAATAGTTCTGGAAGGTAATAGTCGCCAAAGTCTGACTTTCACGCTCAACTTTAACACCTTCTTTAGCTTCAATAGCCTGATGCAAGCCTTCCGAAAAACGACGGCCAAACATTAACCGGCCTGTAAATTCATCAACAATGATAACTTCGCCGTCTTTTACAACATAATCTTTATCACGGTGCATAATAGCTTTGGCCTTCAAAGCACACATCAGCTGATGTGAAAAATCAACGCCGTGTTCAGTATCATACATATTTTCTATGCCCAGCATTTTTTCAGCTTTAGCAATACCAATTTCAGTAGGGGCAACTGTTTTCAGCTTTTCATCAACAGTATAATCTTCCCCTTCATCCATTTTAGCAACTACCTGAGCCAAAACTTTATACAAATCAGTAGATTTTTCGCCAGGTCCGGAGATAATAAGCGGAGTTCTCGCTTCATCAATCAAAATACTGTCAACTTCATCGACAATACAATAATTTAAAGGCCGTTGTACCATTTGATCTTCGTCAACGACCATATTATCACGCAGATAATCAAAACCGAACTCGTTATTAGTGCCATAGGTAATATCAGCAGCATAAGCAGCTTTGCGGTCCGGATAATCAAGCGCATGCGCAATAAGACCTACGGAAAGGCCTAAAAATTTAAAAACACGCCCCATATCCTCACTGTCACGGCGAGCCAGATATTCATTGACCGTAACGACATGAACGCCCTTTCCTGTCAACGCATTCAAGTATGCCGGCAAAGTAGCTACCAGAGTTTTACCTTCACCAGTGCGCATTTCAGCAATTTTACCACGATGCAGAACACAACCGCCAATAAGCTGCACATCAAAATGGCGCATGCCTAAGACACGTTTGGCCGCTTCACGGACAACTGCGAATGCTTCAGGTAAAATATCATCTAATGTTTCACCTTTAGATAACCGTACTTTAAAATCAGCTGTCTTAGCGGCCAGATTTGCAGAGCTTAAGCCTACCATATCTTTTTCTAATGCGTTGATTTTATCGACAATGACTCCGATCTCTTTTAATTCTTTTTCATTCGGGTCACCAAAAATTTTTTTCAACAAACCTTCGAGCAAAATAATCACTCCTTAAA
>ERZ1027221.1300-NODE-1300-length-12661-cov-19.438363_pt1 | contig 12661 bp, 12 predicted proteins | sample MGYA00519267_ERZ1027221 | MGnify/ENA primary metagenome ERZ1027221 (study PRJEB26926, sample SAMN06164533) | human gut metagenome | biome: ENVO:00009003; feature: ENVO:2100002; material: ENVO:00002003 | host: Homo sapiens | place: USA | collected 2012 ...
ATCTAATTTTTTAAAACAAGAATCAGAAATCAACTACTGATTCGCATTATTAATTATTTAAGCAAATATTTATTTTTCCAGCCCGGTTTAAGTTATTAGAACCGGGCTTTATATTCCCATCTCTTATAAAATCATTATTTAAAATATGCTCATGGAAATGAACAGATATTTATCTTTTACTCTCTTTACAGGATTATCCCTATTGACAACAATACCCGTTGAGGCGTATACACTAAGTCCTAATAAAACAGCAACATCCACCTTGCAGACAAATGTTATCGAAGTACGAAGCATAACTTCTGTACAACCCATCGTGGTCTATTGTCCTGTGGGAACTGTTCCCCAATTACCTTATCAAGTATGGGTGACTTATTCAGACGGACAAGGTGAATACCGTCAAACTAAATGGTCCAATTCCGCTTTATCCACAGAACAATCGGAAGCTGACGATAAAGTTTATCCCATCGGAAGCCAATACACAATAAACGGATTCATTATAGGAGACGATACTACAGAAAACGGATATCCTATCACTGCTAAAATAGAGGTGGTAGACACTAAAAATACAATTTTTCCCAAGCTAATAGCCCATACTATCCCCTTAAACAATGTAAAGATTGACGGCAACAACCGCCTGACCTCCAATCGTGATCTTGCCATTAAAGAGATTATCAGTTGGGATGTAAGCCAACAGCTATATAATTATCGCGACACTTATGGCCTGAGTACCGAAGGATATACCCGATCCGACGGATGGGACTCACCTGAAACCAAACTAAAAGGACATGGTTCCGGACACTATATGTCCGCACTGGCCCTTGCCTATGCTGCTGCAACAAATCCTTCGCATAAAGAAATTCTACGCCGTAACATCACCCGGATGGTGAATGAACTGCGTGAATGTCAGGAGCGTACATTCGTATGGAGCGAAGAATTAGGAAGGTATCTCGAAGCCCGTGATTTTGCCCCTGAAGAAGAATTGAAAAAGATGAAGGGTACATGGGAAGCTTTTGATGAACATAAAACAAAATGGGCTACTTATGGCTATGGTTATCTGAATGCGATCCCCCCACACCATCCCGCACTGATAGAAATGTATCGTGCATATAACAATTCGGACTGGGTATGGGCCCCCTATTACTCCATTCACAAACAGTTAGCGGGTCTGATAGATATCGCAACTTATATGGATGATAAAAGCATTGCCGACAAAGCATTGCTCATAGCCAAAGATATGGGTCTGTGGGTATGGAATAGAATGCACTACCGCACTTATGTAAAAAAAGACGGAACACAAGAAGAACGCAGGACACGTCCCGGCAATCGTTATGAAATGTGGAACATGTACATTGCAGGTGAAGTGGGAGGTATGGGAGAATCTTTAGCACGTCTTTCAGAAATGGTCAGCGCCCCTGAAGAGAAGGCGCGTCTGATAGAAGCATCCAATTGTTTTGATAGTCCGGCCTTTTACGAACCGCTTTCAAAGAATATTGATGATATACGTAACAGACACGCCAATCAGCATATCCCCATGATCATCGGTGCACTGAGAAGTTATTTAAGTAACAATGATACATTTTATTATCATGTATCCCATAATTTCTGGAATTTAATACAAGGACGTTATCGTTATTCTACCGGCGGTGTGGGTAATGGCGAAATGTTCAGACAGCCCTATACCCAAATAGTAAGTATGGCCATGAATGGCGTATCTGAAGGAGAGAGTCACTCAAATCCACATATCAATGAAACTTGTTGTACATATAACTTGCTAAAATTAACAAAAGACCTCAACTGTTTTAATCCAGACGATGCCCGTTACATGGATTATTACGAACGGACACTTTACAACCAAATAATCGGCTCATTACACCCTGAACACTATCAGACTACTTATCAATATGCCGTAGGACTAAATGCATCGAAACCATGGGGCAACGAAACTCCGCAATCTACCTGCTGCGGAGGTACGGGATCTGAGAATCATGTAAAATATCAGGAAGCAACCTACTTTGTTTCAGACAATACATTGTGGGTAGCCCTTTATATGCCTACCACACTCCATTGGGAAGAGAAAAATATCACTTTACAACAGGAATGTTTGTGGCCAGCAAAAAGCTCCACAATTAAAGTTACTGCCGGAGAAGCCCGATTTGCCATGAAACTGCGAGTACCTTATTGGGCCACCGACGGCTTTGATGTAAAACTAAATGGAATCTCTATTGCCACTCATTATCAACCTTGTTCATACGCGGTAATACCTGCCCGGCAATGGAAAGAAAATGATATAGTAGAAATTACAATGCCATTCACCAAACATATAGACTATGGTCCCGACAAGCTACCGGCCAAAATAGCAAGTAAAGATGGACACCAACTTGAAACAGCCTGGGTAGGTACATTAATGTATGGACCGTTTGCCATGACAGCTACCGATATCACTAATTGGACGGAAGCAACACTCAATATAGACTCACGTCTTGCCAGTATTGCCGTTGTTGAACCTAACGGTCTGCAAACCGGTACTACAGGAAATTTATATACACTAATGCAAGGTGGACGAACTTTCCAACCAGATTATTATCGCCATGACCATACAACTCATTACTTCCGCATCAATCATATTAAAGATCCTACTGTAGAACTGAAAATGGCTCTGTCGGCAAAATTACAAGAAACTACAGCATTTAGTAAAAGCCATTACACAAAAGCAAGTTTCGCCAAACTAACAACCGCTATACAAGAGGGAGAGAAACTAATGAAAATATCTCCTCTGACAGAAACTACCATTTCTACTTGTGTAGACAATATTGACAAGGCCATAGAATCATTAGTCGCCTCCCGATTAGATAAGAGCAATCTTGAAGCCAGTATCCATATAGCTAAAAAATGTAATCCGGACCTTTATACTACTGATAGTTTTAAAACATTGCAAGCTACTCTTGAAACCGCCCATGAAGTAATGGATAACATTGATTTACAAACCGTTATTGACAAACAAACTTTATCACTACAAGATGCCACCGCTTCTTTGGTACTGGCAAATAATGTAGATAAAACAGAATTAAAGGAGTTACTTAATATAGCTATGGAACGCCAAACAAACCAAGAAAAATGGAATGCTCTCGCAGTCAAGGTTCCTGAATTTGCTCCTTGGGCTCATTTCGGGTTTACCCGTTTGAAACGTGCATTGGAACATGCCCAAAATGTATATTTTAATAAGGATAAAAACTACTCCCAAGGAGAAGTCAATGCCATAGTAGCTAGTTTGAATACCGTCATCAATACAATGAGACCGGGTAACTTACCCGAAATGGAAAACTTAAGGCCTTTATCTGCTCTATTAAGGCGCGTGGGCACAATAGGTGATTCTACAAATCCGACATTAAAAGATGCTGTTGCATTCACTGAAATGGTCATAAAATATGTAACAGACGGCAGTGGCACACATGATATGATAGAAACAGCTATCAACCGCTTAAAATCTGCAGCAGGATTATGATAAGCTAGCTTTTAGAGAATGTCTGGAAAGGTCTATTGAAAGATTCATCTGGAATCCTCACTTTTTCTTCGAATTTTCTCTTTTCTTTCTCAGAAAAGTAGTAATCTTGCATAAGATTTAGAAATAAGAAGAAAATACTATGAAAAGACTAGTCCTATTGCTATTGAACTTACTGATGCCGATGATTCTGTTTGCTGCGTCCAATGACCTCTGTTTCCGTCATTTTTCTGTAGAAGACGGACTATCATCCAATTCGGTACGTGCTTTAATGCAAGATAAATACGGTTTTCTATGGATAGGAACGGATGAAGGACTGAACCGCTATGACGGTACTACTGTAAAACTCTATAGACTGAAAGATAGGGGAGCTAATGAAGCTATTTCATCTTTATACAGCACCCTCAACAAGATATGGATAGGTACAGACGAAGGCATATATATCTATGATTACGAAACAGAAGATATAATGCCTTTTGTACTGGCCACCTCCAAAAATATCCATATTGAAACAAATACGAACCATATTGTCGAAGATAAAGACAAAAACCTATGGTTCACTACGGTAGGACAAGGAATATTCAAATACAACACCATCACCAACCACTTGGAGCAATACGAATTTAAAAACGCAAATGGTTTAATGGCAAGTGTGCTGGTGGATAGTGAAAACCAAATATGGGCCATTACCAATTGGGGAAACTCAGGTCTTTTCAAACTGAATAAAGCAGAAAATAAATTCGAGACTTTTCCGCTCTCCTATGAAAGCGGAAAGCATGACTCAAACGCATTGGTCATGTTGGAAGACTCGGAACATACACTGTGGTTAGGAACCTGGGAGTGTGGTTTGCAAAAAATCGATAAATACAGCGGAAAGGCCACTACTTATCTGCATCCGACAGACGGAAAAGGTGCCACCCATATTCATTCTATCATGGAATATGCCCCTCACCAGCTACTCATAGGCTCGGATGACGGGCTTCTGTTATTCAATACCATTACAGAGGAATATCAATTGTTTACAGAAGATGAAACAAACCCACATTCATTGTCCAACCGTTTTGTTTATCCTATTATAAAAGATCATGAAGGTGGAATATGGATCGGAACTTACTATGGAGGAGTAAATTATATATCACCCAATACTGGACAATTCGAAAGTTTTGTCCACTCACGTTTCTCCAATTCTGTTAACGGAACAGTCATCGGACGGTTCTGCGAAGACTCTAACGGAGATGTATGGATCGCTTCGGATGACGGAGGGTTAAACCGCTTTTCTCCCAAAAATAGAAAATTTTCCCATTATTTGCCCTTGGAGGGAAAAAACAGTCTGTCCTATCACAATGTACATGCACTTTGTATGGACGGTGATAATTTATGGATCGGTACTTATACTGGAGGGGTAAACGTATTAAATCTGCAAACGGGAACTTTTAAAACATATTCTGCCTATCAGGATAATCCCGCCTCACTGGACGGAACCAGTTCTTATGCCATATTCAAAGACAGAAAAGAGAGAATATGGGTCACCTCCATGTCCGGAGTAAATCTATATAACCGGGAAAAAGATAATTTCACCCGAATTAAATACTTGGACGCACTGACCATTGACATTGACCAGGATACCAAAGGAAATCTCTGGTTCTCCACCCAAGGCAAGGGATTATTTAAATACCATCCAGAAAAACAGATATGGAAGAACTATATACATGACCATAAAAATCCGAACTCACTGGCAAACAACCAAGTGAACTGTGTACTGATTGACACAAACGGAGAGATGTGGGTGGGAACCATGAACGGGCTCTGCAAATACAATGCGGAAGAAGATGCATTCGAAACTTTACCTCTTGAAATTCCCAGTCACAATATATGCAGCATCATCGAAGACCAACGCATATTGTGGCTCACCACCACCAAAGGGCTAGTGCGCTACACCCCTGGAGAAGGTTGCCGAGTATTTACTAAAAGCGACGGACTGCAAAGTGAACAATTCCTACCTAATGCTGCCTTAAAAGCATCGGATGGAAAAATTTATATCGGCTCGGTAAACGGATTCAATGCTTTCTACCCCCATCAGATTAAGACAAATGTGATGCTTCCTCCAGTAATCATTACAGAACTGGAAATAGATAATAAGGAAATCCAAACTGGAAACAAACTGCTTCCAAAATCTCTCAACCAGTTGGAAGAACTGGAGCTATCCTATAAAGAAAATGCATTCAGCTTGCTTTATGCCTCTTTAAGCTATTGCACCCCCAATAAAAACAAATACGCCTATAAACTGGAAGGATTTGACAAAGACTGGAACTATGTAGGCTCCCAGAATAAGGCCACTTACACCAATTTGCCCGCAGGAACCTATCTTTTCAAAGTAAAGGCGACCAATAATGACGGAATATGGAATGAAAAAGGAACCAGTCTGAAAATCACCATCCACCCTCCTTTCTATTGGTCCACCGCTTCCAAACTGCTCTATTTTATATTGGTTTGCATAGCTTTCGGATTCGTCATCCGCTTCATCATCAAACGGACAGAGAAGAAACATACGGCTGAAATAAACAAACTGAACGCCAACAAGGAAAAAGAAGTACACGAAGCCAAAATCAAGTTCTTCACCATGATAGCCCACGAAATACGCACACCGGTATCCCTTATCATAGGACCTTTGGAGAAAATAATGAAATCCCCCGTGTCCCTGCCGTCTACAGTACGCGACGATCTAAATATTATTGACCGTAACAGCCAGCGTCTGCTGTTCCTGGTAAACCAATTGCTGGATTTCCGGAAGGTGGAACAGGAAGGAATGAAAATGAAGTTTGCTTCCCAAAATATCCACCAACTGCTCAAAGCGGTTTGTGAACGTTTCGAACCTTTCATCGCCCAACATGGAGCACGGCTTACTGTGGAATATCCTGAAGCAGATTTCACAGCTATAGTAGACAGTGAAGCGGTAACCAAACTAGTCAGCAACCTGTTAACCAATGCCAGTAAATACACAAAAGATGAAGTTACTCTTACCTGTATCGTACAGCCGGAACAACATACTTTTATAATCCGAGTGACAGATAACGGCATAGGGATCAGCAAAGAAGAACAAAAGAAGATATTCCATCCGTTCTATCAGGCTATGGATAACAAGCCGGGAACAGGTATCGGCCTCAGCATTGTCAAAAGTATTGTAGAATCACACAATGGCTGCATTGAAGTGGAATCCGAAGTGAACAAAGGGTCATCTTTTATCGTAACACTGCCTGTAGAACAAGCACAAGTCCTGCCACAGGATACGGGCACATCACTATTGAACAACCCAGCCATTCCCGAAGGAATCTTGCAAGAGGACCTCTCCGGTTCTCCTATCAAACATAAACCAACCATGCTGATTGTGGATGATAATGAGGAAATGTTGAATTTCCTTTCGAGTAGTCTGGCTGATAAATACAGCATACTTACCGCAGAAGACGGTATAGAAGCATTAAATAAACTCAAAGAAAACGAAGTGACACTCATTGTAAGCGACTGGATGATGCCACGCATGGACGGAGTGGAATTCTGCAAAGCGATAAGGACTAACCAAACTACCAGTCATATACCCTTCATCCTGCTAACGGCCAAGACAGATACCAACTCCAAGATAGAAGGTATGGATTGTGGTGCAGATGCCTACATAGAGAAACCTTTCTCCATGCAATACTTGGAAGCATGTATCAAGAATCTGGTAGACTTGCGTAATCTGCTGCGTCAGAAATTCTCGAAGATGCCGCTGGTTCCGCTGAACAGCATTGCCAATAATTCTATGGACGACAAGTTCCTTACCCGCATGAATGAAATCATAGAAGAGAATTTCTCCAATCCGGAATTATCCGTAGATTTCCTAGCCGAAAAGTTGTGTATCAGCCGTTCGGGTCTGTTTGCCAAAATTAAAACATTGGCCAATATCACCCCTAATGAACTGATTCAAGTGGTACGTTTGAAAAAAGCAGCGATCTTGCTAGCAGAAAACAAATACCGCATTAATGAAATCTGTTATATGGTAGGATTCAATAATCCGTCTTATTTCTCCAAATGTTTCCAGAAACAGTTCGGCATGAAACCGGGGGAATTTGTAAACGGGAAAAGAGAAGAATAAAAACTAATCAAAAATCATTCCCTAAAAATAAAAAATCCGGTTTCCCCTTTTCAGAGAAACCGGATTCATGATGAACGAGTGATTTTATTTCAATCAATAATTATTCTTCTTCACTTCGAAATAAGCTTGCGGATGCAGACATGCAGGACATACTTCAGGAGCTTCCGTACCTACATAAATGTAACCGCAGTTACGGCACTGCCATACAGTTTCTTCCGCTTTCTTGAATACTGTGCCTTCTTCCACATTCTTCAATAAAGCCAGATATCTTTCCTCATGCCCCTTTTCAGCTTCAGCGATTCTGCGATACATAGTAGCGATAGCAGGAAAACCTTCCTGATCGGCCACATCAGCAAAGTGAGGGTAATCAGTAGTCCATTCTTCATTTTCACCGGCAGCCGCAGCTTTTAAATTCTCCATAGTGGTACCAATGATACCTGCAGGATAGCTGGCAGTGATTTCTACCATACCACCTTCCAACCATTTAAACATACGTTTCGCATGTTCCTTTTCCTGATCAGCTGTTTCAGTAAAAATAGCAGCAATCTGTTCATAACCTTCTTTCTTTGCTGTACTTGCAAAGTAAGTATAACGCATTCTAGCCTGTGACTCACCTGCAAATGAAGTCAGCAAATTTTTTTCTGTCTGTGTACCTTTTACGCTCTTAGCCATAATAATTAGTTTTATTAGTTAGTTATTATTCAATCATCTTTTGGTAATACAAAGATATATCTTTTATTCCAAAATTGTATTCATTACAATTATATTTTTATATTTAATTAAACGTTCACTTTATATAAAATAAACAAGAACACCTATATTTGTGTTCACAACAACATTAACATTTTTCATTATGAAAAGCATCATCAAATTATTCACTTTTCCCCTCCTTACTATAATAGGATTTAATTCGTGTGCGTCCATACCGTTAAAGGTCGGAGAATCTGAAAACAACTCCACTTACACTGTCAGCTATCTGTTTGAACATGACGGTTGCAAGGTATATCGTTTTTACGATAAAGGAAATTACGTTTACTTTACTACGAGAGGAGATGTAACCAGTATCACAAATGATTCTACCGCCCAACGCACCATTACTATCAACAAAACACCCTATGAATAACAAAAATACAAGGGGAGTTTCCTTTATCTTCAGTTGCATATCCCGACATACATTCAGTGAATCTGTAATGTATTTCCGGTTGCTTGCTATCTTAATCAGATAGTCAGGCTTGTATTCATAGCACAAATATCTCTCTTTATCAAGCTGCAGTGGCATATAGTCTCTGCACCATATATCTTTAGTATTTGGAATGGCATCATAAGCTATATTGTGCTTGTTCAATATCCTTGCCACTCCAATGAATATGTCAGGGTAGTCCTTTTTCAGCCATTCTGAGAAATAGACTGCATTACATTTATAGTCTGGTATCATAGCTTATCTTCATTAATTGAATATCTCCACATTCTCATACACTGCTTGTATTTCTTGTTGAGTGTATTGAGTTTATCATCACCGACTTTGGGTGTCTTTTCCCATTTGTTATTTTTAAATCTATACTCAGAAACATTGATTCTTGTTCCTATACATCTAATTTCTTTCTTTTCTTGACCGTTTTCCCATTTCACACTGAATCCGTCAAACACAGAGAACTGAGAATACAAAGCATCGTATAAATGCGTAGGCTTATTGTCTGGCTTGTTTTCACTACTACCATCTATACCTTTCATTTCATACTTATCTTCCTTGTCTTTCTTGTTCTCCATATTAACCCAAAATTCTCTTATTAAGGCGGAAAAACGAATAGGTTCATGGTCATTCCCTTCTCTTTCAAATGTCAGGTCTATACCGGATACATGATTATGAAGAACTCCGAGCGGAAATATATCCTTCTTGTTTTTCCCATCATTACTGTCTCTATGATATACAATATAGTCCTTAATCTTATCTTCACCTTCTCCTTCCTCATGGTAATACATCTCAACACAGGTAGGGTGTACTGTTACATAAGAATCACTGTTGTTCTTTGTAACTTTAAAATGACCGGACAGTATAGTTTCTGCTATAGGCTTGAACGCTTCAGATATTTTACCGTTATTGTCATCCTTGTCTATTCCTTCATTGTCCCTAAGATTGAAGTCCTTTATTTTTTCTTTTAATCCCATATTCATTTATATTTATTATCATATTTAATATATTAATAATCAGCGTGTTACACTTGCAAATATATGGTAATTTTTTGTTGTTGCAAACTATTCTACGATTTATTCCAGCTTAATTCTCACTATGGCGTTACAGCAAGCTGTCGGGCTATCCGTTCCAAGTCCTCGTTCCTGTGGGCTTTATTCTTCTATCCCTAACGTAATAATCGGTATACCTCGTTTTTCGATTGTCTTTCATTGGTCTTTTCTGCTGTCCGCTTCCTCATTTATCGGTGTTTCCCCATCTAAGAGCCTTTCTTTTTATACGGCAAAGGTATATGGGTGTTGTGGAAATGAAAGAGTTCCGGCATTCTGCCTTTGCCCTGAAAAAAATAACGATGTTGTCTGCGCCTGCCCCAACATTTTTTTCGTTCAAAACTTTTCTAATTCCACTCTCCCGTACCTCAATAAGCCGTAAAAAAAAGGCTCAAACTCAGATGGGGAATGATTCTCTAAAAAAAAGTCAGCGGACAAAAGACCAAACCAAGACAAAGGTTTTCAAAAAAAGGTCTAAAGCTCGCTGAAGAATAATTCAAGTTTTTAACCCTCTAAAGCATACGGATATGAGAAAAGGATTTGAAGTGAACGGCGATTACAGACTGATGGACAGTTCAGAACTTGTGTATATTCTTACCAACAGCGCAGTGATGGTAAACAAGGTACAGGAAAAGGAAGTGGTTTATGGCGAAGAATGCAGCTTTGAGGATGTCCTGGCGAAGATGACCCCGGGCAAGCGCAATCTCGTTATGGCAGGAGTGGAGCTTTACAAACGCTGCAACTCTCATAAGAACCAAAGACCGGTTATCAGACAGAGTACAGACATTTATGACTATATGCAGCCTGTTTTGGGAGATAACAAGACAGAAGAATGTTGGGCTATCTTAATGAACTCGTCTGCAAGAGTTATCAAGAGAATACGCATCTCTTCCGGTGGGCTGAACACATGCCTGATTGATATAAGGGTACTGCTTAAAGAGGCTATTCTTTGCGAGGCTACCTCATTTATCCTTTCCCATAACCATCCGAGCGGAAACAAAAAACCGAGTACAGAGGATGATAAGCTGACCCAATCGACAGCAACGGCAGCCAAGACACTCAATATCCGAATGCTTGACCATGTTATCATCTGCAATGATTCTTATTACAGTTATGCAGATGAAGGCAGAATTTAAGTGAAACGAGTAGCGCAACCTTTCAAAAAAAGGTTGTGACTACTTTTTCAAGAAAAAGTAGCAAAACAATTAAATGACATACATTATGAAGTGGATTGAAATGATGGTTAAGAAATTGACTGCAAGGTACATGAACTTAAACAAGCAGTTTAAAGTACAACGGCATACCATTGTGTGCCAGAGCGGTATGGAGGACTATGTTAGTGTAACGATAGACTGTACTGAATCCTTCAGCTTTGATTTTTGGACAAAGGAACTTACCTGTGAGTATGGCAACAGATACTTTGATGATGTATCTGAAGCATTCAGAAAAGTGTACGGGAATATTACCATTATCAATAACTCTAAATGACTGTATTATGGAAAAGAACTATGAAACTTTGCGTATCACATTCAATAAACCTCTTACTGAAATAGATAAGGAGTTCGAAGAAGAAAAGGAAATGTTCGGTGTAGAGAGCTTAAAGGAGTTCATAGACGGATATGAATCTTCAAGGTTCACTCAGATAAGCGAAACGGAAGCTATTATCACTTCTGAATACAACATGAACCATATTGTTGACTGGATAGAGAGGTTTGCCGAAGATATGGTTTTTTCTTAATATGATTATGTAACATAATCAAAATAGTATTAATCATCAAAATTTACCGATATGAACACAATAACGATACATCCAGCAGAAGCATATCTCCGTAACCCCAATAACCCATCTTCACTGTACGTAAAAATAAACGGTAAGCGCAGACGCCTTTTCATCAACCGTCAGGAAGGAGTGATAGGTATAATCGCAGAGAGGAAGAAAAGGAAAGGCTATAGGTTTTATGATTGGGCATCCATTCAGGCTGTTTATTATCCGACCGGTGAGGATGATAAGGAAACCGTCAGAAAAGAGGTCTTGAAATACAAGAAGCTGGCGAGACTGGCTACACACACCAATGCCTGGCTAAGACAGATTGCTGACGCAGATCCGGAGAAGTCACTGTATGAAAACCATATCACGACAGGAACCACCATTGACGGAAAATGTATCAGACTGAACACCATCGAGAAGTATTGCGGCTGCATGGTGATGGAGTGCTTCAGGGAAGCCTTCAAGAAAAAGGAGAAGTATTCAAGCTACAGGTTTGACTTTTGTGGCTATGACGGTACACTCTGGTGTGAACCCCGTGAGGACGGTGACATGGCAGCAGGCTTTATGAAGGAATACAGAAATACCGGGAACGGATATTATTATCTGCTTATCAATGACAATACCATGATAGGCTATGACATTGACTGACTCATTTTCCCTATCCTTTGTATCAAGGTATAAAGGATAGGGTATAATAAACCCAATTATACAACACTTTAATTTGTTATCATATGAAACCGGAAGTAATTATTCAGCAAGGCTTGAAAAGTGCCAATATATTGCTTAAGAATGCACAGAAGAGAGCTGCAGAACTTGACCACCTGAAGGGAGAGCTTGTAATAATCACAGATGCAAACGGCAAGACCTTCAAAGGCTTTTACAGGAATGTTGAGTTTGTCATCTTGGACAACAGAATTACCGCCAGATATACAGTCTGCCATATTCTTGAATGTAACGGCTTTATAATGCCATCTTAAGTTTCGCAAGTAAAGTGTAGCTCCTCAGGCGGCTGGTGTCAGCCTGTCGA
>ERZ1027221.1302-NODE-1302-length-12654-cov-5.380427_pt1 | contig 12654 bp, 12 predicted proteins | sample MGYA00519267_ERZ1027221 | MGnify/ENA primary metagenome ERZ1027221 (study PRJEB26926, sample SAMN06164533) | human gut metagenome | biome: ENVO:00009003; feature: ENVO:2100002; material: ENVO:00002003 | host: Homo sapiens | place: USA | collected 2012 ...
TGTGTATAAGAGACAGGAGTGGTATCATGCAGACCTTACCTGGGATGATCCGGATTTGGGTATTGACTGGCGTATTCCGGCAGATCGTGTGATTCTCTCGGAGAAGGACAGCAGGCATCCCCGGTTGAAAGATTTAAATTTATGATTCTCTCTTCTTTGGTACATACCGATTTTCAGCCTTATTTACTTCCTAATACGGATGCATGGGCTTTGCCTGGGGATAAGGCGTTGGAATTGTTGGTTTATCTTGAACAGCAAGGTGTCAGGCAGATCTACTGTGTACCTCCGGTAAAGGTGGAAAATGAAGGGAATGCTTTTTCTTTTCTGAAAGATGCCTTTCAATATTTACAGCAGCAATACTCCGGTAATATCTCTCTGCGTTTGTCGGCAAGATATCGTTTGGATGAAGGATTTCCGGCTTTGTTGGAGAAGGGAGATTTGTTGACGATAGGAGGGGGGAAGGAGTTGCTGGTAGATGTGTCTCCTTTACAACAGCCGGAAGGACTCAGTGAGATGATTCATGCCATCTGCCAGTCGGGTTATATTCCTGTCCTGATGCAACCGGAACGTTCGCTTTATTGGGGAACGGAAGACTATCTGCACTTGCGGGAATCGGGATGCAGGCTGATGCTGAATCTATATTCCTTGTTCGGTTATAATGGTGACGGAGCGTTGAATTACAGCCGTATGTTGTTGAGAAAGGAGTGGTATACATATCTCTGTTCGGGTAGGGAGGATACGAAAGTGATGCGCTATGGTGAATCGTTTTCGATAGAGGATGATGATGATTTGGCGATGAAATTGCAGGAGATAGAAAGAAACAGCAGGCTGTTGTGGTCTGCTACGGAAAACGGGTAACGGCGGTTATTCGTGTTTTAGGCGGCAGCCGGGATTACCGTAACAGGTGATTCCGGCTGTTTTTATATAATATCTTTAAGCCTCTTGAGGAATCAATATCTACTGATATGCTCAGTATAAATTAAAGGAATTGAAATTGTGCAAATAAGTAATTATCACGGGAAATATCCGTTACTTTGCTGAGAAGTTCTGTACTTACCCTGCCATAATAGTAGGGAGGCTGTAACATTTAAAGGTAATACCCTATTGGCTGGATCAAGAGTTGATAGAGAAGGTCGATTTGGATAGTGCCGTTAAGTGATTGCGCTATCTGGCAATTCCGGTTCCATCACGATTGGGGCCGAAGAATTAGGAATAACCGAATAAAATGTGTATATTTGCCGTTACTAACATTGAGTTTATACTGAAATCTTCTTTGTGCATGTTTGCTTTTGCGGTATTCCGCAAATTATTCCATCCCAAAATGACCTCATAATCAGCTCCTTTGTTCATCACAAGATTAAATTGTTGTATGAATCCTGAACGGATTAGGTGCAGCTATTAGTCAGAAAAACTAAGTGCAGTATATAAACTGCATAATATATAATAATTAAAGAATGGCAGTAAAAAGAGTAACATCAAGTAAAAGAGACAGAGAAAAAGCGAAACAGAGTAAGCGAGAAGAAAAACAAAAGAGAAAAGAAGAACGCTTGAGCAGCGGTAGCCGTAGCTTCGAAGAGATGCTGGCTTATGTGGACGAAAACGGTATTCTTCATTCCACACCAGAAGGTGTAAAGCCTAAAGAAGAAATAGATGCTTCTGAAATAGAAATATCAATTCCGAAAAAAGGCGAAGCAGAAGAGGTTCTGCCATTAAACGGACGTATTGAACATTTTAATGTGTCCAGAGGTTATGGTTTTATTAAAGATTTAGGAAGTGGTGAGAAATATTTTTTCCACGTTACTTCCGCTCCCGAAGGGATAACCGAAGGGGATAACGTAACATTTGAAATTGAACGTGGTACGCGAGGTATGAACGCCGTGCGGATCTCAATCATTAATAAATAACAATTTTAACTTACAAAAAGAAATGAACATTTATGTTGCAAACCTAAGCTGGAACACAAACAGTGACAGCTTACAGGAATTATTTTCACAGTATGGCGAAGTAACTTCAGCCTACATTATTAACGACAGAGAGACGGGACGTTCACGCGGTTTCGGCTTCGTAGAAATGCCGAATGATGAAGAAGGTCAGAAGGCTATTGACACTCTTAACGAAACAGAATTCGAAGGCAAGAGCATTGCAGTAAGCGTAGCTCGCCCGAGAACAGAAAGACCTGCAGGCGGCAACCGTGGTGGTGGCTATGGCGGCGGTGGCAATCGTGGCGGTGGCTACGGCGGCGGCAATCGTGGCGGTGGCTATGGCGGCGGAGATCGCGGTGGAAGATATTAATCTTACAACTTAGCAAAGAAATGAAAACTGTTCGGGAATATTCCCGGGCAGTTTTTTTATACCCATATCACACCTATATATATCAATAATATCTATATTTGTATATTATGATAAGAACCAAACACATATTACTGACTCTTTCATTGCTATTGTGCAATGTCTGCATCCACGCCGCAACAGTCGATTACTCCGTGCGTGGAAAGATTATCGACAAGCAGTCCCGCCAACCGGTAGCGTATGCTAATGTCGTAGTTGTAGGTATTCCCGGCAAGGGAGCATCAACCGATTCGCTCGGCATGTTCCGAATTGAGCAGGTACCACCGGGCATTTACCGCTTCGAAGCGACGCTGATAGGCTATAAAAGCGCAGTGACCCCCGAATACGTGGTTTCCGCCTCTACACCTTTCATCGAGATAGAGATGGAAGAAGATGAGAATATGCTGGCAGCAGTGGTAGTCACCCCCTCCCCTTTTCGAAAGACAGTGGAAAGTCCGGTAAGTATGCGTATCATAGGCTTGCAGGAGATTGAAAAGAGCCCGGGAGGAAATCGGGACATTTCACGTATCGTAAGGGTATACCCGGGAGTCTCCTTTTCACCCATCGGCTACAGAAACGATTTGATTGTACGCGGTGGATCACCTTCCGAAAACCGCTTCTATATGGATGGGATAGAAATACCCAATATCAATCACTTCGCTACCCAGGGGGCGTCCGGCGGACCAGTCAGCATTGTCAATGCAGATTTAATACGTGAAATAAGTTTTTATACGGGAGCTTTCCCGGCTAATCGTTCCGGAGCAATGAGTTCAGTGCTCGATTTTCGTTTGAAAGACGGTAACCCGGATAAGCAGACATTTAAAGCCACGCTGGGAGCATCCGAAGTTTCTTTCAGCGGCAACGGACATCTGAGTGATAAAACAACCTATTTGTTCTCCCTGCGCCAATCTTACCTCCAATTACTGTTCAAGGCCTTGGGACTCCCATTCCTGCCCAACTTCATTGACGGACAATTCAAACTGAAGACAAAGCTCTCGGCTCACAACGAACTGACCATACTCGGATTAGTCGGAATCGATAAAATGAAACTGAATACTGATGAGAAAGGAGAAGATGCTGAATATATATTGAGTTATCTGCCCACTATTCATCAAGAGACATTTACTGTGGGAACTTCATATCGCCATTATGCAGGAAAACATGTACAGACGCTAACGCTAAGTCATAATTATCTGAACAACCGCAATGTGAAGTATCTGAATAATGATGAATCTTACGAAGATAATCTGACCCTTCGCCTTCGTTCAGTAGAACAGAAAACCACCCTTCGTTTTGAGAACCAGACAAGATTGGGGCAATGGACATTGAAAGAAGGTGCGGAAATGAATTATTCCAATTATACCAACCGAACAAAACAGCGGATGTTCGGCTACACCACACTCTCCGATTATCAGACGGATTTAAACATATTCAGTTGGGGTGGCTTCTTTTCCACGAACTACACTACTGCCAATAAACGTTTCTCCGCTTCTGCCGGTATCCGTACGGATGGCAATAATTACAACCGTGAAATGAAAGAACTGTGGAAGCAGCTTTCTCCCCGCCTCTCCTTATCTTATGAATTGACAAAGCAATGGACCTTGAGTGGAAATGCAGGATTATATCAGCAACTTCCACCTTATACAGCATTGGGGTTCAAAGATAATGACGGGCACTACATAAATAAGGATTTGAAATACATGCGGGTGATGGAAACCAGTCTCGGACTTGACTGGCATTTGCAAGATAGATTAATGATCTCGGCAGAAGGGTTCTTCAAGCAATACGGACGTATGCCTCTTTCCCTGCGAGACAATATTCCCTTGGCATGCAAAGGAGATGATTATGGCACAGTAGGCAATGAGGCGCTTATTCCTACTGCCGAAGGACGCGCTTATGGCGTGGAAGCCATGTTACGTTGGCAGATACCGGGACGTTTCAACTTTGTGTCTTCCTTCACAGTCTTCCGCAGCGAATATCGCAATGGAAATGGTGGCAGTGATGATAATATCCCCTCCGGAACCAAATACATCTCTTCTGCATGGGACAACCGTTTCATTCTCAACGTAAGCGGTACGTATAATCTTCCACGTCGTTGGAGTATCGGAGGAAAGTTGAGTTATATAGGCGGTGCTCCCTATACGCCTTATGATGAGGAAAAATCATCGTTAGTGGAAGCATGGAATGCACAAGGACGCCCATACTACGATTATTCAAAATACAATACCGAACGCTTGCCTAACTTTGCCCAACTCGATATACGTGTAGACAAGTCTTTCTATTTCCATCGCTGTATGGTTGGCTTTTATCTCGACTTACAGAATATAACCGGAAGTAAGCTGAAGCAGCAGGATGTAATTATGAGTACGGGAGTCATTGAAAATCCATCTGCCCCCATTGAGGAGCAAAGGTATAAGATGAAAAAGTTGAAACAGGAAAGCGGAACGCTATTGCCGTCGATTGGGGTGACTGTGGAATTTTAGACTAATTGGCTCCTCGAAACGCAAGATCGGATGCCAGTAAAGTTCAAAAAAGCGAAAATAAGCCAGACTGAACTCGCCAAAAGAGTTGGATCCAACAAAGGCTATATTTCACGTGTAGAAAACGGACAAACAGAACCGAAAATCAGCACATTGATATTCTTATAAAATAATGCGGGAGCTTCGAACAAATCGAAACTCCCGCATTATTCTACAGAATCTTTTTATTCGGAAAACGCTGCATTTCCCGCAAACGCTTTTCTATTTTTTGCCATCGAAAGGTTGAAGCATCTAGCATTCTTATAGGCTCTGAGAAATTTATATCATCCCAATATGTAATTGCTTTTAAAGGAATCACCGAATTAGCTTTATACTTTTGTTCATACGCATGAAGCATTTCTTCAAAAGAAAGATAAGAAGATAAATAGGCAATGTCTATAAAATCTTTTATCCTCGTACCATTCCCGGCTATTGCATTCAGTTTCATAGCAGCAATATCTACGATATTAGCCAAACGAATACCATTCTTTTCAAGAAACGGTTCAATCCACGGATATTGATGGGCTATACAGTCAATTTGCCCCCCTTTTATTTCACCTTTTAAGTACAACGTGAAATAAAATCCAATTCCAAGCCATAGTTCGAAACTAAATAAGAGGATAATTCCCCTTCATCAAAGGGAGTTGCAGAAAATAAATCCAGATCAACGCTGATGCGATGTCCCAACTGTAACGACAAAGAGGTTCCGCCAACCAGTACAAACTGCGCCATAAGTTCGTCTTGCATCAACGATTTCAAGAGTTCCAGTGTTCCCAACGAGACTGTTTCCGTGTGTAACATTTCAAATCCTCCTTTTTTAAATCAAATACAGAACAAACAAACGACAAATCTTTAGGGTTCAATGTCGGGATATCCATTATGGCTTCTTTAACTCCTTCTAAACCATACATATTTAATATCGCATAGAAATCATCCATACGTCCACGCTCTACGACACGCTGCACAACTAGTGTGCGCATCTTTTCCCAATCCATACGAGATAAGTCATATTCCCAAAATAAAGTGAGACGAAGTTGAGAATCTATATGTTGCTGATAGTTATCGAAAAACATAAATATACAAATTTCTTTAGGCAAAGATAACAAATTTCATTTAAAGTTCTATTCTTCTACAACAATATATTCACCAACATTCCACGTTTTGGACGCCTACCAAACCAAGTATTAAAATCACGATAGGGAACACCATGAGTCAGACAAAACGAATTGATCGAAATACCTTTGGGTTCATCTTCAGTCTTGTAGAGGACCATAACTTTTCAAAATCACTACTGCTATACATAAAATTATTTTTCAAGTGTACAGCAAAGGTAAAGAACAAGTCGAAACATAGAAAGACGCCATTTTTGGACGCTTACATCAGAAAATTCAGAATACTTCACGATCTGCCAACATGCCAATAACAACATTAGTATCTACAAAATAGTGCTTCGTAAGCACTCAATTCCATCTACCCTCTTAAAAATCAAGAGAATAAACTTTTGATTATTTTCAAATTTAACTATAGGTTATTGATTATCTGGCTAAAGACATAGGAACGAGGTCATCATAATTCTCATTTCCATCCATCAATAGCCTGACTGTAGTCGCGATATAATCACGGGCATTGAGACCTACATTCTTGCAGGTTTCAATGAGAGTGAAAAAAGTCAGTGCGGTTTCCACACCTTTCTCGCTGCTAAAGAACAACGAATTCTTTCTATGTAATGTAAATGGTCGGATGGCCCTTTCAACAAACATGTTGTCTATGGTGTATCGACCGTCCTTCCTGTATTTGATGAGATCGTCCCAACCACTGATTAAATAACTGAGTGACTTCCTCATCATCTCGCCGTAATGTTCTCGTTTATTGTTCAGCAGCTTCTCCGCCTTGGTATGTATTGCCATTAAAATGCGGGTTACATCATCCTTACTTCGTCGCTTCCTTATCTCATCAGGACTAAGCCGTTTCAGGATACATTCAGCCTCTATCATATAGAGTTCACTGGTTTTCCTGACAAACCAGTCCGCATTCAAGTCCTTGTTGGATTCGTATGTCATGGCAAACTTATTACGTACATGCGCCCAACAGAGGAGAAATTCATTTTTAGGGTTCACCTTTGCCAGATGCTTGTAGACCACATAGCCGTCAGACTGTACGCTTCCCAGGAAACCGCCCAAAAAGCTCTCGATAGGACGGTTGCCACGGCTGTCATTCTCATCATTGTCATAGAAGAAATAAGTGATGTTCTCCAGCTTGTTCACCAAAGCCCAGACGTATTTCTTATAGTAATGCCCGAGCTTGGTACCGTCGTTTTTAATCTTTATCCTCACTTGTAACCAAGTCTCGTCAATATTGAGCACGGACTTGACTTTCAGAAGCCGGGATTTCAACTTCAACATAACGGGAGAAAACATCTTGGACACGACCTTAATGGCATTGGACACGGTATTGTTGCTGACTGTAAACTTATCAAGGAGGTTACGGATTTGCTCACGGTATACAGGGGTATGAAGCTGGTACACATCACTCACAAGATCGGCAAACAGCTCAGGAGTGAGGTGGGTGCCGGGAATGACATTCACATGAGGCATCGTATTGTCCATTTCAGGATGAAGGGGGCGATAGTGCTCATGATAGACGCCTTTCAGGTCACGAAAGACCGTCACACGATAACGTTTCAGTTCCACATAACTGATGCGGTTATACTCATCAATATCTTTGTAGTGGTCAAACGTCCAACCTTCTGGCACGCCTTCCAACGAACTTTCAAGTATCACCTTACGGGCGGCATCCATCTGGGTATACGGACCTCTGGGATCACGCTTGGCATCCAGATGTTCGGACTTCACCTTGGTATTGTCTATAGCGTCTTCCCTTTGTTGGGGCTGCTCTTTTCCTAAGGTTGGGGGCTCAGGGCCTTCACAAGCATCCTTTTCCTCCTCGCGACTGATTGTACCGGAAGGACGCTGATACTTACGGCTGGTAGATTTAGAACCGAACGACATCTTGTTGTGACGGTTGTTCTGATCACGCAAGTCGGCAATCTCACGGTCACGCTCTTCAAGTGTCTTCTGCAAATCAGATATTGTAGAACGTAAATCATTTATCAATTGATTGTTTTTCTCCTGATTGCGATTACTACGGGACAATTCTTCCCGAAGAGACTTGACCATTTCATTGGTACTATGGACGCTCTCACGAAGGTCTTGAATAACTTCTAAATAGGCTTCTCGTTCCATTTCAGACAGAGGGGTATCCGCCTTGGATTCAATCTCCAAAGCGGTTAGATAATGGGATTTCATTATCAGTTCTTCCACTGTCCGATCTTTCTTTTTCATGACACTAAGGTACAAAAAAACTTGATAAAACAATGAAAAAAAAATAGATAATTAATTGATTATAAGCTAACTAATATTAAACACTAATAGACTTGACAACGGGACATTCAAGCAATGCGGCAAGGTACTTGAAGTCCAATTCATAAAGAACGGTATTCCCCTCAAATACGGGTTGCATAAACTTATAACCTTTCTCGTAAGTGATATCATAAAGAAAACGTTTATGATTTTTAAATCGTATAATCTTAAGAGTACGCCGGTCTTTGGACAGGAAAACATACGCTTCACCTGTATAAGGGTTTTTACCTAACGACTCAACTTCGGCAAACAGGCGGTACTTACCGTATCGCATGTTGGTAACGCTGCTGACATACCATAACGTGAGGCCACCTGTGATAGCTAGCATATAGCCTCCAACTTCTCTACCAGCTGAAATAATTGACGGTAGCTTAAATTGTTCTGTTGGACAGAAAGACCCTGATTGGTACGCACTGTGACGCTGAATCTTAATGATGTATCAACGGGAACAGGCGGTTCATCTTCGCTAGGGGATGTCGAAACAGGAACATGAGGCTGATTCATCAGACCGTCCTCATCAACAATCCGAATCGGATGAATAGAAGAAGATAACGGTTGCTTCCTGGACTTGAACCACCTTTCAAACTGTGAGTAAACAATGCCATTATACTGACAGAATTTTACAATCGAAATGCCCTTGGGGACACCTTGCTTTTTGTAGAGTTCATACACTCTCTGAAAATCTTCACTACTTGCCATAATAGTATTAATTGGGTTTTGTAGTGCAAAAATATCAACATAGTTGAATATTGCCTAAAACACCGTTGAGTGCTTACGATACGTTCGTGGTTCTTGATAATGCCTCCGTTCATCGAAATAAGAAGATAAAAGAGTTGCGTAGTCTGTGGGAGCAACGTGGGCTCTTCATTTTCTATCTTCCACCATATTCTCCGCAACTCAATATTGCCGAAACACTCTGGAGAATTCTGAAGGGCAAATGGATAGACCACAAGATTATATTTCTACAGACACACTTTTCTATACTGTCAACAGAGCGTTGGCAGATATTGGAAAAGGAGTATCGATTAATTTCAAACATTATGCTGCTTAATTTTGCTTAGTTTTGCATGTTGTTTTATTAGAGTTATAAAAAATGATTATGGCTCCAGTGGTTTAGTGTATATTTCGGTCAATTTGGCAGCCGTGTATCCTATATCATAATGCTTCTGACGAATTACTTCTGCATATTGAGATCTATCTTTTTGTATAGTAGATAAATGATCAACAGCAGATACCCACTCTTTAATATCATCCTCAAGTTTCATAGAGGTAACCAGATCTGTTATAAAAGCTTCTTTTGTGACAGCATCTGATACCAAACAATTAACACCAGAACACTGTGCTTCGACCAGTACAAACGGAAGACCTTCAAACAATGATGGAAGAAAAACAGATCCATTGCAGAATAGATTCTTTCTACATCCGAACGTAATCCAAGGAAATATACAAATTCAGTCAGACCAAGCAACATTACCTTCTCTTTCATTTCTTCAAAGAGAGAACCTTCACCGACCAACAACAATACAGCAGAAGGCTTTACATCATGGATATTTTTGAAAACATCAATTATAAACGTATGATTCTTTGCAACTTCAAAGCGACCTACATTACCAATTAGATAAGCCTCCTTCGACAGTCCTAATTCTTTTCTAATCGCCTCTCTGCTTTGCCCACAATATTTAAACTTATCAACATCAACAGCATTATTGATAACCTCGAAAGGCTTATTGCAATACATCCACTTACCGGCTTCTTGGCCACAAGCAAGATGTACATTAGAAAGTGCATGTACAAATAATCTATTAATATAATGTAGTGGCTGCAAAACGCCAATATTTGATTGTGTATTATGGCTATGAAGTATTATTTTCTTTATACTATAAATTTTGCCTAGAATAAGTGGTAGAATGTAATACAATGCATTAGCGTGTACATGCAAGGCCTCATATTCAGATGCATGTTCTCTAAAAAAACGAAGTGTTTGAGTGAAGTTCGAAAAAAGAAGGCGCGGAAAATCTGGAACAATATAAATATTTCCGCCATGTTGTTTAATGATATCATCGTATGCACAATTATCCTTTCTACAAAGAAAATCAAACTGCAATTTTGTATCATCCACATATTTCAGATTATTAATAATAAAGATAGGAGCCCCTCCACGCCCCATCCCTCCAATGATATGAAGCACTTTCTTTTTCACATTCTTATAAATTTATGATTGATATCAATTCTTTTACTAGATCTTTTATTTTGTCTTTCCACATCCTGCATTCGTCACATGCAGCTATCAACCCCCTTTCCGCAAACACATTGCCAAACTTTTCGCGATTTATGGGTTTTGCCAGACAGCTATACAATCTTGGATTTCCATTTTTTATTTCCTCAAAAGTTGCACCGTGTAAGATGAAATCGTCCAATGAAGACATTAGTGAAACTCCTTTTTCACTGTGCACTATTATGGCAGAAACACCATTAGAGTTATATCGTAGGTCTCTTTTGGAAAGCCCCCAAAAATCACCTAAGGTAAGATCTGCTTTATTATACACCTTGCATTGGCAATTGTAGCACGAGTACCTCATAAATGTTTTGAAAGCATATCCTGCCAAAGATGCAGACAATAGTTTATTGTAGCTGAGCGTTCCTCCAGAAAATGCTTGAATAGAAGGCCAATGCCATCCTTTGTCTTTATTTCTATATGTGAAATAAGTAATCTTCTTACCTGTAGTTTTCTCTATCTGTTCTACAAATTGCCTATGCATACTCGGTGAAGTAATACCCGAGCAAATCAACTCTGCCGTGTAAAGATTGTGATCCTCTTTTATAAACTTCTTCAGCGCAACCACATCACATGGTAGTCCTATATATAAGACTTTCTTGCCCTCTGCCAAATCTAATTTAACCGCCAAATACGTATCCCCCTTATAGGCCTGTGCATACTTCGAGCCTTTAAGTTGTGGTAAATCCTTTACGTCATCAACCCTTTTTACTATAATGGACTTGTAATCATCAGCATACGCAACTCCATATACTATACCACCAGATTTTATAAAACTTTTAGAAATAGCGGTAGCGACACCACCCGATGAAGTACTTAAATGCTCTTTATCAGTATTATAAAAACCTGAATAGCATGAAATCACATTAGAACACGGCTCATCTTTTGCCAACTCAAATGGACATACTTTTATGCATTTTCCGCAATTGACGCAAAGGTCTTCATCTACGGTCGGATACTCAAAACCCTCTCCGTCCAGATCCATTCTTACTGCATTCTTCGGACAAGAGATCGCACAATTGCCACAGCCACAGCATGAATCCTTCCCCTTTATAGCTACACTATTTGTTTTCATATACCATTGTCCTTAATGCAGCAAGACCTTGTTCTCTTATTTCGCCCAACTTGATATTTATTTGACCAAAAGGAATAACCTCCATTAGATTCTTAGGGATTGTTGTACTCGGGTAAATTAAACGCTCTGGGATACCTACTATCGAAAGGAAACTGCTAATTCTTGAATCATTTTCAGGAATACAACACCATACGTTGCGATTAAAGATCATAGAAAAAGCGGTACCATGAAACGAGTCAGTAACAACATAGCTCGCATTCTGAAATAAACCGACCCATTCTGATGGGCCAAGTGTTGGTTTCGGAATATAGTCAAAATAACAACCCATAATGAATGGCACAGCTACAATCTTTAAACCGGTTTGCTTTGTCAACTGTTTTACAACTTCAATTAATTTACCAGATGGAGATATTTGATATACTAGGATGTATGGTTCATTAATTCCAACATTATTAGCAACCCTGCTCCAACTATCCTTATCAATCAGTAAAGTTGGATCAACAGTAACATTAGCATCAACACCGAATAAATCTTTCAGAATGCCAAGACCAGAAGTTTCTCTAACATTATAGTACTTATAATTCTGCAACAGTTCTCTGTATTTTGGCTTTAATTCCTCCTCTATATTCAAGAATCCGAAACTTGCTGCATAACTTCCTTTTTTGTCCCTATCCTTTACGAAATGCAAGAAATAAGAGTCGTCATAGCCAACTAAGCTGCCATTCCAGACCTGATCACTACCAGTAATAAATAAATCATATTCATTTTCTATAGTCTTGATGGTATCCTTATTTAATGGCTTGGATAGTATTAACAAGCGTCGGAACTTTCGAAAAGCCTTATTTCTGGGCATTCTTAATAACGAATATGCCATTCCCAGGAAGTAACGAACACCCCCCTTTTCTCTCAACGCTGATAATTTATACGGTTTGTTCAGATATGGACTTGTATAATCCAAAACTTCATTTTCAACCCCTAAAGCTAAAAGAGATTGTTGCAAAGCATAGCATTGTAATGCTGCTCCAAAGTTATTAGTAT
>ERZ1027221.1322-NODE-1322-length-12394-cov-6.413729_pt1 | contig 12394 bp, 7 predicted proteins | sample MGYA00519267_ERZ1027221 | MGnify/ENA primary metagenome ERZ1027221 (study PRJEB26926, sample SAMN06164533) | human gut metagenome | biome: ENVO:00009003; feature: ENVO:2100002; material: ENVO:00002003 | host: Homo sapiens | place: USA | collected 2012 ...
GTGAATACATCCAGTATTCACTCCGCTTTTTGTTTCATCTGACGAAAAATTTGACAACGCATCTGTCGCACAATCTTTGTGCGGTATTGCCCTTACGAAAACCAACGATTATGTCTGTTTACCGTCCGCTTTCTTTTTCTTTTCAATTTCCGCCTTTTTGGCTGCAAATTCCTTGTCGTCCAGAATGCCCTGCTGGTGGAGTGCCTCCAGTTTTTCCAGCAGCTTCTCCGGAGAGTCGTCATTTGCCTTGTCCTTGGTACCGGACTTCAGCTTCACGCGTTTTTTCGCCTGCTGCTGTTCCCGTTCCTTTTCAGCTTCGATCTCTGCCAGCATTGCAGCGTACCGCTTGCGGTCACCGAACCAGAACAGCACGATCAGGATAATACCGCCTGCCAGTGTGCCCATGCCGATCCACCACCCCGGCGGTGTGTAGGTCATGGTCACGGTATGTTCTCCGGCAGACAGCGGCACACCGATCATGGCATCTACGATTGCCACCTGATCGACCTTCTTGCCGTCCACCTTGACGGTCCAGCCCGGCTGATCCGGAATGGAAGTCATCATGATCTGACCTTCTTCTGCGGTAATGGTACCGGTCAGCTTCCGGTCGTTGCTCTTTTTGGTGTCGATCTGCCACTGATTTTGCTTCAGAATGTCAATATCTTCTTGGAATACGTCCGGATGATAGGTGTAGAACAGGAAGTTCTTGACAATGGTGAACTTTTCCTCATTGGCAATGGTCATACGCAGGGTGATCTTCGTGCCCGGCTCAAAGGTACCCAGACGCAGAGCAATGTAGTTATCGCCCTCGAAGTATTCGCCCATAGACTGGAAGCCGCCGTTGTTCTTGGCGTATTCATCGGCATCTTTCCAAGTGAAGTCGCCGCTGTTGGATTCCTTCCAGCCGTTTTCTGCCTCGCTCCATTCGCTGTCGTTCCATGTGGACATCCACAGGTTGACTTTCTTCTGGAACTCGGTCTTGAAGTAGATGTAGATCGGTTCGTTGGACTCTGCCACCAAATGGAAGTCCACAGTGGGGTCGCCGTCACCGGTCACGTCATACTTGGTCTGTTCGCCGTAGGGGCTTGTGGTGATTGCATCGCTGACGATCGGATTTTCTGCCAGATTCAGCGGTGTGTAATACTCGTGCCAGCTCTGGAACTGTCCGTTTTCGTCAAATGTGGTCTGTCCGCTCATGGTGCTCATGAAGATGTTCTGGCTGTTGAACGGATTGTCGTTGCCCAGATGATCGATCTTCTGCACATCCTCGTCTACCATGTAGCCGATAGACAGAGCGTTGGTATTTTCATAAGCGGTAATGGTCTTTGCAGTACCATTTTCGTTGGTATAGTCGTATGCCCAGCGTGCTTCATATGCCGGATTCAGACGGCGGTTCTGATCACCGCTTTCCCCGCGGTCCAGCACATACTTGATACCCAGCAGAGAGTCCGCAATTTCGGTGTTGCCGTCATAGCGGGTATAGTAGCTGTGCATGCAGTAACCCAAGGTTTCAATGAAATTGATGGCACGGGTATTCATGACAGAACTGGAGTGTGAGATACCTTTCAGTCCGAATGCTGCATTATCGTTGACACAGCGGAAGAAGGTCTTTTCCGCACGGTAGAAGCCGTCGTCCTTTTCCTCCAGCATCTGTGTTGCCGCACGTCCGTTCTGCACGTAGTTCTGATAGGAGGCACGGGTGGAGTATGCCACTTCCTTGTCGATGTCCTTCATGGAATCTACAGCGTTGTAGGTTGCTTCGCCGCCTACCATGATCAGCATCATAGTGGTCAGGGCAACGCTTACGCCACGCTTGCCCTGCGTAATCTTTCCGCCCAGCATGAAGTACAGCAGGATCAGGTAAATGCCCATGAGTGCCGCAGAGATCCAGACAGCACCCTTTGCCATCTGGTCAAATTTCAGACCGGCAACAATGGCAATGATGACCGCCATTATCACTGCCGATCCGATCAGATGCTTCTTTTCGATGCCGTCGCGGTTTGCGAATGCAGTTGCCGCCATGGTCAGGAACACAAAGGACAGCAGGAATGCATAGCGGAACGGCAGCCAGTTCGGCACCTGTCCGCCGTGCCACATCATGTCTATCGGTGTGATCAGCATGCACATTACCATTACAGCGATCAGCAGAGAATAACCGATCTTCTTTTTCCGGTTGACCTTTTTGTTCAGGTAGAACAGGGGCAGTAGAACCAGTGTCAGCAGACCGCAGTAGATTTCCGGCTTGCCCTGTACGTTTACAGAGTCATACTGTGCCGGCAGCAGCTGCGGGAACATGTCCAGCAGGTCGCACAGGAACACCAGCAGCGGCGAATCCTGTGCATTTTCCAGCAGTTTCTTGCTCAGCGGGAACGACTGGAACCGGAAGCTGTAGTCCGGATCTGTGAATTCGAACTTACCCAGTTTCAGAGCGTTGTACACCGGCAGCAGCATGAATGCCGCACATGCCAATGCAATGACGGAAGAATACGCGATCCGTACAAATGCGGTAAAATAGTCATAACCCTTCCGCTTCTTGTCCGAGCCGAAGCACAGATAAAACAGGAAGTACAGGATCACGAAGAAGCAGATCATATAGCCGATATAGAAGTTTGCCACACACATCAGTGCCAGCGGAATGATGAAATTCAGCCGGCGGCCGTCATCGACCAGATATTCAATGCCCAGCATAATCAGCGGCAGGAATACCAGACCGTCCAGCCACATGGGGTCGATCAGCTGAATCACGCCGTATGCCATCATCGCATACATGGTGGAAAAGAGCAGTGACGGGTACGGCTGTACGCCGCGGCGTTTCTGTAAGAAGTAGTTAAATGTTGCACCGGCTGCACCCAGCTTGCACAGCTGCATGATCAGCAGGCTGCTCAGCATGAATTTCTCCGGCAGGAGCATGACGATCAGCGTGAACGGGCTCGCCAGATAATAGCCGATAATGCCCATAAACTCGCCGGAAAGATTTCGCGACCAGTTGTAGAAGATGCTGCCGTCACCCCAGAACGCATCACGGAGTGCCTCGAAATAATACACATACTGTCCGTTCAGGTCCAGACAGAGCACGGATTCTTCGCCAAAGGGGTAGAGTCCGAAAAGGGCGTATGCCAGATAGGTCAGCACAGCCGGAATGGCAAAGGCGATGAGATAGATCCGGTTCCGGACGATCCATCTGCCGATTGCAGAGATGACACTGCCGGCACTGAAACTGCGTTTCGCAGTCTGTGGGGCAGCTTGGATTTTGGTGGTTGCCATGAAAGTCCTCCTTAAATGATAAGATGATCGCCGGATCCCAGCAACAGAATCCGGAAAGTGTGTTCCGCCGTTCCCCTCCTGCGGACAGAACAACAGATACCAATATTATAGCACAATCTTTCCCGTTTGGCAAGCCCTTTTTATGCAAAAAACACGGAAAAGTACGAAAGCCATATCCCAAAATCCATAAAAACCACGAAAGCCGCCTGCCCTGCAAAATTCCCCTGCAAATGCAAAAATGCCCCGCACAGCACAACGCTGTACGAGGCATTTTCAAGGGAATGCTATTCTTCGTGCGGTACCGCCTTATGCAGTCTGGGCAAATTGTGAACGGTACAGATCGGCATAGAAGCCGTTCTTCTCCAGCAGTTCTTCGTGGGTGCCCTGCTCGATGATGTCCCCGTCCTTCATGACCAGAATCATATCGGCATTGCGAATGGTGGACAGCCGGTGGGCAATGATAAAGCTGGTTCTGCCCTCCATGAGGTGATCCATTGCCTTTTGAATCAGAATTTCTGTACGGGTATCCACAGAGGAGGTCGCCTCGTCCAGAATCATGACCCGATTGTCCGCCAGAATGGCACGGGCAATGGTGAGCAGCTGTTTCTGTCCCTGTGAAACGTTGCTGGCATCTTCGTTCAGTTCCATCTGGTAGCCGTCCGGCAGCTGGCGGATAAAGCTGTCCGCATGGGCAGCCTTTGCGGCGGCAATGACTTCTTCATCTGTCGCGTCCAGTCTGCCGTACCGGATATTCTCCATAATGGTACCCTGAAACAGCCATGTATCCTGCAACACCATGCCGAAAGATTCCCGCAGCTTGTGGCGGTCGAAGTCCCGCACATCATGGCCGTCCAGCAGGATCGCACCGCCGCTGACATCATAGAACCGCATCAGCAGCTTCACCATTGTGGTTTTTCCGGCACCGGTGGGGCCTACAATGGCGATCTTCTGTCCGGACTTTACCTTGGCACTGAAATCGTGGATAACGCACTGCTCCGGCTGGTAACCAAAGGAAACATGCTGAAAATCAACATTGCCCTCCACGTTTGCCAGTTCCAGTGGGTGCTCTGCCGTCTGCACTTCTTCCGCTTCTTCGAGGAATTCAAAGACACGTTCGCTTGCCGCAGCCATAGACTGCACCTGATTGAGTACCTGTGCGATCTGCTGCATGGGCTGGGTGAAGTTCTTCACATACTGGATAAACGCCTGAATGTCACCAATGGTGATCGTGCCGCGAATTGCCAGCAGACCGCCGGACAGTGCCACAGCGGCATAACCCAGATTGCCCACGAACATCATGATCGGCTGCATCAAGCCAGACAGGAACTGGGATTTCCATGCGGAGTGGTACAGGGTATCGTTGGTTTCCTGAAACTGCTGTACCATGTCCTTTTCCTTATTATACGCCTGAATCACTGTATGACCGGCGTAGGTTTCTTCCACCTGTCCGTTGATGTGTCCCAGATATTCCTGCTGCTGCTTGAAGTACTTCTGGGATTTTTTCACCACCAGAGAAATCAGAGTTACGGAAATCGGGAGAATTACCACAGCGATCAGAGTCATCAGCGGCGAGATACGAAGCATCATTACCAGTACGCCGACCATAGTCGCCACGGAAGTGATGATCTGGGTGATGCTCTGGTTCAGGCTCTGTCCCAGTGTGTCCACGTCGTTGGTGATGCGGGACAACACTTCGCCGTAGGTACGGCTTTCAAAATATGCCATTGGCATGCGGTCGATTTTTTCCGAAATATCTTTCCGCATGCGGTAGCAGACTTTCTGTGTGACACCGGTCATCAGCCAGCCCTGCACAAAGCTGAACAGAGTACTCAGCAGATACAGTCCCAGCACAAACAGCAAAATCTGTCCGATCTTGGTGAAATCAATGCTGCCAGTTCCCTGAATCTTCGCCAGCAGTCCGTTGGAAAGTTCCGTGGTCGCCTTACCCAGAATGTCCGGTCCGATCACGCTGAACACGGTGGAGGCAATTGCACACAGAATTACCACGGCCACTGCGGCATGATATTGCTTCATATATGCAAACAGTTTGCCAATAGAGCCTTTAAAGTCCTTCGCCTTTTCTACCGGCATCTGTCCGCGTCCGCCCATACGCCGTCTTTCATTCGCCATCTGTCATCGCTCCTTCCTCCGGTGTTTCCTCCAAGCCCAGTTCCGACGGGGAAAGCTGGGACTTGGCGATCTGCTGATATACCTCACAGTTCTTCAGCAGTTCCTCATGGGTGCCCTTGCCGACAATTTTGCCTTCTTCCAGAACCAGAATCTGGTCAGCATGGAGAATGGTGCTGATTCGCTGTGCCACGATGATCATGGTGCTGTCCTGCACCTGTTCTCCCAGTGCCTTTCGCAGAGCCGCATCGGTTTTCAGATCCAGTGCGGAGAAGCTGTCGTCAAAGACGAACACTTTCGGGTGCTTGGCAATGGCTCTGGCGATAGTCAGACGCTGTTTCTGTCCGCCGGAAACATTGGTACCGCCCTGTGCAATGGTACTGTCAAACCGGTCGGGCTTCTCTTGGATAAATTCCATTGCCTGTGCAATTTCCGCCGCCTGCTGTACTTCTGCATCGGAAGCGTCCGGATTGCCGAACCGCAGGTTGCTGGCAATGGTACCGGAGAACAGCACGCCCTTTTGCGGAACAAAACCGATCTGCTGCCGCAGTTCTTCCAGCGGCAGGTCACGCAGTTCCACGCCGTCCAGCGTAATGCTGCCTGCTGTGACATCGTACAGACGGGGAATCAGGTTCACCAGTGTGGACTTGCCGCAGCCGGTGCTGCCGATGATCGCCGTGGTCTGGTTGGGCTTTGCCGTGAAGCAAAGGTCTGTCAGAGCGTTCTCCTCCGCATGCGGATAGCGGAAGCAGACATGATCAAAGGTCAGCACGCCCTTGCTGTCCTGCAAATGTTTCGGCTGTGCTGTTTCCTGTACAGAGGTCTTGGTTTGCAGCACTTCGTCAATACGTTTGGCTGCCACAGAACCACGGGGCAGCATGACGGACATCATGGTCAGCATCAGGAACGACATGACGATCATCATCGCATACGTAATGAATGCAGTCATAGAGCCGACCTGCATAGAGCCGCCGTCAATGCGGTGAGAACCGACCCACACGATCAGAATGGTCAGGCTGTACATGATCAGCATCATCACCGGCATCATGAAGGTCATGACACGGTTGACAAACAGGTTGGTCTTGGTGAGGTCGCGGTTCGCCTTGTCGAAGCGTTCTTCCTCGGTCTTTTCCCGTCCGAACGCCCGAATGACGGACAGTCCGGTCAGGATCTCACGGGAAACCAGATTCACCTTATCCACCAGCACCTGCATTTTCTGGAACTTCGGCATAGCGATCGCCATCAGCACGCCGACGATTCCCAGAATTACCAGCACTGCCAGTACAATGACCCAGCCCATGCCGGCTCCGGTGTGTACCACTTTCAGAACGCCGCCAATGCCCAGAATCGGAGCATACAGCAGCATTCGCAGGAAAATCGCCGTAACCATCTGCACCTGCTGAATATCATTGGTGCTTCGGGTAATCAGTGAAGCAGTGGAAAACTGATCCATTTCCGCACTGGAAAACTGCATGACACGGCTGAACACCTTGCCGCGGAGATCACGTCCGACACCGGCACCCACGCGGGAAGCCACATAACAAACACAAATCGCCGCAGCCATCATGGCAAATGCCATCGCCATCATCTTGCTGCCGGTTCGCCAGAGATAGCTGGTCTGGATCTTGTCTATGTCCAGCCCTGCGTCTTTGTCACACTGCACCGCATAGGCAACGCCCATAGACTGTACCAGCGAATCCCCCATAGTGTCCAGCATATCTTCCAGCTGGGAACGCATCTGGGTGACTGTATCTTCATTGAGCTGTCCGCTCTGCTGCATTGCCGCAAACACGGGGCGGACATCGACACAAGTCACTGTGGACGAGTTGCCGTCGCTGTCCTCCTCTGTCCGCTGGAACGGGTGCAGTTCCACGCCCATGGCAGCACCGAGTTCCTCCACGGTCATCTGCTCCATCTGAGCCGCCGCGTTGGGATCGGTCTGCTGCTGTGCCAGCATCTCCCGAAAGCTGTCCTCACTCATCATGGACATCTGATAGTTCAGCAGCACCGGTACCAGCAGGTCGCTGTCCAGTTCGTCCAGATCTTTGCCCGACAGACTTTCCTTTCTCTGTTCTCCGTCATAGGCATTCTGCCACTTCTGTTTTTCGCTTTCCGTCATGAAAAGCTGGACGTTTTCGAATTCTTCTGCCGTGATCTGTTCCGGCAGAATGTGTTCCACGCCGCTGTTCTGGATTCCGGTGTCAATAATATCCGAAGTGTACTGCGGCAGGGACAGGTCACAAAATGCCTGTACCACCAACAGCACCAAGATCAGCAACACGGAACTCCAGTAGGGTTTCAGATTTTTGAAAAGTTTACCCATTGGTTGCTCTCTCTCCTTTCATTTCCTCCAGTTCCTCTGAGGCCGCCGCATAGAGCCGCTGAAGCAGTTCCATCAGTTGGTCGGCTTCTTCCTGTGTAAAGCGTTTCTGAATCCCCCTGTGAAAATCCTCCAACAGCTGATTCGCCCGCTGCACCTCTGCCTCGCCGGCAGCCGTCAGTGTCACATAGGTATTCCGCCGGTCAGTGCGGCATACTTCGCGGCAGATATAACCGTCGTTTTCCAGCCCACGCAGCGTGCGGGAAACTGCCGGCTGGGGCACGTGCATCTTCTGTGTCACCATAGACACCGTGCTGCCCTCCGGATTGGTTTTCCGCTGTCCGGCAATTACAAACATCACCATATACTCCTGTCGGGACAGCGGCAGCAGCGAAAACAGATTCAGACTGCGAAACGCATTTATCACCCCGAAAAATGTTTTTGCATCACACTTCAAGTGTTCCACCTCCTATTTGTATTCAATAACATTGTTATGAAATAACTTTGTTCTATTATAACGCATGCCATTTATTTTGTCAAGGGAATTTTGCAGTTTTCATCTGCCTGACACAAAAAAGTGCATTCCGCCAAAGCACAGCAGAATGCACGAAAAAGTTTTATTCAATTTGTTCAGAACCACAAAAAAAATCAGAACAAACTCTTACTCCAGCCGCTTTTTCAGATCTTCCCAGACGCGGCGGGAGATCTCCGCGGTATGGTCTGCATCACCGTCCGGCAGGGACAGATTCCGCAGCACGCAAACAGAAATGACCAGATCTGCCAGAAACAAAACGACTACACCAGTCACCAGTTTTCCGGAAACATAGCCGGGGATCCGGTGAAACAGCATCATCAGAAACGGATTGATGCGATAGAGGGCAAATGTGCCCAGCAGTCCGAACGGCAGCATGGTTTCCAGACAGATCCGTCCGTGAATGTTGAACTTCATATCGTGATAATCCCACCAGCGTGTGTGGAACACTCGTTCCATGAGGGCACTGACTGCGTATTCCAGCAGACTGCACAGCAGAATGATCGAGAAGAACACGTGCCAATAGCCGTAGTGGCTGCCCTGAAACAGCAGGGTGATGCCCAGCATGCCGGCTCCATAAATCGGACAGCAGGGCCCCAGCAGAAAGCCGCGGTTGGTGAGATGCCGTTCCCGCACGCCCATGTACAAGACTTCCATAAACCAGCCCATGGCGGCATAGGCGAAGAAAAGGGCAGCACATTCTGTTAAATTGTATACCATCTGTCAGACCCTCCTTTTCCGGAACAGAGCTGCCGCTGCATGAACCATGCCCGCTGCCGTTTCCAGCGTGGAGCAGTACTTGTCCGCAAGGCAGACGATCACCGCTTCTCTGGAACGGGGCACGAACCGCAGCGTCAAGGGCCACATGTGTGTGGTAATGATATGCTGCACCTCTGCATTGACGTGAAACCGCATTGCCGCATTTTTGCAGGCAATGTGCGGGTGTGCAAAGCCGTGGAGCACACCCTCGTCCACATGGTTGTGCCAGTCGTACAAGTAGAAATCATGGAGCAGTGCCCCGAGGATCAGATTTTCATAATTTACATGGATATGCAGACCAACGGCAATGGCACAGCTGATCCGCACTACCGAAAGGCAGTGCTGCAATGTGCTGGTCGTTCCGTGCTGAACATACTCGTCCATGGAGCAGACCGCATTGTCCTGCAAATATTCCTGCATTTTTGCCTGTGCCAGTTCCAGTGTTTCTTTTTCCTGTAAAGACATAAATTCCTCCTGCCGCAAAGATCGCAGCAATTTCCTCCGGTGCGTTCTCCCACCGGTATCCCCCTGTTTTCCTCAATCTTATCCTATTACTTCTGTTCTCCTACATTATAGCGGATTTTTGCCGTATTGTCAACAAAGTCTGCGTTATTTTTTTCGACAATTCCGCCAAAGAACAAGCCGGTTTTCGCCGTTCCCCCGTAATTTTGACAAAATCTCGATTTTTTCGTTGCATGCAGCAGCACTTTATCGTACAAATATGCTAAAAAGCACTTGCAATTCCGCAAAAAGCATGGTAAAATAGATAACGAACGCAAAATCCAATTTTTTCAAGGAGGTTTATTTTGCAACATTTTCCATTCTGGCTGGCACTTGCCGCAGGGCTGGGGACTGCCTGTCTGCTGGGCGGTGTTTCCGCAGCGGCGGAGGACTTCCCTGCCGTACCGGTGGCAACCGCAACCACCCAAGGCACATGGGAAACCCGCGGGGACGGCAGCCGCTGCTATTACGATGCCGACGGGACACCGGTCACCGGTGAAGTCACCATAGACGGCACCGCCTATCTGTTCGACTACACCGGCACCCAGAAAACCGGCTGGCGGACAGTTGACGGAGAACGCCGGTACTACGATCCGGAAACCGGCGAACTGGTTCTGGGCTGGGTGGAGTCCGGCGGCTACCGCTATTACACCGACGACAGCGGACTGAAAGAAACCGGCGAACAGGAAATCGACGGACACCGCTACAGCTTCTCGGAAACATACGGCATGCAGGACACAGGGATACACGCCTTTTCTGACGGCAGCCTTTCCTATTATAATGTAGAGGGCGAGATACAGACCGGCTGGCAGACGGACGGCAACAGCAGCTACTACTTCAGCGAGGACACCGAAACCGCCCTGCTGGGGCTGCAAGAGATCGACGGGGCGTTGTATTATTTCGGCGAGGACGGCAAGCTGGTTCGCAGCCGCACCGTGACGCTGGACGGCGTGGTCTACCGTGCCGATGCCAGCGGCAGGCTGACCACCGAACTCACGCCGATCACCGGCACGACACAGGCGACTGCCGCACAGATGACCGCCTATCTCCGTACAGTGAATCCCAATGTGGCACAGAGCGTACTGGACATGATCCCCTGCTACCTGAGCGAGGGGGCTGCCGAAGGGATCCGCGGGGACATTGCCTTTGCACAGTCCTGTCTGGAAACGGGGAACTTCACCTTTCGTGGCTCGGCGGTGACGCTGGAGCAGAACAATTTCTGTGGCATGGGCGTGACCAGCAACGGAATAAAAGGCAATTCCTTTGCCACGCCGCAGCTGGGAATCCGTGCACAGATCCAGCACCTGAAAGCCTATGCCAGCACGGCAGCCTTGCAGCAGGTCTGCGTGGACGACCGCTTCCGGTATGTGCAACGGGGCTGTGCCCCCTATGTGGAGTGGCTGGGGATTCCGGAGAATCCCAACGGCAGGGGCTGGGCAAGCGGTGCCGGCTACGGGGCAAAGATTCTGCGAATCCTGACGGCGATTCTGCAAATGTAAGAAAATCGAAAACCGGCTCCTGCATGAGAAATGCGGGAGCCGGTTTTTGCTATGTTGTTATAATGCGTTGTTACTTCGCAAGGACTTCTTCCCAAGAGGTGTTGTGTCCTGCCCCGTGGAGAGCCACGTAGTACATGATGTAGAAGCTGTCGGTGGAATCCACTATGCCATTGCCGTCTACATCGGCGGCGGTGATCTGTTCAGCTGTCAGTCCGCCGTCATTGCCTACGGCGACATTGGCAATGTAGAGCATGGTGTAGAAGATGTCGGTGGAGTCAATGCCGCCGCTGTTGTCCACGTCGCCCTTGGAAAGAGTGGGTGTCGTCGGCGTGGTGTCTGTGGTGGTTGTTGTTGTAGCGGTTGTTTCTGCTGTAGTCGTTGTAGTTTCGGTTGTAGTCGTTGTAGTTTCTTCGGTGGTAGTTGTTTCTTCTATTACGAAAGGAATATCATATTTTATAGCATATTGCAGTGCGTAGGAATCGGCAGAACCATACATTGTTAAATTTACACAACCAGAAAAAATATCATACCCAATTTCACTTACACTGTCCGGAATTGTGATTTTTGTCAAAACAGCACAGCCCTTAAAAGCATAATCTCCTATGCTGGTCACGCTGTTCGGTATATTAATATCAGACAAAATTGCACAATCGCTAAAAGTAGAATCTTCAATACGAGTAATGCCATTTGGAATATTAACATTTATTAAATGATTACAACCACTAAAAGCACCATGCCCCAACTCAGTTAGATTAGCTGGTAATGTAATACCTGTTAAATTTACACAATCATAAAAAGCCCAATTCCCAATACTTGTTACATCATTGGGCAGCACTACTTCACCAGAGCATGTAGTACCATCAATTAAAATATGATTTACTATCACCAACGAATTTTCTTTTTTCTTTTCAGTCAGCCAAGGTGTGTTGTAAAAAGCCCAACCCCCTATGCTTTCCACACTATCTGGTATAGTAATATTTGTTAAATTCGTACAATTTTTAAAGGTATTACTTTCAATTGTTGTCACTTTATCTGGTATTGTGATATTAGTCAAACTGGTACAAGATGCAAAAGCATAACCTCGTACCTTAATTACACTATTGGGTATAGTAACATCAGTTAGATTAGAACAGCCCTCAAAAGCTGAACTTCCAATGATTTTCATTCCGTCAGGCATAACGACACTTTTTAAATTACTGCATAAGGAAAAAGCTGCCCATTTAATAGTTGTTACACCAACTGGAATAATGACACTTGTTAAATTTTCATGATCATAGAATGCAATATCACCAATACTCGTTACTGATTTCCCGTCGATTTCCGCCGGAATTTCCAGTTCTCCAGCTGCTTCATTGTCACAATCTGTGATTTCAACTGTATCATCGTCAAACG
>ERZ1027221.1334-NODE-1334-length-12339-cov-3.818219_pt1 | contig 12339 bp, 8 predicted proteins | sample MGYA00519267_ERZ1027221 | MGnify/ENA primary metagenome ERZ1027221 (study PRJEB26926, sample SAMN06164533) | human gut metagenome | biome: ENVO:00009003; feature: ENVO:2100002; material: ENVO:00002003 | host: Homo sapiens | place: USA | collected 2012 ...
CTATTACACCGCCGTTGGCGACCAGTCCGCAATTATGGGCGACGCAACCGCCGATTTGACGTGCGCCGTTAAGGAGTATTTCGGATTTTCCGTTGACGTGGCGTATATGGTTGCTTACAACAGCAACCCGAATACCGTGGCAACCCCGATTATCAAAGCCGAGATTGCCGCCCGCAATCCGAACGAGCCGTTGGGAATGCCCGTATATGTAACCAACGCAGCGGAATTTCCCGCCGGGGGTGCCGGGGGCGAATAACGCCGGAGCATAACGAATTGTTAAACCGAGGGGACGGGGTGATTATCCCCGCCCCCTTATTTATTTCAAACGCAGATGTACAGATTACAAGAAATACAGGACGCATTATTGCACGTCGTCGGGTGGGAACAATCATACGACCCGGCAAAGGCGATAGACGACAATTTAACGCAGACGGAAAGCGGTTTGACGTTTCAAGGTGCGCACCCCCTTGTTACTTTGGATAATGTCCGGGCAATCGTCCCGGATGATTTCGTTTTTCAATATCCGGTTTGGAATATGATACCGGAATACAAAACAGGTGCGAAAGTGCGACACAATGGCAAAGTATGGATTGCCCGCCGGGACAACCAAAATGTCGAACCCGTCGCAAGTGATTTTAACGACGATTTCAACAACGATTATGGAAACCCGGATTGGGGCGAATACAACTATTTATCCGACTATTTGGAAAGGTTGACCCGTAACGGTATCGCCCAAATGGTACAAACATTCACGCAAATAAAGGGATTGGATAAGGAAACAAAGAACCTATTGGAACGGCGCACGTTCTTTGACGGTGCGGGACGTATCCGGGCGACGTTGCCGAATAATCATAAATTAGTCGGGTTTGAAATTGTCCCGGTTCGTTCTATGGGCGTAACAATGAAAATCGAACAAATCGGGTTGCAAATGACGGGCGCAACCGGGGTTGTTCGTATGTATCTTTTCCATTCGTCCCAAATTGACCCGATAAAGACGTTTGATTTGAATTTTACGCAGACAAACGGCGGTTTTCAATGGTTCCCGTTGAAAGATTGTTATTTGCCGTATATCAGTACCGGAAACAACGCCGGGGGGTCGTGGTTCCTTTGTTACAACCAAAACGATTTGCCCGCCGGGATGCAGGCAATTAACATGACAAAGGATTGGAGCCGGGAGCCGTGCGGGACGTGTACGGGTTACGTTGATTTGGAGCGTTGGCGGGAAATAACCAAGTATTTACAGGTATCCCCGTTTATGATGAACGCCCCGGAAACATTCGACGAATACCCGGAGTTGTGGGATATTGCGTTGACGATGTACACCAATACGCAGAATTACGGGTTGAATTGCGAAATAACCGTTGGTTGCGACCTAACGGATTTTATCATTAAGGAAAGGCAAATTTTCCAAACGGTTATCCAACGACAGGTCGCCGCAATCATGTTGCGCACGTTGGCAATGAACCCCGATGTTAAGGTAAACCGGAACCAAGTAAACGCAACCCGGTTGGAAATTCTTTACGAATTGGACGGCAACGTTGAGGGTCGCCCCGGCGGTTTGGGTTATGACCTTAAAAAAGCATACGAGGCGTTGCGGTTGGATACGCAGGGTATCGACCGTATTTGCCTTACTTGTAATAACCACGGTGTAAAATACCGAACAACGTAAGATTATGGCGGGGTTAAAGTCAATACAGGATTTACGCAACCGGGTTGCCACGTTCAACAACGGGTTATCGTCCGGCGCATACATTCAACAAATCATTTGGGACAATGACGCCTATATTGTTGATATGAATGCCGAGGAACAATTGTTTGAACAAGGTATTAACCGTTTGGGCGTTGACATTATGGATTATCGACCTTATACCCCGCTAACAATAGCCATAAAGGAGGAAAAGGGACAACCGACTAACCGGGTAACGTTACGGGATGAGGGCGATTTTGAGAGTAGTTTTTATTTGGAAGTCGGCGACAAACAATTTGAAATTAAGGCGTCGGATTTCAAGACGGAAGATTTGATAAAAAAGTACGGGCGGCAAATATTGGGATTGACGAACGAAAATATTGCTAAACTTATTTGGCAATACGTTTACCCGGATTTGCTAACCAAAGCAAAAAAAACGATATACGGAAATGGATAGAATACCGATTATAAAGAACCCGGAGTTATTCGACCGGGTTATTGCAAATATTCAAAAGGGGTTAGCGGACGGGTTGCCGTGGCTTAATTATTCCTTTGGACGTTCTGAACGGTTGGTTAAGTCCATACAAGGAAAACGATATTACACGCCCAATATTTACGTCGGCGGCAATGAATATATGTTGATTGCCCCGGATAGTAATATAGGGAATTTTTCGTTTTTCGTGTTGGACGACCCGCAACAAATTGATTGGTTCCCCGGCGAACAAAACAAATATACAACGCCGTTTTCGGTTATCTTTTGGTTTGATATGCGCACGATAACCAACGACCCCAACAACCGCAATACGGAGGCGGTCAAACAACAAATCATGCGGGTATTGAATGGCGGTATTTGGTTGCGTTCCGGTTCCATGACAATAAACAGAGTGTACACAAAGGCGGAAAACATATTTGCCGGGTTCACTTTGGACGAAATAGATAACCAATTTTTAATGCACCCGTTCGCCGGGTTCCGGTTTGCCGGGGAATTGGGTATTGATGAAACGTGTTTAACTGATTAACAACAAGTATATGAAAGCATTTTTATTTTATACGGTCGTGGTTGCTTTGGTTGCGGCATTCGGGTTGACCTTATTACGCAAATGGGGCGTTATCGAATGGGTGCAAATCCACGGCAACGAGTTTTTCGCAAAGATGTTTAATTGTGATTTCTGTTTGTCCTTTTGGGCGGGGGTTGCTTTGGCAATCCTTTTGGTGTTTATAACCGGGAACCCGGCGTTGTTGTTGGTTCCTTTTTGTTCAACCATGATAACACGTTATTTGCTATGAAAACGGTTAAGATAGGGGAATACACGGTTGAGATATACGACGCAATAGACGAATTGCCGATGTTGCGTTTTCATAAGTACAATAAAATGTTATTGGTTGATGCCGGGATTGGTTCAGATTTGCAGGATTTCGATACGCATATTGAAAAGGCAATGAGATACGCCCGGAGCAAAACCCCGGAATTGGCGGCAATCGAATTGGATAATATGCGGCAAAACGTGTATTTCATTCAATCCGGGTTAAGCCCGAAATGTTTAGCGTTTGCCGTGTTGGTTAAATCAATCGACGGAACCCCGTACAACGATTTATCCGACGACGGGTTGCAAAAGGTCGTCGATATGTTCGGCGACGTGCCAATTAAAGAGCTGACCGCCCAAATGGAAGCGGTCAAAAAAAAAATAGATGAAGAATTGCAAATGTATTTCCCCCGTATGTTCGACGATGCGACGATTAAAGAGTATTACGACGAATTGCGTAACCGGACAATGTTAATGTTGGATGCGATTATAAACGGCGATACAGAGGACAAACGGGCGGAAATTGATAAAATAACGACGATGTTGTTGTTATATAATCGCCCGGTTGTTTTTAGCGGTTCCGATAACATGGAAATTCAGTACGATAAACAGTTTGAAAATATGTGTTTAACCATATCGCAACATTTGCACGTGCCGGAACCAAAGAAATACACCGTATTGGAGTATTACAACGCATTTGAGCGGATAAAGGAGTTGTTGAAACCAACCAAAAATAAAAACGGCGTCAAATAAGGCGATTTGCGGCGTTGTTTTTCTTTGGTTGATTAACTACATGGAAAAGAAAAGATAATTTAATACGGGGCAAATTGCCCGCAAATAACGTTAAGTATGGCAGATAATAACAACCCTATAAAATATAGCGACCTTGTAAGCCCGGACGATTCGATTACAAAGTTGATAAATCAGTTAGACCAACTTTCCGACGCCTATATGAACACTTTAAAGAATATAAAGAGTGAGGCGATAACGGTTAAGGCTGCATTGGAGGGGGTAAGCGGGGCGACCGAGAACGGACGTAAAACAATCCGGGGGGCGTCCGCCGATACCGACAAATTGACACGGGCGGCACGGGATTTGGCATTTGCGGAAAGTGAGAACGCAAAGCGATTGGCGGAATTGAAGCAAGCCCAAAAGGAGGCAAACGAGTTGAACAAATTAACGACCCGGTTAAATCAGTCCGCCGAGGGTTCATATAATCGTTTATCCGCTCAATACTCAATCAATAAAATATACCTCAATAACATGACGGTTGAGGAAAGAGAGGCGACCGAAGAGGGGCGCAAATTGGTTGCAGAAACAAAAGCGATTTACGAGGAAATGAAGCGGTTGCAGGAAGCGACCGGGAAAACGTCCCTAAACGTCGGTAACTATTCCGACGCCGCAAAAGGTTTGACGACCCAAATAGAGAACCAAACGAAGCAATTAGCATTGTTACGATTGGAGGGTAAGCAAGGAACCGCCGAATATCAGCAATTGAGCAAAGAAACCGCAATATTACGGGATGCGGTCAAGGATGCAACCGCCGAGATTACCCGGATGGCGTCCGATACGTCCAATTTGGATGCCGTATTGAGTTTTGCGGCGGGTGCGTCCGGTGGGTTTGCTGCATTTACCGGAGCAATGGAGTTGTTCGGGTCTGAAAGCGAGGAAGTGCAGGAAGCACAAAAGAAATTACAGGCAGCAATAGCCATTACAACCGGGGTTCAAGCCATACAAAACGCAGTACAAAAACAATCTGCAATCATGTTGGGTATTTCCCGGCTACAAATGGCGGCATTGAGCAAAGCGCAAGTTTATAACCGCCTTGTTACCATGCAGGGAACAAAGGCAACGTTGGCGGCTACCATTGCGCAAAAGGCTTTCAATCTGATTGCCGCCGCAAACCCGTATGTTCTTTTGGCATTGGCATTGGTTACGGTTGTAGGGGCTTTAGTTCTGTTTGCCTCTAATACCGACAAATCGGCAAAGAACCAACAAAAACTTAACGAGGCGCAAAAGGTTTGGTTGGATTATCTGGAAACCGAGGCAACCGAAATGAACCGAGTTAGCAACGAACGTGTCGCCCAATTAAACCGGGAATTAAATATTGCCAAAGCCCGCAACGCTTCATTGTCCGAAACCCGAAAGATTGAGGACGAAATATTAGCCGAGCGCACAAAGGCACACAATAAAAGCGTTGGTTTTTACGGTCAAGAATTAGACGATTTGGAAGCGAACCGGGCAAAGTTGAAACAACTAAACGATATGTTGGTACAACTCAATAACGCCAAAGCCCGTGGAGATAAGAAAGTTTATATTGATGTTGATTTAGACGGCAAAATTGATAAAGTCAAGGTTGATGAAGCGATTGAAGCCGTGCAGGGTCAAATAGATAATACCGGGCGGGCGGTTGACATTGCCGTTAATCTGAAAACCGAGGGGGCGGATTTGGACGCCGAAAGAAAGATACAAGCGGCACAACGTCAACAAGAAAACCGGAACAATGCCAAAGCCGAAACCGACATATTACGAAAAGCCGAGGACGCCCGGATTGCTTTAATTAAAAACACGTTCGACCAACAACGAGCGCAACGCCAAGCCGCCAACGCCCGTGCGATTGCTGATATACAATTGCAGTTGAGAACGGAAACCAATTTAACGGTTAAGGCACGCAAAGCGTTGAACGACCAAATTGTTTTATTACGGGAACAATTGGCGGTTGATATGGTAGATATTGCCAACCAACAACGGGCGGCGGAATTGTCCGCACAACGGGCAACACAGGACGCCCAAATTGCATTAATGGCAGAGGGTGCGGAAAAGCAACGGGAACAATTGCGGGTTGAGTATGAAAGGCAAATACAGGACATTAACACCCGGTTAGAAACCGAGCGGGGATTAACTGAAACACAAGTTGCCGAATTGCTTAACCAACAATTACTTTTGCAACAACAATACGCAAAGAGTTTGGGCGAATTGAACGACCAAATTACAATAGACCAAATGCAAGCCGCCGCCGACCGGACGCAATTACAATTAGACGCCGCCCGTGAGGGTTCGCAGGAAGAAATAAATTTGCGCATTCAGTTGTTACAGCAACAACGGGCAATCGAATTGGCACAAAATAGGCAATTAGCCGAGGACGTGCGCCAATCCGAGGCGGATATTAACGCCAAATATGATGCCGAGGTATTGAAGCAAACGACCGAGTTAAACCGACAACGGGCGTTAATGTTATTCGACCAAACACAAGCGTTGGAGGCGTCCGAATTTGATTTAATTCGTAATTCCGAGGAACGCAAAACCCGGTTCCGGTTGGCACAAGAAAAGGCACGTTTGCAAAAGATTTTAGAGTTGAACAAAGCGGCGGGCGTTAAAATGACGGATGCCGAGGTTAAGACAATCGAAAATACCATTGCGAAAATCGATCAAGAAATTGAGAAAAGCAAAGGCGACGAACGGGGTAACGACATATACGGATTGTTTGGGCTGAATTTGGACGACGACCAAAAGGAGGCAATAAGTACGTCCGTTTCCTTTGCTATTGAGCAATTAAATAGTTTTTTGGATGCAAAGGTACAAGCCGCCGACGCCGCCGTTTCCGCCGCCGACAACGAGGTTGACGCAAGCCAACGCCGATTAGATGCGGAATTAGAGGCACGGGCGAACGGTTACGCCAATAACGTTGCAATGGCACAAAAGGAATTAGACCAAGCCAAAAAGAACCAAGAAAAAGCCCTAAAGGAGCAACAAAAGGCGCAAAAGGCACAACAAGCAATCCAAACAATCCAACAAATCGGAAACCTTGTAACGGCGTCCGCTTTGATTTGGTCGCAATTAGGGTTCCCGTTTGCAATCCCGGCTATTGCGATAATGTGGGGTTCCTTTGCCGCCGCCAAAATTAAAGCCGCCCAATTATCCAAATCCGCCAACGCCGGGGGTTCGGAAAGTTACGGCGATGGTACGGTTGAAATGTTGGCGGGCGGTTCCCACCAATCCGGGGACGACGTGGATTTAGGAACAAAACCGGATGGAACCCGGAGGCGTGCCGAGGGCGGGGAATTTTTCGCCGTTATCAATAAACGTAATTCCCGGAGGTTCCGCCGGATAATTCCGGACGTAATTAATAGTTTGAACCGGGGAACGTTCGCCCAAAAATACCTTAACGCCTATAATACCGACGGCGTTAATGTAACGGTTCAACAAAACAACGCCCCGGATTTGCGAGATTTGAAAAACGATGTAAGGGAGATTAAAGAACAAAACCGCCGCCGTCGTTACGTCGATGGCAACGGTAATGTTATTGAGGTTTACAAGAATTTGACACGTAAAATTAAAAAATGATATGAACCCAATTTATAGACATTCATTTGCCGATGTGTTTTTAAAAACCGGAATTATAAACGCTAATACGGGGGCTTTGATTACGTCCGGGGATGCAGTACAAAATCGCTATTATAGTACCTATGTTTCTGTTAGTAATGTTTACCCACGTGTTTTGTTAATTAATACAGGGGTTGACCGTGGGGCATTTTATGATAGCAATAAAAAATTTATAAGTAGTTTTATTGGAGTAACGACGGGTTCGGTTGATATTCCAAGTAATGCGTATTATTTGCGATTTGTCGTTTATAAAACAAGATATAACGCCGGAACGGTATTTGCCCGGTTAGGAACGGCAACGGCGCAAAATTTGGTTTACGGACGTAAAGCCAACCCGATATATAAGGACGATTTGGCAAAGGAGTACGAATTAGAAACAAACCAACGGTTTTATCGTGCCAAATTATCCGGAAAAATATCATTTATCCGGGACGATTACGATTTTATAAATACCCGTCCGTTTGATTATGAGTTTTTTTACGGGATAGATAAAAGCAACGACGGCGGTAAAACATGGGTTCCCTATTTTTCCGGTAAGTTTATGAAAACAGATTGTACATTTGTTGATTATGATAAAAAAGTTACCGTACAACCCGATGTAATAGACGATTATAACGAAGTTTTGGCGGGATTGGAAAAGGAATACAATTTAATAACGTTAGCCCCGACAATACAACGGATAACAATAAACAAGCGTCCATTAATTCAAATCTACGTTCCGGGCGATAGCGTTGTTTCTTGTTTTTTGGGCGGTACGAATTGGGAACAAGACGCAAACGCCACGACCGACCAAAGCGCATTAGTACAAACTTATCATTTTGCTTTATGCAATATATTGAAAGAAATACAAATTACGTCCAACGGTTCCCCGGCGGTAATATCGGGGCTATATACGGGGCGAATGGCAACGGGCGCAAGTGCGGACACATTCGAGGGGAAATTATACCCGGAGTTAAATGTTAATTATTATATCTACATTACACAACAACGGGTAAGCGGCGGTTTGCCTTATGGTCTTGCATTAGTTGAGATACGCCGACAATCGGATGACGTGGCAATGTTTCGTTATTCAAAAGTCACAACATCCCCGTTTGATACATTGGAGTTTGATTTAACCGCCGTTGAGGGTTCAGGGGCAACCGGGACAATGCACGTCGATATGAAAAGTTATAATATATACGCCCGGTATTTGTGCGATGTGGAAAAAATCGACGACCTAAATACATATCCATTGCCCGCCGATGATATAGTTGATAATAACCGTAATTATAGGCGTGCGATTGGTTACGCAATCGACGTGGCGTTTATTTCAAACAACTTTTCAGATACCCCGACCGAGTGGGGATTAGCGGACAACGGAAAGTATTTTGCGCCGCCCTATTCCATATACGGACAAACGTTTTATCCAATTGCCCGGTCAACGTGGCGTTATGCGTCGTTGTGGTTTGGGTTTTATCTGATGGATTGGTTATTAGAGGAAAAAGCCCGTAAAGTATATACTTTGCGGGATGCGTTCCCGGTTGCGTCGTGTATATCTGTTTTGCTCAATCAGATTGCGCCGGGCATTACGCACGCAGCCACGGCGGAATATAGCCAATTTTTATACAGTGGAAACAATCCAATATCCGGGTTGAATTTCCGTTTGCTTGTATCACAGAAAACCAATATCATAAACGGGGAATATCAGCAACCCGCACAAAAAGCCCCGACTACATTACAACAATTTACCAATATGTTACGGGATTGTTTCAAATGTTATTGGTTCATTGAGGACGGAAAATTTAAAATCGAACATATCCAATATTTCCGCAATGGCGGTTCCTATTCCGGCGGGGGGGCTATATTAAGCCACGATTTGACAAAGGAATTGAATTTGCGCAACGGGAAACCGTGGGCGTTCAACACGTCGGAATATTCGTTTGATAAGGTCGATTTGCCGGAACGTTACCAATTTGAATGGATGGACGACGTTACGGCGGCATTTGAGGGGTTGCCGATACAAGTAATAAGCAAGTATGTAACGCCCGGAAAGGTTGAGGAAATTAATATATCAAACTTTACGTCTGATATTGATATGATGTTGTTAAATCCCGGCAATATGAGTTCGGACGGGTTCGCCTTGTTTGCCGCCGTTCCGCCAACGTCCGGGTCGCAATGGATATTACCGTTTACCAAACAAACCGTCAACGGAATTGAATACTATTTGCAAAACGGATATTTAGCGTTTATCAATCTGCAATCGCCCTATTGGATGTATGATTTACCCGCCCGTCGTGTATCAATAAACGGTTCCGAGGTTTACGCATACGGTATTGAGAGAAAGAAGAAACAAACGTTTAGTTTTCCGGCAAATGACGACCCAAACCCGATGCAACTAATAAAAACGTATATCGGTAACGGTCAAATTGATAAATTAAGCGTAAATTTGTGCAGTCGTTCCATTAAAACAACTTTGAAGTATGACACCGAATAATAATTTGTCCGTATTGCCGTTTTACGAGGGCGTGCAATACCAAGATTATAAAAAATCTTATGCGTATGGCGACGTTTACCCGTTGTTTACGCCTATCAATAATTTATTGCCGTTTCAAATTATCCGTCCAACCCGGAGCAACCAAATTGCATGGGTTCGGTTGTACAATTACAAAATGACAAAAAGAATTGCAGACATAACCCAACCGATGAAAGAAACCGGATTGCAAATTGTTCGTTATCAATCATACGGTTATGATGTTATATTGTACCCCGGTAATTTATTGATGGCTTTAAATGTGGCAACCGAGGGGCGATATATGATTGCGATAAATGACGGCGTTCAAACTTATTATTCAGATGTATTTACGTGGGTTAATGGAATGGACGGTTATTTGTGCATTGAATGGAGCGACGCCGAAAACATGGAGGTTGACGGCGGGCAAATAGTGTACGACGTTGCGCAATTTAAAAACCGGGTTTACGTGTGTGCCGAGTTAGGAAAGCCGGAATACAAGTTTGAGGAAGAGGGCGAAGAACGGGACGGGTATTTTTTCCCGGAAAAACAAATATCGGAAAAGACGTTCCGGTTTATCTTTTTAGCTCCCGAATACCTTTGCGACGTTATGCGGTTAATCCGAATGAGTGATTTTGTAACGGTTTACAGTCAAGGCAGGAAATACGATTGTGATACGTTTTTGATTACCCCTAAATGGCAAACACAGGGCAATTTAGCATCAGTTGAATGTGAGTTCGAATGCGCAACGGTCGTTAAGAAAATCGGACGGGGCGTTATTCCAACAACCGGGGGCGATTACAATAAAGACTTTAATAATGACTTTAATAACAATGATGTAATTTAAATTTTTATCAGTATGGGAAATTACGAAGAATTGAAAGCCGCCGTTGTGTCCGTTATCAAGACGAACGGCAATCAAGAAATTACGGGTCAAGTGTTACAAAACACGTTGACAACGTTAATTAGTCAAGTCGGGGCTAATGCGACATTTGCCGGAATTGCCACGCCGGACACCGCGCCGGGGGCACCCGACCAAAACGTTTTTTACATCGCCACTGAAAACGGTCAATATGTTAACTTTGATGGTATAACAGTTACTGATGAAGTCGCAATTCTTACAAATAAAAATGGGAGTTGGGCAAAGAGTGTTACGGGAATAGCGTTATTGGATGCAGCTAATAGAGATATATTTTACAATGTATCATTTAATTTCCCCAATGATGGTATCGACGGAACAAATAAATACACTTTGCAAACAGCAATTGAAAAGGTTCCGCAAAATCTTAGAGTACAAGGATTGAAATGTATTTTTATAAATAATTCAAATACGACATTGGACAGTTGGACTTTTCAAGGTGGAGAATATACAGATTTAGGAAGATGGATTCCTACTATATTTTTAGGAAGTAGAGTTCTTTTAATTAGTACATCATCGGATTTTTCAACATTAGACAATGTAAAAGATACCGGAATGTATTATATTAGTGGTGGTACATTTAGATTTTGGGGAATTTTAAGGGTTCATTATGGAGGATATAATAGAAAATCCATAATACAAGAATATAGTGGAATTTTTGGTATAGGCAAAGGTGAAATTTCAGAAGGTTATAAAAATGTAGAACACGCATTTAGAATATTCAACATAAGTGATTCAAATTTAGAACAAGAAATTCCTTTTAATACGTGGAGCAAATGGGAATATAGCGACGAAAAAGTAAATAAAAGGATATTTAGTTCATTATCAAAAAATGTTATAACAAGCGTATTGTATGAAAACTTATTAATTGGTTCTATTGTAGGCAATAACACGTATTATCATACAGATTTAATCCCGGTAGATAATAATACAAGAATTGATTTTTGTTTGCGTGTAAAAGGTGATTATTTTATAAAGTTCTACACAAAAGAAAAGAACTTTATTAGTGGGATTGCAGCACCGGGAGCAACAGGCCAAACAGCAGAATATATCAATATAATACCGCCAAGTAATGCGGAATTTGTACAATTCCAAACAATGAATGAATTGAATAGTGAATTTGAGCAATATAATTATTATATTAATATATATTCTAATTATTGCATAAATAAAGATTTGGAATTGTATGTGAATAGCAATTTGTATGATGTTCCGTTTAGTTGTATGGAACAAGGAACAACAAGCGGTTCAAATGTAAATTACGTTGTAACACCATATATAAGCGTATTACATGATTTTCCAATACTTGTAAGTCTTAGAGTAAAAGGAGATAGTATTGGCGCATGGTATGATAAAAACAAACAGCAAATTAGTATTATAAAGTCCGGTTTTGCAGAAGACTTTGGCAATGTCGTAAAAACATTGATTGCACCAAAGGAAGCATCATTTTTTAGACTTATTACAATGTCAGATAGGCACCCGGATTATGAAGAATATGAATACTATATAAACTGTCTCTTATACACATCTCCGAGCCCACGAGACAGGCAGAAATCTC
>ERZ1027221.1344-NODE-1344-length-12273-cov-6.570797_pt1 | contig 12273 bp, 11 predicted proteins | sample MGYA00519267_ERZ1027221 | MGnify/ENA primary metagenome ERZ1027221 (study PRJEB26926, sample SAMN06164533) | human gut metagenome | biome: ENVO:00009003; feature: ENVO:2100002; material: ENVO:00002003 | host: Homo sapiens | place: USA | collected 2012 ...
GCGAACAGTATGTCCGTCAGGAGCTGACTGCGCCCCGCCGCACCATCGCCAGCTCGGTGCTGGTCAAGGGCGGCGAGCTGCCTGTCACCAGCGTCCGCCTGACCCGGGCTATCCCCAAGGATATGATCTTCCCGGTGATGGACGAGATCCGCAAGGTGGTGCTGACTGCCCCCGTCAAGGCAGGCACCATCGTTCTGCACAACGTCTGCGGACTGGACAGTGACGTGATGGTCACCAAGAATGTTGCCGCAAAGTAAATCATCTGCATCGTTCTCCATGATATAAAGGAAAGCACCCGCTGCCCGGTCTGAAAATGCCCGGCGGCGGGTGCTTTTTCGTGCAAACAGAAGGGGACGCCTGCTCTGCCCAAAAGCGTTCCGAAAAAACCTTTTTGCCCTGAAATGCAGCGGACAGTCTTTTCTCGTGCAGGATCCTCTGCTATACTTATATTGTATTGGTGCGGGGACCAAATGCTTCTGAGACCCGGCACACAGGGAAGGAACTGGACTTATGCAGATCAACGACCTTTTTGGCAGGGCAGCTGCCTTTGAAACGGCACGTCTGCCGGATGGCACCGCAGCGGTGCTTCCGGCAGAGCATGCCGCCGCGCTTTATGTCAATGAGCAGCCGGCCTTCCGGGTGGTGTGCACGCCGGAGCTGCTGCCGCAGCTGGCACTGGGGCGGCTGCTGACCGAAGGCTGGATCACTTCGGCACAGGAGGTAGAGCAGGCCGCAGTCTGTGCCGAGGGGCTGAAGGTGAACGTCTACCTGAACCATCGGCTGACGGCCCGCAGCGCAGCGGCGCAGGCGGTGTCCAGCTGCTGTACGGATAATGTTACGCTGAGCAGTCCGGTGGAACTGCCGCCGCTGCGCACGGTGCCGCAGCTGGAGCTGCAGCCGGAATGGCTGGACACGCTTGCCGCCGCCATGAGCGCCGGTCTGCCGCTGTACCGCGCCACCCGCGCTGTGCACAGCTGCTTTGTGCTGCGGCAGGGAACCATCCTTTTTGCCTGCGAGGACATTGGCCGGCACAACGCGCTGGATAAGGCTGTGGGCGAGATGCTGCTGCAGGACGTCCCGCTGGCAGAATGCGTGCTTTATACCAGCGGCCGGGTGCCCGTGGACATGGTGCGCAAGGCCATCCGGGCGGGCGTTCCGGCACTGGTGAGCAAGAGCATGCCCACGATCCAATCGCTGGAACTGGCGCAGGAATACGGCCTGCAGCTGGTGTGCGGCAGGAAACATCCGCTAACTTTAGCAGAATGTGTAAAATGATGGTGACAAAACAGGGAAAGCACAGCTGTTTGCGTTGACTTACCTCCGGTACAGATGATAAAATAGTAACGAAGAAACCGCTTCGCTGTTGCAGCAGCAGGAGCGGCTATTTTCATGTCCGGGAAACTTTCCCGCACAAACAAAAACAGGCAGGTGATAACATGAAGCAGGCAACCAACCCGTTTGCGCCCGTTCCGCTGTGGCGTAAGCGGCTGCCGGGCTATGCAGCCATGGGCGCTGCCACGGTTGCCATGGCGGTCGGTCTGATCGCTGTGCAGCACGCGCGCACCACGGTTGCCGGTACCCTGCTGCCGGTGTCGGAGGCGGATGCAGCCGCCTACGGCATCAGCGCAGTGTATCAGCTCGACGACGGCAGCTACCGCGTGGAGGGCACTCAGAAGGGCTTCCAGAGCGATGTGCAGGCTGCTGTGACCCTTGACGCCGAGGGCAATGTTTCCGCTGTGGAGATCCTTTCGCAGGCGGAGACCGACAGCCTTGGCGGTCAGTGCGTCAACCCGGAGTTCACGTCCCAGTACCAGGGCGCGGCTCCCTTTACGCTGGCAGGCAAGAGCTATACCGTGACCGACCCGGCCACCGGTGCCGCCTACGCCGCTGCCGGCGCAACGGCGGAGGATACCGCTGCCGCTGAGGAGTTCGATCCCACACAGTGGAACGTGTCCGACACCTCTCCCGAGGCCGAGGCCACCCGCAGGATGTATGCGGCAGGCCTGACCCTCTCGGCACTGAACAGTCAGCCCCTGAGCGATGAGCTGGCCCCGCCGCTGGATTCCAGCGCAGAGGCCGTGGCACGCCGCAGGCTGTACGCAGCCGAGCTGAGCAAGAGCGCACTGGACGGCCAGCCCATGGCGATCCCCTTTGCGGATCTCTCGGCAGAAGAGCAGTCCAAGGTGCGTCTGGCACAGGCCGACCTGACCACGGAGCAGGCCCAGACCGGTGCGGTGAGTGCCGATCTGACCGAGGTGGACGCCCTTTCCGGCGCGACCATCACCTCGACGGCGGTAACGAACATCGTCAACAACTCGTATTTCTATGTGACCGAGGTGCTCTGCGCAGAGTGACCTCAACGGAGGAATGGAAACTATGGCAAAAACCGATTTTCTGACGGCTGACATGACCCGCCGCCAGTTCATGAAAATTTCGGGCAGGAGCCTTGCAGGGCTCACCCTCTCCGCATCCATGCTGTCCCTGTTCGGCTGCTCCCAGCAGCAGGTGGACAGCGGCGCAGTGGCTACCTGGGCATTGCCGCAGGGCCTGCTGGTGGTCAATGCGGATCTGTGCACCGGCTGCCAGCGCTGCGAGATCAACTGCACGCTGACCAACGACGGTGTGTGCTCCTCTTACATCAGCCGTGTCAAGATCCAGCGCCGCCTGAACCTGGATGGCGACGGCAATGGCCTGCTGTCCGGCACCGACAACTGCTTTGTCTACTTCCCGGACACCTGCCGTCAGTGTGAGGACCCCGCCTGCGGCAATGCCTGCCCGCAGAAGGCCATCACCACCGACGACCGCGGTATCCGCGTAGTGGATACCGACAAGTGCATCGGCTGCGGTGCCTGCCATGAGGCCTGCCCGTGGCACATGCCCACCGTCAACCCCGAGACCGGCAAGTCCTCCAAGTGCATCGCCTGCGGTGCCTGCGTGGCAGGCTGCCCGTCCGGCGCTCTGTCCATCGTGGATTGGGATGCCGTTACCAGCGCAGCACAGGCTGCTTACATGGATCTGTAAGGAGGAACAACAATGGCTGAAACCTATGGCTGGGCAGGCAAGATCCTGCGCGTCAACCTGACCACCGGTGAGATCACCACTCAGGACGATGAAAAGTACCATAAATATATCGGCGGCATGGGCATGGCCTACCGCATCATGTACGAGGAAGCTCCCATGGAGCTGGACCCCTATGACGAGAAGGCTCTGGTCATCTTTGGCGTCGGCCCTCTGACCGGTGCCGGTGTGCCCTGCTCCGGCCGCATGAACGTGACCTTCCGCTCCACCTGGTCCAAGGGTCACTCCATCATCGACGCACACATGGGCGGCCACATCGGCTCCATGCTGAAGTATGCCGGCTACGACGGCATCGTGTTCAGCGGCATCTCCGAAAAGCCCGTCTACCTGCGCATCGAGGACGACAAGGTCTCTCTGGAGGACGCAAGCGAGATCTGGGGCAAGGGCACCTTTGCTGCCAACAAGTGGATGGTGGAGCAGAACGGCCGCGAGTTCGAGACCGCTTCCATCGGCCCTGCCGGTGAGAATCTGGTGGACTACTCCACCCTGAACACCAGCTTCGGCAACTCCGGCGGCGCTGGTCTGGGCGCTGCGCTGGGCAACAAGAAGCTGAAGGGCCTTGCCATCCGCGGCACCGGCAGCGTCAAGGTGGCTGACCCCAAGAAGGTGCTGGAGCTCTCCAACTACATGATGGGCAACCTGATCGGCGGCAACAACAACCACAACGTGCCCGCACAGCCCCAGAGCTGGGCAGAGTACAGCGCTACCTCCGGCAAGAACCGCTGGTCCGGCGCTCCCGGTCGTATGTGGAAAAAGGCTCCCGGCGGCCCCGTGGATACCGGCGAGCAGCCCTACAACGATATCAACAAGGTGGCTCTGCGCTGCTTCAAGGGCTACTTCGACTTCGGCGCTCCCGCTGCCGAGTACACCGTGAAGAACGGCGGCTGCTCTTCCTGCCCCATCCGCTGCTACACCGAGTATGATGTGGACCCGCTGGCCGATTACGATCTGCCCACCCACAACTCCAACACCTGCATGCCCGTGCTGTACGGCACCCGCGTCTACCCGGACGGCGTCCACGACTTCAAGTACGAAGGCGACGGCACCATGGTCATCAACCTGGCATGGTCTCACGCTGTGGACGACATGGGTCTGTGGGACAACTACGGCAACCTGAACCGCGACCTGCTGTGGATCCTGCGGATGCCCCGTGAGGAGGCTACCAAGTACATCAGCGAGGCTGAGTACGACTCTCTGCCCTGGGAGTGGGAGAAGGCCGGTGATCCCCGCTGGGAGGTGGAGCTGATCCGCCGCATGGCTTACGGTGAGGGCGACCTGTCCGTCATCGCCAAGGGCACCTTGGCTATGATGGAAAAGTTCGGCCTGCCCAAGAGCTGGCTGGACCGCGACGACGGCGCTACCAACTCCAACTTGATCTACAACGGCTTCCCCAACCACCACGGCCCTGCTGAGGCATGGCAGGTGGGCATGCTGTACAACCTCGTTTACAACCGCGACTGCATGATCCACGAGATCGTCTGCGAGACCGGTTCCGGCGCACCCTACGAGGTGACCAAGAAGGTCATGGAGGACTTCTTCGGCGAGGGCTGCTACGATAAGGCCAAGGCCTACACTCCCATCAACGAGAACAAGGCAAAGCTGGCTGCATACTGCGTCAACGACAAGAACTTCCACGACTCCGCCACCCTGTGCAACTGGATGTGGCCCATGACCCAGTCTCCCTCCAAGGAGCGTGAGTACCACGGCGACCTGGATCTGCAGGCAGACTTTATGACTGCTGTTACTGGCGAGACCTATACCCAGGCCGGTCTGCAGGAGGACGGTGCCCGCATCACCCAGATGCTGCGCGTGATGACCGCCATCAGCTTCCAGCAGAACTGCGGCAGTGCAAACCTGCGTCAGGAGCACGATGCCATCTGCGATTGGGTGTTCGATAAGGACCCCGACTTCAAGGCATTCGAGGAAGGTACCACCAAGCTGGACCGCGCCGACATGGAAAAGGCAAAGGATCTGTTCTATGACGCCTTCGGCTGGGACCGCACCACCGGTGTGCCCACCCGCGAGACGCTGGAAAAGTATGATCTGGCGGATATGGCCGATGATCTGGAAAAGCGCGGCATCTACGCCCAGAACACCGCAGCAGCTGAATAAATCCCATAGAAAGAGGAACGATCGTCATGTTGTTTGGCAGACGTAAACCCGGCTACACCACCACCGTAGACGGCAGCGCAGACCCGGAGCAGGCCGTTCTGGACCTGCAGAAGGCAGAGCTGGCCGCAAAGAAAAAGCCCAAGGCAGAGGTGTTCGACATCGATGCCGCCAGCGAGACGGCCCGCCGCCTGAAGGAGACCGGCAGCACCTTTGACGGCAGTGCCGCCAAGGCCGGCGAGGACGTGATGGCTGTGGTGGAGCGGGAGACCGCCGAGCTTGCTGCAAAGCAGGCCGCCGAAGCTACGCCCCAAGCCGCTGAAGCCGCGCAGGCCGATGCAGCAAAGCCGGAGCTGCTGGATTTTCTGGCCGCCGAGCCGGAGGCAGAAAATGATCCCTTTGCGGATCAGCCCACCAAGACCGCTCCGGAGCTGCCGGAGCTTACCCCGGCGCAGGAACTGGCAGGCTACATCCGCTCCCGCTCTGCGGCTGCGCTGCTGACCCCCCACGCCCTGCTGCTGACCGAGGTGGAAAATGCCGACGAGCTGCTGGCGCAGATGCCCGCAGACCCCCAGTGTGAGGACATCACCACCCGCAAGGGCGCAAAGGATACCTACTACTATTCCACCGCCAACATGAGCGACAACTACGCGATGATCGCGCAGCTCATCGAGGACAAGGATCTGTGTGTGATGTTCGCCGAGATGGTGCGGTTCAATGCCCGCATCTATCCCAGCGCCACTCCGCTCAAGTACTTCCAGCGCTCCCCCTACGGCCTTGCATCGGAGGTCATCGAGCAGACTTGGAAGGCCATGCAGGAGAACCCGGAGTATGCCGATATCGAGGAGCTGACCAACAACCAGAACGAGCGGTTCCTCTTTTCCACCAAGCACCTCACCCGCCGCTACGCCAAGGCTATCAGCGACGTGGACGATTTCTGCGATTAAACCATAAACTACAATTGAATCAGGGTATAAGAGCTTCTTTGAGCAAAGGTGTCTAAACTCCCGCAAAGAGCAGGACACCGCGCCGCAATGCTAAGGGCGGATCTCGAAACAGATCAGCCGGCATTCAAGGGTGGAGGGAGAAACCCCTCCGCCTTCCCGCAGAAGAAACGCTGCAATTTGAAAAAAAGAACTCCTCCCATCCACACAGGGCACTTCCCGGGCCGTACCGTCACTGCAAGGACGGCACAGCCGGGGATGCCGTCGGCAGGGCAGACTGCAAGCTGCCGCTGGCCGGTATGTGCGGATATTCTGCGGAGGCGTTTTGATTTTCGGTCAAGACGTCTCCGCTTCTTTTTCACCTGCCTTTTAAGGTGTACCTGAAAACAAAGAAAATGACGAATATTTCGCAAGCACAAGCGGGATTTAAGGCAAAGAGCCGCAGAAATCCTTTGTGGATTTCAAGGCTGTTTAACGCAAAATCCAGCTGTGTTTGTAGAAATAGACTAAATTTTCGACTTTTCAGATACACCCCGGAAAAGAGAATATCCCCGGAACGCCCCGTCTGAGCCATAGCAGACCGGGTGCAGCCGGGCATTTGGAGGATTTTTTATGAAACAGCCTTTCTGCGCACCTGCCGCTGCGCTGCGCCGTGTGCTGGATGCAGCGGCGGCACTGCCGCGCCCGGCGGTGGAGACCCTGCCGCTGGAAAAAGCCTGCGGCCGCATTACTGCAAAGGCGCTGTGCGCCCGGATGGACCAGCCCCCCTTTGACCGCAGCCCGCTGGACGGCTACGCCCTGCACAGCGCCGACACCACCGGGGCCAGCCGCGAAACGCCGGTCACGCTGCCTGTGACCATGAAGCTTTACGCCGGGGATGCCCCCGCCGCTGCCCTGCCTGTGGGCTGCGCGGCCCGCATCATGACCGGTGCCCCTCTGCCGGAGGGCGCGGACTGCGTGCTGATGCAGGAGCTGACCGACAGCGGCGAAGAAACGGTGCAGCTCTATTCAAGCCTGAAGCCCCAGCAGAACGTGGTGTTCCGGGGCGGGGATATCGCCGCCGGAGCCATCATTGCCGCCGAGGGCACGCCGCTGACCCCCGCCCATCTGGGTGTGCTGGCAGGGCAGGGCTATGCCGAGGTGCCGGTGTACCGCACTCTGACCGTGGGCATTCTTTCCACCGGCAGTGAGCTGCTGGCTCCCGGTGAACCGTGGGCTCCCGGCAAGATCTACGATGCCAACGGCATCCAGAACGCCGCCCGGCTGGGGCAGCTGGGCTTTGCCGTGCAGCGGCGGCACTGCTCGGATGACCCGGAGGTCATCGCCTGCCAGCTGCGGGAGCTTTTGACCGGCTGCGATGCTGTCATTACCAGCGGCGGCGTTTCGGTAGGGCAGAAGGACTATCTGCCCGCCGTGCTGGAACAGCTGGGGGCACAGATGCTCTTTGCGGGCGTGGCACAGAAGCCCGGCAGCCCCATGCTGGCGGCAGAGATCGCCGGCAAGCTGGTGTTCTGCCTGTCCGGTAACCCCTTTGCCGCAGCGGCAACCCTGGAACAGTACGCCATCCCGGCCCTGCTGCGGGCGGCAGGGCGCCGGGAGGAAGGCTGCATTCTTCCCCGTACCACCTGCACCCTGACCACCGGCTTTTCCAAATCCAGCAAGGGCGACCGCTACCTGCGGGCGAAAGCGGCAGGCGGCAGCGTGACCATCCCCGGCGAGGGCAGCGCCGAGGCGCATTCGTCCGGCAGCCTTTCTGCCATGATCGGCTGCAATTGTCTGGTAAAGCTGCCCGCAGGCAGCGGCCCGGTGGCTCCGGGTGAAGAAGTGGAGGTGCTTTACTTTGTATATTGAATCCAAACAGGCTCTGGCAGAAGAACTGGAGCTCAAGCGCCCGGCGGTGCTGGCCGTCAGCGGCGTACACAACAGCGGCAAGACCACCCTGCTGGAAAAGCTGCTGCCCGTCCTGCGCAGCCGTGGGCTGAAGGTGGGCATCATCAAGCACGACGGCCATGATTTTACCCCGGATGTGCCCGGCACCGACAGCTTCCGTCTGCGGGAAGCAGGGGCCGAAGGCGTGGCGGTCTACTCCGGCACCCGCTATCTGCTGACCGAAGAATTCCGCCTGACCGAGCAGGATCTGCTGGCCCTGTTCGAGCGGCACGGCTATGATCTTGTGCTGCTGGAAGGCTTCAAATCCAGCGGCTGGCCCAAGATCGAGGTGGTGCGCAGGGAGATCGCGGACGCGCCGGTGTCGTTCCAGCCGCTGGCCGTGGTGGGCGACATCCCGGGTGCAGATTTCGGACTGGAGGATATCCAGCCGCTGGCCGATTGGATCATTGCCCAGATGCCGACTCTGTAAGGAGAAGATAAAATGAAACTGATTCGTACCGAAGATGCGGCAGGGCAGGTGCTCTGCCACGATATCACCCAGATCATTCCCGGCGAGTTCAAGGGTGCCCGCTTCCGCAAGGGGCACGTCATCCAGCCGGAGGACATCCCGGTGCTGCTCTCCATCGGCAAGGAGAACCTCTACGTCTGGGAAAAGCACCCCGGCATCCTCCATGAGGACGAGGCCGCCGCCCTGCTGTACAAGGCCGCTGCGGGCAAAAACATCCACGGCACCGAGCCGAAGGAGGGCAAGATCGAGCTGATCGCGGACTGCGACGGCCTGCTGAAGATCCACCGCAAGGCGCTGCTGGCGGTGAACAGCCTCCCGCAGATGATGATCGCCACCATCCACGGTGATCTGCCCGTGAAAAAAGGGCAGAAGCTGGCAGGCACCCGCATCATCCCGCTGGTGATCGAGCAGGAAAAAATGGACGCCATGCAGGCCGCCGCCGGGGCAGAGCCGATTTTGAACGTGCTGCCCATGCAGGCAAAAAAGGTGGGCATCATCACCACCGGCAGCGAGGTGTTCAAGGGCCGCATTGAGGATAAATTCACCCCCATCCTGCAAAGCAAGCTGGCTGTCTACGGCTGTGAGGTGATCTTCCACAAGGTCTGCGACGACGACCCTGCCGGCATCACCGCTGCCATTCTGGAAGCCAAGGCCGCAGGGTGTGAGCTGATCTTTACCACCGGCGGCATGAGCGTGGACCCTGACGACCGCACCCCGCTGGCCATCAAGAACACCGGGGCCGAGATCATTACCTACGGCGCACCGGTGCTGCCGGGTGCCATGTTCCTTGTGAGCTATCTGGACGGTGTGCCGGTGTGCGGCCTGCCCGGCTGCGTGATGTACGCCAAGCGCACCATTTTTGACCTGCTGCTGCCCCGACTGCTGGCGGACGACCCCATCACCGCCGAGGACATCGCCCATCTGGGCGAGGGCGGTCTGTGCCTGAACTGCGAAGTGTGCCACTGGCCCAACTGCGGCTTTGGGCACTGCTGAAAACCCTCTCAGGCAAAGCCTTTCAGCTTTGCCAGCTCCCCCGAAGGGGGAGCTTTACTAAGGTGAAAAAATATGAACGAAAATAATCTGACCCATTTTGATGCTGCCGGGAATGCCGTGATGGTGGACGTGAGCGAAAAGCCCACCACCTTCCGGGAAGCCACTGCCCACGGCATCATCACCATGAACGCCGAAGCCTTTGCTGCCGTGCAGAGCGGCACCGTGAAAAAGGGCGATGTGCTGGGCGTGGCCCGCATTGCGGGCATCATGGCCACAAAAAGAACCAGTGAGCTGATCCCACTGTGCCATCCGCTGCCCCTGACCAAGGTGAGCGTGGATTTCCGCCTGCTGCCCCAGCGGCAGGCTGTGGAAGCCCTGTGTACCGTCAAGACCGCCGGGGTCACCGGTGTGGAGATGGAGGCGCTGACCGGCGTTTCCACTGCACTGCTCACCATCTACGATATGTGCAAGGCGGTGGACAAGGGCATGGAGCTGGGCGAGATCCATTTAGTGGAAAAGACCGGCGGCAAGAGCGGCCACTATATCCGGGCGGAGGGCGGCTATGTTTGATTCCACCCGGCGCGATATCCACTATCTGCGCCTTTCCGTTACCGACCTGTGCAACCTGCGCTGCCGCTACTGTATGCCGGACGGCGTGGAAAAGCTGGAGCGCGAAGCCGTGCTCACCTACGAGGAGTTCCTGCGTCTGGCGGCGCTGTTCGCCCAGTGCGGCATCGACACCGTGCGGGTCACCGGCGGCGAGCCGCTGGTGCGCAAAAACGTGGCACAGCTGGTGGCCGGGCTCAAGGCCATCCCCGGCATCCGCAAAGTCACCATGACCACCAACGGCATCCTGCTGGCGCAGCAACTGCCCGCTTTGCTGACGGCCGGGCTGGACAGCGTGAACATCAGTCTGGACACCCTGCGCCCGGAGGTGTTCCGGCAGATCACCGCCCGGGACGAGTTTGCGGCCGTGCAGGCAGGCTTGCAGGCGGCGCTGGAAAGCGGCATCCCAGTCAAGCTGAACTGCGTGCCGCAGGCGGGGGTGAATGAGGGCGAGCTGGAAGACCTTGCGGCCCTTGCCGAGAACCGCCCGCTGCAGGTACGGTTCATTGAAATGATGCCCATTGGTTACGGCGCGGCCATGCCCTGCATCTCCGGTCCGGAGCTGCGGCAGCGGTTTGCCCGCCGCTGGCCGGAGCTGCAGCCGCTGGCAGAAGCAGACTTCGGGGACGGCCCGGCGGTATACTACACTGTGCCCGGCTGGCAGGGCAGCATCGGCTTTATTGCGGCGGTGCACGGTAAATTCTGTGCCAGCTGCAACCGGGTGCGGCTGACCAGTCAGGGCTTTCTGCGTCCCTGCCTTGCCAGCGAAGCCGGGTGCGACCTGCGTGCCCTGCTGCGCAGCGGCGCATCGGATGCTGCGCTTTTGCAGGCCATCCGGGAGACCATCTGGGCCAAACCCCGGGAACACCATTTTGAAGACAGTTCCATGCCCGCTACCCGCGGCATGTATCGCATCGGAGGATAAATTTTTATGGGAAAAATTCTGGCCATCTGCACAAGCCCCAAGCGCGGCACCGTTAAGACCGAGGTGCCCAGCGCCGTGCTGACCCCGGAGTGGGGCATCGTGAGCGATGCCCACGGCGGCAGCTGGCACCGGCAGGTCAGCCTGCTGAGCGCGGAAAAGATCGAGGCTTTCCGTAAAAAGATCTGGGTGGACTACGGTGCCTTTGGCGAAAATCTGGTTATTGAGGGCTTCGATTTCCGCAATCTGCCGGTCACCAGCCGGTTCGCCATCGGGGACGTGGTGCTGGAAATGACCCAGATCGGCAAGGAGTGCCACAACGACTGCGTTATCAAGCAGCAGACCGGCGAGTGCATCATGCCCCGGGAGGGCGTGTTTGCCCGGGTGCTCACCGGCGGTGAGATCCATGTGGGGGATGAAGTGACTCTGCTGCCCCCACTGGAAAACCCGCCCCTGCGGGCTGCGGTCATTACTCTTTCGGACAAGGGCAGCCGCGGGGAGCGGGAGGATAAGAGCGGCCCGCTCATTGTGGAGATGCTTACCGCCGCAGGCTATGTGGTGGAGGAGACCATGATCCTGCCGGACGAAGCAAAGGCCCTGAAGGCTCAGCTCATCCGTCTGGCCGACGGTCGTCAGGTAAATCTGATCCTCACCACCGGCGGCACCGGCTTTTCGCCCCGGGATATCACCCCGGAAGCCACCTGTGCGGTGGCAGACCGCAACGCCCCCGGCATTGCCGAGGCCATGCGCTATCACAGCCTGAGCATCACCCCGCGGGGGATGCTCAGCCGCGGCGTCAGCGTGCTGCGCGGCAAAACGCTCATCGTCAACCTGCCGGGCAGCCCCAAGGCGGTGCAGGAAAATCTGGAGTATATCCTGCCCAGCTTGGAACACGGTGTGCGCATTGCCGCCGGTCTGGACGGCGAGTGCGCCCGCAAATAAGGGTTCCCCGCCCTGTTTTCCTTTGCGGGGCGTAGAAATAGAATGTTTTTTACTTGAAGGAGAAAAACAGATATGAACGACCATCGCATTTCCCGCCGGAGCTTTCTGGCTGCTGCCGGCATCGCCGGTGCAGCCGCTGCCCTTACTGCCTGCGGCGGCGCTGCTTCCAGCACAACTGCTTCCGTGGCATCCTCTGCCGCCGCTTCTTCACAAGCAGCCCAGAGCGTGGAGCTGATCGTGTTTGCCGCCGCATCCCTCACCGAGACCCTCACCGCCATCGG
>ERZ1027221.1348-NODE-1348-length-12223-cov-19.410996_pt1 | contig 12223 bp, 19 predicted proteins | sample MGYA00519267_ERZ1027221 | MGnify/ENA primary metagenome ERZ1027221 (study PRJEB26926, sample SAMN06164533) | human gut metagenome | biome: ENVO:00009003; feature: ENVO:2100002; material: ENVO:00002003 | host: Homo sapiens | place: USA | collected 2012 ...
ATATGAGATTCAGAAAGTAACAGATGTAAGAAGAGCGGCAAGCCTGAAAGCAGGCGGATCCGGAATACGTTATACCTGTATTGTTGACGGAAAAGAGAGCCATCTTTTCTATGAGGACAACAATATGTGGTTTATGGAGGAGAGATAGTTTTTTAATGGTGTTATACTAGTCGAAAAGATCAGCAAGAAGGTCACAGGATGAATGGTGCGGACTTCGGCACATCGGAACTCATTTATCCAGAGTATACAATCATCAATGGTTTTCATTTCCCTTATCCGTTGAATGGTACACAAATTGTACAATGTCAGGAGGACTTTGATGATGACTGAGAGAGTTAAGATGAGATATGTGAGCTGCCCGTCCTGCGGAAAGCAGTTGTTTAAGGTGGCAGGGAATTGCAGTGTTGAGATTACATGTGTGAGATGCAAGAAAGAAATCGTAGGGGTGGTGGATGAAATTTATATGAAGATATTTGAGAACTGCCGTGGAAAGGAACCTGATCAGGAAAAAGACAGCAGATACTCTACGGATATGGAGGCGTTAAGGCAGCGGAAAAGAGCAATATAGCAATAACATGCAGAAAAAGTACAGAATACAGGAAAATATCCCCATAATCTGTCCTTTATGAAAATAAAATAAAGATACTGATATGTGTTGGAAGTCTGGTTTTATCTGGAAAAAATCACGCTAAAATGTCCAAAATCTTCCACATATTACTCGGTTCTGATTTATAGAAGAAAATAGTATTCTATTATGGATGAAATGGAAGGAGTAATATGTCGAACGATAACGATAAATGCCAGGAATATCAAAAGAATATGGGTAAACGTCTGAGAAAGATACGAAAAGAGAATGCACTGTCTCAGGACGATGTTGCGGATGCTCTTGGTATATGCACAAAGCAGTATCAGAGATACGAATATGGAGATTCTGCAATTTCATGTGAGAAACTGTCAATACTGGAAGAGTCTTTTCATTTTGATGTGCGATACATAGTAACCGGAAAGAGAGAGCAGATTGACATAGACAGATATGTTGTAAATATGCCCTGGAAGGAAAAACGCGATTTTTTTGAGAGAATGGCCAGATATGTACTCAGGATATTGAACAACACAGAGAAAGGAGAATAGACGGGGGAATCGTAATATTTATAGGGGAGTAGTGAAAAACCCGACTATTAGGATGAAAATGAGAAATGATAAACGAGATAATGAACACAGAATGATTCATTGTTCAGGCTGCGGAAAGTTTTTGGCAACATGTAAAGAAGTAATATCATTGAATATCATTTGTCCGAAATGCCGGACGGTTACGATTGCGGATCTGAAATCAGGGGAACTTAAGACTATCCGGGATCGGAGAAAAAATCAGATTTGAATAATATAAGCAGCATGAAAATACTGCACGAGTAATAGATAACTGAATAAAATGAGCCAGTGGGCGGACCATCAGACTGGACAGAGGAGCCGGGACCATGATTTCGGTAATGCCGAGAATCCTTAAAGATGATCCCACTGCGCAAGAGTTTGTAAACGAGCTGAATATAGCAGAAGACTATAAGGAGCCTGCAAAACGGAAATATAACGAGAAATCGTTTTATTTTAATGCGTTTTGCAGGCTCTTTTTCTGTTCCATCATAAGACATGTTGTATTTCCGTTTGGGTTTCGGAAACGGAGAAAAAATGAGAAATACAGATGCAGGAAATACAATGGGAACAAGAATCAGAGAAATGAGAAAAGCAGCAGGAATGTCACAGGAGCAGCTGGCAGAAATCCTGTGCACTAAGAAAGCAACGATATCAGCATATGAGAATGACCATATAGACATTAAAAGCAGCATTGTTCTGGAAATAGCAAAAGCCCTGAATTGCAGTGGATCATATCTGCTGGAAGGGAAAAAGGCAGAGGCACTGGATGCCAGAATAATGGATGCGTTGCTGGAACTGAAAAATGACCAGATGAGAGAAGTTGCACTGAAACAGATTCAGGCACTGGCACTTCTTGGATAAAAGTACATTCTGAATAGACTTTTGTCTATTGTTTGGGGAACGATTTTTACTCCGTGGTTATCTACAATAATATCTGTAAAGAAGAGTAAACGTACGAAAACTCATGACATGCAGCAATAAAAGGAGTACAGCAATGACAGAAAAGAACCTTATCAGAGTATATACAGGAGCTACATCAGAGAAGCGCATAGATATCATTATCAAAAACTATACAAAATTCATTGGCATCGTGGACGGCTATACAGACGGGCTTCGTTACATGATCGAATGTGAAAAGGAAAGCAGCCACCGGCAGTCAGCTGGAGATCTTGGTGTAAGAGTCCAGACTGGAGGAATGACCAGTAATCCCACCGCAAGAAAAGCAATCAACAATGTTATTACAAGGGAAGCACTGATCAACTGTGATTTTTCAGGTAACGTACTGGACGGAGTGGACCAGGCAGAAGTATATATCAGGGATGCATACATTCTCAGGGATATGAGGAAAGACTATAACCTGTTTAACAGTCAGCTTGGGATTCTGGGTACAGAAAAGGAGACATTTACCAAGTATCTGCAGAAAGAAAAGACAATTTCGGATATTGCAGAGGATCAGGGAATTACATATGAATCAGCGAGACAGCAGATGCAGAAAATAAAAGTCCGTATGAAAAAGCAGGTAAAGAGATTCATGGATGGACAGCCGGGAGGGATTGCATAATGGGAATGACAGCAGAGAATATTGCAGAAAAAAGATGCTATACCGTAAAGGAAGTACAGGAAATGCTTGGGATCAGCAGACCGACTGTATATGAGCTGTTGAAGAAAAATGAATTTCGCTGGATCCAGATTGGAAACAAGTATCGTATTTCAAAGAAGAGTTTTGACGAATGGCTGGATCAGAAGTCCGAAACTATATAATTTACCTTCTAAATGATATGCAGACGTACATGTTATAGTGGGTGAGAAGGAGGCCGCAGTATGAGTGAAGCGAAGGATTTGACAGAGATAAGGAAACAGATTCAGCAACGAAGTGCCGAACAGAAGCTGACCCGGCGTAGTACCATGTCTGTGCCTGAAATGCGAAAGCTGCTAGGACTAAAAAAGACAGACAGTTACTGGCTGGTCCATAAAAATTTTTTTAAGACTGAAGTGATTGGTGGGATGATGCGGATTGATCTTGTCAGTTTCGAGAAGTGGTATGCCAATCAGGTGAAGTATAAAAAAGTGGACGGCGAAGAACCAGGAAAAGAGTTAAGAGAAAAATCTTATTCATTTAAGGAAGCTGCAAATATTCTGGGAATACATGACTGCGATTTGTATGATATCTGGAAAAATGAAAAGCTGGAGTATATTACAGTGGATTTTGTGAGACGCATTCCGGTTGATATATTTGAAAAGTGGTATGCAGATCAGGATGTATACCGCAAGGTCACACATATTCCAACAGCAGAGGAGTTGGAGAATGATTACATCTGTTTGCAGGATGCGGCGGATCTGCTTGGGATTTCACGGGAAAAATTGGCAAAAATCGCAAGGAGCGAAGAAATTGGAAGACTTCTGGATTCCACCATCTGCAATAATAAAAGGTGGATCACAAGAAAGAGTTTTCAGCTATTCCTTAATGCTCAGAATGTATATTACATCCTGGATGATGGGGATGAACAGGAAAAAGATACAGTATCCTTGGAGATAAAAGAATATATATCCAGGCAGGAGGCAGCGGAGCTGGCCGGAGTGAGTGTATCGACAGTTACCAAATGGATGCAGTCAGGAGAATTCCAGTGTGTCGGAGCCGGAAAGGTTCTGAGGGTTCACAGGCAGCAGTTCCTGAACTGGTTGAATGAGCACAGGGAAGGAGTGATATAACATGGCATTTATCAGGCACCGGGGAAAGACATACTCTGTGGTATATAAAATCCTGGATGAGAATGGAGAAGAACATACAACATCTGAAACATTTGCTACGCAGAAAGAAGCAGATAAACGGAAAAAAGAAATTGAGTACAAGCAGTCTATCGGAAAATTTGAGGTTCAAAAGTGTGCAACATTGAAAGAACTGATTGAAGAATATGTGCAGATATATGGACATGACAAGTGGGGTGTTTCCACTTACTCTGGTAATGTGGCTCTAATAAATAATTACATTCTTCCCACAATCGGAGATACCAAGCTTGCAAGCATCAATACACATTTTATGGAGAAGTATTATAAGGATCTTCTTAAAATGCCGGCGGTAAAGAGTACAAAGAATCCGGATGGTACAGGAACAATCACGGAAAGTACAGTAAATGAGATACATAAGGTATTAAGGAGCTGTTTCCGCCAGGCGGTAAAGTGGGATATGATGGGAAAGAACCCGGCTGTGGATGCAACCGTTCCAAAAGCAAAGAAGCAGGAGCGTGAAATCTGGACAGCAGAGATGCTTATGCAGGCATTGGAAGCCTGTGATAACAAAATGCTCAAAATAGCATTTCATCTTGCATTTACGGCAACACTTCGTATCGGTGATGATGATGATAAAATAAGACTAAATCAACGGAAACCCAGTAAATACAAGGGGTTGAGTCGATTTGGTCCTGAAAAAAACTTGCAACGAATCAACAAATTTATGAAGGAAAGGCCTACCTTTTATAAAAAACTTATTCAGATGAAAGAAAATTTCCGCTTTTATCTGAGATGCTTTTACTGTATCACGAAAGTGGTGATATTACAATTTAATAGCGAAAAACAGGACCGAATTAGCTCGTAATGGATGAAAATCTGTTTAGCTGATTCGGTCATTTTTATTGATTGAAAGGTGATGAAAAAATGGCTAGAATTATTTCTATTGTAAACCAAAAAGGGGGAACGGGAAAATCCGCATGTACAGCTAATTTAGCAGTAGGATTGGCACAAAAGAATATGAAAGTGTTGATTGTAGATGCAGATCCACAGTCTGATGTATCCGCAGGATTTGGATATCGTGATTGTGATGACAGTAATGAAACACTTACAGCTCTTATGGATGCAGTAATGAAAGATGAAGATATTCCTTCTGACTATTATATCAGACATCAGGCAGAGGGAATAGACATTATCTGTTCTAACATTGGTCTGGCAGGTACGGAAGTACAGTTGGTAAATGCAATGAGCAGGGAATATGTATTGAAACAGATATTATATGGTATCAAAGATCAATATGATGCTGTCATCATTGATTGTATGCCATCATTGGGAATGATTACGATCAATGCGCTGGCTGCATCAGATGAAGTACTCATTCCGGTTGAAGCGTCCTACCTGCCAATCAAAGGATTGCAGCAGTTATTAAAAACGATTGGTAAGGTCCGTAAGCAGATCAATCCGAAGCTACAAGTAGGTGGGATTCTGTTCACGATGGTAGATGCTCATACGAATGATGCAAGAAATAATATGGAACTTCTCAGAAATGTATATGGAAGTCAAATTCATATCTTTGATAATTATATTCCATTTTCCGTAAGGATGAAGGAGGCAGTCAGAGAAGGACAGAGTATTTTCTCTTATGATCCGAAAGGTAAAGCTACAGAAGCTTATCGGAGAGTGACGGAGGAGGTGCTGAAAGATGCCATCTAAAAAAAGAGCAACACCCATTTCCTTACAGCCGCTTGATGCTTTGTTTGGAACAAGCGAAGAGACAACCAATGGAATTAGTGAGATAGCAATAGGAAGCCTTCATCCATTTCCGAATCACCCTTTTCAAGTAAAAGATGATAAGAAAATGGAGGAATTGTCTGAAAGCATTACACAATATGGCGTGTTGGTTCCAGGTATTGTGCGGTTGAGAGAGTCCGGTGGTTATGAGATTGTAGCTGGTCATCGGCGAAAACGAGCATGTGAACTTGCGGGATTAGAGAAAATGCCGGTCATTATCAGAGATATGTCTGATGATGAAGCAACTGTGGTTATGGTCGATTCCAACATTCAAAGAGAAAATCTGTTATATAGTGAGAAGGCATTTGCATACCGCATGAAGTATGAAGCATTGAAACGTCAGGGTAGACGAACTGATTTAACTTTGGTCCAAGTTGAACCAAAGTTGAAAAAAAGATGGGCAGCTGAGATGGTTGGCACAAAAGTCGGAGAGACAATGAGTACGATCAAACGATATATACGATTGACCTACTTGTCGAATTACTTGCTGGAGTTTGTAGATAAAAATGAATTGCCATTTACTGTTGCAGTTGATTTATCTTATTTGAAAAGTAATGAGCAGTCATTGTTACTGGCGTTTATAGGAGCAACAAAGAAAATGCCAAATGGATCTCAGGCAAAAAAACTGAAAGAACTTAGCCAGCAAAAAGAATTGACTGGAGAAGATATAGAGAAAATTCTTAGAGGAGAAGCAAAAGTGAATTATCAGAAAATCAGTTTTTCAGAAAAGCAACTGCAAAAATATTTTCCACCAGATTACAAGAAAGAGCAAATCGAAAAAATAATTTTCCAGTTATTAGATTCGTGGAAGGCACAAACAGAGCGAAGGGGATGATAAAGTGGAATATGAAAAGCAAATAAGATATAATGATAGACAGATGCAAAGATATCAGGCATATCTTTCTAAAGTACAGAAGATAAACAGATTAGATAAGAGGACGAAAGAAATGACGATTGGAGATGTAATTAAAAAATCAATTCTGCCACTGGCATTTATGGTATTCTGGTTTTGGATGACAAAAACAATTATGAAGGTCAGTGGACAGACGGATTGGTTCTGGTGGGTATTTATTGCCGGACTTCCATTTGGAATACATAAAATGCGGCTGATTCTGATTCCGAGAGGAATGGATACCACAGCAACACTTGGGATGGCTGCATTAAGTGTCATTATTGGAGCATTGATTGGAAGTATCATGATTCCAGTGTATGTGATCAGAGCGATATACGTGTTTATACGGTATGTCATTGGAAAATAGAATATTAGATTGATAAGAGGCAGGCTTGCGAAAACAAAAATCGTAAGTCTGCCTCTTTTTTTGTGCTTAAAAACAGGCAATTCAGGGGAAGTCCCTTTTGCAAATAAATATTCTTGGAGGATTTTTAAGATGAGAGAGCGAATTGAAAGTAAGCATGTAACAAAGGAAATCAAAAGTCAGATGCCAGTGATTCCGGTGGAAATTGTTAAAGAAAGAGGCTGTACCTTCTGCCCGTATTATCTGGGCAATTATGAGAAACAGCCACGCTGTATGATGAAAACCTGTGCCTGGAATGATGAAAATGAACGTTTCCATCCAGTTCTTCGTGAACTGATCCCATTTTACAAAGAGAAGATGGAAAAAGCAGAAGAAAAGTTCCTGGCAATGAAAAAGATTTACACAACACTGTTAGGAATGTTTGCCGATGAAATGAAGCAAGAAGAGTTGGAAAAAGATGAATGTTACGGATGTGCCTATGGAAAATGTGGACCATGTATCGGTATCTGTTACAAATCAATGAAAGCATAGGAGGGGTAAGCCAATGAATACAACAGTTATTTCCGGGCGATTGGTAAGAAATCCCGGATACAACGAAGTGGAGAACGAAAAGGGACTTCATAAGATTGCCAAGTTTGTTCTGGCAGTAAGAAGAAATTATTCCGATGAAGTCAGTTTCATTCCGGTAAAGGCTTTTGCAAAGAAAGCAGAATTTGCCAGAGATTATCTGATGCAGGGAACGAAGGTCATGGTGGAAGGCGAGATTGTCACAGGTAATTATGAAGATAAGGATACCGGGAAAAAGATCTATACCACCGAAGTGTATGCAAACCGGATTGAATTCGCAGGTGCGAAAATGGTTGACAGACCACCATTTCCAGAAGATGCGGAAGGGTTCTTAGAAATCCCAGAGGGCATGGAAGAGGAAATGCCGTTTAGATAGAGGAGGATAAAAGATGGTTTCAGTAGATCAGGCGTATATGGTAGGGCATATGAAAAATGCCGATGGAAGTATCAATAACAAAAATGTAGTGCTGTCAGCAGCATGTGAAGCAGCGGAATTGTTCCGGTGCATGATGTCAGTAAATCAGAAACTGGAGGACTGGCAGAGATTTAACCACACCTTGGAGCTGCATCTTAGAAGTGTGGAATGTGAGAAAATCCATGATATCTGTCAGGCAGTATACGGAATGAAACATCCGTCCAATGAACTGGAAGGATTGTATCTGGCAAGAGAGGATGAACAGATATGCCTGCTGTACTATCAGGTATTTGTAGGGATGCTGGAAATTAATATTAATTCAGCCGAAGTGCTGTACAAACAGAAGGAGAAAACAATGAATGAGTAAGATGGAGTATATGCCGGTAGAGTGTCTGCAGGTGCCGAAGGTGCTGTTTCAGATGGCAAAATACAAAAATCTGTCAAATACAGCAAAGATTTTATACAGCTTATTTCTGGATCGTTTGAAATTTGCGGTGCAGAATGGTTGGGTAGATCATAACGGAGATCTGTATGTTATCTATCCCAAAAGTGAAATGAAGAAAGACCTGAATACGACTAGATATGGAGTAGATCAGGCAGTACAGGAACTGGTTCAGGTTGGTAATCTGGTGCGTATCATTCCAAACAATGGAAAGGCGAACCACTTTTATATCAATGATATTTATGAAAATGAGATGGAGGAAGAATCAATGATGACATTAGATACTATCATGGCAAATATGCCGCTGGCTGAAAGAGAAATTATTATGGATAAGATGGTGAAAGCATCCAGAGATATTTTTGAAACTATTGCGGATATGGGATATATTGATCAATATGAAACGTCTTTAACTGCAATGGAAAAGCGAGGATACCAGGATGAGCTTGGAGAGATGGATATTGATCAAATTCAGGCTGATGGATATGAGTTTGGCATGGATCTTGCATTTGGAATTCTGGAGGAAAATGAAAATAATCCTGCTCGTGTGTTAGATATCCAGAAATATGTGAACAGACAGTATGAAAGCTGTTCAAAAAAGAAGTTTATGAAGGTCCTGGAAACCCTTGTTCATGCGATGGGGAATGATGAAGGCTTTATTGGTGATATGTATGCTTGTAACAAGAAGGCCAGAAATTATTATTTGGACGAAATGATTCAATCATTCAATTTTGTATTTGATGAGATGTGCCATGGTACAGGCAGTGCAGCAAATTGTGATTTTGATGTAGAAGAGTAGGAAAATATTATGGCAGATTTTGAATATTTCAGAGCAGAAGAATCTGACCAGTTTTCTTTTTTTCGGATACCAAAAGCTCTGTTCACAGAAAAAGAGTTTGCAAGCCTGTCCACAGACGCAAAGCTCCTTTATGGAATTCTGCTTGATCGAATCAGCCTGTCCAAGAAAAATGGCTGGATTGACAGTGGGGGTTATGTCTATATCATTTACACGATCGCAGAATTGCAGGAGCTGTTGCGAATGTCGCATACGACAGTGACAAAGCTTTTATATGAGCTGGATAGTGTGCATGGGATTGGATTGATCGAGCGATATCGGCAGGGGAATAATCGTCCCTCTGTCATATATGTGAAAAATTTTGTAAAACGGAGTAGAGGAAAGCCGGTAAGATACTTTTCTTCTGGAACGCCAGAAACTGGAAATCCAGACTGCAAAGAATTGGAAATCCGGATTGCAAGAAACTGGAAGTCCGGAACGCAAAAAAATAGAAGTCCGGACTGCAAGAATCTGGATGGAAGTAATACTAAGATAAATAAGACTGAAAAGAATCATACTGATAAGAGTAAGAGCAATACACCCGCTTTGGAAGAAAAATTCAGTCAGTATGGTAGATTTAAAAATGTTGTTCTGTCGGAAGCTGAACTGCAGGAGTTGATGACGCTATTTCCATGGGATTACCAGAAACGGATTGATCATCTTTCTGTTTATATGAAATCCAGTGGAAAAGAGTATCAGAACCATTTTGCAACAATCTGTCTTTGGGCAGAAAGGGATGGAACCAGGATAGGAATGGATAAATATGAATTTCAGGAAGGAGAAAGCCTGTGATGGAAAACAAAGTAACAGCAGATTATCTGGACGAAGATGGGTGTCTTCATTGTGGCACCTGTGGAAAAAGAAAACAGATGAAAGTCAGTCTGATGGGATTTGAGCATGTAGTGTCCTGTTTGTGCGAATGCGAGGTAAAAGCCAGGCAGGAACTGGATGAGAAGATGCAGTGGGAAGAAGCACAGAGGCAGCTTTATCAGAGAAAATCCGTCGGACTTCGGGAAAGAAGATTCTGGGAATGGAAATTCGAAAATGACAATGGAAGCAACCAGAAGATACTAATCGCCAGGCAGTATGTAGAAAACTGGACAGATATGAAGAGAAAAAATGTAGGATTGCTTTTGATGGGACCAGTTGGAACCGGGAAAAGTTTCTTTGCAGGCTGTATTGCAAATGCACTTTTGGAACAGGGAGAACGTGTCATGATGACAAATTTTTCTAGGATCTTAAATGAAATGACCAGCTATCAGGCAGATAAGAACCAGATTATACAAAATCTTGTGGATTATCCGTTGCTGATTATTGATGACTTGGGAATAGAACGAAATTCCGAGTTTGCTTTGGAGCAGGTCTATAATGTGATAGACAGCCGCTATTGTAAAATGCTTCCGCTGATCATAACAACGAATCTGGGACTGAATGAAATGAAATCCACAGATTTGGATACTGCCCATCAGCGTATTTACAGTAGAATACTTGAAATGTGTGTTCCCATCTATTGTGGTGGAGAAGATAAGAGAAAAGAAGAAGGGACAGAAAAACTCGTACAGGTGCAGAACCTGATTACCGGTTAATCTGTCTTTTTTTATTAAAGGGGGTGATTGCCATGATTACAGATCTGGACAGCAGTTGAATCGCTGAAAGGAGGGAAAAGTCATGCAGGAAGAGGTAACTCAGAAAACGGTCACGTTCTGTATTCGGGCTACTAAGATTACGGCAGACCTGTTGAAAAAGGTTCTTGTTGCGTATCTGCGTCATCAGAGGCAGAAATCAGTAGAGAAGAAAGCACAGAAAAATCAGCCGAAACAGGGAAAGGTCACGGTAAAAGAGCTGGCAAAACAGAATGCCGGGATGGTCAATATCGAGATCACAAATAAGAATATCAAGTCCTTTGAACGCTATGCCAGAAAATACGGGATCAATTATGCTCTGAAAAAAGACAAGAGCAAAGAGCCGCCGGTTTATCTGGTATTTTTCAAGGGACGTGATCAGGATGCCCTCAATGCTGCTTTCCGTGAGTTTTCCCAGAAACAGATTCAAAAAGCAAATAAACCTTCCATTCATAAGCGTCTTGCAGCTTACCGGTCAATGATGCCAAAGAAGACGAAGGACAAAGTAAAGAACCGCCATCAGGAACAGAGCCGATGAAGAAACAAAACGGCAATAAGCTGATGCAGAAGTGGAAGAATAAAGCTGGGGTCAGGCTGTCCGCCCTGGATAAAAAGAAACTGGTTCTTACAAATCTTCCCTATGTTCTGACCGCTTTTTATGCAGACCGGGCATCCTGCCTATACAGGAGCAGTCCCGGAGAAGATATAGGGAACAAACTGTTATATGCGATGGAACATGCAGATCGGATCTTTACAGGGATTCTGTTGAGTTTTGACCTTAGAGATCTATTGGTTGGAGTTACTGTCGCAGTTATTTTAAAACTATTGGTTTGGCAGAAACAGTCAGATGCAAAGAAACTTCGGAAGGGAATCGAGTATGGTTCAGCCAGATGGGGAACTGCAGAGGATATCAAGCCTTATATGTCAGAGAATCCCTGGATGAATATTCCGTTGACAGCAACAGAAGCATTGACCATGGAGAGCAGACCAAAGCAGCCGAAGTATGCGAGAAATAAAAATATCGTGGTCATCGGAGGCAGTGGTTCCGGAAAGACACGATTTTTCGTTAAACCGTCGGTCATGCAGATGAACTGTTCCATGGTCATTACAGATCCGAAAGGCACTCTGATTGAGGAGTGTGGCAAGATGTTAGCAAAGGGACCGCCTAAGAAAGATAAGAATGGAAATATTATGAAAGATAAATCTGGAAAAGTGGTTCATGAGCCATATGTGATTAAGGTTCTGAATACCATCAATTTTTCCAAATCGCTTCATTACAATCCATTTGCCTATATACGGTCTGAAAAAGATATCCTGAAGCTGGTGACAACAATCATTGTGAATACCAAAGGCGAAGGGGAAAAAGCTTCCGAAGATTTTTGGGTGAGTGCGACTCGTTCGCAGACGGTAAAAAGTCTGCGCACG
>ERZ1027221.1381-NODE-1381-length-12035-cov-7.088731_pt1 | contig 12035 bp, 7 predicted proteins | sample MGYA00519267_ERZ1027221 | MGnify/ENA primary metagenome ERZ1027221 (study PRJEB26926, sample SAMN06164533) | human gut metagenome | biome: ENVO:00009003; feature: ENVO:2100002; material: ENVO:00002003 | host: Homo sapiens | place: USA | collected 2012 ...
GCGATCGTCGGCAGCGTCAGATGTGTATAAGAGACAGAATGACGGAAGGGGCGCCGTTGTTGCGAAGGCTACAGGCGGGAGTTTCCATTCCGGTTTTGGAGGGGGCTGCGTCCTCCTGCCCGATTTTCAAATCGTTCCAGGCCTGTTCCGCGCTGGCCATCGGGCAGCGGTGCGTTTCTTTGGCGCCGGGCAAAGAATAGATGATGCCAATAAGCTGGCCGAGGAAGAGGCCGGCGATGATGACACCGATAGCGACGGAGAAAGGCCTGCTGAAGGGGGATGTTTCCTGCTTCACATTCAGCAGCATGATGATGAACGCGAAGAGCACCATAATGGCCCCGGCGTATACAAGGATTTGGAGAATGCCCAGGAAGTGGGCTCCCAGCCCGATCATGACGGCGGCGGTGGCTCCAAAGGAAAGAGCCATCATCATGGCGGAGGAGACGGGGTTGCGCATGAAGACGACCATCAGGGACAGGACCACGGCCAGGGCCCCGAAAACGTAAAAAAGTATGTCGCTGGCAAAGATGTTCATAACGTACGGGAAATGGAGTGTTCGGGGGTTATTTGTATTGGTTCCACTTGTTGACCAGCCCCTTGCGGGTGCCGCCCAGTTCGTAGAGCTTGGCCTTGTTGTGGATGGCCTGGGTTTTATCCGTGGGGGTGAACAGGTAGTTATGGCTCATGAAGATGGCCTGTTCCGGGCAGGCTTCCTCGCACATGCCGCAGTAGATGCAGCGCAGCATGTCAATCTGAAATTCCCTGGGGGCTTTTTCCACTTTGCCCCACGGTCCTTCCTGTATGGGGCCGGGGGTGATGGTGATGGCGCGGGCCGGGCAGATGAATTCGCAGAGCTGGCAGGAAACGCAGCGTTCACGGCCGTCTTCGCCTTTCACCAGCACGGGAGCTCCGCGGTAATATTTCGGCAGATGTTTGTCCCATCTAGCTTCCGGATATTGCATCGTAACGCCGATGCCGGAACCGGCCAGTTCTTTTTTGTTGCGGGATTTGCCCAGCAGAGCCAGAACGAGGTGCCTGATAGTGAGCCAAAGACCGCCAAGAATGGATTGCAGATAGAACCGCTCTCCAAGGGAAATCTTCGGACGCTTGATCGTTTTGAAGGCCATAATAGTAATGTTGTCGGAATGAAGAAGGGGGGGATTACTTGACGAAGTACAGGATGGCGGCTGTAAGGAAGATGTTGATGACGGCCAGTTCAAAGAAGACCATCCAGCCGAGCTTCATCACCTGGTCATAGCGGAAGCGGGGGAGCGTCCACCGCACCCAGACGAAGAAGAAGGCGAAGAAGAGAAGCTTGAGCACATATGCGATGAGCTGGCAGATGACCGCCACCCAGTTGGCTACGTTTTCATTGAGCCAGCCGTCCAGGCCGAAGCCGATGGACCAGCCCCCCAGGAACAGCGTGATGACAAGGGAGGATCCCACCACCATGGCGGCATATTCCCCCATGAAGAATTGGGCGAATTTCATGGAGGAGTATTCCGTATGGTAGCCGCCCACGAGGTCCGTTTCACATTCGGACATGTCAAACGGCGTACGGTTGGCTTCCGCAAAAATGGAGGTGAGGAATATGATGAAACTGATAGCTACGGGCACCAGCAGTATCCAGCGTTGCCAGCTCAGGCCCTCGCCCCACACGGGAAGCAGGAGCCAGCCGTTGGCGGCCTGGTATTCCACGATGTTGGACAGGTCCAGCGTGCTGTAAATCATCAGCACAGGGATGATGGACAGACCCATGCTGATTTCATAGGAAATCATCTGGGCTGAGGAGCGCACGCCGCCCAGGAAGGGGAATTTGGAGTTGGATGACCATCCGGCCAGCACCAGTCCGTACACGGAGAGGGAGGAGATGGCGAACATCCAGAGGGGGCCTACGCTGAGGTTGGCCACCGCCATGTTGACGTTTCCGTAAGAGGTTTGAAGGTCTCCGGCGAAGGGAACCACGGCCGCCGTCATCAGCGGTGGCGCAAGCACCAGGATGGGAGCGATCCAGAAGTATACGCGGCGTACGAAGGGGGGCGTGAAATCCTGTTTCAGGAACAGTTTGCCGCCGTCCACCATGGGCTGCACGAGACCGAAGATGGGGATGTCGCGGTCCAGGCGGAAAAAACGGCACAGGTTGGCGATTTTGCCGTCATGGGGCAACCCGAAGTAGTCCAGCGTCTTTTTGAACGGCAGGTCGGATTTCATGCCGAAGCGGCGGAAGATGCTTAACGGAATGCCGGCGCGGTTGGGGCCTACGCGGTCCTGGATCCAGGCGGCCACCCGGCGTTCAATGTACACGCAGACCGGAATGAACAGAATGGTGATGGCAAAGCAGATGACGATTTTGATCAGCAGAGTGATGATATAAAACCACACAGGGTTGCTGAGCACCTCGTCGCAAAAGGTTAGAATCGAATCAATCATGGCGGATTAACAGGTTGTATGCGTGTGAAGTGTGATTAGCGGCCCTGGTTTTTTTCGCGTTCCACCACGGGAATGGTGACGCCGGTTTCCAGAATGGGCTGGCCCCCGTCTCCGATGGAACCCCAGGAGACTCCATTGAGTGCGCCGTATTCCGTGCTCATGGCGGTGAGGATGTCCAGGGCGGAGTTGAAGTCTTTCAGAGCAGGATTGCCTCCCAGCAGAAGGGTGATGTCTCTGAAAATCTGCCAGTCGTCCCGGGCGTATCCTATGGGCTGGATAGCGCGGTTCAGGCGTTGAATACGGCCCGTGACATTAATCATGGTGCCGAATTTTTCAGCGTAGGTGACGCCCGGCAGAACCAGGTCCGCATGGCGCGCCGTTTCATTGGCGCTGTGGGCGGTCATGAACAGGTAGTCCAGCTTGTCCAGATCTTCCGCCGTGAAGCCTGCTTCCGGGGAGATGAGGTCTTCCCCCAGGGAGAGGATGCCCTTGATGGAACCGCTGCGAACTCCTTCGCGAATGGCGTCCAGCTTGGAACCGGGTTCGATATCCAGCACCAGCCTGGCCCCGTTCGTGTTCGGGTTGCGATCCGCAGAAATAAGCATGCCGTCGCTTTCTCCCATGCGGGGAACGATGTCCACCATATCCGTGCCGATTTGGGCAGCCAGATGGCGGACCATGTAAAGTTCTTCATTGGTCATGCGCCCGGAGGCAATGATGGCGAGCTGGTTCGGAGCGATGCGCTTGACGGCTTCCGCGGCGGAAGCCAGAGCCGGTTCCCAGGTGGAGGGGCGGTGGGGCGCTTCCGCATCCGTACGGATGACGGGCTGGGGAATGCGGGTTTCCGCATTGATGTATTTGTAGTTAAGGCGGTGAGAGTCCGGCATCCAGCAGGAGTTTACGGCATCATTCTGGCGCGGGGTAATGCGGTATACCTTGTCTTCCCTTGTCCAGAGGGTGATATTGGTGCCCGTTCCGCAGTCCACGTCAATGGTCTTTGTTTCCTTCAGGAACCAGACGCGCATTTTAAAGCGGAAATCCTTGGAAGTAAGGGCTCCTACCGGGCAGAGGTCCACGGTGTTCATGGAGTAGTTGCTGTCCAGCTCGCGGCCGGGGTAAACCGTGATGGCGTTGAAGGTGCCGCGTTGGGACATGGTGAGCACCTCATCGTGCATGATGTCGCGCATGAAGCGCACGCAGCGGCCGCAGAGCACGCAGCGTTCCTGGTCCAGGTTCACGCGCGGGCCAATGCTCAGGTTTTTTCCTTTTTTGGTCTTTTTCTCTTCAAAACGGCCTTCCACCTGGCCGTAGTCGTTGGAGTATTCCTGAAGCTTGCATTCCCCGGCCTGGTCGCAGATGGGGCAGTCCAGAGGGTGGCTGGTGAGCAGGAATTCCATTACGCCGCGGCGCGCTTCACTGGCCAGGGGGCTGTCCGTGCGGATGCCCATGTTTTCCGCCACCGTGTTTGCGCAGGAGATGATGGGGCGGGGCATCCACTGGATGCGCTGATAGCCGTTTTCATCATAGGAGGGTGTCTGTCCCGGAGCGAGCCTGGGCGGCATCCCCTGTTCCACCATGCACATGCGGCAGGAGCCGGCGACAGCCAGCTTGGGGTGGTAGCAGAAGCACGGAATGGGCACGCCCACGGAACGGCAGGCGTCTGCAATCCGCGTGCCGCGCGGGAACCGGTGCCACGTTCCGTTGATTTGGACGTTCACCTTGCCTTCCGCGGCGGCAATGTCTTTGGGGAGTTTGGAAGCTTCTTCACTCATGATGACGGATGGGAGAGGGATGGTTTTGAGAACTGGTGTTGCGTGCTGCTGTTTAGCGGGTGAGGAAACGGTTTTGCTCCCTGCCTTCCTCCGTGTGGGGCAGACAGGCGTTGAATGGATCCGTCAGGGCTACGAATTCTTCCTTGAATTTGGAGACCATGGCCTGGGTGGGCCAGGAGGCGGCTTCACCAAAGGCGCAGACCGTTTTTCCTTCAATCTGGTTGGCCACTTCAATGAGCAGATCCACATCCGACGGGGCGGCTTTTCCTTCCAGGATGCGGGTGCTGAGTTTCATCATCCACGGACAGCCTTCCCGGCAGGGAGTGCACTGCCCGCAGGATTCATGGGCGTAGAAACGGTTGATGTTGTTCATGGCCCAGGGCATGGAGCGGGAGTCATCCATGACGATGACCGCGCCGGAACCGGACATGGAGCCGTGCCGGGCGATGCTGTCCAGATCCAGCGGAATGTCGAAGAAGGTGATTTTTCCCATGGTGCCGTCCGGATTCTGCACTTTGTATTCCGCATCCGTGCGCATGACCTTGGAGGAGGAGCCTCCGGGTATCACGGCCTTGAACTGGCGTCCTTCCCGCGGGCCGCCGCAGACGTCATACAGCAGTTCACCGAAGGTCATGGAGCCGGAGACGATTTCATAGAACCCAGGACGTTTGACGTCGCCGGAAACCCCGATGATGCGGGTGCCGGGGGAACGTTTGGCTCCTTCCTGGCTGTAGGCTTCTCCTCCCATGGCCATGATGTGTTTCACCTGGCAGAGGGATTCCACGTTGTTGACAATGGTGGGGCATCCGTACAGGCCGATGGTGGCCGGGAAGTAGGGGGGCTTGATGCGGGGATAGGGGCGATCCCCTTCAAGGGAGTTGAGCAGGGCCGTTTCCTCACCGCAAATGTACGCTCCCGCTCCGCGGTGCAGGTGGATTTCCAGATTATAGCCGGACCCCTGGATATTGCTGCCCAGGAAGCCGCGTTCGCGAGCTTCCTGAAGGGCTTTGAGCATGATTTCCGCGGCGATGGGAAATTCTTCGCGCATGTAGATGTAAGCCTGATGCGCTCCCACCGCGTAGCTGGAGATGACCATTCCTTCAATGAGCTGGTGGGGATCCTGATGGACAATGTAGCGGTCCTTGAACGTGCCTGGTTCGGATTCGTCACAGTTGCAAACCAGGTAAACAGGCTTCGTGTTGTTCGGCGGAATGAAGGTCCATTTCACGCCGGTGGGGAACCCCGCGCCGCCACGGCCGCGAAGACCGGATTTTTTCACCTCGTCAATGACGGCCCTGGGCTCCATGCCGAGCGCCTTTTTCAGTTCTTCATAACCGCCGTCGGCCAGATAGCAGTCAATGGAGGTATTCCAGCCCTCACGGTTGACGTTTTTCAGAATGCGGCGCGTTTCCCTGGGGTGGGGTTCTTTACCGGGAAGATAGGTGATGCTCATGGCGAAAATCTGGTGCGTGGGAAATGGAAAGGGTTAGGCTGTCTGATATTTGGCAATCACTTCTTCCAGCACTTCCGGAGTGACTTTTTCGTACAGGAGATCGTTGACCATCATGTTGGGGCCAAAGCCGCAGTTGGCCAGGCATTCCACTCCTTCCACGCTCCACAGGCCGTCCGGGCTGACTCCAATGGGGTGGTGGTGGTCGATGCCGTTTTTGTCAATGCCCAGACGCGTGCAGATGGCGTCGAACAGGCTGTCCGCCCCCGCCATGGCGCAGGAAAGAGTGCGGCATACGCGGATGTGGTTTTTTCCGGGGCACATCTGGCGCAGACCGGGATAGAAAGTCACCACGCCCAGAACATGGGCGGCGGAGATATTCAGTTTTTCTCCCACCCAGGCAATGGCGTCGCCGCTGATGAAGCCGAATTTTTTCTGTATTTCATGCAGGATGGGCAACACGGCGGATTTTTGCTTGCCTTCCGGGTAATGCGTAACGTATTCGCTGGCGGCGGCGTCAAGTTCCGGCGTTACTTCAAAGGCCGGGTAAAACCGTTCGCCCGGGCTGGGCTGGTGGGCGATAGTCGCGTCGATGGCGTTTTCAGCGTAATCGGACATGGGGAGAAAGTTTGGTGTTTGCGTTGAAGTGGATGAAAGTGGCGGGTGTTTAACGGTCGCATTCGCCCATCACGAAGTCGAAGGAGCCGAGAATGGCCGGAACGTCGGAAACCAGGTGGCCTTTCATCAGTTCCGGCAGGATGGACAGGTTGCAGAAGGAGGGGGAGCGCATGCGCAGGCGGTTGGGAAGCCCGCCCCCCTTGGAGTCCAGGAAGAAACCCAGCTCTCCCTTCGGGTTTTCCGCGGCAAAGTAAACCTGCCCGGCAGGGGCGTTCACCCCCATGGTCGTCGTCATGAACTGGCGAATCAGGGATTCCATGTCCGTCAGGACTTTTTTCTTTTCAGGCAGCGTGCCTTTGGTGTCCACCATGTTGATGGGGCCGTCCGGCATGGTTTCAATGACCTGGCGGATGATGCGCAGGGACTGGCGCATTTCTTCAATGCGCACGGTAAAACGGTCGTAGCAGTCTCCGTGTTCGCCTACGGGGACGTCGAATTCGTAATTTTCATATCCCAGATAGGGGGTGAGTTTGCGCAGGTCCCGCTTAATGCCGCTGGCTCGCAGGTTGGCCCCCGTAATACCCCAGGAAAGCGCTTTTTCACGGCTGATGACGCCTACGCCCTGAAGACGGTCAATGAAGATTTTGTTTTTGAGCAGGAGGGCTTCCGTTTCATCGAGGGTTTTGGCCGCTTCATCGCAGAAGACGAGCACTTCCTTGAGCATTTCATTGGGAACATCACGTGTCTGTCCGCCGATGCGGGTATAAGAGGAAGTGAAGCGCGCCCCAGTGAGCTGTTCGTAAAAATTATGGATTTTTTCACGTTCCTCATAACAGTACAGGAAAACGGTCATGGCGCCTACGTCCATGCCGTACACGCCTACGCCCAGGATGTGGGAGGAAAAGCGGGAAAGTTCCAGGGCCAGTACGCGCAGGGCCTGTCCGCGGGGCGGCAGTTCCCATCCCAGCAGTTTTTCCACCGCGCAGGCATAGGCGATGTTGTTGGACAGGGGGGCCAGGTAGTCAAAGCGGTCGGTGTAGGGAACAAATTGGTTGTACTGGATGGTTTCGCCTATTTTTTCCATTCCGCGGTGCAGATGGCCAACCACCGGATCACAGCTGATGATTTCTTCACCATCAAGTTCCAGCACCAGGCGCAGCACGCCGTGAGTGGCGGGGTGGGAGGGGCCCACATTCAGGGTCATCGTTTCTCCGAGCGGTTCGGATGTATTGGTGAGATAGTCTGCGTTAGCGGCTGTATCTGCAATGGCGAAAGTTTTGGTGCTCGTCTTCATGTGGATGTCCGTGCCTGGCTGAACCTGATAATGGTGCCGGATGATTATGCCACTTCACACCATGCGGGCAAGCCAAATGTCAGTTTTTTTGGCATTCCGGGGAGGTGGTGCGCGAGTCTCCTCAACTGATGAATGTTAGTCTTTTCTAACAATAAGCTTTTATATGGAACCTGCCGAATATGGGAAAAAGCGGATTAGGAATCCGGAGTCAACCTACAAATTTGAGAAAAAATAATTTAATGCAAATTTGCTCAGTTATTTCCGAATGGCGGGTGCCGGGAAAACTGGGCTGCCGGGCCTTATGGCTGGACGTGTCCGAACGCAGCGGAGGAGAATCTTCTTCCTTTGTAGCCGGCCTCCCTGCGTAGTCCTTTTCGGGATTCACGTTATATGCGGATTCCTAATCCGTTAGGAAAAAAATATGTTGAAGCCGAGGAGAATTTTTGTCTTTCCCATTGCTGTAACATTTTCAGTATTATTTATTTTATATATTATTTCATGGTTTTCCCCTATTGCCGGGGATTCCTTTATTCACGACAGGACGGGGTACCTTGGGCAGTTTCATATCCGCCATGTCTGGAAGGCCTGCGTGGACAGTTACCTGTATTGGAATCCCAGGCTGGGGGAAATGGCTGCATTTTTTATTACTTCTGCTCCCCGGCTGGTCTGGACGGTCTTGAATCCCGTGTTTGTGCTTGCCCTTGTTCTTGGCCTTTATGTGCTCGCTCTGGGGAGAATGCCCAATCTCCGGCGGGAGTGCGGAGCATGGACGTGGTTGTTTGCTTTAAGCATGTTCGTCTCAGCCGGGGTAACCGTTTATTATGTCTGCCTGACACGCGCAGGCTCCATGAATTATGTGTGGACCGGATGCCTGATCGTATGGTTCATGAATATTTACAGAACCAGGTGGGGGAAGCGGATAACCTCCCCTCGATGGGGCCTGTCCTCAGGATGTCTGATTTATGGGATTTTCTGCGGCGCCTGTAATGAGGGGGCGACGATAGGAATGGCGGCGGCGTTTTGCATCATGGCCGCGGTCGGCATGTTCCGGGACCGCAGGGTGGGCGCTTATGTATGGTGCGGGTTTGCCGGCGTTGCGTTGGGAGGCCTGTTTCTATTTGCCGCCCCCGGTTTGTATTCGCGGCTTGGCCATGATTTGGGAGCGAGTGAAGTTTTGAGGAAGGGCGGTTTTTGCGCCTATGCGGAGTCTTTCGGGATATTGCTTTATTACCACGCGAGGATGTTGTGTAAAATATATGCCGTTTCCGCAGTATTAACGGGATTTTTGTTGTTCAGCGGCACGGAGCGGTGCCGGGAAGTAATCAGGAAGGAAAAGGAATCCTTCTTTTATATTCTTTTTTTATTGTTGCTGGGGTTCATCATGTCCGTTTGTTATTTTCCGGTGTGCATTCCCGCCCATCATGTTCAGTTCGTGTCGTCCCTGCCCGTTTTGGCGTCGTCAACCGTGTTGTTCTCCGTATTGTACCGGAATGAGATCATGGTGCGCGGATTGCGCGCGGTGACTGTTTGCCTTGCCGGAGCTACTTTGTTTTTCGGGGTGGTGTTCACCCTGGAGTATTATCATGTAGGCTCTCAGGCTTTCCAGAGAGAGGAGCTGATTCATAAGGCCTTTCAGGAGGGGAATCTGGAACCGGAAGTTCCTTCCATCTCTCCTCTTTTCTTTGAAGGAAAAGTATCCGGAACGGATGGGAATTGGGGTGGGCCGGATACCAACCGCCGGTTTGGCATCCGCAAGCTGGTAGTGAAAAAGCCCTGAGGGAAAATGGCTATTTGACTATGTTCCGGGGAGTGAAGTGCATTTCCTGTTCCTCGATGCCGAATTGCCAGGTGGCCGTTTGCCACATGTTGACAGCAGGATTTTTCCAACGGACCTGGACGATTACGGGGCTGAGCCGCAAGGGACGGGAGGGAGTCCATTTCAAAATTTTTTCCTTGGCGTCGTACCGGGCGTTTACCAGGCCGAAGCCGGAGACGCGCATTTCCATTTGCTTGGGTTCCAAGGAGGGTTCCCCTGCCAGGGAAATGGATATATCGGGAGTCTGGTTTTTTACCACGGTATTGGCGGCCGGATAAACGGGCTGGGCTGGGGCCGGGTAGGAATTCATCTTTTTCCCGCTGCTGTTGCCAGAGGTGGCCGCCGGGGTTTCCGGAGTGGAGGGAACGTTGAAATTCAGGGCTCTGGTAAATGTCTTAGGGTCTTTGCCGAAGACCATGTAGCGGTGAATCCGCCAGCGGTCCGTGTCCTTGGTCACTTTTTTGGGGATTACCGTAAAGGCCGACTGGAATCCGGCTTCTTCCGCCTTGGAGATCATTTCCGGCAGGATGAAGCCGCCAGGATAGCAATAGGCCTCCACGGAAGAACCGGGGAATTTTTCCTGAAGGATTTTCCGGGAATTGCCTATTTCCGCCGTTGCCAGATCCAGAACCGCTTGTGTACCTTTCCGCTGGGCGGCCCTCCAGGATCTTGGGTACAGGTGGCTGACGGAGTGGCTGCCCAGGGTGGCGCCGTTATTCAGCATTTCCTGAATTTGGGCGGGGCTCATGGCTGAACCGCGGCCCGTGATGAATTTGGTGTATGGGAAAATGGTAAAGGGGAATCCCGTTTCTTTCAGGATGGGATAGGCGTCCGTGTAGACGCTCTTCCAGCCGTCATCGATGGTGATCATGACGCATTTGGCCGGAAGCTGCCTGTCCCCCAGTTTCCATTCCAGGAATTCCTTCATGGAGATGACGGGCACTCCGGACGCCTTCAGCGCCTGCATCTGGGAGCGGAATACATCCGTATTCATGCGCATTTCCGTAGCGGGAAGGGTGCGGCTGAAATCATGGTAACCCAGAATGGCTACGCGGGTTTCATGCTGAGGAACCGGAACGGGGGAAAAAGCCGTGGAGGGAATGGCAAGGGATGCCTCCGCAGGTTGTACCGGGGCGTGCAGGTTCGTTTCCCCGGGAATGGGTTCCGCGTTAGGGATGGACTCCGCCAGGGGAGCGGAAGAGCCTGTCTCTCCGGGAATGGGTTCCGCCATGGGGATGTATTCATCCTTGCGGTTGGCTTCAATCAGGTCTTTGACGGGAACGATGCCGGCGGCCGGGTTTCCCTTGATGGTTCCCCCGATGACCGGGCCGGGAGCAAAGGGAAGGGGAGACGCCGGCGGCAGGTCGGGCGGAAGCTCCGCACATGCGACACCGGCTGCGATCAAGAAAACGGAAAGGAGGCCTGGGACGGAGCGCATATCTGCAACTACTATTTTTAAGTTTTCTGTTCAACCTTAAACTCAGGCAGGCATGACAGCCTGTTCCGTGCCGCGCGCGTTTTTTCCGGGTCATGTCTGGATTTTCCCGTTTGAATGCGTTATCGCTAAAAAGCATGCAGACTCATTTTCCGCTCGCGGAAAAAAGGAGAGGCGTTTAGTCTGTCTGCAGACATGAGCTGTATTTGTCATTTCTTCAAAGTTCTGGCGCACCGTGCGGGTCTGCTCACTGCCGTAGCTGCCGCCGCTTTTTTCCTGGGGGCTCCCGCCAGTGAAGCTTCGGCCCGCACGGCGGCTCCCGCTTATCCGGCCGCGGAAGTGGGGGGGGAATCCCAGTACAGCCATTTTCCCATTCCTCTCAATCATTACAATCCGGTGCCGCCGGATGCCAGCCTGTACCAGGTGCTTAGTGAACGCAACAAGCAGTCCGGCGGTTTCAACCTGGCAGTGACGCTCGTTTTCTTCGGTGCTATTATCCATACGTTTCTGGCCGGCCGCTTTGAGCGTTATTCCCATAAGCTGGCCCTGCGCTATAAGGAAAAGCTCAAGGAAACCAACTTCCGCGTGATGCATCCGGAAGAGCGCCTCCCGGTTTCCTTCGCGTCCGCCATTTTCCATTTTCTGGGAGAAGTGGAAGCCGTGTTCGGAATCTGGCTTATCCCTTTCATGTTCGTGTGCTGGAAGTATTATTCCTTTGAGGATTTTTCCGCCTATTTGAATTATGACTGTTCCTTCACGGAGCCGATGTTCGTGATGATTATCATGATTATCGCTTCTTCCCGCCCTATTTTCAAACTGGCGGAATATGTCGTGAACTGCGGCGCCAGGCTTGGAAAGGCAACGCCGGGCGCGTGGTGGATTTCCGTGATGTGCCTGGCTCCCCTGCTGGGTTCTCTGATTACGGAACCTGCCGCCATGACGATCGGGGCCCTGATCCTAAGCAAGAAATTTTACGACCTCAAGCCGAAGAAAACCTTGATGTACGCCACTCTGGGGCTTCTCTTCGTGAATATCTCCATCGGGGGCACCCTGACGCACTTTGCAGCTCCGCCCGTAGTGATGGTGGCGGAAAAGTGGGACTGGGGGCTGGCTCACATGATCCAGCATTTCGGATGGAAGGCCGTTTCCGCCATCGTCATTTCCAATTTGGCGTATTTTCTCCTTTTCCGCAGGGAGTTCGCCCGCCTGGCTTCCCAGCA
>ERZ1027221.1392-NODE-1392-length-11981-cov-8.740986_pt1 | contig 11981 bp, 12 predicted proteins | sample MGYA00519267_ERZ1027221 | MGnify/ENA primary metagenome ERZ1027221 (study PRJEB26926, sample SAMN06164533) | human gut metagenome | biome: ENVO:00009003; feature: ENVO:2100002; material: ENVO:00002003 | host: Homo sapiens | place: USA | collected 2012 ...
AGCCCAGCATCTTGCCCATGCCAATGCCCATCATGGAGTAGCCGGAAAAGTCAAAATAGAGCTGCAGACTGTAGGCGATGATGCCCAGCCACACCAGCGGGGTGGAGGCGTTGGCAAGACCCACAAAGGTGGTGGAGGGACTGTCTGCCACCCCGATGATGTCGGTCCACAAAGCGCCGATAGCGTCCGCCAGCAGCACCTTTTTGGCAAGGCCGAAGGTGAACAGGGTCATGCCATCTTCGATCTGCTGCAGGCTGTAGCGGTGCCGGTATACGTGCAGCTGGTTGGAGACATCGCGGTATTTGACGATGGGGCCCGCGATGAGCTGCGGGAACATGACCACATAGGCGCCGAAGTCGATGATATTGCGCTCCGCCTTCACATCCCGGCGGTAGACGTCGATGGAGTAGGACAGGGTCTGGAAGGTGTAGAAGCTGATGCCCAGCGGCAGGGTGCCGATGCCCTGGATCTCGGCAAAGCCGGTGCCCAGCAGGGCATTGACGCTGCGCAGGACGAAGTTTGCGTATTTGAAATAGAACAGCATCCCAAGGCTGCCGATCAGGGCGACAAGCAGGAACGCTCTGCGCAGGGCAGGGCGCTGGTCAAAATGCTCGATGGCAAGACCGCTGATATAGTTGATTAGGATCAGGGCCACCATCACCGGGAAGAAGCGTACCTCGCCCCAGCAGTAGAACACCAGACTGCACAAAAACAGCACGGTATTCTTGAGCTTCGGGGGTGCAAGGTAGTACAGCGCCAGCGTGATGGGCAGAAAGCGGAACAGGAAGATTATGGTGCTGAAAACCAAGGCGTCAGCCTCCTTTTTACACGGAATTACAGATTCAGTATTCCCCCAAGGGGGAGCCATCCCGGGTGAGGGAGGGCTTTCTACCGAAAAAAGCCGATGCCGCAAATGGCACCGGCTTCGGGTGGTTCGGGTTTATGCCAGAGCGTTGTCCACGGCGCTGTCCAGATCAGCGGTGCACTCGTTGGATGCGATCACCATGACCACGGTGTTGTCCTTGAAGGCGATGACGGCGTTCTCCACGTTGTCCTGTGCCTGCGCGAACTCGGCATAGTTGCCGTAGAAGGCCACCTGATCCTGTTGGTAGGCAGCCAGCTGATTTGCCACATCCTCGGCCTTGCCGTCGGCGGCTTCCATCACCAGCACCAGACCGGCGTCGCCGTTGTCGTTGCTCTTGACGCCCTTGTAGCTCACCACGTCCTCAGCCTTCAGGCCGAAGTCGTACTCGATGTTCATGGCTGCGATCTCGAACTGGTTGGAGATGGGGTCCTGCTCCAGCAGGGTGCTGTAGATGCCGTCCAGTGTGTCGGTGCCGTTTTCCGCATTGTCCACCACAGAGGACACAGCGGCGCTGGAAGCGGAAGATTCCGCCGCAGCAGTGGAAACGGAGGACGGCGCAGCGGAAGAGCTGCTGCCGCCGCAGCCGGTCAGTGCAGCTGCAGCCAGCGCACCGGTGAGGGTGATTGCAATGATTTTTGTGCGATTTATCATAAAATATTCCTTCTTTTGTTCAAAACATTCTCACAGCTGCCCAAAGCGGTTCTGCATCAGGGCAGACTATTGTTATCTTACCATAACCGCGTGCAAAATGCAACGCGCAGACCACCGGTTTTACGGATTTTTAACCGGCCGTGTTTTCCCCTGCGGCCAGCTTCTGCAGCAGGGCAACGGCGTCCTCAAGGCACAGGCCGCTCTGCTGGATGAGAGCCGCATTCTCCGGCCCTACATAGCGCCAGTGCCACGGCTCATAGGTGATCTCGGTGACGGCTTCGGCGTCCTTGGGATACCGCAGGATGAAACCGTACTCCACGGCGTGGGCCTTCAGCCAGCGGAAGGCAGCCGTCTTTTCAAAGCCCGTGTCAAGGCCGGTGTGCTCCGGGCTGTTCAGGTCGGCGGCAAGGCCGCAGTTGTGCTCGGAGTAGCCCGGAGGGTTCACGATGGAAGCGGCCTTCTGCAGGGCCTCGGCCCGGCTCAGCCCCTTGTCCAGATAATACTGGGTCTTTTTGTTGTAGAGCCCTTCCTGATACTTCACGCTGCGGTAGCCGCTCTGCATCCAGATGGTCACGCCCTCTTTGGCGGCAGCGGCCTGCATGGCAAGAAAGGCGTCGGCGGCTTCGGTCTGCAGGGTCTTATTGACGGCGGTGGCCGAACCGCATTCTCTGGTGGTAAAGGTGTAGTCCTCCGGCATCTTGTTGGTATGGTTCACCAGCACCATGCGGGGGTCGTCCAGCATGGCCTGCGCCTGCTGAGCGGAGAGCAGGCCGGGCTCTTCCTCCACGGCTGAAGCCGCACTGGAAGCAGGAGCGGTTTCGGCTGCTGTACTGCTGACAGAAGCCGCCGATGCACTGGAAACGGCGGCATGACGGCTGAGCAGGAAAGAGACTCCGCCTGCAGCCGCGCAGGCCGCAAGGGTGAAAGCAAGCAAACGGCGCGCAGCCGGGCGCAGAGAATGGCGGTGATGGGGAGTCGGATGCATGGAAAGCCTCCTTTCCGGCGGGGTTGCACCATTGTGTATAGAATGGGCATCCCATGGGCAGACTATGCCCGGAGGGAGCAGGATATGAAGATGACAGCACAGGAATATGCGCACCGGGTGCGGCGTGTGGGGCCGCACTCACCTCTGGGAACAGACTGTCTGTGGGCCTTTTGCGTGGGCGGCGGCATCTGCCTGCTGGGCGAGATACTGCGCCAGCGGTATCTTGCCATGGGGATGGAAGCCGACCTTGCCGGTACCCTGACCAGCTGCACCCTGATCGCCCTTTCGGCGGTGCTTACCACGCTGGGGTGGTATCAGAAGCTGGCGGCAAAGGCGGGGGCCGGGTCGCTGGTGCCCATCACGGGCTTTGCCAATGCAGTGGTCAGCGCGGCCATCGAGTTCAAGGCCGAGGGCCGGGTGCTGGGCACCGGGGCCAAGATGTTCACCATCGCCGGGCCGGTCATCGTATATGGTACGCTGGCGGCGGTAGTGTACGGCGCGGTGCTGTGGGTGCTGAACACGCTGGGGATGCCCGTCCTTTTATAAAAACGGGCAAGTGTGCCGTAAGATTGCAGCATGCTGTTATTATACAACATTTTATGGAACTTTTTCCATCTATTTTCCACGAAGGAGAAATTTTGCCTATGTCGATCCGGTGCGGGGACACCCTGCTGTTCCAGACGCCGCCGGTCATTGCTGCGGGGGCGGCAGTGGGCGGCAAAAAAGAGGGCGAAGGCCCGCTGGCTGCAGAGTTCGATGAACTGAGCGCAGACAACCGCTTTGGCCAGTCCAGCTGGGAAGCTGCGGAAACATACCTGCAGCTGCGTGCCGCGCGGCTCTGCCTGCAAAAAGCGGCGCTCCCGCAGGAAAAGGTGCAGCTTGCCCTTGCGGGGGACCTGCAGGCCCAGTGCACGGCGTCCAGCTACGCCATGCGGGAGCTGGGCGTGCCCTTTGCCGGGCTGTTCGGGGCCTGCAGCACCATGGCCGAGGGGCTGGCGCTGGGGGCTGCCTTGTGCGAGAGCGGTGCGGCCCGGGCGCTGCTGGCTATGGCGTCCAGCCACTTCTGCGCGGCAGAACGGCAGTTCCGCACGCCCCTGAGCTATGGGGCTGTGCGCACGCCTACGGCTCAGTGGACGGCCACCGCTGCCGGGTGCTGTCTTCTGCAGCCGCAGGGTGAGGGCGTGAGCATTGCAGCCGCCGCCTTTGGCCGGGTGCAGGATTATCAGGTAAAGGACATCAACAACATGGGCGCCGCCATGGCTCCCGCAGCGGCTTCGACCCTGCTGCACTATTTCAAGGATACCAACACCGAGCCGCAGGAGTTCGACTGCATCTATACCGGCGACCTTGGACAGACCGGCAGTCAGCTGCTGCGGGAGCTGCTGGCCGCCGAGGGCCTGCTCGTCCGGAACCATGTGGACTGCGGATGCATCCTGTTTGACCCGAACGAGCAGAGGGTGAAGAGCGGCGGCTCCGGCCCGGGCTGCTGCGCAGCGGTGCTGTGCGGGCATATCCTGCCGCGCCTGCGCCGGGGCAGTCAGAAACGAGTGCTGTTCGTAGCCACCGGGGCCCTGATGAGCCAGACGACCTTTTTGCAGAAGGAGAGCATCCCGGCGGTGGCCCATCTGGTGGAGCTGCGCGCCCCGCAGAAAGGAGACAGGACATGAATTATTTCTGGGCGTTCTGCGTGGGCGGAGCCATCTGCGCGGCGGGGCAGCTGCTCATCGACCTGACCGGCCTGACCCCGGCCCGCATCCTGACCGGATATGTGGTGGCGGGCGTGGTGCTTTCGGCCATTGGGTGGTATGCCCCGCTGGCCGAGTTTGCCGGGTGCGGGGCCACGGTTCCCCTGCTGGGCTTCGGCCATCTGCTGGCAAAGGGCGTGCGCACCGCGCTGCAGGAAGAAGGTGCTGTGGGCATCCTCACCGGCGGGCTGACCGCCGCTGCGGCCGGTGTTACCACCAGCCTTGTGTGCGGCGTGGTGTGCAGCTGGGTGGGCAAAAGTCACGACCAGAACTGAAGAAGAAATACACAAGAACATTGCTGCTTTGTCCGCCACCCTTCGCCCTGTTTTTCCACCGCACTGCGGTAAACTGTGCAAAACAGGAGGTGATGCGGATGAAGCACCGCTGGACGACCCTTTTGTGGGAGCTTTGGGCTGCACAGGCCTTGTGCGCGGTGGCAGCCCTGCCGCCGGGCAGTGCGTTCCATACATGCCCGGCACTGGCGCTGCCGGGGCTGGCTCTTGCGGCGGCGGTGCCCACGGCATGGGCTGCGTGGGCGCTGTTTGCCGAGCCGCCCGATCCCCTGCCGCCGGAGCGGCTTCTGGGGCCGGTGTCGGAGTTCGACCTTGCCGCCCTGTGCGATCTGGAACAGCCTGCCGCCGTGCCATAAAGCGGGCAAAACAAAAACCCCTGTGCCGGAGATCCGGTACAGGGGTTTTGTTCGTCAATCAGAAAGCAATCAAGCGTTCTTGTTAGCACGCTTTGCCATACGGCTGATCTTGCGGCTGGCGGTGTTCTTCTTGATGACACCCTTAGCGCGAGCCTTGTCGATCGCGGAAACAGCAGCCAGGACGGTTGCGTCCTTGTCAGCGGCATTCGCATCGATGGCAGCGTCTGCCTTCTTGACGACTGTTTTCAGGTTGGTCTTAATGGCCTTGTTGTGAGCCTGCTCTGCAACAGCCTGCACGACACGGTCCTTCTGAGATTTGATGTTAGGCATTCGTTCCACCTCCTTGGCTACCTATAACAGCGCACCTTATGATACCATATTTGTCGTATTAACGCAAGCGTTTTTTTGATTTTTGTTTAGAAAAGTTTGATTTTTGCCATACTTTCTGCGTACAGAGGGGGCATTTGGCCCCAAAACAGGCAGGAGGGGCGAGAAAATGCGCTTTACGGATATGGCCGATGAGCTGTTTGGCACGGCAGAGGGGGCCCTGCCCGCGGGGGTGCGGCTGGCAACGGCAAAACGCGGCGGCGTCACCGTTACACGGGTAGAGATCGCGCGGGAGGGGCTCAGCCGGCCCCGGGGACGGTATGTGACGCTGGAGATGCCCAGCGTCAGCGTGCTGGACGAGCGGGACGCCGACGTCATCGAGACCTGCGCGGCAGAGCTGCGGGCTCTGCTGCCGCCGGAGGGGCCGGTGCTGGTGCTGGGGGTGGGCAGCCGCCGCATCACGGCAGATGCGCTGGGCCCCCGCACGGTGCAGAAGGTGCTGGTCACGATGGGGCCGCAGCATGCGCTGCCGGTGCGCGGCATCCGGCCCGTGGCCGCCATTGCGCCGGGGGTGTCGGGCAGCACCGGGCTCACCCTGTGCCAGCTGGCCGGAGCAATGGTGGAAGCGGTGCGGCCTGCAGCCCTCATCTGTGTGGACAGCCTTTGCAGCACCGAGGGTGCGCGTCTGGGCCGCAGCATCCAGTTTTCGGACACCGGGCTGCACCCGGCACAGGCAGACCACGCAAGGCATCTGGACGCCGGGATGCTGGGCGTGCCGGTGGTCGCAGCGGGCATCCCTACTCTGATGGAAGCGGAGGAGGGGGCGGATCTTGTGGTGACGCCCCGGGCGCTGGACAGCGTCATTGCCCACGGCTCGGCTCTGCTGGCAGCAGCCATCAACCGGGCCCTGCAGCCCCGGCTGAGCGTGGCGCAGCTGTGCTGGCTGACCGGCTGAAAACGTTTTTTGCAGAGCGTGGCGGCTGCAGCCTAAAAGTGTACAGCCCCTTTGGGATTCTGCGCTATTTTGCACCCGGCCCGGCATACAATGATAAAAACAGCCGGAAGGAGGTGCCGCCATGCGCAGCAGGACCCCGCTGCCCGCCCGGGGACAGGGGCAGGTCAGGCCATTTCTGGAAGCGGCAGTGCTGTTTGCCGCACTATGCATCTTTGCCCGCAGCGCGGCGCTGGGGCTGGCAGCGGCCATCGCGGCACCGCTGCCCATGGCCGAGACCCTTCTCTGGCTGGGCCGGCAGGCCGCAGGAGAAACGGCATCCTCGGTGCAGGAGCAGGCAGAGCCGGAGTCCGCACCGCAAGGGCCCGCTTCTTCCCTGCCGCAGGCCGTGCAGGTGCTGCCGGGCAGCATTGAAGACTATCTTGTACCCCTGCTGGGGGAGGATGCCCGCCCGGCAGACGCGGGGAAGATCATTGAAAAGCAATATCCGCAGGGCAGCGGCGAAAAGTACATCCCCTGCGGGGCGGGCAGTATCAAGAACAACACCCGGCAGAGCGCGGCGGACATTGCGGCAGAGATCCAGAATCCGCTGCCCTTTGCCATCGAGCCGGACAGCCCCGACCCGCAGGTGCTGGTGATGCACACCCACGCGACCGAGGACTACCGTCTTTCGGCAGGGCTGTGGTTCGCCCCGGGCGACGGTGCCCGCAGCACCGACTGCAGCGTGAACATGTGTGCGGTGGGACGCGTGGTGGCCGACACCCTCAATGCGGCGGGCATCAACACCCTGCACGACGAGACCCTGAACGACTACCCCAGCTACACCGGCAGCTATGCCAACAGCCGGGCCGTAGTGCAGCAGTATCTGGCCCGGTACCCCAGCATCAAGGTGGTGCTGGATGTCCACCGGGACGCCATCGAGACCGAAAGCGGCTCCCGCTATGCCCCGGTGTGCACGGTGGACGGGCGGCAGGCCGCGCAGGTCATGATCATCTGCGGGTGCGATAACGGCACCACCGTCCGGCTGCCCGGCTGGCGGCAGAACCTGCGCTTTGCCGCCGCGTGGGAGCGCAGCATGGAAGAAATGTACCCCGGGTTCACCCGGCCGGTGCTGTTCAGCTACCGGTTTTACAATCAGGACCTGACCACCGGCAGCCTGCTCATTGAGATCGGCGGGCACGGCAACAACCTGAACGAGGCCCTCTACGCCGGGCAGCTGGCGGCAAAGGGCCTTGCTGCCGCATTGCTGGGCGGTGCTTGACAAAACGCCGCCAAAGTGCTATTTTTTAAAGGTCAAATGCAAAGATCGGGAAAAGTAGCGCGGGCCGTCCGGCCCAGAGAGTGCGGCACAGCTGAGAGCCGCGCCCGCACGCCGCGTGAACGAACACCCGGGAGCAGCAAACTGAACCGGCCTTTGCCGCAAGTAGGTGCGCCGCAGGTCCTGCGTTAGGGGGACAGCGCTTTTTTGAGCGCGTGAGCGACCGGACACTTCCGGTAATTCAGGTGGCACCGCGGACATTACAAGACAGCTTGTTCGCCCTGAACTTTCAGGGAGAACAAAGCTGTCTTTTTCATTTTATATCGAAAGGGAGAACAAACACTATGGAACGCACTGAGATCGTTTCGCTGTTCAAAAACACCCCCGCCGACGGCACCGAGATCACCGTCTGCGGCTGGGCAAAGAACATCCGCGACTCCAAGAACATCGGCTTCATCGCCCTGTCGGACGGCGGCTGCTTCAAGACCCTGCAGGTCGTGCTGGAAGCAGGCAAGCTGGCAAACTACGATGAGGTGATCCACACCGGTCTGTACAGCAGCCTGCGCGTCAAGGGCAAGCTGGTGCTCACCCCGCAGGCAAAGCAGCCCTTTGAGCTGAACGCCGACAGCGTGGAGATCCTGGGCGACTGCCCCGCAGAGGAATATCCCCTGCAGAAAAAGAAGATGAGCATGGAGTATCTGCGCACCATGCCCACCCTGCGCCCCCGCACCAACACCTTCAACGCTGCATTCCGGGTGCGCAGCGTCGCCGCTTATGCGATCCACAAGTTCTTCCAGGAGAACGGTTTCGTCTACGCACACTCTCCGCTGCTGACCGCCTCCGACTGTGAGGGCGCCGGTGAAATGTTCCGCGTCACCACGCTGGATCTGGAGAACGTGCCCAAGAACGAGGACGGCACTGTGGATTACACCCAGGACTTCTTCGAGAAGCCGGTCAATCTGACCGTTTCCGGCCAGCTGGAAGCCGAAGCCATGGCCATGGCATTCGGCAAGGTGTACACCTTCGGCCCCACCTTCCGTGCCGAGAAGAGCTTTACCACCCGTCACGCCGCCGAGTTCTGGATGATCGAGCCGGAGATGGCATTCTGCGACCTGTCCGGCTACATGGACACTGCCGAGGCCATGACCAAGTACGTCATCCGCTACGTGCTGGACAACTGCCCGGATGAAATGGCCTTCTTCAACCAGTTCATCGACAAGGGCCTCATCGAGCGTCTGGAGCTGGTGGCAAACTGCGAGTTTGGCCGCATCAGCTACACCGAGGCCATCGAGATCCTGAAGAAGAACAACAAGAAGTTCCAGTTCCCTGTGGAGTGGGGCGTGGACATCCAGACCGAGCACGAGCGCTACCTGACCGAGGTGGTGTTCAAGAAGCCTGTGTTCGTCACCGACTACCCGAAGGAGATCAAGAGCTTCTACATGAAGCAGAACGCCGACGGCAAGACCGTGGCAGCCGCAGATATGCTGGTGCCCGGCATCGGCGAGCTGATCGGCGGCAGCCAGCGTGAAGAGGACTACGACAAGCTGGTAGCCCGCATGGACGAGCTGGGTCTGGACAAGTCCAGCTACGACTGGTACCTGAACCTGCGCAAGTTCGGCGGCGTGGAGCACTCCGGCTACGGTCTGGGCTTCGAGCGCATGATCATGTACCTCACGGGCATCCAGAACATTCGTGACGTGCTGCCCTTCCCCCGCACTGCATACGGATTCTGATAAGCGCGCATACTTTTACCGGGCTGCTGCATTCCGCAGCGGCCCGTTTTTTGGTTGAATGTCCTCGCCCTCTCAGTCTTTGCTTCGCAAATCCAGCTCCCCCAAAGGGGGAGCCCTTGGCATGGCGGCAAAGTTACCGGGTGAATTGCAAAGTTTCCGGTTTCGCCAGAGGCTCTCCCTTTGGGAGAGCTGTCACCGAAGGTGACTGAGAGGGCAAGGCCGCTTTCCTGCGGCGCACATTATTTTAGATCACAAAGATTCCGACTTTTCAACAAGGAGCACAAAAGAAGTGGAAAACATTTCCTCTGTCCTGCTGGACTGGTTCTACAAAAACCAGCGCAGCCTGCCCTTCCGCACCGACCCCAGCCCCTACCATGTATGGCTCAGCGAGATCATGCTGCAGCAGACCCGGGTCTCGGCGGCGCTGCCCTACTACCAACGCTTTCTCGCCGCCCTGCCGGACATCCCGGCCCTTGCCGCCTGCGGGGAGGAAAAGCTGCACAAGCTGTGGGAGGGCCTTGGCTACTACAGCCGGGTGCGCAACCTGCAAAAGGCTGCACGCATCGTCTGCGAGCAGTACGGCGGACAGCTGCCCGCCGACTACGATGCCCTGCGGGCCCTGCCTGGCATCGGGGACTACACGGCGGGGGCCATTGCCTCCATCAGCTTCGGCATCCCGGTGCCGGCGGTGGATGGCAACGTGCTGCGGGTGTTTTCCCGCCTGTATAATGATCCCGGTATCATTACAGAACCAGCGGTGAAAAAGGCCTTTACGGCCCGGGTCATGGAGCATCAGCCGCCGGACGCTGCGGGCGACTACAATCAGGCCCTCATGGAGCTGGGGGCGCTGGTCTGTGTGCCGAACGGTGCGCCCTTGTGCGAAAAATGCCCGCTGGCGGCAGTCTGCCGCGCCCGGGCGGCGGGCACCGCGCCGGAGCTGCCCCATAAAGCTGCGCCAAAGCCCCGGCGCATGGAGCCGGTGACGCTGGCCCTGCTGGAAAGTCCGGCAGGCTTTCTTTTGCAGCAGCGCCCCGCAAAAGGCCTGCTGGCCGGGCTGTGGCAGCCGGTGCTGTGGGAGGGCGAAGCCCTTGCTGCCGGAGAGGTCCTTGCCCGTCTGCGGGCCATGGGGCTGGACACGGGCTGCGCTGCGCCGGACGCCCTGCCCGCCGCAAAGCATATCTTCAGCCATATCGAGTGGCACATGAGCGGCATCCTGCTGCATCTGCCTGCCCAAGATGCCCCGGCGGGCTGCGTCTGGGCCAGCCGGGAAGCTTTGCAGGCGGAGTATACCCTGCCCGGTGCATTTAAGTCATATAAGAAGCTTATGGTATGAAATTTCGGCCTTTTTGACCTGAATGGTTGTAATTTTTGACAGGAACGGGTATAATAAAAGCCAACAAGCACTGGATAAAAGCTGAAACACCGTTTCAATCAAAAAAGGAGTGTACGAACCTATGAAGAAATCTTGCCTGGTCGCTGTGATCACTGTTCTGGCTGCTGTTGCCGGTGCCCTTGCCGCTGTTGCTGTTTATCTGCACCGCCGTGAGAAGGAACTGGACGAGTACGAGCGTCTGCTGTTCGGCGAGGACGATGCTGCAACGGTAGAGCCGGAGGCTGCTGCCGAAGAGGCTGCCCCTGCAGAGGATGCTGCAGAATAAAAAACACGAACCGTAAACCTTCGGGCGCACCGGCAGTCTGCAAAAGGCTGTGCCGGTGCGCCCTTTTTGCTACATAGAAGGAGTGTATCATGAAGCGTTTTCTGCTCTGGCTCGTGGGTGTGGTGCTGGGCGTAGGCATCTTTCTGGGCGCGGTGATGGGCGTGAGCTATGCCTTTACCACCGAGGGCGGCTGCCCGGACAGCACCGCGCAGTTTGGCACCGAAGCGCTGGAACCCAACGGTTGGTGCTGGCAGGTGCCGCTCATCGGCGGAAAGCTCGATAAGGTGTTTGCCAGCCCCGCCACCCTCACGGTGCAGAAGCTGGGCACGCTGTACACGGCCCACCCGGCCATCACTCTGCCGGACTGGGCCAGCTACACCACCCTCACCATCCAGAACGCCTATGGCAGCATTGTATTTGTGGGCAGTGTAAGCGATTATCAAAGCTTTTTGTTCCCGACCAACGGCGAATATAAGGCAGAGCTATCGGTCTGGCGGGTGCCGGAGGGCGGCATGGCCACCCAATTTGAGGGCGGCAGCACCGGCTCAGTGCGCAAAAATCTGGGGCTGGAAAAGCCCGCAAAGCCCACCGGCTGGTATCGTTATGCCTTCCGGTTCACCCTGCAGGCCAGCGCGGAGGTGGAGCTTTCCGCCGAGCGGGCGGAGCAGGGCGGCATTGTGGGCCTGCGCATCTCCGGCATGACCGGCGATACAGCACCCACTGTGGAGACCGACCTTGGCAATGTGCAGTGCGTGCGTGCAGCCGATGGCTGGCGGGCCTACATCCCGGCGGCATACAACGCTTCCTCCGGCGGGCATGAGGTGAACATTACCGTGAACGGCGAGACCATCACCCGCAGCATCATCGTGCTGCCCAAGGATTTTGGCACAGTGGACGTGGAGCCGGAACCGGATGCATCGGATGCGGCAAACACCCAGTTCCGCAATGCGGTCTGGGGCCTGTACGAAGCGCCCGCGCGGGAAAAAATGTGGCAGGGCGGCTTTGTGAACCCGGTGGAAAGCTACACCACCCTTGTGGATTACGGTCAGGTCAGGGTGGTGAACGGCAGGCAGAGCAGCCGTTCCAACTCCACAAAGCTTTATACCATTCCCGGCGAGCCCTGCCGCGCCCCGGCAAACGGCGTGGTGGTGCTGGCCG
>ERZ1027221.1395-NODE-1395-length-11946-cov-7.293163_pt1 | contig 11946 bp, 10 predicted proteins | sample MGYA00519267_ERZ1027221 | MGnify/ENA primary metagenome ERZ1027221 (study PRJEB26926, sample SAMN06164533) | human gut metagenome | biome: ENVO:00009003; feature: ENVO:2100002; material: ENVO:00002003 | host: Homo sapiens | place: USA | collected 2012 ...
AAAATAGTTCCTCATATTTTGCCGTTTTTTGAGCTAATACCGAAGGTCAGCTGATTGAACACCGTTTATTCTGGAAAAGGGTTTGTGACAAAACATGTCACAAACCCTTTTCATTATTCCAATAGAAAGGATAAAGAATGCAAAAAAAGATTAGCATCATCATCACTCTATTTTTTATTTGTATACTTGCTTCATGGTTTATTCAGCGTCAAGCTGCTCTATATGACGTACCTGTTATCGAGATCGAAAGAGTGAGAATAGAAGAGGATCAGCAATTGATTACAGGAAGATTGATGAACACGGACCAAAAAGGAGAAGTGATTTCTTTATCGGCTCCTTATCAAAAAAATCAAATCGAAACAGCAAATATAACAACAAGACAAATCTATCTTGTCCAAATGCATGGAGATGAATGGCAACTAGTAGCAAAAAAAAATGATGGCTGGCTTTTTTTCTTTACAAGTATCTTCATTGGCACCATGTTGCTTATTGGTGGAAAACAGGGTGTATTTGCTTTGGGAAGTCTCATCGTCAACATCGTTTTACTTTTACTTTTGTTGCTCCTCTTTACCAAAACAGAAGGTATTTCTCTCTTAAATATAGCAATCTTATTTGTCGTTATAGGGATAATCGTTAGTATATTGGCGTTAGACGGATGGAATAGAAGCAGTATAATCAAAATTTCGGCTGCAGTTACAAGTGTTTTTTTAGCATTTTTTATTTGTCTTTTGACAATGAATCATTGGAAAGATCAAGGACTGCGCTATGAAGAACTGAATTATCTGACACGACCGTATCGTTCTGTTTTTCTTTCCAGCGTGCTGATTGGGACAGCTGGAGGGACACTGGATACCGTGATCACAGTCATTGCGACATTAGAAGAATTGACCAAGCAACAACCGAAAATATCAGCGAAACAGTTATGGCTTTCAGGAAGGCAAGTGGGCCGAGATGTGATTGGTTCGATGGCTAATATCCTTTTATTCGTCTATATCAGCGGAGCGATTCCATCGCTTCTGTTATATTTAGGAAATCAATGGTCTTTCAAAGAAACGGTAGAACAACATTTATCATTAGAATTTTTACGCGTCATTGCTGGCAGCTTAGGAATAGTATTATCAATCCCCATCGCGGTCCTCTTTTTTCTCGCTGTAAGGAGGTTAAAAAAATGAATGTACTTATTATACTTGTTGGGATTTTTGCAATTAGTGTGCTATTTGTCGGTGGTACGCAAGGTATGTATATTCTTTTAGGATTATTCATTAATTTAGGAATCTTTTTCCTATTATTATTCGGCTATCATCAGAAGTGGCCGATATTGGTATTGTCGATTATAGGATTCCTATTGATCGCTGTGGTTATCTTATTTTTTATCAACGGTTATAATCTGAAAATGCGAGCCGCTTTTGCCAGTATACTGATCTTTTTGTTTTGTTTCCTACTATTGATTCCTATCACTGATTTTTTAGCGATCCAAGGGTTTACTTCGATAGAACTAGAAGAACTATCTGGCTTAGATAAGACGTTAGCAATTGATTTTAGACTACTTGCGAGGTCGTTGCTTCTCATCAGTCTTAGCGGTGCTGTTTTAGATGCGAGTGTAGCGATTTCTAGTGGAACATTCGAAGTATATCAGGCAAATCCGCATTTGTCTTTTAACCAATTGCGCCATGCTAGTTTTGCCATTGCTAAAAAAATATTGGCGTCAACAGTGATGACTCTTCTTTTTGCGTTTATGGGGAGTTCTTTAGCGTTGATTCTTTGGTTCATTGATTTAGACATTCCTTTTCAGCAAATAATCAATGAAAAATCATTTGTCTTGGAATATACGATGGCTATCCTTACCACATTGGCCGCACTACTTGTCCTGCCCTTAACTTGCGTGACTACAGCATATCTCTTTACAAAAAAGAAGGAACATCTCAAGATGGAGTAAAAGTTACAACTTAAGTCCTATGACATTTTTACTGAATCAGTGCATAATATGGATGTAAGGAAAAGCTTGCAAACAATTTTGCTTAAGGAGGCAATTTCCATGAAAGAAAGAGAACGTATTTTAGACTTAGTGAAAAAAGGAATCCTTTCGACTGAAGAAGGCTTAGATTTATTAGAAAGCATGGCAACTGAAAAAGACGAAAAACAAATCAAAAAAGAAGCAGACAAGGTAACTGCTAGTCATAAAGAAAAAGATCAGGTAAGTCAATTGATCGATGAACTTGAAAACGGTGAAGAAAGAATTTCTGAGCCAGTTGATCCAAAAGAAAAAGAAAGACAAGATCAAGAAAACTTAGAAAAGATCTTAGATGAACTAGCAACTGAAGCGAATAAAACTTCGGCGCGTCTAGACGAAGTAAATGCTCAATTCGCTGACAATAAGGCAGCACGTAATGAGAAACAGGAAGCATTGATGCAGCTGAATACAAAAGAAGAATTAGGCGAGTTGACAGAAGAAGAATTAGCACAGCGTCAAACGTTAGAAGCAGAAATCAAAGAGTTAGAAGCAACCGGCGATACACTATTAGAAGAACAATTGAAGCTGGAAGCAGAATTAAAAGATATCCGCAAGAACCAATGGTCTGAGAAAAAAGAAACATTTACGGATAAGTTTGAATTGCCAGATGATTGGAAAGATCAAGCGACAGATACGCTGAATCAAGTAGGCGAAAAAATGTCAGAAGCTGGATCACAGTTAGGCAAATTCTTGAAGAAAACATTCCAAACTGTTTCAGAAACAGTAAATGATAACATGGAATGGAAAGATGTCAGCTTACGCGTCCCTGGAATTGCGACAACGAAATTTGAACATGAATTTTACTATGAAGCTCCTGCAGCAAGTATCCTTGATATCAAGGCAGCAAACGGAAACGTGACGTTAAAAACGTGGAACAGTGATGATGTGAAAGTGGAAGCCAAGATCAAACTTTACGGAAAAATGGGTGCTGAACCATTTGAAGCATTCTCTGAACGGAGCCAGATCGAGGTCAATGAAGATCATATTTCCTTTCAAATTCCAAATAAGCGTGTGCGTGCAGACCTTGTTTTCTACTTACCTAAACGAGTATACGACCATGCAGCTGTCAAACTTCTAAATGGCAACATCATGATTGAGACATTGGAAGCTAAAGATATTTATACAAAATCTACGAATGGGAACATCATCGTGAACCAATTAACTGCAACGATGCTGGAAGTAGAAGGTGTAAACGGCAATATCGATATTCGAAACGGGAACATCTTAGATTCTATTATCGAAACAGTAAACGGTACAGTGACATTTGGTGCCACACCAGAAAACCTTTCTGTGTCTTTAGTAAATGGTGATGTACGTCTTACGATTAAAGAAGATAATTTGAAAAAAGTAGAAGCAAGTTCAGTGAACGGGAATGTCAAAGTTGCTTTACCAGATAGCATCGGTTTGGAAGGACACGCTAAAACAAGTCTTGGAAGCATCAACAGCCGTCTGTCCAATTACGAAGTAGTTCGTGAGAAAAAAGAACGGACAAACCAAATGTTGCAATTCCGTCGTGTTTCAGATGATGAGATCGCACAAGTGCAGCTTTCAACGACAACAGGAAGTATCTATTTAAAAGATACAGATAAATAAAGAGGTTGTGAAAGAGATGTTCAGCCTTGAGCAATAAGAAGCGATTTTTTAAAATAGCTTCCCCTATTTTAAAAAATTGTGCCTTATTGCCGATAGGCTATCTCTTGAACACCGATTAAGAAGAAGGTTGTCACAACGATTTTCTTCATTTAAAATAGTAGAACAGAGGTGAGACATGATGAAAAAAAAGTTGACAAAATCCAATAAAAATGTTGTTTTGACAGGTACTTTAGCAGGGATTGGGGAATATATCGGGATTGATCCCACTGTTATCCGTGTGCTTTATGTATTCTTAAGCTTAGTTGCTTTTGGAAGTCCAATCATTTTATACATTTTATTAGCTTTGATTATCCCATCTGCGCGTTCTGCACGAACAAACTATGGACATAACAATGCATATTATGAAAAAAACAATTATCGTGAACAAACAAAAAAACGCAAAGAAGCGGAAAAAATCGATGATGACGAATGGAGTGACTTTTAATGTCGTACTTTCAGCGTATTTTGGTTAATACGTTAACATTCATATCGTTGGCTGTTCTTTTTCCTGCGATGGTCCATGTGAGCAGTATTTGGACGGCCGTTCTTGCCAGCTTCGTATTATCTGTGTTGAACATGTTTGTCAAACCGATTTTGACGATCCTGTCCCTGCCCTTTACATTAGTCACATTGGGATTGTTTACGTTTGTTATCAATGCAGCGATTCTTAAAATGACTTCCTTTTTTGTAGGAGCAGAACATTTTAGTTTTTCTTCATTTGGTGCAGCGTTATTCGTAGCTATCTTGATGTCACTTGTCAATGTAATTGTTAGTGAACATAACAGCAGAAAATAAAAAAAGCTGTGCCGAGATCTCGGCGCAGCTTTTTTGTTTAGAATAAAGAATGCGTTTTCTATTACATTGGTAATTAAATAAAAACGTTTTTTTTAATTGGTAGTACTTTTGGCTAGACAATGATAAAATGATAGAGAACACTCTAATAGAAATGAGGTAGCATGAATGTCAGAAGTTGTAAAAGTTAGCCAATTAGTAAAAAAATTATCTTTGGAAATCGTCACAGGCGACGAGAAAAGTTTAGACCGCGTCATCGTGACTGGGGACATCTCACGCCCAGGACTAGAGTTGACCGGTTATTTTAATTATTATTCCCATAATCGTTTACAGCTATTTGGCAGTAAAGAAATCAGTTTTGCGGAACGGATGATCCCAGAAGAGCGTTTGATCATTATGAGAAGATTATGTAGTGAAGATATGCCCGCATTTATTATTTCAAGAGGATTGCCGGCTCCGGAAGAAATGATCCAAGCAGCCAATGAAAATGGGATAGCTGTGCTGCGTTCGCCTATCTCAACGTCCCGGCTGCTAGGTGAATTATCTAGTTATTTAGATGGGCGCTTAGCCCCTCGAACAAGTGTCCACGGTGTGTTAGTCGATGTCTACGGATTAGGTGTACTAATTCAAGGGGACAGTGGGATAGGGAAAAGTGAAACGGCGTTGGAACTGATTAAGCGCGGACATCGATTGATCGCAGACGATCGAGTAGATGTCTATCAGCAAGATGAACTGACGGTAATCGGAGAACCTCCTAAAATCCTGGAACATCTGATTGAGATTCGAGGGATCGGTATCATAGATGTAATGAATCTTTTCGGTGCGAGTGCGGTACGAGGCTCTATGCAAGTCCAGTTAGCTGTTTATCTAGAAGCATGGGCGAAAGATAAGAAATACGACCGTCTGGGCTCTGAAGACACGACCGTTGAAATCGCGGAAGTGGGCATTCCACAAATAAAAATCCCTGTCAAAACAGGACGAAACGTTGCAATCATCATTGAAGTAGCCGCGATGAATTTCCGCGCGCGTACAATGGGCTTTGACGCAACGAAAACATTTGAAGAAAGATTAAGTCGCTTGATTGAAGAAAACTCAGGCAATGACTAGCAAGGAGTGACAATATGTTAGCACAAATCAATCGAGTTGCTTTTGAGCTTGTAGGAATTCCTATCTACTGGTATGCATTGATTATCGTATCAGGAATCATTATTGCCATGTGGCTCAGCAGCAGAGAAGCTGTTCGGGTAGGATTAAAAGCAGATGACGTGACAGATTTTATGTTGTGGGGATTGCCGATTTCCATTATTGGTGCCCGCTTGTATTATGTTTTATTCGATCTTCCCCAATATATAGCTGATCCAATCCAGATATTCAATATCCGTTCAGGAGGATTAGCGATTTACGGGGGATTGATTGCAGGTGCAATCACACTGTACTTTTTTACCAAATATCATTTTATTTCTTTGTGGACCTTTTTAGATATCGCTGCACCAAGCGTATTATTGGCGCAGGCAATCGGACGATGGGGAAATTTCATGAACCACGAAGCGTATGGTCCAGACACGACACGAAGTTTCTTAGAAAGTCTGCATTTACCGCAATTCATCATTGATAACATGTATATCGAAGGAATCTATCGACAACCAACCTTTCTTTATGAATCACTTTGGAGTTTGATTGGATTTATTCTGCTTTTGGTTTTGCGGAAGAAACCACATCTTTTGAAAAAAGGAGAAGTCCTTTTATGTTATCTAATGTGGTATAGTTTCGGACGTTTCTTTATCGAAGGGTTACGCACAGACAGCCTTTACTTTTTAGGTGTGATCCGCATTTCTCAATTATTGTCTGCTGTTTTATTTGTCGGCACATTGATTCTGTTTATTTGGCGTAGAAAAAAAGGAAATTTACCGGATTATGACCGCTCATTAGGAAAAAATCAACAAATTATTTGATTTTTAGAGCGTTAAAAATGAAAAAAATTTCAGGAGTGGTAAAATGAATTATAGAGTAGCGGTTTTAGGACCAGGCTCTTGGGGGACTGCTTTAGCACAAGTCCTCGCTGAAAACGGACATGACGTTCGGATTTGGGGACATCGTGCTTCACAAGTAGAAGAAATCAACACCCAACACACCAATCAACGTTATTTACCAGATCATCATCTACCCGATTCCATCCGAGCATTCACCGATATGGAAGATGCAGTAAAAGATGCAGATGCGGTACTATTCGTTATCCCAACGAAAGCGATACGTTCTGTTGCAAAAGAACTAGTTGCCAAATTGAATACGAAGCCAGTGATCATCCACGCAAGTAAGGGATTAGAACAGGGAACGCATAAAAGAATCTCTGAAATCTTGTTAGAGGAAATCCCGACAGAAAAAAGAAAAGCTGTTGCTGTTCTTTCTGGGCCAAGCCATGCGGAAGAAGTAGCAAAGCATGACATTACGACGATCACAGCGGCAAGCACAGATGTAAAAGCAGCAAAATATGTACAAGAGCTGTTCATGAACCATTATTTTCGAATCTATACCAACCCTGATGTGATTGGTGTAGAGATGGGAGCAGCTTTGAAAAATATTATTGCCATTGGAGCTGGTGCTATTCACGGCTTAGGGTTTGGCGATAATGCAAAAGCGGCAATCATGACGCGCGGATTAGCTGAGATCAGCCGTTTAGGTGTAGCAATGGGTGCCAACCCACTGACCTTTATTGGCTTAAGCGGAGTAGGTGATCTAGTCGTTACTTGCACAAGTGTTCATTCCAGAAACTGGCGCGCAGGCAACTTGTTAGGACAAGGTCAGCCTCTAGAAGAGGTGCTAGCCAATATGGGAATGGTTGTTGAAGGTGTGAATACTACTCAAGCAGCGATGGAACTAGCCCAAATGATGGAAATCGAAATGCCCATCACTCAAACAATCTATGAAGTGCTGTATGAACAAAAAGAAATCAAAACAGCCGCAAAAGAAATCATGTTACGTGATGGGAAAAAAGAAAATGAATTCTCATTAACAATTTTTTGAAGGAGCGAATGTATATGAAAGTAAAAAAAGCAGTTATTCCAGCAGCAGGATTAGGAACAAGATTTTTACCAGCAACAAAGGCGATGGCAAAGGAAATGTTGCCAATCGTGGACAAACCAACGATCCAATTCATCGTTGAAGAAGCGTTGAAATCAGGAATCGAAGACATCTTGATCGTTACAGGAAAAGCTAAACGACCAATCGAAGATCACTTTGATTCAAATATCGAATTAGAAACAAACCTAAGTGAAAAAGGAAAAACCGAATTATTGAAATTAGTAGAAGAAACGACAGATGTCAATTTGCATTTCATCCGTCAATCTCATCCAAAGGGGTTAGGACACGCCGTTCTTCAAGCAAGAGCCTTTATTGGAAATGAACCGTTTGTCGTTATGCTAGGCGATGATATCATGGAAGACGAAGTACCATTGACACAGCAATTGATCGATGACTATGAGCGTACACACGCTTCTACGATTGCCGTTATGCAAGTTCCTCACGATGAAACTTCAAAATACGGAATCATCAACCCAGGGGAAGTACTGGAAGATGGGTTATACAATGTCAAAAACTTTGTTGAAAAACCAGATCCAAGCAAAGCACCAAGTGATTTAGCTATTATTGGGCGTTACTTATTGACTCCAGAAATCTTTGATGTATTATCAGAACAACAACCAGGTGCTGGAAATGAGATCCAACTAACTGACGCAATCGATACGTTGAATAAAACACAACGCGTATTTGCCCGTAAATTCACAGGTAAACGTTATGACGTTGGTGACAAATTTGGTTTTATGAAAACAAGTATTGAATATGGTCTGACACATCCAGAAGTAGGGGCACCTTTGCGTGAATACATCATGTCTTTAGGTAAAACATTAGAAGCAGAAGGAAGCAAGATCAATCATAATCCAAAAGGAATAACAGAAATCAAAGAAGAAAAGAAAAAATAATCTTTTTTTCTAACGAGCTTCAGCTGCTAATTGAATAAAAAGTAGTTGAAGCTCGTTTTTATTTGTTTAAAAAACACGAAAATGCTATCCTTATAGAAAAGAGAGACAAGAAGGGAGTTTGATCATGTCAGGAGGAGAAATTGCAGGATTGATCGCAGCAATCGCCTTTGCGATACTTGTCGTTTTCATCGTTCGCGTATTGTTGCAAGTTTCCAAAACTTTAGAAAAAGTAGACCAGACTGTCGCAGAAGCAAATACGACAATTGAGATCGTCACACAAGACGTAGATCTTTTATCTAGACAAGTAGAAGGCTTGCTAGTCAAAAGTAATGAGCTGCTCTTGGATATCAATGGAAAAGTCGCAACGATCGATCCATTGTTCACAGCAGTTGCTGATTTAAGTGAAAGTGTATCGGAACTTAATCATTCTAGTAAAAACATCGTGACGAAAGTCGGCGGAATCGGAAAAACGACAGCTAAAGCGACTGTTGCCGGAAAAGTCGGTGGAACAGCGATGAAATTTTTTAAAAACAAAAAACATACTGAAACGACAGGAGGAAAATAAGAATGGCTAAAAAAGATGGATTTTTATTAGGTGCAGTAGTTGGAGGTACAGCCGCAGCAATCGCCGCATTATTGTTAGCACCCAAATCTGGTAAAGAACTTCGGGATGAATTGGCTGCTCAAGCAGATGATTTGATGGACATGGCTTCAGATTACACAGATATGGCAAAAGAAAAATCATCTGAGTTAACAGGTATTGCAAAAGAAAAAGCGCAAGATCTTTCTCAACAAGCAGGGGATCTAGCAGGCAATGTTAAGCAGAAGGTAAGTGAATCAGCAGAGGAAGCAGGAAGTGAATCAGATGATATCTTGTTAAACCTCAAAGAACAATCAGCTGATTTATCTAATCGTTTCAAAAAAACAGCAGAAGATCTGAAAAAGCCAGCAGACGAATTAGGTAGTATTGCTAAAGATACTTCAGAAGATATCATGATCGATGTAAAAGATGCTGCAGATAAAGCAGGAGAGACGGTCAATGAAGGAATGTCAGAAGCAAAACCAGTTGCAGATGACACAAAAGAAATGTTGAAAATGGCAAAAGAAGATGCAAAAGAAGCTAAGAAAGAAATGAAAGATACAATGACAGATTCGACTACCAATCACTAAGATTACTCATTTCTAGAATAAAAAAGGTGAGAGCGGACCAGCTCTCACCTTTTTTATTTTCATTACTCTAAAACAAGTAATTCTTTTGGTGTAGTCGTGAATGGCACACAACCATCACTTGTCACATACACACAATCTTCGATACGTACCCCTACTTTTTCAGGAATATAGATTCCTGGTTCAAGAGAGAAGCACATCCCTTCTTCAATCACTAAGTCGTTTCCTTCTACAAGAGAAGGGAATTCGTGGACGGTTGTTCCGATTCCGTGACCTAAACGGTGATTGAAATATTCGCCGTAGCCATAGCTGTTGATCACGTTTCGTGCGATTTGATCAAGTTCACCTGCTGTCACACCTGGGCGAACTGCCTCTTGTGCGGCAAGCTGTGCTTCAAGAGTGATGTTATAGATTTTTTCTTGGAATTCAGTTGGTTTTTGATAAGCAACTGTACGAGTAGCATCACTGCAATAGCCATTCCAAATAACGCCAAGATCGAATAACACTAGTTCATTTGGTGAAACCTTCGTGCTTCCTGGTGTACCATGAGGGCTTGCAGCATTTGCTCCTGCAAGGACTAATGTGTCGAAAGACATTTGTGAAACACCTTGTTTTTTTAATTGGTATTCGATTTCTGCGATAATTGCTTGTTCAGTTACGCCTTCTTTTACTGTTTTGAAGCCAATTTCAAAGGCAACATCGGCCCATTTACCAGCTTCGATCAGTTTGTCTTTTTCTTCTACCGTTTTGATCAGTTGCAGACGCTGGATAATAGAAGTTAGATCGGTGTAAGAATCTGTACCTGTCAAGATATCAGAGATAGCATCGAAGCGATCGACAGTCAGAGCATTCTTTTCAATACCTACATTACCAGGTTGCCCATAGCGTGCGCGAAGCTCTTTTCCGATGATCTCCCAAGGATTTTCGCTGTCTAAGTAGCCACGTACATCGTACGTCCAGCTGCTGTTTTGAGCATCTTCAACTTCCAGAGCAGGAGTGAAAAGGAAAGGATCTTGTTCCAGAGGGATAAAAAGAGCTAGTACACGCTCGTGAGGATCACTTTCATATCCGGAAAAGTAAGCGATGTGGCCAGGGTCGCTGATATAAGCCAATTCTACTTGGTGTTGTGCCATCCATTGACGTAGTTCATTGATTTTTACGTTATTCATTTAGCAACCTACTTTCTAAATTAATTTTGTATTCAATAATTGTACCACTGATTGATTAAAAGACCAACGTTCTTAAAACTGAAAAAAGTAAAAATTTTCATGAAAACAGAGATAAAACGGTTGCAATTGTTGAGATTATTTGATATCCTATTTTAGAAATGTAAGACGTATTTTCAGAAAACATATAAAATATGAATAGGAGAACACAAATGGAAAAGCAAACAATCACTATCTATGATGTAGCGAGAGAGGCAAATGTTTCGATGGCTACTGTTTCACGTGTCGTAAATGGCAATCCAAACGTCAAACCAGCAACAAGAAAAAAAGTCTTGGAAGTTATCGATCGCTTGGATTATCGTCCAAATGCAGTCGCACGTGGCTTGGCAAGTAAGAAAACAACAACAGTTGGGGTAATCATTCCTGATGTCAGCAATATGTTCTTTGCCTCTTTAGCACGTGGTATCGACGATGTGGCAACAATGTACAAATACAATATCATCTTAGCAAACTCAGATGGCAACGATCAAAAAGAAGTCAATGTATTGAATAATTTATTGGCTAAGCAAGTGGACGGCGTGATCTTTATGGGTCACCATATCACAGACGAAATCCGTGGAGAATTTTCACGTTCAAAAACGCCTGTTGTACTAGCTGGTTCCATTGATCCAGATGAACAAGTAGGTAGCGTAAACATTGATTATGTATCAGCAACAAAAGATGCAGTAAATAAATTAGCAAAAAGCGGCAATAAAAAAATCGCTTTTGTCAGCGGTGCGCTGATTGATCCTATCAATGGCCAAAACCGTTTGAAAGGCTATAAAGAAGCATTAAGCGAAAACAATCTACCATATAGCGAAGGATTAATCTTTGAGGCACAATACAACTTTAAAGATGGTCTGTCTCTAGTTGACCGGATCCATAATAGCGGTGCAACAGCTGTCTATGTTTCAGACGATGAATTAGCCATTGGTATCTTGGATGGTTTATTAGACCGTGGCGTAAAAGTACCAGAAGAATTCGAAATCATCACAAGCAACAATTCTTTACTGACAGAAGTAGCTCGTCCTCGTTTGACAAGTATCACACAACCATTATACGATTTAGGAGCGGTATCCATGCGCCTATTGACGAAAATGATGAATAAAGAAGAAGTCGAAGAAAAAACGATTATCTTGCCTTATGGAATCGAAGAAAAAGGATC
>ERZ1027221.1400-NODE-1400-length-11896-cov-19.134026_pt1 | contig 11896 bp, 8 predicted proteins | sample MGYA00519267_ERZ1027221 | MGnify/ENA primary metagenome ERZ1027221 (study PRJEB26926, sample SAMN06164533) | human gut metagenome | biome: ENVO:00009003; feature: ENVO:2100002; material: ENVO:00002003 | host: Homo sapiens | place: USA | collected 2012 ...
ATGTTATGTACCTCGAATCCCTAAGAACAAGTACAATACATATACACCATACATATTCACACACGAACAAGTTCTTTCTATTTTTACCATGTGCGATTCTCTTGTTGCTTGCGACCGTGGGAATATGGATAGCCGACTCTTTTCAATGCCAATCATACTTCGGCTATTGTATAGCACAGGAATGCGTGTGAGTGAAGCAACTTCACTATTAAATCAGGATATAAGTCTTGAAAAAAGATTGATTACGATAAGGAAAACCAAAAATCAGAGGCAACGGTTAATACCGATCTGCCCATCCTTGCATCAAGCTTTAAGACAATATCTGGAGGCGAGAAGCAGATTGCCTCTGCTTCGTGCAGACACCTTAGAATCTCCATTTTTTATTTCTCCATCTGGACTTGCCTTGAATCAAAGCAGGGTATATGGGTGGTTTAGAATAATATTAAGGAAGTGTGGCATTCCACATTGTGCCAAAAAGGGTCCCAGAGTACATGACTTAAGGCACACTTTTGCCGTACATTCATTGATGCATCAAGTCAAAAACGGAGCGGATATTTATTGTATGCTTCCTATTCTTGCGGTTTTTCTCGGACACAAGAAACTCTCTGATACGGAAATTTATGTGCGTCTGACACAAGAAATGTACCCGGATATATTAAAACAGGAAATTACCATTACAAGGTTTTTATTCCCCTCTTTACCTAATAATCCTATTACATATGAAGAATGATTTTGCAAAACATTTAACTCGCTTTTTTACAAGCTACTTGTCAGGAGAGTGTGGTTTGAGCCACAATACCATAAGAGCATATGGAAATACGTTCCTGTCATTTATTGATTTTATGGAGAAAACAAACCATATTAAGGCGGATAAACTATCGTTGGAACACCTGACACGTGACAATGCATTGAATTTCTTAGACTGGACGGAGGTAAACAAAGGTTGCGGAGTATCAACTCGTAATCAAAGACTTGCCGCATTACATACATTTTGTAGATATATGCTATACGAGGATATTATCCATTTGGAACAATGGCAATCCGTGTTGTCCATTAAATCAAAACATGCTGAAAAACAATCAGTCAATTATATGGAAGTTGATGGAATAAAGTTATTGTTATCCTTAATTCCTACGGATACGAGAAATGGGCTTCGTGATCTTGCTTTAATAGCATTGTTATATGACAGTGGAGCCAGAGTTCAAGAACTTATCGACTTGACGCCGATGGATTTGCATTTGGTCAAGCCATACTATGTCTCTTTATTTGGCAAGGGACGAAAAAAAAGGCTTGTGCCTCTACAAGAGCAACAAGTGGATTTGCTCAAAAAGTACATGGAAACAGAAGGCTTGTTAAAGCAATCATTAAATCAACGTCCTTTGTTTGCCAATAATAGAGGTGGAAAACTTACCAATGCTGGAGTGACATTTATTTTGATGAGATATGTGAAGAATGCACATGTTGTTGATCCAAATCTTGTTCCAGTTAAAATCAGCCCTCACTGTCTGCGGCATAGTAAAGCCATGCACTTGTTACAGGCTGGTGTAAATCTGATTTATATCCGTGATATTTTGGGGCATGTATCTATACAGACTACTGAAATATACGCTCGGGCTGATTCCAAACAAAAAAGAGAGGCTCTTGAAGCCGCCTACATTGATATTATACCCGCAATGGATAAAATGGCAGGATCTTGGGAAAAAGATTCAAAATTGAAGCACTGGCTAAAAGGACTTGGAAAGTAGGAGTATTTATTATCCAAAGTAGTTTTTGCAAGTAATTAGCATAAATAACTTATAATCAAAAATGTACAAAATGCTACTTTGGATAATGTTTTACTTTGGATAATCATTTCCGGCATATAGTATTGCCCCACATTACTGATCGGGTCATAAGCATCTGTATAAAGGGACGTGTTGTTTTCTTCGTTCAATCCTTGATTGATTTCCGGTGATTCGTACACTTCACAACTAGCCATTGTCAGGCTGAGCAACAGTGCAGCGCCACATATAGTCGTTTTCATAATTACTTCTTTCATTTGTTAGTTAACCATTAATCAATAACCTTCATTCTGAGATAATCCATCTACCTTGTTCCGTTCATCTTGTGGAATGGGTCGTACCAGATGGTTCTTGTTCAAATTATCATATTTCACCACAAACGGATTGTATGCGGGTACACGTGTCAGCAGTGTCTGAGTACGTTTCAAGTCAAACCAGCGGTCATGCTCTCCCATCAATTCACGGGCACGTTCATCCATGATAACATTTATATCCAGATCCGTCAACTTCATTGCTTCATAAGCGGTCGCATCTTTAGCGGCACGCTTACGTATACTGTTGATGCGTTCCAATGCCAGTTTCTTGTTTCCGGCACCCAGATAAGCCTCAGCACACAACAGGTAGGTATCCCCCAAGCGGAAAATGACATCTTCACGAGAGCCGCCTTCGCCCCATTGTATCTTGGTATCGCTGAACTTCCGTACCATCGGCATACGATCTGAAGCAGTTTCCAATACAGGAAGTGCCGTAGATTGCGGATACCATACATATTCATCGTCCTGCTTGAACGGATAAAATCTTTTCGCATTATTACTCATACCCGATTTATCGTTCCAACGGGGGAAATAGATTCCCAGCTTACCGTAATCAGCATTATCCGGATTGTTTATGTAATATTCACGTTTGAACGTCGCATCATAACGGGTATCCGCTTCCGGGTCGGTATAAAGCTCGTGCGCTTTCGGATTCACCCAGTATTTACGGGAAACACTAGAGTAATCATTCTGATTCTTAATGAACAGATCCGGCTCCAATGCTACAATATTAAATCCGAACTGTGCCTGTTGCGGATTTCCATCACCCCGATAGTTCTTATCCAGTCCATATTGAATCGCCCAGATTACTTCCGAATTAGCCTGATTGTTTTCATCGAACAAAGCAGCATAGTTTTCCTGCAAAGCATAACCGGAGGCCGGATTCTCTACCAGCAAATCAAATGTCGTTGCTGCATTGGAGAAGTCGTCTGCTTCAGCAAAGGATTTGTAAGCACGTGTCAGATACATTTTCCCTAAAAAGTGAATGACTGCGGCATTCGTTACCTTTCCGGCTGAAATCGTGGTCATCTCCAATTTGTCCTTTATATCATTCAGTTCGGTAATGATGAAAGTGTAAATAGCCTGTTCGCCGGTACGTTCCGCCTGCTGGATAACGCTTGTATTCTCTTCGGTGAGCAAAGGTACGGGGCCGAATGTTTCTACCAGATAATAGTAAGCCATTGCCCGGAAAAAGCGGGCTTGTGCGGTCAGCGAAGTATAATCGCTTCCTGCAATATCCGGTGTGCAGCGATTCAGCAGGATGTTACTTTCCTGCACAATCTTATAGAGTACTTTCCAATAATCACCTACAATCGGAGCAGTGGAGTTGAAAGTCTTGTCATAGCCGTTGAACATACGTTCGGCAGGTTCTTCGGAGATAGCCATGTAGATATCAGTTCCGTAATACTGCAATTCACCTGTATTGAAAACATTGCGGTAACGGGCATTGATATCTGTCAACAATTTCTGTTGTCCTTCTTTAGTATTATAGAAATCGTCCGTTACTGCCGAAGGGTTATAACTATCCAGAAAATCGGAGCATCCGCTTAGCAAACAGATTGCTAACAGTGCCAAATATTTAATTTGTTCTTTTACTCGTTTCATAAGGTTTCAAGTATTTAGAAGGTTAAATTCACTCCAAAAGTAAACGTCATCGGATAAAGTGACAAAGACTTGTATACGTCTTCACCAATCGTTTCGGGATCCGGACCGAGATAGTCGGTGAAAGTAAACGGATTCTGCACATTGATGTAAGCACGTGCATTTTTCATCTTCATCTTCTTCATCCAGTTTTCCGGAAGGGTATATCCCAACGTAATATTCTGTATTTTCAGGAACGAACCGGAAATCTTACCTAATACCTGAGTATGGTAGGATTGTGCACCGATCTGCTGGTATTCATTACTGTGGTTTTCCGGAGTCCAGTACTTCACATTCAGCTTGTTCCAGTGTTCATTATCCCATGCGGTAAACATATAAGTGAAATCATCATTGTAGGTACCACCGATACGTGCATACATATAGAAAGACAAATCCCAGTTCTTGTAAGTAAAGGTATTGGTCATACCTGCTGTCCAATCGGGTGATGGAGAGCCGAGTACTTTATAGTCACGTTCATCAATCACATAGTTCTCGTCCAGATCGGCTACACGGATATGTCCCGGCACTTGTCCGTATTTAGCAGCCAGTTCCTTGTCTTCCGTCTGCCAGATTCCTACCTTTTCCAGATCATAGATCACTTTCATCGGCTGACCGATGAACCAACGGTTAGCCAAGTCATCCTTTTTATCACCGTAGAGGTCTACAATCTTATTACGGTTCAGAGAGAAAGTCAGATTTGTCTTCCATGTGAAGTCCTTCTTTGAGATGTTCACCGTGTTCAAACCTATTTCCACCCCTTTATTGGAGGACGTTCCTATATTCTCAAGGATAGAGCCATAACCGTTGAGGTTACCTACCGAACGGGCGAAAATCAAATCTTTCGTAGTACGGTTATACACATCAATCGTACCGTTGATACGGTTATTCAGGAAGCCGAAATCAATACCGTAGTTCCACTCCGAGGTCATCTCCCAACGAAGATCTTTGTTACCTTTGCGGTCGCCTAATCCGAAAGCATTTTCACCTTTACCTCCATAGATATAATGAGTCAGGTCCAGCTTTGTCCAGGTAATATCATGGTCAATACTGTTGTTTCCCGATTTACCCCAGCTGACGCGGAGTTTCAGACTATTCAGCCAGTCTACGTTTTTCAGGAAATTCTCATTCTTCATCTGCCAGCCGACAGCTGCCGACGGCATAAATCCCCACTGATTGCCGGTAGCCAGACGGGAAGTTCCGTCATATCGTCCTGTTACAGTAAACAAGTACCGATCCATCAACGTATAGTTGACACGTCCCATGAAAGAAAGCATGGATGACTCCCAATAGTAACTCTTCACATCACGAATTTCCTCGGCTGTTTCGATCGCATGCCAGTCCGAGTTGTAAGGCAGACCGTCGCCACGCATTTCCGAACCCTTATGAGTTTCTTTCTGTACACTATACAAACCTATAGCATTCAGACGATGAATATTCTTCCAGGTTTTATCATAAGTAATGATATTGTCCCATACCCAGTTCATATTCCGTCCTTCTTTCCGGTAAGCTTCCGGTGCATTGAGACCTCCTTTGGCTTGTGTCATCGTACCTACCCATTCTCCGTAAACATCCGAATCATATTGAACTGCAATCTGTGATTTAAAGCTCAGTCCTTTAATCGGCTGATATTCCAGATAACCGGAGAAATTGGTATAGTTTGCTTCTTTCTCTCTTTTATTATTTTCAATCTGAACAAATGGATTAATCTTGCTGGAAGTCGGCTGGCAATTAAACAGGTAGCTTCCGTCTTTATCGTATGGGCTGACCGTAGGCGGCAGGAAGTATGCATTAATCAAAGCATCATTGGCTCCTTCATTCGTGTTATTCAGAGAAACATAGCTGTTAATCCCTGTTTTGAACTTATCAGAGAAGCGATATTCCAATCCGATATTGGCGGTAATACGTTCAAAACTTTCATCGCCTACCATACCGTCATCCTTCAAGTATCCCAAGCCGAATGAGAAAGATAGTTTATCCGTACCTCCGGTAGCGGAAACAGAATGACTGGTAGTCAATGCATTCTGCGACAGTTCACGCAACCAGTCATAGTATTCACCATGTTTGATACGGCGTTTCTCGTCATCAGTCAGAAAGTCCGGACGGCTCAGTGAAGCATCACCATACTTCTTTTTCCACAAAGCGGTGCGATAGTCTACATATTCCAGTCCATTGCCCATGTTACCAATCATTTCAGGAATACGGGTAGGAGTCTTGAAACCAACGTAACCCGAATAGTCGATATTAAAGCCCTGACGCTTGTTAGCTCCTTTGGTAGTGATAATCACCACCCCGTTTGCACCCCGCGAACCGTAGATTGCACTGGAAGACGCATCTTTCAAGATGTCGATAGATTCAATATCGGCAGAGTTCAGATGACGCATTCCCGTTTGAGAAGGTACTCCGTCGATCACGTATAAAGGTTCATTCGAGAAATTGAACGAGTTGATACCCCGAATCTCTATTTTCGTATCCGAACCGGGACGGTTGGAAGTCTTATTCACGAGTACACCACCAACACGTCCGTTCAGTGTTTCAGTGACATCGGTAGTCACCAGTTTACTTAATTCCTTGCTGGTAACGGATTGGATAGAACCTGTCAAATCTTTCTTTTCTACCGTACCATAACCGATAACGACTACTTCATTCAACTGCTTGGAATCATCTTTCAACTGAATGGTAAGGTTCGACTGATTCTGATTTACAGTCAGTTCCTGTGTCACGTATCCTATAAAAGAAACAGCAATCGTTTTTCCTTTCGGAACCTGAAGACTAAAATTACCATCCAAGTCAGTCACCGTACCGGTAGACATTCCTACCACCTGAACGCTGGCTCCGGGCAACGGTTCTTTTAAAGCGTCTACTACCACACCTTTCACTGTAAGCACCTGCTGTGCCTGCACACTTACCCATCCGCACGTCAGAAGCAGCAGGCAGAGGAAAGCCTTTATTTTTATCGTATTATTTTTCATACTCTTCGTCTGTTTATTAAGGTTAGTTCTCAACTTTAAACCATTTGTAGTTACCTACAATTTTCGCAACGTGTTTTCCTGTCTTATCCGGAATGTTGGTAACGTCTTCGGCCACTGTCGTGAAGTCCCACGCACATACCAGTCCACTTTCTGTTCCCGTCACATCCGAGTTCATCAGCGTTTTTACCTCATTCGCCGATTTCGCAGTACTCCACATGCGGAATTTCTTAATAAATCCGGTCATACAGCGTGAATTGTCAGTCGGTTCCTGGAATGCCCACATATTCTGGTTACGGGTGTTAGGCATATAATTCTGTAATACTCCGGCATCATTCTTCACATCATTTGTCTTACTGAAGAATAATTCACCATTGACATACATTTTCAGCTGTCCTTCAGGCAAAGTATTATCCCACACCGTCACGACATGATTCCATTTGCCAAAATTATCAGGATAAGCGCGGCCTTCTTCCAGTACACGGCCTTCCTGTGGTCCCATACCGATCGTTGTACGAAGATTAGAGCCTAAGAAGTTGATCATCCATCCTTCATTCGGCTGCTTACCGTCAAAAGTAGAGAGGAAACTGCCAATTCCCGACTCAAAGAAACCGGCATCATACTTCACCCAACTTTCTACGGTGAAAGTATTACCGCCACCATAAGCAGGATCGGAACCAAATTCAATACGCCCTTTACCGTCAATGCCGAATACCTTTAATTCGGCAGGCGTACCCGGTTGCAATGTCTGTTGATAGGAATCCTGAAATTCGGCAATCGCTTTTTCGGCGGCTATACAGTAGTTATCTATTTCATACTGTAGAACAAAGTAGCCAGCCATACCTTTAGAAATACCTGTTTGCAGTTCTTCGACAGCTTTTTGCAGGTTCTGGGCATTTGCCAATGGGAAAGTTCCGTCACTTGTACCGATCTTTGCGGTATCAAGCATGTTTGTCATGTCGGTCAGATGCGTGTACATGCATTCAAGTGCAATAGGCCGCACCGAATCGCCGTTATCGCTCTTGCACGAGCTGACACACCAAACCAACAAACTGAATAAACAAAGTTTCATAAAGAATCTTGTTTTCATACGTATTAGGTTTTTAAATAAAACAATAAGTAAATAACATCGCTGCAAACATAATGTAGCAAGGTTAAACAACTTATTAGTGATGGGTTAATAACGGATTAATAAGCGAATAAATATCATTAACCGATATGTTTTTATCGATGAAAAGGAGGATTTTTGCTCATCAGTTCTGCATAGGAAGTAGAATATTCTTCATTCATCATTTGCCTGTACTCACGCACAAACAGGGAATATTGCAGAATCGCTTCTTGTGACGAACCTGTATGGTTAAGGGCATGCATACCATAAGCCAGTGCCAGCTCATTAACCGGATCAACCCGGAAAAGCACATTACAGAAACGAATGACGGCATCATACTTATGCTGCTGATACAGACGTTCGATTTCCAATGGCAGGAAGGAAGACAAGAACTCTTCTACTTTCTGTTTGAAGTGATCCATCATTCCCGCATCCATGCCATCAAGGAATTTGCCACGCATTAATAAAATGCCGAGTTCATTCTCGACCTCTTCAGCATTCTTCAAGGTGCGAAAACGGAAATAATCACAATAACAGTCAGTAAACACCAGTCTGAAATATCCCTTGTCGTGTACAAGTTCCACTCCATCCAGTTCAGCCAGATTTTTACGAATCTGATTGATCGTTACCCCTTTCAGGTTTTTCACCTTGTCGTCGGGTTTATCGGCCCAGAAGACCTCATTCAAGGAGGCGGATAATACTCCATTATGAGTACTATGAAGCAAGATATAGATGAAAACCTGCCGTAAACGGGAACTGAACAAATGAGTAATATCCCGCCCATTCCGGTCAATTACCGTAAAAGGACCGAATAAATAAACTGCATTCGGACGAACGATGGATGACTCAAAATCTTCTTTTGCAAGCATTTCTTTTCCCTGTACACTTTTATCCTGTTCTCTTCCGACAGGTGGTGACATGAGTACAGAAGATGATTCCGGAGCCACATCTCTCTGTTTACCCCTCTTTTTCCTGACAAACAGCACACCTCCGGCAAGCAATAATACTCCTATTCCTGCCATTATCCATAACCAACGAATCTCCAAAGAAGACCTGGAACCGTAAGAACGGATTTCATCCAGAGAAACCGGAGGGGCGGACAGCACATAAGTCCGAATCACCGTATGTCCCTTCTTGTCAAATTCCGTGGTCGTACAGTAATACTCATGCGTCAATGAATTATAGTAAAGGTTAGCATTCGTCATAATCTCTTCCGAACGCATCGGGATGGAATCTCCCAAAGCTTTCATCGTTCCATCATCAACCGTCAAGCGATAAAGTTGCAGATAGGTATCCGAAAGATATTCCGGATAACACAGGGCATAGATATACTTCTCATCAGGTGTCAGTATCATATCACGGGCGACGACCAAACGATGATCCGAAGCGTTCTGCCACAAACGTCGCACAGACTGCTGCTTTCTGTCAAGCAGATAAAGATCGTGAAGATAATTTCGGCCTACACTCTGCTCACCCGATTCGTTTCCCATCCCACCAAAGATATAGACATGCTCCCGATTCTTATTGACTGCCATACCCGAGAAATAACGGGGGATAATCCGGTCGCCGGAATAAGATAGGGTATCCCAACGGTCGGCCTCGATATCATATTCGAGGAATGTATTATTAAAACGCTTATTACCAAAACCGCCAAAAACGAGATACTTCCCGGTTGTTTCATCCCAAAAGCCGTCATGATGGTGCAACTGTACCGGCAAGGCTGCTACTCCGGTCTGTTTCCACTCCTGATTATTCAGATCGAGCGCCGCTACCGTAGCATCCCCCAACGGCAGGTTATTCAATTCATAAACATAAAGTTTACCATCCGTTGTATTCATGAAGTGAGTAGCCAACTGCAATTTTACGGGTAGTTTGTTGCTATAAGAATACTTTTGTGGCTGACGTTTCAACAGATTATAAGTAAGAAGTGAATCCTGGCTGAAAATAATCAGTCGCTGACTGTCCGGCTCAAAAGTGATTCCCGAAGGAGTCTGAAAAGAATACTCAAAAAGTTTCTCCCAATGATAAGAACCGTTGATGAGCCACACCGGATTGACAACCGTACCCAAAACCTTCCCTGTAGAAGTATGCACTTCTTCCCCTTCATTTTCATTCAGAGGGAAAGTATATGAATGACTTCTATCACCTTCCAGCTTCAGATTGCGGATGGCAAAAGTGGGCATATCCAAAATATAATCATAACGTCCGAAGAAGAGGTGCGGACAAAAAGTATCTTTCAATCCTAAAGAAGTAATCTTCTTTTCGTTATCTCCGATACGAATCGTAAGTACGTCCTGTTGCAAATCGAATGCAAAAGACACAGGAATCCATTGATAAGCCAGTGCATCATTGCGCAGATTTAAAGAATAATGATTCTCTTTTCCGTCGGTATTAAACTTGAATGTACTGTTCTCACCATCCAGATAAGTATACGTAAAGCTATATTTAGTTTTCCCCTGATCTTCCTTCAGCAGAAAAACATATCCAAAAGTATCAAAATCGCGAATAGAAAGTTCAAAGCTCAACTGAAAGTTTTTCGTAAAACAAGGTATCTCCCCTTCCTGAAATATCTGAAGAGAAGTCCTTTCTTTAATTTCTTTATCATTAGCCTGAAACAACAATCCTTGCGAATAAGCAAACAGAGTCATTCCAGTCAGTAGGAATAAGAGGCAAAGCCTACGTCGTATCATAGTCTTTCGATTTATTATCACAAATATACAGGATTATTTTAAATAACCGCCTAAGCAGATGAAAATCACCTTTGTCGGTACCCTACAGTTCCGGCTGTTTCTTTCTTTAATCCGCACCTTTTTCTATCACCCAGCCATTTTCTTCCGCCCATAGACTTACCTGATATCTTCTCTTGTTACCGTGTATAAATAAGACAGTCAACCATTTCTTATGCTTCATCGTCTAATATATATTTAAGTTAGCAACGTGCAAAAGTAAGAAAAGAAATAGATACCATCCATGATAGAATGCAAATTAATAAGTAACTTTGCAGAAAATTGAATCAGTACAGACTATGTGGATACTTATTATAAGTTTGGTGTTGCTAGGTATCATCGCATTGATAGCCGGTTATATCCGCAACAAAAGACTGCAACAGAAAATAGAAAAAGGTGAACTGGACCGTATGCCGGAAGTGAAAGAAGCAGATATAGAATGCTGCGGACAACACGAAGTGTGCGAGAAAGATAGTTTGCTTGCCGCCGTAAGCAAAAAAATTGAATATTACGATGACGAAGAACTGGATCAGTTCATCGGAAAGGAAGCAAATGCGTATACTGACGAAGAAACAAACCAATTCAGGGATGTGTTATATACCATGCAGGACATTGATGTCGCAGGCTGGGTACGTAGTTTGCAACTACGGGGTATCGAGTTGCCGGATGACCTCAAAGATGAAGTCTTTCTGATTATCGGAGAGAGAAGGAATGGGGAGAGGTAATAGGTATTAAGTAATAGGTATTAGGAGGGCGTTGAAGTTATTTTTATTGATGGGCGGCATTATCCTTGCTTTGATTTTTAATTTTCAATCTTTAATCTTTAATTAAAAAGTGGATCTACTTCGATATACATTCTTCCAACACGCTTTGCTGGGCAGCTTACTGGCAAGCATTGCCTGCGGGATTATCGGTACTTACATTGTTACCCGCCGTCTGGTATTTATCAGTGGAGGAATCACACACGCCTCTTTCGGAGGGATAGGACTGGGACTGTTTGCGGGAATTTCTCCCATACTGTCAGCCGCCGTCTTCTCTGTATTGTCCGCATTCGGTGTCGAGTGGCTGAGCCGGCGGAAAGATATGCGTGAAGATTCTGCGATTGCCGTATTCTGGACGCTGGGAATGGCTTTGGGAATCATGTTCAGTTTCCTGTCACCGGGATTTGCTCCGGACTTGTCAGCTTATCTTTTCGGTAATATCCTGACCATCAATCAGGCGGACTTGTGGATGCTGGGCATATTGGCTCTGATATTAACCGGATTCTTTTATCTGTTTATCCGTCCTATCGTATATATTGCATTCGACCTGTCTCTTATACACATCTCCGAGCCCACGAGACAGGCAGACATCTCGTATG